>Ga0075026_100000660_pt1 | contig 14242 bp, 19 predicted proteins | sample Str012_2_FD_71392 | JGI IMG/M metagenome (GOLD analysis project Ga0075026, IMG submission 71392) | Freshwater sediment microbial communities in response to fracking from Pennsylvania, USA - Straight Creek_MetaG_SC_2012 | ecosystem: Environmental > Aquatic > Freshwater > Creek > Sediment...
TGCAATCGCAGCCCGCCCCGCGCAGGCTCGCCCGGTGATGATAGGGCGTTCCAATCCAGCCGCGCGTCAGCGCGACAATCTGCTTACGGTCGATGCTCATAGGAACCTGCTTCCGCCGGTGTTCGTTCCGTCCCCGGTATTGGGATAGGAGGTGATGAAGTCGTTACCCGGAATATGCGGACAACCGCGGAAGTTGTTGCCGTTGTTGAATTTTATCCGGCAGGTGGCGAACTGCTTGTCGCAACCGGCGCTGACGGTGAAGGCATCGCCGGGCAGGATCGCGAAGGCCATGTCCTGCCAGATCTCGATGGTGACGCCGCCAGGCGCCAGCCAATGCCGCTTGACCTCGATTGCGCGCGGGCGGTTTGCGCCGCTGGTCCAGGTCACAAGGCCACGGCTGAACCAGGCCTCTTGGTAGGCCGCCAATCCGCTGACAGTGAAGCTGCGGGCGTCAAGAACGCTTGTGACAACTCCGGCCCCCGTGAACTGCGCTGCGGCCAGCGCCACCTTGCAGCGGCCATCGCCGACGTCAGCGTCACAACTGAACTGGTACAGCCGGCCGCGCTCCTGTTGGAGGGCATCGGCGAGCCCCCGGACTTCGGCCGCAAAGGCGGTGACGCCGCGCTTCACCTCGCCGATCGTGCCTTTGCGCATCAACAACCGCTGACCCGGGGCGGCCCAGTTGACGCGAAAAATCTCAATCGCCGCATTGTCGTAGACGCCCCCCGCAAGATCGTCCGCATTAAGCCGGTCGGACCGCAGCGCGCCCGACACTTCGAGATTGGGGACAGCCAGGCCGACCTCGGAATGCATCTCCGTTGCGGTCAGGCCACTGGCGGCCTCAAAGGTCGTGCCGTCAAAGGCGATGTCCTGGTCATGATCGGTGAACCCCAGGCGCACACTGTCATTGCGGGTGACGCGCCAGCACCAGGCCAGCGTGGTGAGCCCGCCGTCGAGGTGAGCCTGGAAGTCCGGATCGAGTTGCCTCACAGCCGCACCTCGACGATGGGAATGTGCGGGATGGACCCGGCGCCCAGGTTCTGGAGATTGACCTCGATCTTGTCGGTGTCGAAGCGCGCCGGCACATCGAACTCGAAGCCAGCGGTGACGGAGGCTCCCAACACCGGCACGAAGCCGGACAAAAACGCAATCATTCCAGTTGTGTAGTCGGCGGTGAAGGCAACCGCCTCTGCCTTCGCCAAGCCATCGACGGCGATCCTCAGTGTGCCTAGCACCGGCTTCCTGATCGCCCGCTTATAGGGTGCGAACACACTCCCATAGGTCTTGGCGAGCTGGAAGGATGCCGTCGTTCCATCGCCGGTCCCGATCAGCTGGTCAGTGGCGGCGGGTACGGCCGATGGCGGCCCCGAGCGGAAATCGGCGTGATCCTTCCACCGGAACGGATAAAGGCGGCCGCGCCGTTCCTCGAAGAAGGCAATGACCGCGTGCAGATCGTCAATCCCGCGGATGCCGTAGCCGGCGTTGTAGCTGCGCCGCGAGTCCGCCCAGCGGCTGTTGCGCTCCTCGAAGCCGGAAGCCAGCGTCACCACATCGGTGCGCCGCTCCGGCCCGCCGGTTGCGCCCCTGGAGATGGCGGTGGGAAAGCGGATGTCGTGGAATGTCATGGCGTTGCCTCGGGCGGCTTACAGATTGCGCTGGCCGGCCGCCAGCCCGCGCTGGAGCATCGCCGCGATCTGAGTCTGCGAGCGCTGGAAGCCGGCGACATCGGGCGTAGAAATGTTGAAGGTGATATTGCCGCCGCCGCCTCCACCGCCCGAACGAACGCCGAGCTGGCCGTCCGGACCGCGCGTCAGCGGCAAGATCGCCTCGGCCCCCTGCTCGCCGGCGATGGCGGCCTGGCCATTGCCAAGCGGGAAGTTGACGGGCGATGAGATCACGCCACCCGCCGCGAACGGCTGCGGCAATGGACCAGCGGAGCCGCTGGCGCCGCCGAGGCCCGAGGTCAGCCCCGCCGTCAGTTGGCTGAAGATGCCGCCAAGCCCCGACTCGAGGGGCTTCAGGGCCGCCTTCAATGCCAGGTCGGCGAAGCTGACCGCCAGAGACTTGACCGTGGTGTCGAGGCTCTTGCCCTTGATCGCAACCTGGTCGAAGGCATTGACAAGTTTCGAGGAAAACTGGTCGCCGAGTGCGCCGATGCCGTTCAGCGAGGACTTGAGCTGATCGGCGCTGGCGGCGATTTCGGCGGTGGCCGTGTGGACGCTATGGGTCATGCCGCATCTGCTCCGTCGGCTGTTGATCCGGATACTGTTGCATCAGCGCTTGCAGTCCGGCGCGGTCTGGCGCGCCTTGCGCCCGGCGGCGGCCATAGTGGCCGGTGAGCGCGGCGTCGAGCTCGCGGGGGGTCATCGACCAGAAGTCCCGGGCAGGCAGCTTCAGCACGCCAAGCCCGAAGGCCATGGCCGCGGTCCAATTGAAAGGCTCGCGGGCTCCGGTCACGGCTCACCAAAAGTCGCGCGCAGCAACCTCGCGACAATGTCAATGAAGGCGGCTGCCCCTCCGTCTACCCGCATATCGCCTACCGCCCCGTCGTCGATCATGTGCCCGCCTGAGCGAAGGCCCGCACCGAGGATGCGGATGGCGTCGCGCGCGGCGATTCGCCCGCCCGAAAACCTCTGAGCCAAGGCCAGCATGTCCTCGGCGCCGAACGCTGATTCCAGTTCGGCCAGCGCGCCAAGTGTGAGGCACAGCCGGTAGGGCGCGCCATCGAGCACCGCCTCGATCTCGCCGCGATGCGGATTGGCCATGGGTTTCTCCTGCTTACTGCGCGCTTCAAGCGAAGGTGAGCGGACCCGCCGATTCCAGCGTGATGTCGAAGGTCACTTCGGCATTGTACTGACCGGCATAGTCGAGCGCGCTGATCTGGAACGGCCCCTGCACGGTGCCGAAGGCGGGAATGATCACCTGCCAATTGCGGATTGTGCCGTTGAGAAAGGCATCGCGCACCAGCGCGTCGCTGGCATTGGAAGTGAAGATGCCGTTGCCGGTGATGCGCGCGTTCTTGACCCCGGCGCCCGCCAGCAGCTCGCGCCACGGCCCCACACTGTCCGCATTGGTTGTATCCACCGTCGCGGTGTTGAAGGCCAGTGTGCGGGTGCGCAGGCCCGCGACGGTGATGAAGGTTCCGGTGCCGGTCTGATCGACCTTGAGCAGCAGGTCGCGGCCTTTCTGGGCTGCCATATGTCTCTGTCCTTATTGAGGATTTCACAAGGGCTGGGTGACCGCGCGGTAACGCACGAGGCCATGGATGGTGATGCCGTCGGCCTCGCGGCGGATGTCGGCGAACTGCTGGCGCAAGTTGACCAGCGTGTGCCCGCTGAGTGTGAGCGCCGCGTTGTGCAGGATGTCGCGGATAGCGCCCATAAGCACCTGCGCCTCGCCGCGCCCACCCGCCGCCGACCAGATGTGCAGCGACAGTATGTGCTCCTCTCCATCCTCGGTCGCGGTGCCGAAGTCGGAGCTTGAAGTTTGCCCCATGGTCACGAACGGGTAGGCCGCTGCATGCGGAACATCGTCGTACACGCGCGGGCCGCCCAGCAGCGCGGCGAGCGGCGCGTTGCCGCTGAGCGCGCCGTAGACGGCCTGTTGCAATTGCCAGCTGGCGCTGCCGCTCATTGGAGACGCTCCTCGGCCTGGATGCGGATGAACGGATCGGGGCCGTCGCGGTCCAGCACCGCCCAGATGGTGAAGATGCGCGCGCCATAGCGCAGCCGCATGGCCGGCGAGACATCCATGCGCTTGCGGATGATAATCTCGTGCGTCACCTTGCCCTGTAGCCCCTCGGCGATCACGGCTTCCGCGCCGGAAAGCGCCTTGATCTCTGCCCAGACGGTGGCCATGGAGCTCCAGGTGACGGCCACGCCGCCGCCGCCGTCGGCTGTGCGGGTGGCGGATTCAATCGCGACGCGGCGGCGCAGGTTGCCGATGGCGGGCGTGCTCATAGCCGCCTCACGCGGTAGGGCGAGATGAGATCGCGCACCATCTCGGGCAGCGTCGTTGCGGGACCGCCGCCACCGGGCTCGGTGAGCTGCCGGTGCTCGTACCAGTGCGCCACCAGGATCAGCAGCGCCACCCGCAGCGCCGCCGGAACATCCGCGGGCTGCGCGCCGTGGCCGCAGGTGAAGTCGATGGCGATGCCGTTGCCCGGCCGCAGCGGCACCGGCCAGGGAAGCGTGCCGCGGCGGATCAGGCGCGGCGGCGAGCCCAGGCCGTCGAGCAGATAAGACGCTGGCGGCAGGATGGCGAAGCTGTCGTCGAGCGCATAAATCCGCGCTTGATCAATCGTTTGCACGGGCGCGACGGGCAGGGTAACCGCGAATCCCCCGGGCCATGCATCAAGATAGTAGGTGTACGACTGGCTGATCAGGGCGCGGCCGAGGCCCCGCTCCAGCTCGGATCGCGCAGCCGTAATGAGCCGGGTGATGAGCGCATCGTCGTCGCCGGCGTCCACGCGCAGGTGCGCCTTGGCGTCGGCAAGCGAGACTGGCTCCTGCGCCGGGGGCGAGGTGAGGACGAGGGACATGGAGCCTCGGGAATTGAGGGAGGAGGGTTTAGGGATGAGGGATGAAGCGGAAAGAAGGGGCGCGTCCGTCCGTGCGAGGGAGGGGCACACGGACGGACGCGGAGGCGTGGCGGTCGCCGGTCCCGCCCCGCCTGACTCTTCAGCTCACGTCGAACTTCAACAGCTTGATGGCGTCGAAATCCTGCACGCCGCCGCCGACGCGCTTGGTGGTGTAGAACAGCACGAAGGGTTTGACCGTGAACGGATCGCGAAGGATGCGCATGCCGACGCGGTCGACGATGAGGTAGCCGCGGCCGAAATCGCCGAAGCCCAGCGAGAAGGAGCCGGCAGCGATGGCGGGCATGTCCTCGCTTTCGGCGATGGGGAAACCCATCAGCGAAGGCGCGCCGCCCGGCGTCAGGGCCGGCTGCCAGAGATAATCGCCATACTGATCCTTCAGCTTACGGATGACGGCCTGGGTGCCACGGCTCATGATCCAGCGGGCGTTGGGCCGGTACTGGGCCTTCAGCGTGTAGACCAGGTCGATCAGGCGGTCGCTCGGGTTGGCGGCGGGCAGCGCGCCGGCGACGCCGGTGGCCAGGTAGCCGAGCGAGCCCCAGGCATAGGACGCCTGGGCGATCATCGGATAGCTGAGGAACCCTTTGGGTTTGGAAACGCCGTCGCCGCCGACGAAGGCCGTGCCTTCTTGCTGGGCGAAGGTGACCTTGACCTCGTCGGCGATCCACTGGTCGATGTTGATGATGCTGTCGTCGAGCAACTGGTTGGTTGCCGCCGGCATGGCATAGAGTTCCATGGTCTGGAACGTCAGGTTGCTGAGCGTTGTCGTCGCCGTCTGCGGGCGGGCCGCCGTCTCACCCACCCAGCCGGCCGCAAAACCGCTGGTGGAGAAGGGCTTGAGGTAGACGTTGCTCGAGACCTGCTGCACCGAGGCGATGGCGCGGATGGGCGAGATGTCGCGCATGGCCAGCGTCACCGCAGCTTCCGTCTCGGGCGGGACGAGGTAGCCGCCGTCCGTGCTCGAACCGATCGACAGGGCCTTGGCCTCCAGCGCCGCGAGCGCTCCCGGCTCGCCCTTGCGGACATAGGCCTCAAAGGCGGCCTTGTGCTGCATCTGCACGCCGGTGCGCGGCGCGGCGCCGCCGAGGGCGGGGCGGGCCTGCCTCAGCATCAGCTGATCAATCAGCCCACGTTGCTCATCCAGCGCGGCATTGATGCGCGTGACCTTGTCCTCGCTGAGCACATCGGCAGAGCCGCGCTGCTCGATCTCGCCGATCCGCACATCGTTCTCGGCCTTGAAGGTCTCGAAATTGCGCATGAACTGGTCGTAGGCGGCACGCGCCTCCGGACCCATGGCCTTGGTTTCGGGGGCTGCGGTGGTCGTTGCGGTCATTGTCCGATCCTCATCTTTCTGCTGTTGGTTTGGCTAAGGAGTTTCAGCCGGGCGGCGGCGTGGCGCATGGCTTGCGCAAAGGCGGCCTCGCCGGTGGGCGTGCCGGATTTCACCGCCGTGACGGTTGCGCCCGGCTGCATGGGGAAGGTGACGACGGAGATTTCCCAGAGGTCGATCTTGCGCAAGGTGCGGACGCCGGAGCGGTGATCGCGCGCGGCTTTTTCGGCGCGAAATCCGATACTTAGCCCTTCCAGCGCGCCGGCCTTCATCAGGCTGAGCACCTCGCGGGCGCGGGCCACGTCCAGCATCAGGCGGCCCTTGACCTTCAGCCCGCGGGCGTCCTCGGCTATGTCCAGCCAGACGCCGATGGGTTCGGCTGGATCGTGCTGGAACAGCATCTTGATGCCACTGGCGCCGCGCTTGGCCAGCGAGGCCCGGAAGGCCCCGGGGGCGATGATGTCGCGCGCCAGATCCTCGGCGTTGAAGAGGGACGCATAGCCCTCGAATGTGCCCTCGGCATCGAGCGAAGTGAGGGCGAGCCCGGTGCGTTTCAGCTCGAACGGCAAGGCGGGAGCGGTCATGGAGGGGGACCATGTTTGGGGCGGTTCGGATATTCCGGAGATAGTCGTGGCTAACGCGGCGGCGGATCAGCGAGGCACTGGCGCAGCTCACGGAGGAACTTGCCCGCACTCTTGGCGTTGCGGATGCCAACATCATGCAACGAGCGGTTCATCCAGCCCTTCAGTTCGGCATCGGACAGCCGGCCGTCGAGCAGCCTGTCGAGCGTGCGGACGGCTTTGACCTTCAGGCTCGGATGCAGACGGCTGGCGGCGAATTGCGCTAGCGATCGGTGTGGCGGCATCTCCAGGTCAAGGTCCTGCGTGTCAATGGCATCGCAGACAAATGGCAGCAGCTCGCTCATCGGTGGCGGCCAGGTCTTACCAGCGCGCGGACGGTCAGCGGCGATGGCGGTAGCTCCCGCGCCCTGGATTCGGCTTGGCGGGCCGGGGCACGAGCCGCCGGTGAATTTCCGTCAGTAAAATGACGATACTACCCTTTGGCGCGAGGCGAAGTCTTGAGCCAGTGGACAGCCACCAGGCGTAAATGTCGTCAGCGGACCAGCCGGCGCCAAGCAGTCCGGCAAGCACGCCACGGATTTCAGCCACACCCTCCGACCGGACATGGCGCACGGCATGAGCGGCGAGGCTGGGTAGGTCCAGGCCCACCTTGTCATAGTGCAGCAGTTCGGGGTCGAGACCCATGCACAACTGCTTCAAAGCCTCGGGTATCCCGCCCGGCCTGCCAGCGGCCTTGCGTTTTCCAATATTGCGATTGCGGCGGGCGTGTTTGGTCATGCGGGTGGGATGCGGTTTGATGCGGTATAACTGCCTTGTGAAGCAGAACTTGGAAATGCCTCAACAAACGTGAAGTCAATAACACGTCCATCAATCTGTGAGATGCAAATTCGGACACGGCCATAGCCCAGATTTCCATCGCGGCCTCTCTGACCGGAGTACTGCTGTTCGCACCCGATTATGATCCATCGATCATCAAGAAGCGTTGCTTGCAAGGGCAGTTGCCGCATCAACTCAGCTTTGCCATAGCGATCACTAAGCAACAATTCAGCGAACTTGATGGCTACCGCACTGGATATGAGATTAGTCCCCAGTGCTCTCATCACGTGGACCGACAACCCCTCCCCATCAATGTCCCGTTCAGCCATGGCGATCCCGGCAATCCATCCAACCTTGGTGAGACTTTAGACCAATAGCCAAGGGAAACCAAGCCGATCACTTCGGAATCGCGTCCAACTCAAAGAATTGATACGGAGAACCTGGACTGGGTGCGTAAATCCCCGTTATCGGAAAGGGAGGCAAAGGCGTCATCTGCGTTAGACCAAGACTTGAAATCTTGGCATCCGGACTGACAACGCCACCGCCTCCCTGCTGCCCTCCCGGCATCCACGGTAGCGCCGGATTGAACTACCCCTCCGTCTCCCCCGCATCCTCCACTTCATCCGCATACCCCACCGCAGCGCGTTTCTCGGCATCCGTGAGGAACGTGGCGCCGCCGATGCGGACGCTCGGCCAAAACATTGACCCAAATCGCTCAGTGGACGGTCAGCGGCGATGGCGTAGCTCCCGCGTCCTGGGTCTGGCTAACCTTTGGAGTAAGGGCAGCCAGTTAACATTCGTCTGGAGCAATACGAACTCACGACAACTTTATCTAATCAACAGTTGAATTCTGGGTTCTTAGAATAATTTCGAGTGCACTTCTCACGGTCATCAGCAACACGACCAAGCCGGCTACACCGATTGGGTCCAAGCCTAGAAAGTGGTGCGCTGGAGTTTTTGAGTTTGTCAGAAAAACCCATCCATAGAGGCCCGATGTCAGCAGGTAGATAAACATTGGCAAGCAAAGACTCGAACCAAGAATGCACAACAACGATGCTGTGCGAGGCTTCCATACCGATAGAAGCAGGGACATCAACAAGAGGAGGGCTCCATCGCGGTGCGCGGCAAGTAATTGATCTTTGCCCCATTCGCTTGTGTCGTTGGATGAAAGCGCTGACATCAAGACCACCTGAGTGGCGACCACTGCGGGAGCGGTCGAGGCGAACAGCCGGCGTGATCTGTCCGTGATCTTGCTCTGCGGCAATAGCCAATCTGAAACTCGCGACGAGACCGAAACAACGGTATTTGAACCGGCCCGAAGCGTATCCGAGGCCGCAAACATGGTCCAGATCAGCGTTAGCGACCCGATTATATCCACTGTAGATAACGCGAACCACTCATGATCGACAAGGGCGTAAGTACCGGGGAAAAGCGATCTGAAAACTCCGGGCGCCCACTTGTAGCTGTATGCTGGCAGGCACAGCACGGCTCCAAGAATGCAAACAGGAGCCGCCGCACGCGATGCCCATACTGAAATGACCAATGAGGCCAACAGGACTTCTGACCCCATGTCAAACAAATGAAGCAGCGGACCTGTCACCAAGCCACCAGCTTCCTCGCTGCCTTGGCCAAACTGCGCCAAATTGGCCATCACCAATGCGGGCACAATTGCGGCGAACAGCCGTCGAGACATAGGTATGAATCCGGGATCCAGGTTCATTCTATTTGCCGACGAACCTTCTAAATACGATCTGTCCATCCGCCACTTGAGGCGGAACTATGTATTGCTTCATTGGTACCCTTGCTACCACGCCCTGGGGACTTACATCACGGCCATCCACCGTGCCAACCAGGGTATTTCCGGTACCTACGATCATCGCATGGCCACTTGCATTGAGGAAGTGCGCAGCTTGGGCAGCCACATCTCCGGGCTCAGGAAGTTGACCAGGTGGCAAGGCAACCCACCCGGGGATCGCGTAGTTGCGATCCGCCCATTGATCGGGCCTGGGAGGCCGCATTATGTAGGTGCCAGCATTGGGATACCCCGGACCAGCGCTATTCCAATCCAGCACCTGTGCGACAAACACGTTGCATTTGTTCGTGCCAGGGAGAAACCCCATAGCCAGCACTCTTGGATCGTGAGAGTCTAAACTCCATCGAGTTGAACCAACATAGTCTTCTGCAGTCAACGCCACGTTGACCCGGGTTATGTCCTGAGCCGTCAGGACCTGGCCACTATCGCGGGAGGTCGCAACTTTGTCGAGCAGACGCCGGTAGGCCTCCTCTGCTGTCGGCTCATTGGGAAGGCCAGCATCGGGGACATCCTGGGCAAGTTGTGCGGGCGGCCCTCCTGCCTTTGCAGGCAGCCAAACAGTTGGCTGGGCGTCTGAGAGCACACGATTGGCTTCTGCCGGATTGGGCAGGAGTTCAGCAACTTGAACGCGCGGTTGGTTTGTCGCGGAAGCAGGCCCCGAAAAGCCGCCCGCTCCACCATCGCTTGTCCACCGTCCGCCTTCCGACGAACCTGCCGGAACGCGGGGTTGCTCATGGCTGAACTTCCCCTCCGCCTCTCCTGCATCCTCCATCTCATCCGCATACCCCACCGCCGCGCGTTTCTCCGCGTCCGTCAGGAACGACGCGCCGCCGATGCGCTTCCACAGGTCGTCGCGCTCGGAGGACAGCGCCTCGATGCCATCGAGATCGGGGCGCAGCTCCAGGCCGCCGCCGTAGGCGGGACCCAGCCAGCCTGACAGCGCCTTGGCCGAGCGGCCGACCAGCGGCAGCACCGTGTGCCGCCAGAAGCTGCGGTGCGCCTCGGCATAGTTGGCGTGCGTGTTGTCGCCGGGGATGCCGAGCAGCATGGGCGGCACGCCGAGCGCCAGGGCGATGTCGCGGGCGGCCTGGCGTTTCGACTCGATGAAATCCATGTCTTTCGGCGTCATCGACATGGCGCGCCAGTCGAGCCCGCCCTCCAGCAGCATCGGGCGGCCGGCATTGCGCGCGCCCTGGAAGCCGGCTTCGAGTTCGGCCTTGAGCCGCTCGTATTGATCGGATGTGAGTTGACCGCCGCCGGCATTGTAGACCAGCGCGCCCGAGGGCAGCGCCGAATTGTCGAGCATGCCCTTGTTCCAGGCGCTTGCCGCGTTGTGGATGTCGATGGCGGTGGCCGCGGCCTCGATGGGCGACAGGCCGTAATAGTCGTTGGACGGATGGAACAGGCCGAGATGCAGGACCTTCCGCACGCCCGGCGCGGCCTCGCCGCTGTAGCTGACGGTCTGGCCGCTGACGGTGTAGTCGTAGCTCAGCGGCCAGCCGTCGGCGCCGGGCACGATGGTCATGCGGTCGGGCCGCAGCACATACAGCTCACGGATGTCCGCGCCGGTGCCCACGGCCTCCATGTAGGAATTGCCCGCCACCAGCAGAAAACCGTACCAGGATTCGAGCAGGTCCGGCGCGGTCTGGGTGGGGTTGGGGGCGCGCAGCAGGTCCAGCAGCGGATGGTCCTCGTGCTCCATGCCGCCCTCGAACAGGTCGAGCGGCACGGCGGCGGCGGATTCCGCGATCATCCGCACGCAGCGGTAGACCACCGGGTTCTGGGCGAAGCCCTCGCGGGCAAAACTGCCATAGTCGCGCGGCGACCACACGGGTTGCCGCTGATATTGCAGGGCAATCAGCGGCGCGGCGGCGGAGCGCTTGGCCTCGGGCGGGGCAACGCGCGGACGCGCGCCGGCCAGCCGCGCCAAAGCGGAGAGGAAGGTGGGCATGAATGAGGTGTGTCCTTGCTGGCGCGTGGAGCCAATAAGCAGCGAGACGGCTAGCGGGGCTTCTTTTCCCAAGGATAACCGTGGGTCTCGGTCACCGGCACGTCGGCGTGGGGCACGGGGAAGGTGTCGGGCGGGAGGTCGCTTGCGGCAACCCACGGGATCGACTTCGGCAACTCGCCTTCCGTCTCCATGAATTCCGTGACCGCCAGCCACGCCTGGGCGAACGGGATGTAGAGGCCGACCGGCCGAAGGTCACCTTGCAACGTGCGGACCCACTCGCGCAGCCGGGACAGGTCGCCCCGCGAACAATAGCTTTCGTCGTAGCCGCCACCCCATTTCCGGTAGCTCAGGAGCGCACCCAATTCAGGGTCGCCCCACATCATGATTTCAGCATCTACTTCCGATCCAGGAACATTTGTGCCGCGCTTTTTGTAGACAGGAAGGCCGCCAGTGCCATAGAGGCCGTAGGCGTTTATGCCCCAGTTGTCGTTGCCGCTCTTGTACCAATGTTCGATGCCGTCCGGCGTCAGAAAATATGGCGCAAGTTCGTCAACGGTTGGCCAGTCTCTAAGATGAAATGGTCCGAAGTAAATTTCCTTGGCCACCTGCTCATTCCCGACAGCCATTTGCCACCCTTCATCGTATCGTGAAATCCCACCGGATCTATGATCGTAACCTCTGGATCACCCAACTCCTGGCCAATATCCGGCAGCACCCGGACGCAGCTGGGACAGAACCGCCGATCCACAACGATTTCGATCTTCTTCCCTCTAAGCGTGCCCCCAAGGGCTCTGGCCCAGCCCATCAAGCTGGTTGCCTCAGCATGGTATAGTGCATCGTTCTCTTTCCAGCCAATGTTCTCCGTCTGGAGCAAGCCAGGTTAGTTCCGGAGTAACTGATCGCGCGTTGCGCTTGCCGCAGTTTCGTCCTGCCACGAATAGCTGCGAGCACCCGAATTGACGCCAAAGATCACCCTGCCGCCAATATCCGCCCTGGCTACCGTGCCGTCGGATGAAGCCGCCCGCCGCCCTCACACCGCGCGCACCCTCGGCTCGCCGCCGCGCGTCAGCATCAGGTCCGTCAGCGCCCAGACGAGCGCGTCCATCCGGTCGGGGCTGCGGCCGCCGGACAGGCCGTCCGGTCCGTAGTCGCACATCTGGTCCTCCAGCGCCGGGAACGCGCCGGCGTGGCTGACCATGCCGCGCTCGTACAGCGCCGCCACCGGCTCGGCCCGCAGCCACTTGCCGCGCGTCGCCCGCACCCGCCGGACGGGTACGTCCGGTTCCACCTGGCGGATCACGCCCTCCACCAGCTCGCCGCCCTGGTTGACCTCGGCGACGATGCGGTCGGCCTCGAACTCGTGGAACGCGCCGACCGCCGCCTTGGCCCAGACCGTCGGCGCAAAGCCGGCGATGGTGCGGTCGGCCAGCACGTAGCCGCGCCCGTCCATGCCCACCCCCGCCACGACGATGCCGCAGGCGTCCGCCTTGGCGCCCGAGGTGACCGGAGGGTCCACCGCCACCACCACGCGGCGCATTGCCGGCGCCATGGAAATCCTGGCGTTTTCAAGCTGTTGGCGCTTCCACAGCGCGTCGCCGCGGTCCTCGACCAGCTCGCCATCCAGCTCCTGGCGGGCCAGCGCCGAGACGCCGAAGCGCTTGCGCATCTCGGCCAGGAACGACGCCGACAGATTTTCGGCGTTGTCGATGGTGCGTGAGCGGCTGATGATGGTGGCGGCGTCAGCGATGAGCTGCTTCAGCAGCGCGATCGGGCGCGGCGTGGTCGTCACCACCTGGCGCGGATGCGGGCCGATGCGCAGCGCCAGTTGCAGCATGTCCCAGGTCCGCTCCGCATACCGCCATTTGGCCAGCTCATCGCACCAGGCCGCGCCGAATTGCGGGCCGCGCAGGCTGTCGGGGTCCTCGGCGGAGAACAATTGGGCGATGGCGCCGTTGGGCCAGGTGAGCTGCTTCTTGGAGGGCTCGAACGTGGGCCGCTCATGCGGCGCGTGGATGGCCAGCAGCCCCGACACGCCTTCCACCATCACCGCCCGCACCTCGGCGATGGTCTCGCCAACCAGCGCGATGCGCTTGACCGGAACATCCGTAAACGACCGCCGCCCCAGCGCCAGCGCGCGCACCCATTCGGCGCCGGCGCGGGTCTTGCCACTGCCGCGGCCGCCTAAGAGCAGCCATGTGCGCCATGCTGGCGCACATGATTCCTTGTTTGCCGCTTCCGAATCCCGTGCCGGGAGCCGGCCGGAAGAGTCCCCGCTTGCCGCTGGCGACTCCCGTTCCGGGAGCCGGCCGCCAGCGGCTGTGTCCATCGAACGGATGTTGTGCGTTGACAGATCACCAGCGCCTGGGGATAGAACCCCCTCTCCCCGTTCTTCTACGGGGAGAGGGTTGGGGTGAGGGGCAGCGGCGGCATCGCTGGTCAATTCGCCGCCGCCCGTAATGAGTTGGTCCGGGCGCGCCCAGCACTCCCAGTCATGCTGCAACATCGCCACGTCGAGCGGCGTCAGCCAGCGGGAGATCTGGTCACTGCTCCAATTTGTCTGCAAGCGCCGCAATTCTCTTCGCAAGCTCAAGACGCCATTGCTCGACATCGTCGTCTCCATAGCTTGCATAGCCCCCGGTGGGCGTGCCCTGGGCAACTTCCGTCATCACCTTCTCGCGCCAGGCATCTTCCTTGCCGTCGAGCTTGCCGAGGGAGGCCGCGAGCGAGGCGACCGAGCGCGTCTGGCGGTCGCTGTCGGCTTCGGTGAGGGGTTCGGGATCGGCCATGCGTTTCTCCAGTCTGTCAAGTTTGGCGTTGATGATGCGGCGCAATTTGGCGCGCTCGGAGCTGGCGCCGTCGAGGCGCAGTTTTGACCTGGGCGGCCAACCGCGCCGCGCGGCGCGGGCGTAGATGGTGTTCGGGTTGATTTTCGCCTGCTCAGCGATGGCAACCACACTGAGCTCGCCCTCGAAATACAGGCGCTCGATCTGCATCCAGACGGATGGGGGTAACGATCGCATGGGTGACTCCGGGCAGGAGGCGCGGCCCCCATCCCCAGTCTTCATCCTGAGGAACGAGCCTTCGCGAGCGTCTCGAAGGATGGTTTGGCACGCACGTCGGCCCACGCCATCCTTCGACAAGCTCAGGATGAAGT
>Ga0075026_100000661_pt1 | contig 14237 bp, 15 predicted proteins | sample Str012_2_FD_71392 | JGI IMG/M metagenome (GOLD analysis project Ga0075026, IMG submission 71392) | Freshwater sediment microbial communities in response to fracking from Pennsylvania, USA - Straight Creek_MetaG_SC_2012 | ecosystem: Environmental > Aquatic > Freshwater > Creek > Sediment...
CTACCCGCCCATCTGCGCCGCGGTCGGCCGTACCGTCCGCGACGGCAGCGCCGAGCTCGGCATCGTGCTCGGGGGGAGCGGCCAGGGCGAGCAGCTCGCTGCCAACAAGGTGCACGGTGTGCGCGCCGCGCTCTGCAACGACCTCTACACCGCCCGCATGGCCCGCGCCCACAACGACGCCAACGTGCTGAGCATGGGCGCTCGGGTCGTGGGCGTCGGCCTCGCCGAGGAGGTCCTCGCCACGTTCCTGGCCACCCCGTTCGAGGGTGGCCGTCATGCTCGACGTGTCGAGCAACTCATGCAGATCGAAGCCGACGAGGCCTGACCAGGAGCCACCATGCCGTTCCCCAGCGACACCACCCCCGACACCGAGGTCTTCCGCCTCATCGACGCCGAGGTCCAGCGGCAGTGCACCGGCCTGCAGCTGATCGCCAGCGAGAACTTCACCTCGCCCGCAGTGATGCGGGCGGTGGGGAGTGCTCTCACCAACAAGTACGCCGAGGGCTATCCGGGCAAGCGGTACTACGGCGGCAACCTCGTGGTCGACGAGGCCGAGGAGTTGGCCCGCACGCGGGCGTGCGCGCTCTTCGGAGCCGAGCACGCCAACGTGCAGCCGCACTCCGGCGCCAATGCGAACGTGGCCGCGTTCCTCGCGTTGCTCGATCCGGGGGACAAGGTCATGGGTATGCGGCTCGACCAGGGTGGTCACCTCACCCATGGTTCGCCGGTCAACTTCAGCGGCAAGATCTACGACTTCGTCGCGTACGGCGTCGACCCGGACTCCGAGACGCTCGACTACGACGAGATCCGCTCCGTCGCGGTTGCGGAGCGCCCGAAGGCGATCATCGCCGGCGCCACCGCGTACCCGCGGATCATCGATTTCCCGGCCTTCCGGGCCATTGCCGACGAGGTTGGCGCGCTCCTCATCGTCGACGCCGCCCACATCGCAGGACTCATCGCCGGTGGCGCGCACCCCTCGCCCGTCCCCTACGCGGACGTCGTCACCTTCACGACCCACAAGACACTGCGCGGTCCGCGCGCCGGCTGCATCCTGAGCAAGGCCGAGTACGCGACCGCGATCGACAAGGCGGTGTTTCCCGGCCTCCAGGGCGGGCCGTTGATGCACGTGATCGCGGCCAAGGCCGTGGCCTTCAAACTCGCCGCCGCGCCCGACTTCCGTGACTACGCGGCCCAGATCGTGCGCAACGCGGCGGCACTCGCCGACGGACTGACTGCAGAAGGCTTCCGCATCGTCTCGGGCGGGACCGACAACCACTTGATGCTGGTGGACCTGCGACCCTTCGGCGTCACCGGCAAGGTCGCCCAAGAGGCGCTCGACGCCGCCGGGATCACCTGCAACAAGAACGCGATCCCGAACGACCCCGAGAAGCCCTTCGTCACGAGCGGGCTCCGGCTCGGCACCGCGTCGGTCACGACGGCCGGGATGGGCGAGCCGGAAATGGTCGAGATCGCGGCGATGATCGCAGCCGTCCTGCGGGCCCCGGCCGATGAGGCCGTGCGCGCCGACATTCTCGATCGCGCCAACCGACTCTGCGCGAAGTTCACCCCGTACCCGGGCCTCGGCTAGCCCATGGGTGGGTACGCGGTCGTCTTCGCCGTCGCCGCGTGCCTCACGTTCGCGCTCGTTCCGCTCGTCCGTCGCCTCGCGTTCCGCATCGGTGCCGTGAAGGTGCCGAGCGCGCGGGATGTCCACACCGAGCCCATGCCGATGCTCGGCGGCGCCGCGATGTTCGTCGGCTTCCTCGTCGCGATCGGCGTGGCGTCCCAGATCCCTCAGTTCCGGGAGATGTTCGACGGGTCGTCGGAGCCGGCCGGAGTGATCCTCGCGGCCGGGGTGATGTTCGGCATCGGCGCGCTCGACGACCTCCGCGAGGTCTCTCCACCGGCCAAGATCGCCGGGATGGTGCTCGCCGGCGGGCTCCTCTCGATCTTCGGCGTCTCGATGTTGTTCTTCCGCGTGCCGTTCAGCGGCGCGGACGTGATCGTCCTCTCGCCGGATCTCGCACCGCTGGTCACGGTCATCACCGTCGTGGTCTTCGCCAACGCGATCAACCTCATCGACGGTCTCGACGGTCTCGCGGCGGGGATCGTGATCATCGCCGGGACGGCCCTGTTCCTGTATTCGAGCAAGCTGTTCGACAACGGCTTCCTCGAAGGCTCCAACGTCGCGCCACTCATCGCCGTGATCGCGGTGGGCGTCTGCGTCGGGTTCCTGCCGTGGAACTTCAACCCGGCGCGCATCTTCATGGGCGACGCCGGTGCGTTGTTCCTCGGCCTGTTGATGGCCACGACCACGATCACGATCGGCGGTCGGGCCGACTACCAGTACACGGGCACCACGTACTTCTTCTTCGCGCCGCTCGTGATCCCGCTGCTGATCCTGGGGGTGCCGATCGTCGACACCGCGTTCAGCTTCGTGCGCCGGGTCATGCGCGGGCAGTCCTTCTCGGTCGCGGACAAGGATCACCTCCACCACCGGTTGATGCGCCTCGGCCACGGACCGCGCCGCACCGTCGTCCTGCTGTGGCTCTGGACCGCGCTGCTCTCGGGCCTCGCCCTGATCCCGGCCTACACCGACAAGGGCAATGCCCTCGTGCCCGTCGGGATCATGGCGCTGGCGCTCCTGCTCTATGCGTTGTTCTTCCCGGGGAAGAAGGAAGCCCAGGCCATCGCGGCGGAGGACGAGGCCCTCGCCGACCGGGCGCGGACGGCCGCACAGGGGCGGGTCGTCGACCTCGAATCGCGTCGGCGGACCGGGAGCGACTGAGCCGGCGGAGTCCCGGTGGCCCCGCCGGGAATATCGGCCTCTTCAGTTTGCACTCAGGGGCGGGCTTGGCTACTTTGCGAAAGCATTCACAAGCGGTCGACGAGCCTCGGCGCGTCGCAAAGCTCCGGGCAACGGTGCCCGAGAGGGTTGGATTGGTGAGACTCCCGGCGAGGCGGAACGGAGCGGCGTACAACGACGCCCTCGGTCAGGCGCTCACCTTCGCCCTGGCTCCCGTCTTCTTCGGTGCGCTCGGCTGGTTGCTCGACCGTCAGATCGGTACGCGGCCGGTCTTCATGATCATCTTCGGCCTGTTCGGCGCAGTCGCCGTCGGAGTCTGGGCCTGGGCCCAGTACCAGGAACAGTCGGCGCGTCACGACGAGGGGAAGCCATGGACGCGGCGAACCTCATGACGATGTCGGGTCCCGCGCCTGCGGCACCCGAGCCCGAGGCCGCGCCCGGGCACGAACGCGAAATCGCGCACGAGCTCGTGCGGCGCACCCTCTTCGCCACGCCGATCGCGGTCGTCCTCGCGTCGGTCCTCGCCGGTTGGGCGGGCGGAATCGGTGCGGCGCTCGGGATGGCGGTCGTCGCCGGCAACTTCTGGTTCCTCGCGCGGGTCCTCACGAGCGGGAGCAAGCTCGGAGCCGGCGGCGTGGCCGCCGGGGCAGTGGTGGCCTACCTGACGCTGCTCATCGTGATCACGCTGCTGGCCGTCGCCGTGCGCGAGATCACGGCCGTCGATCTCGCCGCGTTCGTGCTCACCATCGGCATCGCCCACATCGTGCTGCTCGGCTCGATCGTGCCCCGGGTCGGTCTGACCTCGGGCGCGCCGGGCCTGAAGCCGCGTCCCCTTTCACGCCGGAAGTAGGAGAGGAAGCGTGTTCGTTCTCGCCGACCTGTTCCCCAAGGGCATCTCGCCGCTCTTCGAGTGGAACACCTTCGGTCCTCTGGGCATCAACAAGACCGTCGCGCTCGCGTTCGTGTCCACGGGTCTCTGCCTGTTCATCTTCCTCTGGGGTGCCCGGAAGAAGTCGCTGGTCCCGCACGGCCTGCAGAACGTGGCGGAGAGCGGCTACCTCCTCGTCGAGGAGAACATCTCGGGTGAGGTGATCGGTGGTGAGGACGGCAAGAAGTGGACGCCGTTCCTGGCCTCGATGTTCTTCTTCATCCTGTTCATCAACGTCTGGTCGATCATCCCCGGCGTCCAGTTCCCGGCGACGTCGCGCATCGCGATCCCGGCGATGCTCGCGATCATCAGCTGGCTCGTCTTCATCGCAGTGGGCTTCAAGCACCAAGGCCCGCTGTACCCGATCAAGGCGTGCGCACCGTCGGGGGTGCCCAAGGCGCTTCTCCCGCTGGTGTTCATCATCGAGTTCTTCTCGAAGTTCCTGGTCCGCCCCTTCTCGCTGGCGGTGCGTCTCTTCGCCAACATGGTCGCGGGTCACGTGCTCCTCACGGTCTTCGCCGTGATGTGTCAGGCACTGCTCGAGCACCCCAGCGGCATCTACCAGCTCGTCTTCGTGCCGTTCCCGTTCCTCGGCCTGCTGTTCATGACCGCCTTCGAGATCCTCGTGGCGCTCCTGCAGGCCTACATCTTCACCATGCTGACCGCGGTGTACATCGCCGAGTCGGCCCACCCCGACCACTGAGATCTCAGAAGAGAACAAGGAGAGACCCTTGAGCACCGTCAGCAGCATCGTCACCCTCGCCGCCTCAGGCATCACCGACGCCGGATTCAAGTCCGGCTTGGCGAACGTCGGGTACGGCCTCGCGGCTATCGGCCCTGGCATCGGCATCGGCGTCCTCGTCGGCCAGTCGGTCCAGGCGATGGCCCGTCAGCCCGAGATGGCAGGTCAGGTCCGCACCACGATGTTCTTGGGCATCGCGTTCGCGGAGGCCCTGGCCCTCATCGGCTTCGTCCTCAAGTTCCTCTAGGACGCCGACCCAAGGAGAGAGGACGCGCCATGCGCATCCGCAGACTGTTGCTGAGTGGGGTCATCATGACCGCCACTGTGTTCGCCGTCCCCGGCGTCGCGAACGCGAGCGAGCCGCCGGGTGAGCTCTTCAAGTGCCTGTCCGAGGCCGCGGTCAACAGCGGCGCGGTCAAGGGCAACGTCGAAGAGGTCACCCTCGGCGAGCTCAAGAAGGCATCCGAGGGCAAGAAGGCCGGCGACCTCACCAGCGCGGCCAAGGACTGCTACAAGGCTCCGAACCCGGTGCTGCCGGACCTGCCGGAGTTCCTGTGGGGCCTCGGCGCGTTCGCGATCGTGCTGGTCGGCCTGATCAAGTTCGGGTTCCCGATGCTGAAGAAGGGGCTCGCCGACCGCGAGGCCAAGATCAAGGGCGACCTCGAAGGCGCCGAGGCGGCGAAGAACGACGCCGAGCGCGAGGCCAACGAGTACCGGTCCCAGCTCGGGGACGCCCGTGGTGAAGCCGGCACGATCATCGACGAGGCCCGGCAGTCGGCCGATCAGGTGCGTAAGGACCTCATCGCCCGCGCCGAAGCCGACGCCACCGAGATCCGGACCAAGGCTGCCGAGGACGCCCAGTCCGCGGTGGATCGGGCCATGGCCGACGTGCAGGCGCAGGTGTCCGAGTTGTCGATCGAGCTCGCAGAGCGCATCGTGCGTCAGAACCTCGACCACGCCACGCAGCTGCAGCTGATCGAGAACTACATCAACGAGGTCGGAGGCACCCGGCGGTGAGTAGCCAACGCGTCGAGGCATACGCCGACGCGCTGCTTGCCGTCGCGCGGGCCGAGGATCTCCTCGGTGCGATCGAGGACGACCTGTTCCGGTTCGCCCGCACGGTCGAGGGAAGCGACGCGCTGCGTACCGCCCTCACCGATCCGGCGCTGCCGGCGGCGCGCCGCATCGCCGTGGTCGAAGAGCTCATGGGCGGCAAGGCGCTGCCGGCGAGCACCGCGCTCGTGTCGGCGGTCGTCGGCGCCGGTCGGGCGAGCGAACTCTCCGAGATCGTGGACGCGTTCTTGGAGCGGGCCGCGTCGGCCCGCGGCCACGAAGTGGCCGAAGTGCGCTCGGCCGTGTCGCTCGACGACAGCACCCAGCAGCGCCTCGCGACCGCCCTGTCACAGGCGACGGGTAAGCAGATCGAGGTCAAGGTCGTCGTCGACCCGAGCGTGCTCGGCGGTCTGGTCACCCGGATCGGCGACACCGTGATCGACGGCAGCGTTCGCCACGGCCTCGAAGAACTCAAGGGAATCTGATGAGTGAACTGACGATCAATACCGAAGCGCAGGCATCCACCGCGACGACGGGGGAGATGCTCTGATGGCGGAGCTGACCATCAATGCGGATGAGATCGCGGCGGCGCTGCGTACGCACGTGGAGTCCTTCTCACCGTCGCTCGCCCAGGCGCAGTTCGGGCGAGTGCTCGAAGTCGGGGACGGTGTCGCGCGGGTCGCGGGCCTCCCGGACGCCGCGGTCAACGAGCTGCTCGAGTTCGAGGGCGGCCTGCTCGGTCTCGCGCTGAACCTCGACGAGGAGACCATCGGTGCGGTCGTCCTCGGCAAGGCCGAAGGTGTCGAGGAGGGCCAGGCGGTCAAGGCCACCGGTCGCATCCTCTCGGTCCCGGTCGGCGATGCGCTGATCGGCCGGGTCGTGAACGCGCTCGGTGTGCCGATCGACGGCAAGGGTCCGATCGCCACCGACCAGACCCGCCGCATGGAGGTTCAGGCCCCCGGCATCGTCGGGCGCAAGCCCGTGCACGAGCCGCTCCAGACCGGCATCAAGGCCATCGACGCCATGACGCCCGTCGGCCGCGGCCAGCGCGAGCTCATCATCGGCGACCGCAAGACCGGCAAGACCACCGTCGCCATCGACACGATCCTGAACCAGAAGGGTCAGGGCGTGAAGTGCATCTACGTGGCGATCGGCCAGAAGGCGTCGTCGGTCGCGCAGACCGTCGGCCTCCTCGCCGAGCACGGCGCGATGGACTACACGGTCGTGGTGAACGCTCCGGCGGGTGACGAGGCCGTGTTCAAGTACCTGGCTCCGTACGGCGGTTGCGCCATGGGCCAGCACTGGATGGACAACGGCGAAGCCGCGCTCATCGTGTACGACGACCTGTCGAAGCAGGCCGAGTCGTACCGCCAGATCGCGCTGCTGCTGCGCCGGCCGCCGGGCCGCGAGGCGTACCCCGGTGACGTCTTCTACCTGCACAGCCGTCTGCTCGAGCGCGCCGCGAAGCTCTCCGACGAGCTCGGCGCGGGTTCGCTCACCGCACTGCCGGTCATCGAGACCAAGGCGGGTGACGTCTCGGCGTACATCCCCACCAACGTGATCTCGATCACCGACGGCCAGATCTATCTGCAGGACGACCTCTTCAAGTCCGGCGTGCGTCCCGCAGTCGACGTGGGTATCTCGGTCTCCCGAGTCGGCAGCGCCGCGCAGATCAAGGCGATGAAGTCGGTCGCCGGAACGCTCAAGCTCGACCTCGCGCAGTTCCGTGACCTCGAGGCGTTCGCCACGTTCGGTTCCGAGCTCGACGCGGTGTCGTCGGCGCAGCTCGAGCGCGGGTACCGCCTGGTGGAGCTGCTCAAGCAGTCCCTCAACTCGCCGATGTCCGTGCAGGAGCAGGTCGTCTCGATCTACTGCGGCACCAAGGGCATCCTCGACGACCTCCCGGTCGATCAGGTGCGGGCCTTCGAGAAGGAACTGATCGAGACCTTCAACACCCGCCACGCCGACCTCATGGGTCAGATCCGTGACACCGGTGCGCTGCCCGACGAAGCCGTGCTGCGTCAGGCCGTCGACGACTTCAAGGCGGCGTTCGTCGCGAAGCTCGCCTCGGATGAGGCCGCGGCGGGCGACGTCATGGCCACCGATGCCGACGCCCTCGGCGACGCCGAGTCCGCCAAGACCCTCGACACGGAGTGACGAAGGACGTCATGCAGGTTCACGACGCGCGCAACGCGCACCGCGGCATGCGGAGCGAGGGACGAGCGCAGCTTGCTCGCCCAGCGAGCGAGTGGCCGCGGGCCCTGACCGTGACCCGCGTCGCGCCCGAACTCCCGATCACGGTCGGTGGAGCGGGCCCGCAACGAGGGAGTGATTAGCGATGGCGGGCGGCCAGGAGCGCATCCTCAAGCGCCGGATCGGAAGCGTGCAGAGCACGAAGAAGATCACGCGCGCCATGGAACTCATCGCGGGGAGTCGGATCGTCAAGGCGCAGCAGGCCGTCCAGGCCGCCGTGCCCTACAGCGACCACATCACCGAGGTGGTGCGGGACCTCGGCGCGGCCGGTGGCAGCGTCGATTCGCCGCTGCTCACGCCGCGTCCGGAGATCCGCCGAGTCGCACACGTCGTGGTGACCGCCGACCGCGGACTCTGCGGCGCGTACAACTCGTCGGTGATCCGCGCCGCCGAAGGTTCGATGAAGGAGCAGGCCGCGCTCGGTCGCGGGTATGCGCTCTTCCTCGTCGGCCGGAAGGCGGAGGGCTACTTCCGCTACCGCAACTTCGACATCGCCGAGTCCTTCACCGGCTTCTCGGACCGCCCGAGCTACGAAGACGCCCGGACCATCGGTCGGGCCGTCACGGCCGCGTTCGTCGCCGAAGACGTCGACATGGTGGAACTGATCTACACCCGCTTCGTCAGCGCCGGCAGCCAGGAAGTGGTGCGTCGTCCGCTGGTCCCGCTCGAGCGTGATGTCGTCGCCGGTGGCGATGGTCGTCCGGACGAGCCGGCGGTCGGTGGGATCACCCCGTCCTACGAGTTCGAACCGTCGCCCGGTTCGATTCTCGACGCGCTGCTGCCGCGTTACATCGAGGCCCGCATCTACGCCGCGCTGCTCAACGCCGCGGCGTCGGAACACGCCGCCCGTCAGCGCGCCATGAAGGCCGCCACCGACAACGCGGACGAGCTCATCAAGCGACTCACCCGGGTCATGAACCGCGCCCGTCAGGACGCGATCACGACCGAAATCATGGAGATCGTCAGCGGCGCCGAAGCCTTGCGTTCCGGCGTCGGCCTTCACGACGAGCATTTCGATACCCCGATGTCACTCGGCGACCCCGCGTGACCCACGAGGAGCCCCACGCATGACCATGACCGCGGATTCCGCAACCACTCTCAAGGACGGCCGCGTCGTCGCGATCGCCGGCCCGGTCGTCGACGTCGAGTTCCCGCCGGACTCGCTGCCCGAGATCAACACCGCGCTCGAGCTCGACATCACGCTCGACGGCACCACCACGACGGTGACCGCCGAGGTGGCCCAGCAGATCGGCGACGGTCGGGTCCGGGTCATCTGCATGAGCCCGACCGACGGTCTCAAGCGCGGCACGTTGGTGCACAACACCGGCCGCGGTATCTCGATGCCCGTCGGCGACGGCGTGCTCGGCCACGTGTTCAACGTGCTCGGCAAGCCGCTCGACATCCCGCTCGAGGAGCTCACCGGGATCGACGACCACTGGGAGATCCACCGCGACCCGCCGACGTTCGACCAGCTCGAGCCCAAGGCGCAGATGTTCGAGACCGGCATCAAGGTCATCGACCTGCTCGAGCCCTACGTGCAGGGCGGCAAGATCGGTCTCTTCGGTGGTGCGGGTGTGGGCAAGACCGTGCTCATCCAGGAGATGATCAACCGGGTCGCCACCCAGCACGGTGGCGTATCGGTGTTCGCCGGTGTGGGGGAGCGGACCCGTGAGGGCACCGACCTCTGGATCGAGATGCAGGAGTCCGGCGTCATCGAGAAGGCCGCCCTCGTGTACGGCCAGATGGACGAGCCGCCGGGTGTGCGGCTGCGGGTCGCCCTGTCGGCGCTCACGGTGGCCGAGTACTTCCGCGACGTGAAGAACCAGGACGTGCTCCTCTTCGTCGACAACATCTTCCGATTCGTGCAAGCCGGTTCCGAGGTCTCGACGCTGCTCGGCCGTATGCCGTCCGCGGTGGGCTACCAGCCGACGCTGGCCGACGAGATGGGTGAGCTCCAGGAGCGCATCACCTCGACCAAGGGCCACTCGATCACGTCGCTCCAGGCCGTGTACGTCCCGGCCGACGACTACACCGACCCGGCGCCGTTCACCACCTTCACCCACCTCGACGCCACCACCGAACTCTCCCGCCAGATCGCGGCGCTCGGTATCTACCCGGCCGTGGACCCGCTGGCGTCGACGTCGAACATCCTCGCCCCCGAGGTCGTCGGTCAGCGTCACTACGACTGCGCCCGGCGGGTCCAGGAAGTGCTCCAGCGCTACAAGGAGCTCCAGGACATCATCGCGATCCTCGGTCTCGACGAGCTCTCCGAAGAAGACCGCGTCACGGTGTCGCGTGCCCGCAAGGTGCAGCGGTTCCTCTCGCAGCCCTTCTTCGTCGGTGAGGTCTTCACCGGTCTGCCCGGCATCTTCGTGCCGGTCCAGGAGACGGTGGAGAGCTTCGAGGCGCTCGTCGACGGCGAGCTCGACGAAGTCCCCGAGCAGGCGTTCTTCAACGTCGGTGGCGTCGAGAGCGTGCTCGCCAAGGCGAAGAGCCTCGAAGAGGGCAACTGAACATGCCGTTGGTCGCCCAGTTGGTCTCGCCCGAGCGCGTCCTCTACGAGGGCGAAGCGGAGATGGTCGTGTGCCGCACGATCGACGGTGAGGTCGCGTTCCTGCCCGGCCACGTCCCGTTCGTCGGGACCCTCGGCATCGGCAAGGTTCGGGTCATCCTCGCGGGCGAGGGTGAGGTCACGGCGGCCGTGCACGGTGGGTTTGTCGAGGTCAGCAACGACCGGGTGACGGTCCTCTCCGATGTCGCCGAGCTGCCGGACCAGATCGACGTGATCCGGGCGCAGACCGCGAAGGAACGGGCGGAGCAGCAGTTGCGCACCGACGCCGACGCCGACGAGGCGAAGGCCGCACTGGCCCGCGCCGAGCTACGCCTCGAGGTCGCGGCCGCCTGAATCCGGGGCCTGCGCGCCCGCGGGTGTGCAGCCTCCGAGTTCGGCTCGGGGAGTGGTCCGCGGAACCCTTGCCGCTGACCGAGTCCGGTACCGTCCGCAGGTGATCGACGCGGGACGTCTGTTCGATTCCGAACGCATCGCCGCCGGGTACGCGTCGGCCCGGCCTGCGGTCCACCGGCAGCTGGTCACGCACCTCGCGGCGCACCTCGATCGCCACTGGCCGGTGGCCGTCGCGCTCGATGTCGGCTGTGGTGCTGGGGGCTCGACCGCTGCGCTGGCCCCGCTCGCTCGGCGCCGGTTGGGCATCGATCCGTTCCTGGTCATGGTGGCCGCGGCCCGATCGGCGGCCGCCGGCGCCGAACTCTTCAGCGTCGGTACCGCGGAGCAGCTGCCGGTTCGCGACGGGTCGATCGATCTCATCGGTGCTGCGGGATCGCTGAACTTCGCGGACCTCGACGCCTTCGCGGTGGAGGCGGCGCGGGTCGCGGCCCCGGAGGGACTCCTCGTCGTCACCGACTACCGGCTCGGAATCCCCGCCGGCGCCACCGCCTGGGCGGAGGAGTTCCCGCGCCGATGGCCGCGCCCCCCGGCTCGTGCCGTGTCCGCCGCGTCGTTCGCCGGCACGCCCTGGTCGGTGGTGATGGACGACACGGTCGACGTGCGGCTCGCGATGTCGCTCACCCGATACGTCGACTACCTGGTCACCGACACCGGGGTGGAATCTGCCGTCCGTAGCGGTGAGACGACCGAGGTCGAGGTCCGCGCCGCGTGCGCCGCCGCGTTGGGCGACACCTTCCGAGGCGAGGTCCTGGTGACGTTCCCTGCGTCGGTGATCGCCCTGCGCCGGGAAGGTCAGTCGAACTTCACGGCCGAGTAGCGCATCAGCTTCTGCCAACGGTGCTCGGAGTGGATGGTGCGGATCGTGCCGGACTTGGCGCGCATCACGAGGCTCTCGGTGCTGGCCCCGTCGCCCCGGTAGTGGACGCCCTTGAGCAGGTCGCCGTCGGAGATGCCGGTGGCGGCGAAGAAGACCTCTTCACCGGACACGAGGTCGGTGGTGGTGAGGATGCGGTTGAGGTCGTAACCGGCGTCGAGTGCGGCGCGCTTCTCGGCGTCGTTGCGCGGCCACAGCCGGCCGATGATGGATCCGCCGGTGCAGAGCAGCGCGCAGGCGGCGGTGACGCCTTCGGGGGTGCCGCCGATACCGAAGAGGATGTCCGAGCCGGAGTCGGGCGTGGCGACCGAGATCGCGCCGGCGATGTCGCCGTCCTGGATCAGCCTGATGCGGGCACCCGCCTCCCGGCACTCCTTGATGATGCCTTCGTGGCGGGGCCGGTCGAGGATGACCGCGGTGACGTCGTGGATCTTCTCGCCCTTCGCCTTGGCGACGGCTTCGAGGTTCGCCTTGATCGGAGCGTCGAGGTCGACGAAGTCGGCGGCTTCGGGCCCGACCGCGATCTTGTCCATGTAGACGCACGGGCCCGGGTCGAACATCGTGCCGCGCTCGGCGACGGCGAGGACTGAGATGGCGTTGTTGCGGCCGAGTGACGTGAGCGTGGTGCCGTCGATGGGGTCGACCGCAATGTCGACGGCGGGCCCACCCGAGCCGATCTCCTCGCCGTTGAACAGCATCGGGGCTTCGTCCTTCTCGCCCTCTCCGATGACGACGATGCCGTCCATCGGGACCGTGTTGAGGACCAGGCGCATCGCGTCGACCGCAGCACCGTCCGCGCCGTTCTTGTCTCCCCGGCCGAACCACCGGCCGGCGGCCAGCGCGGCGGCTTCCGTGGCGCGTGCGAGGTCCATGGCCAGGTTGCGGTCAGGGGGCTGAGGCGTTTGATCCATCGGGAGATTCTACTGGTGGGACGGGCGTCACGGTCCCGCTCGGCGCCGATCGGGGCGAACTTGACGCCTCGGCCGGGCCGCCAGGACAGTGGCGGTCCGAAGTGCGGCGAAGTGAGGACCCGGCATGGCGCGACTCGATGGCAAGACAGCGGTGGTGACCGGCGCGGCGTCGGGTATCGGGCTCGCGACGGTCGAGCGATTCCGAGCCGAGGGTGCGGTGGTCGTCGGTTGGGATCTGCAGGGTGCGGACGTGGACCTCGACGTCCGGGACGAGGCCGCGATCGTCGCCGCGATCGCCGCGGTCGTCGACGATCAGGGGCGGCTCGACGCGGTGGTGCACGCCGCCGGGGTCGCGGGTGGGGGACCTGCTCATCTCGTGCCGGAGGAGGAGTGGGACCGCGTGGTCGACATCAACCTCAAAGGCACTTTCCTCGTCGCCAAGCACGCGGCCGCCACGATGCTGACCCAGGACCCGATCGCCGGTGAGCGCGGCGCGATCGTCACGATCGCGAGCGTCGAGGGTCTCGCGGGGACGGAGGGCGGAAGCACCTACAACGCAGCCAAGGGCGGGGTCGTCATCCTGACCAAGAACCTGGCGATCGACTACGGCCGAGCGGGCATCCGGGTGAACGCGATCTGCCCCGGCTTCATCGACACGCCGATGCTCCAGGCGGTGTTCGCAATGGACGGGATGCAGGAGGTGATGGCCGACATCACCGCCGCGCATCAACTCGGACGGTTGGGGCGGGCCGAAGAGATTGCATCGACCGCACTGTTCCTCTGTTCGGCCGACGCGTCGTTCGTGACCGGGGTCGCGCTGCCGGTCGACGGCGGCTACACCGCCGGCCACCGGCACGGCGTCAGTGAGTTGATGGGTCTGGGCTAGGTGGGCCTGTGCCGCCGGCCGGCCCGACGCGTGGGAGACTCCCGTGATGTCCGACCGTGACTTCTCGACCTACTCCGGGGTGCCGATCGCGCCGGTCTACGGGCCCGCCGATGCCGAGACCCCGGGCACCTGGCCGTACACCCGAGGCCCGTACGCGGACATGTACCGCTCGAAGTTGTGGACGATGCGGATGTTCGCCGGGTTCGGCACGCCGATCGACACGAACCAACGGTTCAAGGAACTGCTCGCGGCCGGGGGCGACGGGCTGTCGACCGCCTTCGACCTGCCGACCCTGATGGGACGCGACTCCGACGACGAACTCGCGCTCGGTGAAGTAGGGAAGTGTGGGGTCTCGGTCGACACGCTCGCCGACGTGCAGGACCTCTACCGCGACATCGACCTCGGCGCGGTGACCACGTCGATGACGATCAACTCGCCGGCGCCGATCCTGCTGGCGATGTACGTCGCCGCCGCCGAGGGCGACGGAGTGGAACGCGCTCGTCTGGGTGGCACGCTGCAGAACGACATCCTCAAGGAGTACCAGGCGCAGAAGGAGTTCGTCTTCCCGCCGCGGCCGAGCATGCGGCTGGTGAGCGATGTCATCCGGTTCACCGCGGCGGAGATGCCGAGGTGGCACTCGGTCTCGATCTCCGGATACCACATCCGCGAGGCCGGATCGACGGCCGCGCAAGAACTCGCGTTCACGGTGGGGAACGGATTCGCGTACGTCGAAGCGGCGATGAACGCGGGACTCGACGTCGACACGTTCGCGCCGCGCCTCTCGTTCTTCTTCAACGCGCACATCGACTTCTTCGAAGA
>Ga0075026_100000662_pt1 | contig 14236 bp, 12 predicted proteins | sample Str012_2_FD_71392 | JGI IMG/M metagenome (GOLD analysis project Ga0075026, IMG submission 71392) | Freshwater sediment microbial communities in response to fracking from Pennsylvania, USA - Straight Creek_MetaG_SC_2012 | ecosystem: Environmental > Aquatic > Freshwater > Creek > Sediment...
GCCATGCGGTCGTCGGCGACCTCGGTGTCCGGCGCCGGGGCGGTCGCCTCCGGCAGCGTGCCGGCAGTCGGGACGGATGCGCTCATGCTGCGGACCTCCCGCTGGCGCTGGCGGCGCCACGACCCACGGCCGTGTCGGCCATCCCGCGTCGTTCCAGGGCGGTCCGGTAGATGTCGTCCAGCGACGGGACGATCGGCCGCAGCGAGGTCAGGTGGAGCTGGTGCTCGAGCGCTGCCGCGAGGATCGCCTGACGTACGTTCGCCTCTTCAGAGGCGGGTTTGACGGTGAGTCGCCACAGGTCGGAGCGGGCTTCCGGTCGGGTCACGGTCTCGACGCTGGCGAGTCCGGCAAGGACGCCCTCGGCTCGTTGCTTGCCGACCGGATCCTTGAGGTCCAGGCCCACGTCGATGATCGCCGAACCGTCGCCAAAGAGGCTGGCCAGGCGCGTCACGGTGCCCTCGCCGACCATCCGGCCAGCCGCGAAGATGCCGATGCGGTCGCATACGGACTGCACCTGCGTGAGCAGGTGACTCGAGAGCAGGATCGCCAGACCTCGCTCGTTCACGAGGGTCCGGAGGAGGTCCAGGATCTCGACGACGCCGATCGGATCGATCGCCGTCGTGGGCTCGTCCAGGATGAGGATGTCGGGCGACTTGACCAGCGCGTCGGCGATGCCGAGTCGCTGCTTCATGCCGCGGGAGTACGTCTCGACACGGTCCTCAGCACGATCCGTGAGACCCACCTGGTGGAGGACCTCGTCGATGGCCGTCTCGGCGTCCTTACCCTTCAGGCCGTTGAGACGAGCGGTGTAACGCAGGTTCTGGCGGCCGGTCATCCCGCCGTAGAAGCCGACGGCATCCGGCAGGTAGCCGACACGACGCTTGACCTCGCGGGGGTGACGGGCCGGGTCCAGCCCGACGACCCGGGCCTGCCCGCTGGTGGGCTCCGTGAGCCCCAGCAGCATCAGGATCGTGGTCGTCTTGCCCGCCCCGTTCTGCCCGAGCAGGCCGAAGATCTCGCCCGGCCGGACCTCGAGGTCCAGGGCGTCCACCGCGGTGAGCGTGTCGTACCGCTTGGTCAGGGCGCGGGTCCGGATGACCGGCTCCCGGCGTGGGTCCCGCTCGACGATCTTCTTGCGTTCCACGGCCTAGCGCCGACCGTAGCGCAGGAAGACCCAACCCAGGCCCGCGATGACGAGCACGATGAGCCCGATGCCCACCAGGCCCCCGAGCAGTCCGGTCTGGATCGTGACCCGGATGTCGGCCGACGATGAGGCCTGGTCTGCGGAGGCCGTGAACGTCACGGCGTAGTCGCCGGCGATCGCATCGCCGGACGGGGTCATGTGGGCGATGACGGTGACCTGTTGACCAGCAGCGACATCGGTCGTGGGCGGTTCGAAGGTGACCTTCCAGCCCTTTGGAGCGGTCGAGCTGAGCTTGACGCCGGTGACCGGGGCCGTGCCGCTGTTCACGACGACGAGGGAAAGATCCGTGTTGGAGCCGGCCGTCGCCTGCGTGCTCAGGACCGCGTCCGGGGTCGTCAACTTGATCGTGTAGGTCCCGGTGACCTCAGCGGCGAGGTCCGCGTGGGCGGTGTGACTGCCGCTCGTCACGTCGACCGCGATCGGGGCGACCCCGGCCGCGACGTTGAGGGGCGCCGTCGCGGTGACGGTCACCGGTGTCGTGGCTCCGGCTTTCACGATCGCGCTGGCGGCCTGGCTCTCGGTGGATACCTGGGTCGTGACCGTCCAGCCATCCGGGCCGGTGGCCGTGCCGGTGAACGGCAGGTCCTCCGACGTGTCGTTGTGGAGGGTCAGGTTGAATTTGAACGTGGCTGTCGAGGGGCCCTTGAGCTGCGGGAAGTCCGTCGTGAGGGTGACGGCACCGGCGGCTTGCGGGGTGACCCGGATGTCGAGCGGCAGGGTGGTGGTCGCGCCCGAGGCCGCGGCGACGACGAGGAGTCGGATGGATTGCGCCGTGGCGGCTGCCGGGACCGACACATCGAGCCGGACCGTAGACGGCTTGCCGGCCGTCGTGAGGACGCCGTCGACGGTGAAGCCACCGCCCAGGAGGGTGGCCGTCCAGCCTGGCGGTGTGCTCTTGACCGTGAGCCCGACACGCTCGCTGGCGGTCGACTGGATCGTCAGGTCGAAGCTGACCTTCGTCCCTGGAGCGACGGCCACGGCGGGATAGGGTGTCGTGAGCGTCAGTGCGTCCGCGGCTATGGCGCCCACGGGAAGGGCAAGCATGCATGCCACGAGCGTCGCCAGGCCCAATGCGCCCGACCGATGCAGTCGTCGTCCCATCGCGAAGTCATCCTCCTCTTTCGAATCTCGTTCGAGTCACGTCGTTTCGTCTGTCTGACGGAGTCTGCGAAGTCACCTGATGTCGAATCAACCCATGGCAGGTGAAGATTTGTCGATCATCGGCCCTGGACGACTTTCTGTCAGCCCGGGCCGTCGGCGAGGACCACGCGCTCGCGAACGATCGAGTCGATCGTCAGCGGTGTCCCGAGCCGATCCGAGAGGGCCAGCACGACCTCCTCCGGCCGGCCCGTCCCGAGTTCAACATGGAATCGAGTGCGGATGCCGATGCCGACCGGTGGGCCCGGCTCCACCACCTGGATGTCGGCCAGCAACGGCCGCAGATCGTAAGGGACCGGACTGCCGCCTTTCAGGCGCTCCCGCGGGAGGGAGCGGGCGTCGAGCAGGGCCTGGGCTGCCGCGGCGAGAGCCGTCGCGTCCCCCGATCCGCCGAGTGTGATCCGATAATCCGCGGCGATGACGCGCCCGACGAGGGCCGGGCCACCCAGCCATACGTCGGCGAGGTCCACGAGGGACCAGCCGTCGGGGAGGAGCGGCGTCAGCGCCTCACGCACCTGCCATGCGGGGAGACGCTGTGTCAGGACGATCTCCAGCAACTCCCCGTCCGAGGCCATGCCGACCGTCAACGGTGCCCCGAACACGACCCGTGGCTTCGGCCGAGCGGGATCGCCCACCACCACCGGAAGCCCGCTCGCATCGACGGCCTGGTCCCAGGCGGCGGCCAGGTCGCGCTGGGAAAGCCGCGGAGCGTCCGCCACACGCCTGACGGTCAGGCGCCAGCGTTGCCGCGGCTCGAGCGGAAGGACGGGACGCGGATCGGGCGAGGCGGGTGAGTCGGCTGAAGGAGACGCCACGTCTGATAGTCTGCGGCACGATGAACGAGACCGCCGGAGCCGGTTCGGTCGCCCCTGGCGGTGAGGCCGCGACCAGCCTTCCGCCGCCGCCATTCCTCCGGCCGCCGGTCGCCGGCGAACCTACCGCTTTCGCTCCCCTGTCGCCGCGGGTCGCGCTGCTCATCGTCGCGGCCCTGGTCTTCGGGTCGCTGCTGTGGATGGCGCGCGACGCCGTCCGCCCGTTCATCATCGGCCTGCTGTTCGTCTACCTGCTCGACCCGGCGGTCCGACTGCTGGCCCGGCGAGGCCTGCGCCGAAGCCTCGCCATCCTCGTGGTCTACGTCGGGGCGATCGCCGCGATCTTCGCGTTCCTGTGGCTGACATTGGCCCCGCTCATCGACGAGGTCCTCCGGTTCATCGAGGATTTCCCGGCCCTGGCCGATCAGCTGAGCGTCCAGCTCCAGCGCCTGTACGACCTCTATGCGCACCTGGCGATCCCGTCGGCCATCCGGAGCTGGATCGACCAGATCATCGCGGGCCTCGGGAGTGGCGGCGGCGGGGCGAGCCTGGACCTGTCGTGGCTCGTCCCGCTCGTCAGCGGTGCCGGGAGCATCATCGGGGCCGCGTTCGCGTACCTGATCCTGCCGGTCTTCGTGTTCTACCTGCTCAAGGACCGCGTCGAGCTCACGGCGTCCTTCGACCGGTCGCTGCCGTCGGCGTGGCGGTTCGACGTGTGGGCGGTCATCAAGAGCGCCGAGCGGGTGTTCGGCCAATGGGTACGCGGACAGCTGGTCCTCGGCTTCGCGGTGGGCATCTTCACGTTCATCGGGCTGCTCGCGCTGGGCCGCCTGGTGGATCCGGTCTTCGGGCGGTACGCGCTCATCCTGTCTGTGATCGCCGGCATCCTGGAGCTGGTCCCGATCATCGGCCCGATCATCTCGGCGGTGCCGGCCGTCCTCCTGGCGGCCACGGCCGGCCCGGTCCCGGTCGCGGCGGCGCTGGCCCTGTACCTGCTCGTGCAGCAGGTCGAGAACAACCTCCTGGTCCCCAAGATCCAGGGCGACGCCATAGAACTGCATCCTGCGATCGTCAGGGCGGCGATCATCATCGGCGGTTCGCTGGCGGGGCTATTGGGCGCGATCCTGGCGTTGCCCGTGACGGCCGCGGGTCGCGACGTCGTCCGCTTTCTCTTCCGCCGCATGAGTCCGGACGAGCCCGAAGCGCTGGCCGCCACGCTCGCCAAGCTCGGACCGCTGCCGCCGGGTCGGACGGACGTTCCGTCACGGAGCGAGCCGTCCCGTGGCTGACCCAGGCGATCCGTACAAGACCCTCCAGGTGGATCCCGAAGCCGAGGATGAGGTCATCCAGGCCGCCTATCGCCGTCTGGCCCGGAAATACCACCCGGATGTGATGCCCGGCCCCGAAGCCGCAACCCGGATGGCGGCGATCAATGCGGCCTGGGCGCGACTCGGCGACCCCCTGGCGCGCGCGGCGGTCGATCGGGAACGAGCCGTCTCCCAGTCGATCCCGACTTCGACGCCTGCCTCCGCGCCCCGCGCTGCCGCAGCGCCCCGTTCGACGACGCCCCCTCCGCCGGATGAGATCTCGCGCGACTGGACCTCCGGGCGTTCCAACCAGGGCGGCGGCTACGACGACTCGATGCGCGCCGCCGACGGTTTCGGGGCGGCCGGTCCCCCACCGGGCGATCCCGCGGGGAGCGTCCTCAACTTCGGTCGTTATGTCGGCTGGTCGCTCGCGGAGATCGCGCGTCGCGACATCGAGTACATCGAGTGGCTGGATCGCACGCCGATCGGACGACCCTATCGCGAGGAAGTCGACATGATCCTCAGGCGCGTCGGGCGCCGGAAGTCCGTCGAGGCCCAAGCGGCCGATCGACGCGGCCTGTTCCGCCGCCGATAGGACGAGCTCGGTCGGTCAGGCGACCGACTCGGCCGACTGCAAGCCCAGGCGGCGGAGCAGCGCACCGCTCGTGGCGCCCTGGACGAGCAGCGTGAACAGCGTGATCCCGAACACGATCGCCTGGAGTTCGTTGCGCTGGGGCAGGTCCTCCGGCAACGAGAGCGCGAGGCCCACCGCGATGGCCCCGCGCAAGCCGGCCCAGAACAGCACGTGCAGCCAGGCACTCGGGACCGCCCGACCGTGGCCCGACGCCCGGGCGATGCGCGACCCGCCGCCCAGCACCACGTAGACCACGATGGCCCGCCCGACGAGGATGCCGACGACACCGATGGCGATCAGGCCGACCGAGTCCACGAGGGACCCGACGGAGATGGCCAGCCCGATCAGCAGGAAGACGAAGGCCGTGAGCATGAACGCGAGGAATTCCCAGGTCTGGTCCAGGGCATCGAAGGTGGCGTCGCTGAGGCCGACGCGGCGTCCATAGGTGCCCAGGACGAGGCCGGCCACGACCGTCGCGATGATCCCGGACTGCCCGATCCGATCGGCGGCAAGGTAGGTGCCGTAGGCCATCACGACGGAGATGGCTAGCTCGATCAGGTGGTCCTCCGCGTACACCATGAGCCGGGTGGCGACCACGCCGATCACCAGTCCGAGCCCGGTGCTGACGACAAGCGTGCCGACGAACCAGAAAATGGCATTGGCCGGCGCGACGGTGCCGGTCGCGGCGGCCACGGCGATCGAGAAGACGACGACGGCGGTCCCGTCATTGAAGAGGCTCTCGGCTTCGACGAGGGTCTTGAGTCGGGTCGGGGCGCCCAGGCGCTTGAACGTCGAGATGACGGACACCGGGTCCGTGGCCGATACGATGGCTCCGACGATGAACGCGAGTGACGGGGGCAGTCCGGCCAGCGTGAGGAGCACGGCCACGACCCCAGCCGACACCAGGACTCCCGGGATGGCCAGGATCGCGACGCCGATGTAGGTCCGTCGCAGTTCGCCGAAGTCAAGCCGATAGGCGGCCTCGAACACGAGCCCGGGCACCAGCACGATAAGCACGAGTTCCGGCGTGACCACGAGCGGCGCGGTCGGTCCGAAGGCGGCGATCACGAGGCCCAGCGCGACCAGCGCGACGCTGTAGGGCAATCCCGACCTGCGCGTCAGCAGCGCGACGACGGTCGCGGCCGCGATCAGGAGCACGAACAGCTCCACGACGTAGAGCGTCGCCTCGCCTGTCTCGACCGCCTCGCCCGCCACGGCGAACGGCATCATGCCACGCAGTCGGGCGTATCAGTTTCGGCGCGGATGGTCGTCACCACTCGGCCTTGGATTGCCGGATGTTGATGCTCTGCATGATGCCGAGGGCGATCGCCAGGCTGACCAGCGACGCACCGCCATGGGTCACGAACGGCAAAGGGATGCCGGTGATCGGCATGACCCCAAGGACCATGCCCACGTTGACCACGAGCTGGAAGAGGATCATCGACGCGACGCCGGCCGCGAACATCGTCCCGAATGCGTCACGCGACCGCCAGCCGTCGGCCAGGATCCGCCAGAGCAGGAGCACGAACAGCAGGAACGTAACCATCGCCCCGAGGAAGCCGAGTTCCTCTGCCAGTTTGGCGAAGACGAAGTCGGTGGTCTGGACGGGGAGGAAGCCGCTCTGGGCGGGCGTCCCGTTGGTCAACCCCTTGCCGAGCCAGCCGCCGGACCCGACCGAGATCTGCGCCTGGAAGAGCTGGTACCCGGCTCCCTGCACGTCCGGCGCCGGGTTCAGGAAGGAGTCGAGACGCGCCTTCTGGTAGTCGCGCAGGACGTACGTCCACGCGAGCGGGATCATCGCGATGACGAGTGCACCGAGGGCGAGCAGCCACTTCAGGCTGGCGCCCGACATCCAGAGCATCCCCACGAGGATGCCGCCGAATACAAGGGACGTGCCGAGATCCGGCTGGAGCATCACTAGCACCAGCGGCGGGACGATCAGCACGCACGCGCCCAGGATGGATCCGATCGAATCGAGTCGACCCTGCCTGGCACCCAGATAGTTGGCGAGCACGACGATCATGAGGACCTTGGCGAGCTCGCTGAACTGGAAGGTGAAGGGTCCGACGGAGATCCATCGCGCCGCGCCCCCGACGCCGTCACCGATGCCGAGGGTCAGCACCAGCAACCCCAGCTGGAGTGCGTAGATCGGCCAGGCCAGGGTCTTGAGCCATCGATAGTCGAAGGCGGTGGCCAGGACATAGGCCACGACGGCGATGACCGCCCACATCAGCCCGCGCGTGAACGTGGTACCGGCCTCGAGCGGGAGCTTGCCGTCCTCGACGCTGTTCGTGTAGGCCATCGCGAGGCCGATCGCTCCGAGCAACGCGGCGTATGTCAGCAGTTGCCAGTCGAACGCGCGCCAGGCAAGCCCGACGGACTTGGCAGCCCAATCGGTCATGCGCGCCGGTTCAGCTCGGATGACGCCCATCAGTTGCTCTGGTAGTGGTTGCCGATGGTCAGCTGGTTCCGGTAATCCTTCTTGATCCCGTAGTAGAGCTGCATGAAGTACTTCACGATCTCGGTGCCAGCGTTGCTCTTGGTCCGTGAGTCATACGCGAACGCCAGCACGACGAGCTTGGAATCCGTCTTGTCGAAAGATCCGTGGTAGGGATCGCCGGGCGTGAAGCCCACGAACCACGAGTGGAATGGCAGACGGCCCTGGCGGTCCTTGAGACCGAACTCCGCGGTCCCCGACTTGCCGGCGATCTTGATAGGCAGGTCGACGAGGTTGTAGGTGTGCCGCAGCGTGACAACAGCTCGCGCCGCGTTGCGCATGGTCTTCAGGACGCTGGCTTTGACATCCAGCTTGCGGAGGACGGTCGGTTTGATCGTCTCCACGATCTGGCCGTCGGGTCCGATGATGTCCTTGACGAGGTGAGGTTGATACAGCGTGCCGCCGTTCGCGAGTGCCGCATACGCGTTGATCAACTGGAGCGGGGTGACCACGTCGTAGCCCTGTCCGATCCCGGCCTGGTACGTCTCGCCGGGGAAGATCGCGGCGCCGAGCGTGTCTTGCTTCCACTGGTTGGACGGGACGATGCCGGCGACCTCACCCGGCAGGTCGATCCCGGTGGGGGACCCGAACCCGTACTGCTCCGCCCAGTACGCCAGTCGGTCGATGCCGAGTTTGCCCGCAAGGGTGAAGAAGTACGTGTCGCTGGAGTGCCCGAAGCCGCAGTAGATGTCGCACGGCCCGAACCCGCGGTGGTTCCAGTCGTAGAACCTCGTGGTCCCGAGCGTGAGGAACCCCTTCGTGGCGACCTGGGTGTTGGCCGTCACCTTGCCGTCGGCGATCGCGCCGGTCCCGGTCACCAGCTTGTACGTGGAGCCGGGCGGATACCATGCCTGGGTCGCGTGATTGATCAGCGGCTTGTCGGGGTTGTTCAGCAGCTTCTGATATTCCTTGTTGGTGATCCCACGCGCGAACTGGTTGTTGTCGTAGGTCGGCAGGCTGACCATGGCGAGGATCTCGCCGTTCTGCGGGTTCATCGCGATGACCGTGCCGCGCTTGATCCCGACCTGGGCCATGGCCCAGCGAAGCGCCTTCTCGGCATCCTTCTGGGCCTGGGTGTCGATCGTCAGGGTGAGTGAGTCGCCTGCCTTGGCCTCGCTGACGGTCTGCAGGACCTGGATCTTCCGGCCCTGGGCGTCTCGTTCGACGCTCTCTGAGCCGTAGGTGCCGCGCAGCTGCTTCTCGTACGAGGCCTCGAGGCCGGTCTTGCCGAGAAGGTCGTCCGGGAGGTACCCGGAGGTCTTGAGAACGGCAAGTTGTTCCGCGGAGATCGGACCGGTGTAGCCGAGGAGCTGCGACATCAGGGCTCCGTCCGTGTAGTGGCGACGGGCTTCGACGACGACCTCGACACCTGGGAGGTCTGCGCCGGCCTCCGCGATCAGGAGCGCGGTCGCCTTGTCGACGTCGTCCGCCACGCGGACCAGGTCGAACGACGACCCGGGATTGCCGTCGATGGCGGTGTTGATATCCGCGCTGTTCACGCCGGTGAGTGCCGCCAGACGCTGAACGACCTCCTCGCGACGGGAATTCGGAAGATCCGACGGCCGGACCTTGACGGTGTAGGTCGGCACATTCGTGACCAGGAGACGACCATTCCGGTCGTATATGAGACCGCGAGATGAAGCGATCGACTGCAGGACCGTCCGATTCTGCGCGGACAGTGCCGAGAACTCGGTGCCGTTGGCGATCTGCAGGTAGAAGAGGCGGGCGGTAAGCCCGCTGATACCGATGATCGCGGCCAGGGCGAACACGAGGAATCGTGAGAGGCGCCTCGAGGGTTCGACGCGACCGTCGACGTAGCTGTTCACCAGTCCATCCGATCCTGCAGGGCGCGACGATCGTGGATGGACACGGCGAGCGGACCGATCAGGACGGCGAGCACGGAGTCGTAGACCAGGCTCGGGATGACCGTCTGCACGGGATCCGAGACCGGGATCGTATGACCGAGTGCACCGAAAGCCACGAACAACACCATCGAATACAACAGGCTCAGGACCGGGACTGCGATGACCGGGGCCAATGGACGGACCCGCGCGAACACTCGGCCGAGCACGGACGCTCCGCCGACGCACAACAGCAGTGCGAAGGACGACGATCCGAGCGGACGCTGTGCCAGGACATCAAGTGCCAGCCCACCCACGAACGCCCACACGAGCCCGGCCTCGAGGCCGACCGCGATCGTGAGCACGACTCCCAGCACGAACACGAAGTGCGGCTGGGCACCGCCGATCCAAAGATATGGACCCACGGTCAACTCGAACAGGGCCGCCCCCGTCGCGCCGACCGCAGCGAGTAGCAGGGTCATTGAGCGATCGAACCTCGGCGTAACGGCCAAAGGTCGCGCGCCCGCCTACGCGGCTCTCGAACGATCGAACTGGCGGCGACGACTGGCTGCAGTATCCCACGGACCCCCAAACCGGGCAACGGGACCGAATGTCCTGGGATGTTTCACGTGAAACATGGGCCCGGCATCGACAGATAAGCGTGAGATATGTCACAGGTGTGGGCTCGACACCATGATCGGTCGACCTGTCGAACGAAGTCCGAAGGGGCTGCGATGGTAGAATCAACGACCGTGAGTGCGTTCCGAGTGGGTTACTGAGTGGGCCAGACGATCGCCTGCGCGAACCAGAAAGGCGGCGTCGGCAAGACCACCACCGTGGTCAATCTGGCAGCCTTCCTGGCTCTTGCGGGCGAGCGAGTCCTCGTCATCGATCTGGACCCACAGGGAAACGCGACGAGCGGACTCGGACTCGATCGATCCTCCCTTGAGATATCGGTCTATGACGGCGTCATCGACGGCCTCGGCCTCGAAGACGTCACGGTCCAGGGACCACTCGGGATCGACGTCGTTCCGTCTGCGATCGCGCTGGCCGGAGCGGAAGTCGAGCTCGCACCGCTCGAAGCTCGTGAACGCCGCCTCGCTCGCCTGATCGAGGCGATCGCCCCTCTCTACGACTATGTCCTGGTGGATTGCCCGCCATCGCTCGGGTTGTTGACTGTCAACGCCCTGACCGCCGCCGATTCTGTCCTGATCCCGCTCCAGTGCGAGTACTACGCCCTCGAAGGCCTCACGCAACTGCTCGGAACGATCGACCTCATCCGAGACCATCTCAACCCCCCGCTCGCGCTCAAGGGAGTCGTTCTCACGATGTTCGATGGTCGAACCAAGCTCTCCGCCGACGTCGCCGTCGAAGTCCGTCGCCACCTTGGCGATCTGGTCTTCGACGCGGTGGTGCCGCGGAACGTACGGCTATCGGAGGCGCCCAGCCACGGCCTGCCGATCGCCCTGTACAGCCCGGACTCGGTCGGGTCCACGGCGTACCGCCGGCTCGCCGAGGAGCTACGTCGCCGGGACGGTCGACCGGATCTTGCCGCGGTCCCAGCGCCGACCCCGGCGACTGTGCTCGATCCCGAACCCGCCACCGTGGGCGCGGCATGACCGTTCGGCCGGACCGATCGAGCGGCCTCGGCCGTGGCCTGTCTTCACTCATCCCGCAGCGACATCCGGGGCAACCCAGCGTTCTGGACATCCCGACCGGCCGCATCAAGCCCAATCCATACCAACCCCGACGTACGTGGGATCCGGATGAGCTCGCGGGCTTGACCGCCAGCGTGCTCGAGCACGGCATCATCCAGCCGATCCTCGTGACCGAGATCGTCGACGGCTACCAGTTGGTCGCCGGCGAGCGCCGCCTGCGCGCCGCGATCGCTGCCGGGCTGGAACGGATCCCAGCCGTGGTCCGGCAACTGGCCGACCGTGACCAGCTGGAACTCGCCCTGGTGGAGAATCTGCAGCGCTCGGACCTGGACCCCGTCGAAGCCGCGCTGGCCTATCGCCAGCTGATCGACGAGTTCGGCCTCTCACAGGACGACATCGCCGAGCGCGTCGGCCGGGCTCGCTCGACCATCGCCAACACGTTGCGCCTGCTGGACCTCGCGCCTGCCGTCCAGACCTCCATCGTGGACGGCCGCCTGACCGAGGGCCACGGCCGCGCCCTCGGCGGACTGGCCATCGAGCATCAGGATCGCCTCGTGGACTCGGTCGTGGAGCAGGGGCTGTCCGTCCGCCAGACCGAGGAGCTGGTCCGGCGCCTGCGCGAGCCACGCGCTGCCACGGCAGGCAAAGCCGAGCGAGCGAGTGACCCGGAACTCGAGCGAGTAGAGGAGGACCTCCGCCGATCGTTAGGCACGAAGGTACGCCTGTCCAGATCCCGCAGGGGCGGCCGCATCGTCATCGAGTACTACAGCGACGAAGAGCTTGGGCGCCTCTACGAGCGCCTCACCGGAGGGATCGCGTGACCGACGAAGCCGCCAAGACGCCAGCCGCGAAGTCCGCCGCTCCAGCCAAGGGTCCAGCGGCCGCGCCGGACAAGACGGCCGCGCCGGACAAGACGGCCGCGCCAGCCGCGAAGGCCGCCACCGCCAAGGCAGCGACGGCCAGGGCGACTCCCCCCGCGAACGTGGACGCCGCCGCCGCCGCCAAGCCGAAGCGCGGCAAGGCTGCCGCATCCGACTACACAGCCGCCAGCATCCAGGTCCTCGAGGGGCTCGAAGCGGTCCGTCGTCGGCCGGGCATGTATATCGGCTCGACGGACGTCCGCGGCCTCCACCACCTCGTGTGGGAAGTCGTCGACAACTCGATCGACGAAGCGATGGCCGGATACGCGACCACCATCCTGGTCACCATCGCCACCGACGGCACCGTGACCGTGCAGGACGACGGCCGCGGCGTCCCGGTAGGCAAGCACTCCACCGGCAAGGACGCGATGGAGGTCGTCCACACGGTCCTGCACGCCGGCGGCAAGTTCGGCGGCGGCGGCTACAAGGTGTCGGGTGGCCTGCACGGCGTGGGCGTCAGCGTGGTGAACGCCCTATCCGAGTGGATGGGCGTCGAATCCGCACGCGACGGCCACGTCTTCACCCAGGAATACAAGCGCGGCAAGCCAACGGGCGCGGTCAGGAAGATCGGCGTTCAGGGCACTCGCAAGGGTACGAGGACCTCGTTCCGGGCGGATCCCGAGATCTTCGAGACCACGGACTACGAGTTCGACACGATCAGCCAGCGCCTGCGTGAATCCGCCTACCTGAACAAGGGCGTCTGGATCACCTTGAACGACGAGCGCCGCGATCGTGAGCGCTCGTTCTACTTCGAGGGCGGGCTGCAGTCCTTCGTCCGCCACCTCAATCGCAACAAGGAAGCCCTCCACAACCGCCCGATCTATGTCGATCGGAGGGAAGGTGGGACGGCGGTCGAGGTGGCGCTCCAGTACAACGACTCGTACACGGAGAACGTGCTCGCGTTCGCCAACAACATCAATACGGTGGACGGCGGCACCCATGTGACCGGGTTTCGGGCCGCGCTCACCAGCTCGCTCAACGACTGGGCGCGGCGCGCGGCGGTCCTCAAGGACGCCGATAGCAACCTCTCCGGCGACGACGTCCGAGAAGGGCTCACGGCCGTCATCAGCGTGAAGCTCACCGAGCCGCAGTTCGAGGGCCAGACGAAGGCCAAGCTAGGTAACGCCGAGGTCAAAGGCCAGGTCCAGACCGCGGTCGCGGATAGTCTCGGCCAATACCTGGACGAGAATCCAGGCGACGGTCGTCGGATCATCGAGAAATGCCTGACAGCTGCCCGTGCGCGCGAGGCGGCCCGCAAGGCCCGCGATCTCGTCATCCGGAAGGGCGCGCTGGACGGGATGTCCCTGCCCGGCAAGCTCGCTGACTGCCAGGAACGCGACCCGGCCCGCAGTGAGTTGTACCTCGTCGAGGGCGATTCGGCCGGAGGCTCGGCCAAGCAAGGCCGCGATCGACGGAACCAGGCGATCCTGCCCCTGCGTGGCAAGCTGCTGAACGTGGAGAAGGCCCGTCTGGACAAGATCCTGTCCAGCGAGAACGTCCGGCCGCTGATCATCGCCCTGGGCGCCGGCATCGGCGAGACCTTCGACCTCGCCAAGCTCCGCTACCACCGGATCATCATCATGACCGACGCCGACGTGGATGGCGCCCACATCCGAACCCTGTTGCTCACCTTCTTCTATCGGCACATGCCGGAAGTGATCGATAACGGCTTCCTGTACATCGCCCAGCCCCCGCTCTACCGGGTCAGCACGGGCAAGGTGACACGCTACGCCCAGAGCGAGAAAGAACGCGATCGCGTCATCAAGGAATTCAACGTCAAGAATCTGTCCGTCCAGCGGTTCAAGGGCCTTGGCGAGATGAATGCGGATCAGCTCTGGGAGACCACCATGAACCCGGAGACGCGAACGCTCCTGCGGGTCGACGCCGAGAACGCCTCCGCCGCGGACCAGATCTTCACGATGCTGATGGGCGAGAAGGTCGGGCCGCGCAAGGACTTCATCAAGTCCGAGGCTCGCAAGGTGCAGAATCTTGACGTCTGATCTCCTTCGACAGGCGCCGGTGGACGTCGCGGCGTTCGAGTTCGCCCCGCATCACTGCTTCGCATGCGGGACGCTCAACACGAACGGCCTCGGCCTGATGATGCACGTGGAGCCGGGGCGGTCGTGGGTCGAGACGTCCCTGGATCGCCGGTTCGAAGGCTGGGAGGGCATGGCTCACGGTGGGATCGTGTGCACGATCCTGGAC
>Ga0075026_100000663_pt1 | contig 14216 bp, 5 predicted proteins | sample Str012_2_FD_71392 | JGI IMG/M metagenome (GOLD analysis project Ga0075026, IMG submission 71392) | Freshwater sediment microbial communities in response to fracking from Pennsylvania, USA - Straight Creek_MetaG_SC_2012 | ecosystem: Environmental > Aquatic > Freshwater > Creek > Sediment...
ACGGCCTGGATGCCCCTGACGACCTTCTTCTCCTTTTCAGGACTGCGAAAGCCGAGGTTCCAGAGGGAGTCGATGCAGCCTTCATGCGTGGACAGTTCTTTCGGTTGGGCCTTGCCGGGAGCGAGGGACGTATAGCTGATATGATAGAGGAAGGCTTCCAGGTTGCGGCGGCCCACTTCGGCAGGGTCCTTGATGCGCAGGGTGCCTGCGGCCGCGTTGCGCGGGTTGGCCAGTGGCGGCAGGTTTTGCTCGGCCAGGGATTCGTTGTAGGCTGCGAAGTTCTTCTTGGTCATGAGCACTTCGCCACGGATCTCGATCTGGCGCACACCGAGGGAGGAAAAGTCGGCGCGCAGGGGTATGGAGCGTATCTGCTTGAGGTTGGTGGTGACCTCGTCGCCTTCGACCCCGTCGCCGCGCGTGGCGCCCCGCACCAGCCGATCGTCCTCATAGATCAGGGAAATGCTGGCTCCATCGAATTTCGGTTCGATGCAATATTCCAGGGTATCCCTTCCCGTGAGTTCACGTGCCTTGCGGTCCCAGTCCAGGAGGTCGTCCGCGTTGTAGGAGTTCTCGAGCGAGAGCATGGGCACCAGGTGCGCCACGGTGGGGAAGGAAGCGGTGAGGCCCTTGGCGACGCGTTGCGTGGGAGAGTCGGGCGTGATCTTGTCCGGATGTTTCGCCTCGCATTGCTCAAGAGCCTTGTAGAGGCGATCATACTCTTCGTCCGAGAGCAGCGGGTCGTTCATTATATAATAGCGGTACTCATGGAACCGCAGGGCGTCGCGGAGGTCCTCGATGCGGTGGAGGACATGGAGTTCATCGTCCAGGTGCTTGAGTAGCTCCCTGGAGACCTGTTGCTGGTGGCGGGTCTGGTCGGCGTTGTACTTCATGGGGGGATAAAGTTAGGGGAACTGCAGGGGGTGTTTCCGTACCCTCTACACAATAAAATTTGCGAGTTTCCCCGGACTAGTCTAATTTTTGCACCCGTCTGACACAACGACCTTGTCCACATGAGCTCCCATCGAAAAAAGCCGAACATCAATACGTCCGAAGTTGAACTCATGCCCGAGTTCCAGTTCGCAGTGTCCGTGGACTGCGTCATCTTCGGCTTTGACGAGAACGTCCTGAAGGTCCTGCTCATCAAGAGCGACCTGGACACATTCCGCAACAAATGGACCTTATTGGGCGACCTGGTCCGACCGGACGAGGACCTTGACGAGGCCTCCTACCGGGTGCTCAACGAGCGCACCGGCCTGGACACGATCTATCTGGAGCAGGTCCACACTTTCGGCGCCGTACGCAGGCATCCTGCCGGCCGCGTGGTCACCGTGGCCTATTATTCCCTGGTCAACGTGAAGCATATCGAACTCACCTTGCTGGAGAATGAGCTGCACTGGCATTCCATCAAGGACGTGTCCCATATGGCTTTTGACCACCAGAAGATCCTGGATACCTGCTACAACACCCTGCAAAAGAAGATCCAGGAGGAGCCCATCATCTTCAACCTGCTCGAGAACAAATTCTCCCTGCGGGAGCTGCAGAACGTTTACGAGGCCATCCTTGACGTCAAGCTCGACCGCCGTAATTTCCGCAAGAAGCTCTTCACAACGGGACTACTCACGGACATCGACGAGATGGAAAAGAACGTGCCGCACCGCCCCGGCAAGCTCTATACGTTCAACCATGCGCAGTATGAGAAGATGCGGAAGAAGGCGTTTTCCGGGATAAACTTTTAGATCACGGATCGAGGATCGAGAATCGAGGATCAACAGCCGTGGGCGTAGTGCGTGATGCGTTGAATGTTTTAATGATAACCGCAGAGACACAGAACTAAGTTCTAAGTTCACAGTTCACTGTTCACAGAATTTGGGGTAAGCTGGCAAGCTCGAGGGGTAGCATTCACTCAACACGATCGTTTCTGAACAATTCGTCAATCCGCTAATTCGCCAATTCGCGAATTCCTACAGCGACCCCCCCGGCACCAACCGCACCGGCACTTCCAGGCTTACCGGGTCTTTGAGTCCATTGAGGTGGTTCATCATGCTGTCGAAGGCTTTGAGGCCGAGCGCATGGCCGCTGGTTTCGACATAGGTGATCTCGGGCGAGAAAAGGGTGGGGATGTATCCGTTGCTGATGGACACGATGGCCAGTTCGTCCGGGATCTTCAGTCCGGAGGCCTGCACGGCTTTGATGGATCCTGCCAGCACCTCGTCGCTCATGCAGAATAACGCATCGGGGCGGTCAGCGGCCTCGAGTGCTTTGCGTGCTTCCTCTCGGGCGCTGGCGCGGTCGCGCACGTGCCGGATGTCCAGCGAGGCTGAGGAGTGCGCTTTCACATATTCCGCGAAGGCCTGTTCGCGCTTGCGGGTGATGGAGAATTCCGGATCACCGAAAAGAGCGAGTATGCGTTTCGGTTTTCGGACCAGCAGCGCTTCTGCGGCCAGGGTCGCGGACCGGTTGTCGTTCATGGCCACGCGGTCGAACTGGTCGTCGTCGGGCACTTTGTCCATGAAGACCATGTGGATGCCGTTCTCTTCAAGTTTCTGGAAAGTGGACATCTCGTGCGTGGCGGAAGCCAGGGCGATGAAGATGCCGGCGGCGCGGTTGTACTTACAGAGACGGATACCTGCTTGCTCCACGGCGGGATCATTGCCTGACTGGAGGATCAGCAGGGAATAGCCGATCTTGCGCGACTCTTCCTCGATCGCGGAGATGACGGAGTCGTAGAAATTGTTGGAGATCTCCGGTACGATGAGGCCGAGGACCTTACTGGCATTGGTACGCAGATAGACCGCGTAGGAGTTGGGTTCATAGTCGAGCATCTCGGCCAGTTCTCGCACCTTCTGTTTGGTGGCGCTGCTGATGTCAGGGTGGTCACTCAGCGCCCTGGAGACGGTCGAAATGCTGATCCCCAGCATGCTGGAAATATTTTTCAGCGTGGCTTTAGGCTTCATGGCTTGAGGAATTTGAATCCAATATATGAAAGTTTTCCACAGAAAACATTTTCGCAAACGGTTGCGATAAAAATTTATTTGGTTGGCTAAAGTTCAACAGGATATTTTTAGCAACCCTTAGAAATCGGCCTCTTTTTGTGTAATGGCGATGTGAACGAGCGAAAAAAAAGGCCTGACATGCAGCACAGTCAAGACTTTCCTTGTCATACTATGCCTTCATTCCGAAGGATTTGAATAAAATATGGACGGGTTCCAATTTTTACTGAACCCAAACGTTTTGTTAAGTTTTCAGTATCATTATGTAATTTTTACATAATTTTTCGGCCCAATTACCTGACTAAAATTTTTTAAACCACTGTTTATGACCCCCAAACGTTTACTGCAAGCGATTGCCATGTCCTTGCTGCTGCTGTTTGCAGCGCAGGCTTCTTTCGCCCAAGACAGGACCATTTCCGGTAGGGTTACCGACAGCAAGGACGGCTCACCGATCTCCGGCGCCACCGTCACTGCCAAGGGCACCAAGCTGGCCACCTCCTCTGCCGCAGACGGCACTTACAAACTCACGGTTCCCGCCTCTATCAGCACGCTCGTGATCACGGGTGTTGGCTTCACCACACAGGAAGTCGCCGCCAGGGATGGCGCCGTCGTTTCCTTCGTGGCCGCCCAGGGCAACCTGAATGAGGTTGTCGTTACCGGTTACGGTACTACCCGCAAGAAGGACCTGACCGGCGCCGTAGCATCGGTGAAGGCCAAGGACTTCAATAAGGGTGTCTATACCGCTCCCGACCAGCTCATCCAGGGTAAGGTCGCCGGTGTGCAGGTATTGAATAACAGCGGCCAGCCTGGTGGCGCCGCCACGATCCGTATCCGCGGTAACGCATCCATCGTTGCCGGTACCCAGCCGCTCTATGTAGTGGATGGTGTTCCTCTCGATGGTGGCAACTCCCGCCCGGGTCTCGGCACCAACTTCGGTACCTCCCCCGACGCAAACCCGTTGAACTTCCTCAACCCGAATGACATTGCAAGCATGGACGTTCTGAAGGACGCCTCTGCAGCTGCCATCTACGGTTCCCGCGGTGCCAACGGTGTCATCCTCATCACCACCAAGAAAGGCTCTGCCGGCGCACCCCGCCTGGATGTGAACGCCACTGTGGGTGTGAGCAACATCATGAAGCGCCTGAAGGTGCTGGACGGCAACGGCTATCGCGCCGCCCTCAAGACTTACAACCCGAGCAACCCAGGCGCCGGTGACTATGGCTCCAATACGGACGCCATGGGTGCCATTCTCCAGCAAGCACTGACCCAGAACTACAACGTCGCCGTTTCCGGTGGCAATGAGAATGGTCGTTATCGCTTCAGTGGTGGTTATCTGGACCAGCAGGGCATCATCAAGACCTCCGGCATCAAGAAATACACCGGTAACTTCAGCGGTTCCTACAAATTCCTGGACAGCAAGCGCCTCGGCATCGACTTCAACCTGATGGCCGCCCACACCACGGAGAACATCGCCCCCGTCACCAATGACGCCGGCTTCCAGAACTCCGTGATCGGTATGGCCCTCCAGTGGAACCCGACCGCTTCCCTGTACAAGAACGGCCATCTGGATACCATCCCCGCTTTCGGCAACACCTCGATCAACCCGGTGCTGATGCTGAACGCGGTGCATGACCGCGCAGACGTTTCCGAGATCCTCGGTAGCGTGTCTCCTTACTTTAAGATCACCAAGGATCTGGAATACCGTATGCTGTACAGCGTTCGCCGCAGCGTCGGTTCCCGTCACTCTGAGACCGCCAGCTGGATCAACTACCAGGGCATCCAGGGTCGTGGTCTCGCCTCCCTCGCCAACAACGAGAACAGCACCCAGCAGATCACGCACACGCTGTCCTATAACAAGCAGCTGACCTCCGCCTTCAACCTGAACGCAGTGGCCGGTTACGAGTACATGAGGTTCGATATCCAGGGTAACGGCATGTCCGGTCAGGACTTCCCCAACCTGGGCATCCCTTATTATAATATGATGGCTTATGCGTCAGCTTCCAGCAGAAGCATCTATTCTTATGCGAATCCCATCCAGGAGCTCCAGTCTTTCTTCGGCCGCGCAACCCTGAACTGGGCTGACCGTCTGGTCGTGACCGCCACGGTCCGCCGTGACGGTTCCTCCAAGTTCGGCGCCAACAACAAGTACGGTACTTTCCCGTCCTTCGCCGCCGCCTGGAACATCACGAACGAGAGCTTCATGAAGGGCAGCCACTTCTTCAACAACCTGAAGCTGCGCGCTGGCTGGGGTAAGACGGGTAACCAGAACTACCCAGGTGGTGCCTCCCTCACTCGTTACAATGTGACCGGTACCCAAGCCATCGGTTGGACCAACCAGGAAAACCCGGATCTGCACTGGGAAGCTTCCACGATGGCCAACATTGGTCTTGACTTCTCCATCCTCGGTGACCGCGTTTGGGGTACCGTCGACTGGTTCAACAAGTCCACCAAGGACATCCTGTTCAATGCCACCCTCATCCAGCCCGGTCCTGGCGACATCAGGGTTTGGAAGAACCTCCCCGGTGAGATCTCCAACAAGGGTCTTGAAGCCGCCGTCAACGTAGCGATCATCCGCAACCAGTCCATGACCTGGAACTTCGGTGTCAACGCCTCTTTCCTGAAGAATATCGCCACTGGTTTCGGCAACTCGGTTTATGAAACCGGCTCGCTCAGCGGCCAGGGTATATCCGGCACAAACTCTCAGCGCCTGGCCAATAACCAGCCCCTGAACGTCTTCTACCTTCGCCAATTCGAAGGCATCGACAAGGCCACCGGTCAATCCATCTACAAGGACAACGGGGACAAGCTGTATTACAATGGCAACCCCAACCCCAGCACGATCATTGGTCTGACCACGGACTTCAGCTGGCACAAGTTCTCTGCTGTAGTGAACATGAACGGCGCCTATGGCCACATGATCTACAATAACACGGCCAACACCGTACTCCCGATCGGTAACCTGGGCACGCGTAATATCGCCTCCAGCCTGGTCGGTGGAGCCATTCTTGAAAACCAGTCCAACGCGATCGTGGCTTCCACCCGGTATCTGGAGAAGGGCAACTATATGAAGTTGGCCAACGCCTCCATCAGCTACCAGTTCGGCGCCCTCGGAAAGGCCTTCAAGAACGTGAGCGTGTCCGTGACCGGCACGAACCTTTTCGTGATCACCAAGTTCACTGGTTTCGACCCGGAAGTCAACACCAACAAATCTGTTCAGGGTGTACCTTCTTTCGGTATCGAGTACCAACCCTACCCCACCGCCCGTACGTTCTTACTGGGTGTGAACTTCACGCTTTAATTGAACCAACTTAATTAAATACCACTATTATGAAATTGATCACCCGTTTTCTGATGGCCTCTCTCCTGCTGGTGGGGATCTTTTCCTGCACCAAGCTGGACGAGAAGTTCAGGGATTCCGTGACGAATCTTAAGACCGAGATCGCCGCGGCCGACTTGCTTCAAACGGCGTATAACTCCCTGGGCACGCCTTTCGCGGACCAGTCGCGTTTCTTCGCCGCCCAGGAGCACACTTCCGACGAGATGCTCGGCCCCACCCGCGGTCCCGACTGGGATGACAACGGTGTATGGCGCGTACTCCACAGCCACAACTGGAACGCTGACCACGGCTTCCTCCGTGATGGCTATCGTGAGTTGCTGCAGGCCCAGTTCGCTGGTACTGTAGTGATCCAGGCTGGTAACGCCTCTGCCCAGCAGAAGGCTGAAGCCACCTTCACGCGCGCCCTGGCCATGTTCGCCACGCTGGATGCGTACGACCAGGTGCCTTTCCGCTCCGACCTGACCAACTTGGCCGCCCTTCCTGAGACCAAGAAAGGCCAGGCATGTGCAGACTTCCTGATCTCCGATCTGGAAGCCGCCCTACCCAACCTGCCTGATTGGTCTACCGGTCCCAATACCATCAAAGCAAACAAGAATGCCGCTCGCGCCCTGCTCATCAAACTGTACCTGAACCGTGGTGTCTACGCCAACCGCGCCGCCCCCACTTTCGCAGCAGCCGATATGGACAAGGTCGTCAGCCTTGCCGATCAGATCACCGCTTCCGGTGCCGCATTGGAAACCTTCTACTATGATGTGTTCGGTTACAACAACCTGAACTCCAAGGAGCTCCTCTACGGTCTGGAAAGCAGCCCCGGCGTCCGTGGGTTCGGTGTACAGCACCGCTACTACATGACCCTGCACTACAACTCCAAGCCCTCCGGCTGGAACGGTTTCGCCACCCTGTCCGACTTCTACAACAAGTTCCAGGACGGTGACGACCGCAAGAAAGCCAGCTACCCTGGTATGACGGATGTGTCCGGCCAGAACGTTGGTTTCCTCCGCGGACAGCAGAAGAATGCCGCTGGTGTAGAGTTGAATGACCGTAAGGGTAACAAACTGGCCTTCACCGACGAGGTTCACTTGAAAGAGACCGGCACCAACCTTGAGATCACGGGTATCCGCGTTCTCAAGTATCCCCCGGACTACGTGAAGGAATTCCCGACCCGCGCCCAGTATGTCATCTTCCGTTATGGTGATGTTCTGCAGGAGAAGGCTGAAGCCCTCTTCCGCAAGGGTGACGCTGCTGGTGCCCTCACCATTATCAACCAGGTACGTGCCCGTTCCCATGCCCCCGCCCTCGCTACCCTCGACGCCAACGCCCTCATCGATGAGCGTGGCCGTGAGATGTACTGGGAAGGCTGGAGGAGGAATGACCTCGTCCGCTTCGGCAAGTTCCTCGATGCCTGGCAGGAAAAAGCACAGTCCGGTCCGGAACGCCTCCTGTTCACCATCCCCAACGAACAGCTGGCCGTCAACCCGAACCTGACCCAGAACCCCGGCTATTAATAATTAACTTATCTTAGCCATACACAAGAAGGTCAATTGAATAAATTGACCTTCTTGCTTTTATACCCTTCCCGTGATGCGCGCCCTGACCCGCCTCCTGGTGCTTTCCCTCCTGGCCGCTTCCTGCTCCGATGGCAAGAAGGGGGACACCCTTTTCGAATTGAAGGAGAACACCGGCGTCAACTTCACCAACACCGTCACCAACACGCCGGACTTCAACATCTTCAGCTACCGGAACTTCTATAACGGCGGTGGCACCGCCATCGGTGACATCAACAACGACGGCCTGGCGGACATCTTCTTCTCCGCCAATATGGGCACCAACAAACTCTACCTCAACAAGGGAAACTGGCAGTTCGAGGACATCTCGAAAAAAGCCGGGATCGAAATGCCGGGCAAATGGTGCACCGGCATCGTCATGGTCGATATCAACAACGACGGCTGGCTTGACATATACGTCTGCAACGCTGGCATCAACAAATTCAAGGAAGGTGTCGGTAATGCCCTCTACATCAACAACCATGACCTGACCTTCACCGAGTCCGCCAAGAGCTATGGACTCGACGACAACGGCTACACCACCCACGCAGCTTTCTTCGACTATGACCTGGACGGCGACCTGGACTGCTACATCCTCAACAACAGCTTCATCCCGGTCAACACGCTCAACTACTCCAACAAACGCGATCTCCGCGCCAAGGACTGGCCCGTGGCTGATTTCATGAAAGGTGGCGGCGATAAGTTGCTCCGCAACGATAACGGCCATTTCACGGACGTCAGCGAGAAGGCCGGCATCTATGGCAGCCTCATCGGCTTCGGCCTCGGCGTGACCGTGGGCGATGTCAATGCAGACGGATACCCGGACATCTACGTCTCCAACGACTTCTTCGAGCGCGATTACCTCTATATCAATCACCAGGACGGAACCTTCACCGAGGAACTCGAGTCCCGTATCGGGCACCTGAGTCACTCCTCCATGGGTGCCGACATGAACGATGTCAACAATGACGGCAAGCCGGACATCTTCGTCACCGAGATGCTGCCCCGCGATGACTATCGTCTCAAGACCACCACTTCTTTCGAGAACATCGATGTGCAGCGCCTCAAGGTGAACTCGGGATTCTACTACCAGTTCATGCAGAACACCCTGCAGCTGAATGATGGCAATGGCCGTTTCCGCGAGATCGCCCATTACGGAGATGTGGCGGCCTCCGACTGGAGCTGGGGCGCCCTCATGTTCGACGCAGACAATGACGGCTACGCGGACCTTTATGTCTGTAACGGCATCTACAACGATGTCACCGACCAAGACTTCATCGACTTCTTCGCGAACGATGTCGTGCAGCAGATGGTGCTGACCGGAAAGAAGGAACAGTTCGACCAGATCATCGCTAAGATGCCCTCTCGACCCATCCCCAACCTGGCCTTCCGCAACCTTGGCAACCTGAAGTTCCAGGAAGTGGACAAGGAATGGGGCTTCGAGAAGCCCAGTTTCTCCAACGGCGCTGCTTATGGCGATCTGGATAATGACGGTGACCTGGACCTGATCATCAACAATGTCAACCAGCCCGCTTCCATCTATCGTAACAACGCACGGGAGAAGCATCCCGAGAACCATTATATCGGCTTCAAATTGAAGGGAAGAGGACAGAACAGTTTTGCCGTCGGCAGTACCGTCAGTGCTTATGTAGACGGGCAGATACTGGACCGGCAGCTCATCCCCACGCGCGGATTCCAATCTTCCATCGATTACAAGATCATCCTGGGACTTGGGCAGCATAAAGCTGTGGATTCCGTCGTGATCACCTGGCCCGACCGTAGTTATTCGGTATTTCCCAAGCCAGCCATCGATACCGTACTGGTGTATCAGCAGCCAGAACCCGGAGGACCGACTCGATTCAGGACATCCACTCCCGTCGCGACTTACTTCGCTGTTGCAGACAGTTCCGTGTTCCAGAAACATGTCGAAGATGACTTCATCGATTTCTACGAAGAGCGCAACATTCCGCAAATGACCTCCAAGGAAGGACCGCGCCTGGCCCATGGAGATGTGAACGGAGATGGGCTCGATGATGTTTATGTGTGCGGCGGTCCCGGACAGGGCGGGCAACTCTATTTGCAGACCGCCAATGGATTCGTGTACAGCGAACAGATGGCTTTTCGGCGAAGTACGGAGTTCGAGGACGTATCGGCCCTCTTCTTCGATGCGGACAAGGACGGAGACCTCGACCTATTCGTGGGTTCGGGCGGCAACAACCAACCCGCGGGCAGTTACCAGATGCTCAACCGACTTTACCTCAACGATGGAAAAGGTCATTTCGATTTCGCACCCAATGGTTCGCTGCCCAAGAACATGGGCAACACTTCCGTGGCTGCCGCCAGTGATGTGGATGGCGATGGCGACCTCGATCTTTTCGTCGGTTCGCGGAATTTCCCTAAGAGTTATGGATTGGATGCTGAGAACTATTTCTACATCAACGACGGGAACGGGCATTTTCGCGACGTCTCAGCCAAGACACCGGCCTTCAAGAAACTCGGCATGGTCACCGGTGCGGTCTGGACCGATATCGACGGCGACAAGAAACAGGAACTCGTCGTGGTGGGAGACTGGATGGCCCCGAAGGTCTTCTCTTATGCCGGCAACGAGACCCTTACCGAGCGGCAGAGCGGCATGGCGTCCTGGAATGGCTGGTGGCAGACCGTCGTGGCCACCGATCTGGACGGCGATGGCGACCAAGACCTGGTACTCGGAAATATCGGCGAGAACTTCTACCTGACGCCCGATGCGCGTCATCCGGTGAAGATGTGGATCAATGACTACGACCAGAACGGCAATCCGGAGAAGGTCATCACCCGTCGACTGAACGATCGGGACATGCCTGTGTTCCTCAAGAAAGAACTCACGGACCAGATCCCCTTGCTCAAGAAACAGAACCTGAAATATGAGGACTATGGCAAGCGCGCCATCCAGGACCTCTTCGATCCGATACTGGTGGAGAAAGCACAGGTGAAGGAAGTGACCCTGCCTTCCACTGGCGTGGCGATCAATGATGGGAAGGGGAACTTCACCTTCCAGGCATTGCCCATGTCCGCACAACTCTCCGCCGTCACGAGCATTGCTGTGACGGACATTGATGGTGATGGAAGACCCGACCTGATCCTCGCCGGCAATATCTTCGACCTGCAGCCGCAGTTCGGCCGTCTCGATGCCAACGATGGTGTCGTGTACCTCAACCGCGGCGGCAAGGGCTGGGAGGAACTGGACAACGAACATTCCGGCATCGCCCTCCGTGGCATGGTCCGCGACCTGGCCATTCTCCAGGGCCATGGCAAACGCTGGCTGCTGGCCGCACGCAACAAGCTGAAACCGGTACTCTACTCGATCGGCGTTCCGGTCAAGAAATAAGCGATACAACCATGCGGCGTCCCCTCCCATATCTTGCCTCGATCCTCGCCCTGTTCCTACTGGGCTTGATGGTCCTGGGCTCCTGTGGTAAAGGGGACGACAAGGCCTCAGGCCCGCCATGGTTCGAAGTGCTCGACTCCACGCGCACGGGCATCCACTTCGCCAACCGGCTCAAGCCCAAGGGCGATGTGAACATGCTCAAGTACATGTATTTCTACAATGGCGCGGGCGTAGGTGCGGGTGACTTCAACAACGACGGTCTGATCGATCTCTTCTTCTCTTCCAACCAGGGCCGGAACAGTCTGTATCTCAACGAGGGCAACATGAAGTTCAGGGATGTCACGGCACAGGCCGATATTCCCGACGATGGTGGCTGGTCGACCGGTGTATCTGTCGTGGACGTGAACAACGATGGATTGCTGGATATTTATGTAAGCCGTGTGGGTCGGTTCGAGAGCCTGCGCAGCCATAACCAGCTGCTCATCTGCCAGGGCATCAACCCGCAGGGCGTGCCCGTGTACAAGGATCAGTCCTTTGTGTGGGGCGTGGACTTCTCCGGCTTCAGTACGCAAGCCGCCTTCCTGGACTATGACCATGATGGCGACCTGGACATGTTCCTCCTCAACCACTCGCTCCGGTACAACAGTACCTTCAACCCGCGCCCGACGTATTTCGGGACCTATGACTCACTTTCTGGTGATCGGTTCTTTGAGAATGAAGGCCGATACTTCAAGGAGGTCACAAAGAAGACCGGCATCAACAGCTCCATCATCGGCTATGGACTCGGAGTGGTCGTATCGGACATCGACCTGGACGGCTGGCCCGATCTTTACATCGGCAACGACTTTCATGAGAACGACTATCTCTATATCAACCAGCATGACGGCACGTTCAAAGAAGAGCTGACGCAGAGCATGGCGCACACCAGCCAGTTCTCGATGGGTGTGGATGCGGCGGACATCAACAACGACGGATTTCCCGAAGTGGTTTCGATGGATATGCTTCCATCGGACCCTTATATCCTCAAACGATCCCTCGGCGAGGATGAGTACAGTCTTTTCAACATCAAGGTGCGTAACGGGTATCATTATCAATACGCCCGCAACAACCTGCAGTTGAACCACCGCAATGGTCGCTTCAGTGAGATCGGTCTCTATGCAGGCATGTACGCGACAGACTGGTCATGGTCAGCACTCTTTGCAGATTTCGACAATGATGGGTTGAAGGACCTGTTCGTTTCCAATGGCATCCCGAAGCGACTGAATGATATCGACTACGTCAACTACGTCTCCAACACGGAGATCCAGGATAAGATCCGGGCGAATCAGTTCGGAGACAAGGAGATGGCGATGATCGAGAAATTCCCGCAGATCAAGCTCAAGAACAAGTTCTTCCGCAATACCGGCGACGCACGCTTCGAGGATATGGCCGGTCGCATCCAGGGGGACCTGCCTACGTTCTCCAATGGAACGGTCTATGCGGACCTGGACAATGACGGCGACCTGGACCTCGTCGTGAATAATATCGATGACCCCGCGATCATCTACCTCAACCATGCCGAGACCGGTGGCGGCAAGCACCTGAGGTTTCAATTGCAGGGTCCGCCGGGCAACAAACTCGCCCTGGGGGCCACGATCTTCGCGTTCACAGACAGCGGCATCATCAGCCAGGAGAAATATGCTGTGAAAGGCTTCCAATCCAGCATGGAATTACCCTTGCAGCTGGGATTGGGTCGCCGCCGCGTGGATTCCATGTTCCTGGTATGGCCCGATGCGAAATATGAACGCGTGGCCTACGACAGTTCAAAGCGTGAGCTGTCCCTCACCTGGAAAGCGGGGCTTCCTGTTTTCAACTATGACAAGATCAAGAACCACTGGCCTTTGCAGGGGCGGAAGTTCGAGGACATCACCACGGCGTCGGGACTGGTATATCATCATACAGAGAATGATTTCCAGGAGTTCGATCGAGAGCCCCTGATCCCGCATATGCTGTCCACCGAAGGGCCTGCCCTGGCGGTGGGCGACATCAATGGCGATGGCCGTGAGGATGTGTTCGTCGGTTCCGCCAAGGGGTATCGCGCTGCCGTGTTCACACAAAGTGTTGAAGGCCATTTCTCGCGCCTTCCTGAACCTGCCGTGGAGGCGGACAGTCTTTCCGAAGATGTCGATGCCGTTTGGGCGGATATGAATGCCGACAAGATCCCCGACCTCGTCGTAGCCAGCGGTGGCAATGAGTGGTATGGAAAGGATGAGCACCTGCGTCCACGGTTATACCTCAACGATGGCAAGGGGCATCTCACGAAATTGGCTGGCGCTTTCGACACATTGTATATGAATGCCTCCACGGTGCAGGCCCGCGACCTCAATGGCGATGGCATCATGGATCTATTCCTCGGCGGAAGATCGGTCCCGTTCGATTATGGCCAGGTGCCGCGATCTTATTTCCTCATCAACGATGGCAAGGGGCATTTCCGCGATGCGACGGCCCAACTGGCGCCCGACCTGGCCCGCATCGGATTCGTCACGGGCGCGGTCTGGGCCGACATTGATGGGGATGGCGATGAGGACCTTCTGTTATCGCTCGAGTGGGGCGGGATCTGTGCCTTCCTGAAAGGGAAGGATGCGTATGTGCGCAACTGGATCACGACCCGAAGGGGTTGGTGGAACAACCTGCTGCCCGTGGACATTGATGGCGATGGCGACCTGGACCTGGTGGCCGGAAACCTGGGTTGGAATTCAAGGCTCAAGGCATCTCCGAAGGAGCCCGTGCGCATGTACTATTATGACTTTGATGGCAATGGGACGAAGGAGCAGATCATCAGCTACTATCTAGAGGGTCGTGAGATCCCCTTCGCCAACAAGATGGAAGTGGAGCGACAGCTGCCTGTGTTGAAGAAGAACTTCCTGTTTGCGGAGGACTTCGCGAAGGCCAGCATGGAAAAACTCTTCGGTGCGGAGAAATTGCAAAAGGCCATCATC
>Ga0075026_100000664_pt1 | contig 14213 bp, 9 predicted proteins | sample Str012_2_FD_71392 | JGI IMG/M metagenome (GOLD analysis project Ga0075026, IMG submission 71392) | Freshwater sediment microbial communities in response to fracking from Pennsylvania, USA - Straight Creek_MetaG_SC_2012 | ecosystem: Environmental > Aquatic > Freshwater > Creek > Sediment...
CTGCGCCCTGTCACCAAGGCCGATGGCACCGCCCACGTCGCCACGGGCGAATGCTCAACCTGCCACTTCAATACCACGAGCTTCAAGGGCGCCACCGACCTGCCGAACAATCACATCCCGCTGCCGGCGGCAGACACTAACAACTGCGTCTTGTGCCATACGACGCCGGGTGATTACACGGTGGCGGTGATGAATCATGTGAACATCGCCAGCAATTGCGCGCAGTGCCATGCGCTCGGCAAAAGCTTTGCCAACATGGCGCCACCGGTGCTGAAACTGCCACCGGCCAATCACATTCCGATCGGCAGCGCGGCTTGCGAGAGTTGTCACAGCGCAGTCAGTTTCACCAGCTTCGTCATCAGCAACAAGAGCCCGCCGATGAACCACGCGGCAGTGCCAGGCGTGGCCTGCGCCGCCTGTCATGCCACCGGCTCCAGCTGGGTGGGCACGCCCGCCACCGTGCTGCCGCCAGCCAATCACGTACCCTTTGGCACCGCGGCCTGCGAGAGTTGCCACGCTGCCGGCACCTTCAGCAGCTTCACGTTCAGCAACCTCAGTGGCTTTGCACCGCCCTCGATGGTGCACTCCGCAGTGAGTACGATGGTCTGTTCCGCTTGTCACGAAGCGGGACTGAGCTGGGCTGGTGCGCCGGTCACTAGGCTACGTCCCGCCACCAAGGCCGATGGCACCGCGCACGTGGTCTCGGGCGAGTGTTCGACCTGTCACTTCAATACCACGAGCTTCAAGGGTGCCACCGACCTGCCGAACAATCACGTCCCGCTGCCGGCCGTGGACAACAACAATTGCGTGCTTTGCCATACGACGCCAGGAAACTACAGCGTTGCAGCCATGAACCACGTGAACATCACCGCGAACTGCAGCCAGTGTCACGGCGCCGGCAAGAGCTTTGCCAACATGGCCCCACCGGCCCTGAAACTGCCGCCCGCCAATCACATTCCCTACGGCACCGCAGCCTGCGAGAGTTGCCACGCGGCCGGAACCTTCACGACTTTTGTGATCAGCAACAAGAGCCCACCGATGAACCACGCGGCGGTGGCAAGCCTGGCTTGCAGCAACTGTCATGCCACGGGCATGACCTTTGCGGGCACGCCGGCTACCGTGGTCGAGCCGGGCAATCACATACCAATCGGAACGACGGCCTGCACCAATTGTCACTCGACCAGCAATTTCACCAGCTTCGTGATCGCCAATGCCGTGCCACCGATGAATCATGCGGGCTTCACCACCGGCTGCACTGGCTGTCACGGTGTCGGCCAGAGCTGGATCGGTACGCCGACGGTCAAATCCCTGCCGGCCACGCACATTCCCACGGGCAGCATGGCCTGCGAAGGCTGCCACTCGAATTCAAGTTTCAGTTCCTTCGCGTTCGTGAATGCCAGTGGCACTGCACCGGCGTCGATGGTGCACAGTCAGGTGACGGCGATCGTCTGTTCAACCTGCCATGAGGCGGGCAAGACCTTTATCGGCACGCCGGCGACCCGGACCCGGCCAGTTACCAAAGCGGACGGCACGGCGCACGTGGTCGCAGGCGAATGCTCGACCTGTCACTTCAATACTGCGAGCTTCAAAGGTGCTACCGATCTACCCGCCAATCACCTGCCGCTGCCGGCGGCCGACAACAACAACTGTGTCTTGTGCCATACGACGGCCGGCAACTACAGCGTCGCGGTCATGAACCATACGAACATCGCCAGCAATTGCAGCCAGTGCCACGGCGCCGGCAAGAGCTTCGCGAACATGGCACCGCCAGCACTGGTACTGCCACCGGCCAATCACATACCCTTTGGCACGGCGACCTGCGAGAGCTGCCACGCAGCCGGTACCTTCACGACATTTGTGATCAGCAACAAGAGTCCGCCGATGAATCACGCGGTGGTCGCCACTCAGGCCTGTAGCACCTGTCACGCCGCTGCCAAGACCTTCGCCGGCACACCCGCGACTGTGGTCGAGCCGGGCAATCACATTCCAATTGGTACCGTGGTGTGCACGCAGTGCCATGCGCCCGCAAACTTCAGCAGTTTCGCGTTCACCAACGCCAGTGGCACGGCGCCCGCGGCCATGGTACACACCGGCTTTTCGAGCGGCTGCGTCAACTGCCATGGCGCGGGCAAGACCTTTGTGGGCGCACCGGCCACCAAGGTGCTGCCTGCCAATCACATTCCGACTGCCAGTATCGGCTGCGAGGGCTGTCACTCGGCCACTAATTTCAGCAGCTTTGCGATGAGCAATGCCAGCGGCGCGGCGCCACCATCAATGGTGCATAGTCTGGTGACCGCCATCGTGTGTTCGAGCTGTCACGAGGCAGGTCTGACTTTTGTCGGCACACCTGCCACCAAAGTGCGGCCCGCCAAGAAGGCCAACGGCACAGCGCACGTGGCGGCCGGAGAATGCTCCACCTGCCATTTCAATACCACGAGCTTCACGGGCGCGACAGATTTGCCCACCAATCACATCCCGCTGCCGGCTGCCGACGCCAACAGCTGTGCACTCTGTCACACGACGGCGGGGACCTACAGCCTGGCAACGATGAATCACGTGAACATCACGGCCAACTGCGCGCAGTGCCACGCCTATGGTCTCGTTTTTGCGAACATGACCGCCCCGACCCTCAAGTCGCCGCCATCAGGAGCCACGGGGCACATACCGTCCAATGCTCCGAACGGCACGGCCAACGTCGCCTGCGAGCTGTGTCATACCGCCACCGTGTTCACGACCTTCTCCGGTACGATCATGAAGCACGCTGCCGTGAGTGCCATGACCTGCATGAGTTGTCATGAGATCGGCAAGACCTGGAAAACCAACACCGGGGTCAACCTGTGGGTCCGACCCTCGGCCAATCACCACGCCGGCGTCGACTGCGGCGGCTCAGGTTGTCATTCCACCCGCGATAAGTTCGCTGCGCGCCGTACTGCGGTGGTAGCAGCTGGCCGTAAAGCCAGTGCCGCGGCGGGCGCGGCCGCGCGGGGCGTCGCCTCAACAGCGGGTCATGCGGCGGGCTTTGACCACCGGCGCGTACCGGGCAGCGCCTGCTTGAGTTGCCACAGCGTGGCCAACGGCCTGGGCAAACCCGCAACGCATATCGCCACCAGCGACAGCTGTGACAGCTGCCACGCCACGCTGGCCTGGCTGCCCGTGGCACGCGTCGATCACCTGCAGGTCAGGGGCAACTGCAACAGCTGCCACAACGGTGTGCTGGCGCGCGGCAAGGGCCGCGGTCATGTCAGCAGTGACGGCCGTTGCGAAACCTGCCACACCAGCAATGCTTGGACACCGGCGCGCTTTGATCATGGCGCGGTCGTGGCGCACAGCTGCCGCAGCTGCCACAACGGACTGCAAGCCAGCGGCCCGCCCATCATTCACGTACCGACATCGGCACAGTGCGATACCTGCCACGGTACGCTGGGCTGGAAGCCGGCGATTCTTGATCACACCACGCTGACGGCCAGCTGTGTCACCTGCCACAACAACATCGTGACGTTCGGAGTCACGCCCACTCACATCGCTACCCGCCTCAACTGTGCCACCTGCCACAACTATCCGGACTGGGCGGTATTGCATTTCGTACACGCTGCAGCGGCCTACCCCGGCACGCACCGCGCGGCGCTGACCTGTAGCGCCTGCCATACCAGCAACAGTGAGCAGATTCCCTGGCCCTCGCTGGCCAATGCCGGCACTTGCGGCGGCTGTCACGCGGCGCCGTTCAGGCCCACGTCCCATCCCAAGACCGCTGCCGGCCTGAAGTACACGCTCAGCGAGCTGCGCGATTGCACCGCTGCCTGCCACGTCTACAGCGATGCCACGCTGGGCACGGTGGTAAAAGCGGTGCCAGCCAACCATCACCGGGTGGGCGACAGCGCATTCCGGCACTAGTGCACGACGCGGCGTACCGGCTGCCAGATGCGCAGCAGCGCGTTGAGCAGCCACGGGGTGTGCCGGTGGATCCATACCAGCACGCGGCCGTGGCCAGTCACCACGCGTTCCCGGCGACGACGCCGTACTGCGCGCACAACGACGCGCGCCACGCGCGCGGGGTCGGCGAGCATCCAGGCGGGCATCGACTCGGGCAGCCCGCCATGGTGGCGGCCGAGGTTGTCGACCTGGCGGAATTCCGAACTCACGAAACCCGGCGAAATCAGTGTCACGTTGACGCCCTGGCGACGCAGTTCACTGCGCAGCGACTGCGCCAGCGCCCGCAGCGCGAACTTGCTCATCGCGTAGGCGGATATCCCCGCCAGCGCGATGTGGCCCGCCACGCTGCCGATGATCACCAGGCTCCCGCGCTGTTCAATCACATCGGCCAGACCGGCACGCAGTGTGCGCAGTACGCCATGGACGTTGGTATCGAACTGCCGCTGGTAGTCGGCCAGCTCCAGCCTGCTGAACGCTCCGGCCACGCCGAAGCCGGCGTTGGCCACGACGATGTCGAGTTGCAGGCCCGCGGCATGCGCCTGCGCCACCACGCGTTCGCAGTCGCCATCGCGCGTGACATCACCGCTCAGCGCCAGTGCCTGACCGCCGGCGGCGCGAATCTCGGCGGCCAGGGCCTCGAGCCGCTCGCGTCGGCGCGCCATGAGCACCAGGGTGGCGCCCTGGTGCGCGAACTCGCGTGCCAGCGCCGCGCCGATGCCGGAGGAGGCACCGGTGATCAGTACCGTACGCCCGGCGAAGCGCGCGCGGTTCAATGCACCGTGGCACTCAGGCCATGATATTCGAGCAGTGGCGCCACGTCTGGCGCCCGTCCGTAGAACTGCTCGAACAGGCGCTGCGGACTTATGGTGCGGCCGCGTGACCACACCTTGTCGCGCAGCAGATCACCATTGGCGCGCGTCAATCCGCCATGCGCATGCAGCCATTGCCCAGTATCGCGCGCCAGTACCTCACTCCACAGGTAGGCGTAATAGCCAGCCGAATATTCAGCGGCGAAGATGTGCCGGAAATACTGGGCGTGATAGCGCGGCGGCACGGCAGCCAGATCAAGCCCCAGTGCCTTGAGCGCGCGCTGCTCGAAGGCCGGGATATCCTTTGCCGCCGGCGCCTGCTGCGGCTTAAGTTCGTGCAACCCCAGGTCGATGGCCGCCGCGGTGATCTTCTCGGCGGTCTCATACCCCTGATTGAAATTCTGCGCGTCGAGGATCCGCTTCAGCAGCGCCGGCGGCAGCGGCGCGCCGGTCTGGTAGTGCCGCGCATAATGCGCCAGCACTACCGGTTCGCGCGCCCACATTTCGTTGTACTGCGAGGGGTACTCGACGAAATCGCGCGCGGTGCGCGTGCCGGCCAGGCTCTCGTACCGGACATTCGACAACAGGCCATGGATCGCGTGACCGAACTCATGAAACAGCGTGCGCACATCATCAAAGGTGAGCAGCACCGGTTGTCCGGCCGCGGGCTTGTCGATGTTCAGATTGTTGATCACCACCGGCTGGTGCCCGAACAGCTTTGACTGCTCGACGAAATTGTCCATCCACGCGCCGCCATTCTTGTTGTCGCGCGCAAAGTAATCAGTGAGGAACAGACCCATGGTCGAGCCATCGGCGTCGAAGACCTCGTAGACGTTCACATCCGGGCCATAGACCGGCAGATCCTTGCGCTCCTTGAAACTGAGTCCGTACAGTTCATGCGCCGCATAGAACACCCCGTCCTGCAGCACGCGATTGAGTTCGAAGTACGGTTTGACTTCCTCGGCGTTGAAAGCGTAGTGCGCCTTGCGCACCTGCTCGGCGTAGAAGTCCCAGTCCCAGGCCTGCAGCGTAATGGGTTTGGCGTGCGCGGCGGCCGCCTGGGCCGCGATGAGCTTGCGGATCTCGGCCGCCTCGCGCAGTACCGCGGCACGGGTCGGCGCCGCCAGCTGCTTCAGCATCGCATCGGCAGCCGCCGGCGTGCCGGCGGTTTCATCCTCCAGCACGTAGGCGGCGTGGCTGGCATAGCCGAGCAGCTGCGCGCGCTCGGCACGCAGTTTCACGAGCCGCACCAGCACCGGCAGGTTGTTGGTGGCGCCGTCGCTGGCGCGAGTGACCGAGGCGCGGAACACCCGCTCGCGCAGGCCCCGGTCGCGTAGCTGCGACAGCACCGGCTGGGTCGTCGTGTTCTGCAGCGTCAGCAGCCATTTGCCGGCCAGGCCGCGCGCCTTGGCCGCCTCGGCCGCCGTGCCGATCTGCTCGGCCGACAGGCCGTCGAGCTCACGGAGCTGCTCCACGATCACGCCGCCTTCGCGGGCCGCCTTGAGCAGGTTCTGGCCGAATTGCGCAGCCAGCGTCGAGATCTCGCCGTTGTACTCGCGAAGCGTCGCCTTGGTCGGCTCAGGCAGCCGCGCACCGGCGCGCACCATGCCCAGATGCTGGCGTTCGAGCAGCGCCAGCGACTCGGCATCGAGGCCCAGCGTGGCACGCTCGTTGTAGAGCATGTCGAGCCGCGCAAACAGTGCCGGATCGAGATTGATGGCGTCGGCATGAGCGGCCCGCAGCGGCGCCAGCTCGGTCTCGATTTTCTGCGTGGTCTCGTTGCCATGCGAGGCGTTCAGCGATATGAAGGTGCGCTCGGTTCGTTCGAGCAGGCGGCCGGAACGCTCCAGCGCCAGCGTCGTGTTCTCGAAGCTCGCCGGCTGCGGATTGGCATCGATCGCCGCCACCTCGCGCAGTTGCTCGGCCATGCCGGCCTTATAGGCTGGCATGAAGTCGCTGTCGTGGATTCGATCGAAAGGCGGCAACTGGTAAGGCAAGGTGCTGGGCGCGGCGAAGGGATTCGCCGCGTCGAGCAACACCGGCGCGGCGGCAACGCCAGGCGCATCGCTCGCCATGGTGCTTACTCCGGCCACCAGCAATGGCACAATGACCAGGGCAACGCGCATTACCGTAGACCACGATCGCAGATCTGACATGCCATGTCCCCCGCTGCTGCAATGGGGCATTATCGCATCTTTGAGCGGAGATTCTTCTGGGTAGCACATCATCCCGCGCCACTCTGGGCATTGCGCTGTGGCTCTGCTGCACCACCCTGCCGGCCGTCGCGGCCAGTGACCTGGCAACGCTGGCGCGCACTGTGCTGGGTGCCGGTCAGGGTGTCTACGTCGAAGCCGGCGACGGCACCGTGCTGCTCGCACAGGCGGCGGCCCGGGCCGTGCATCCGGCTTCGGTCTCCAAGGTGCCCACGACGCTGGCGCTGCTGCGCCGCCTGGGTCCCGACTACCGCTTCACGACCACGATCGCGGCGAGCGGGCCGCTGAGTGCCGGGCTACTCGAGGGTGACCTGCAGTTTGCCGGCGGCGGCGACCCGTACTTCGTCGACGAAAACGCACTGCTGATCAGCGCGCGCCTGCGTGAACTGGGAGTGCAGCGTATCGCCGGTACACTGCGGCTCAGCGGTTCGATGCTGTTCAACTGGCAGGAGGGCGATCTGAGCGGGCGGCTGCGCGCCGCACTCACAGGGCAGGTGCCCCAGGCCGCATGGGATCAGGTGCGTGCCGCCTATCCGGCGTTGGCATTGGCCGCGGACGCCCGGCCGCCGTCGCTGGAGTTCGCCGATGCCCAGCTGGGCGCCGCGGCCGTAGCCGCGACCACGCTGCTGGTGCACCGCTCGCAGCCGCTCGTGCCGCTCGTCAAGGCACTGAACGACTACTCCAACAATATCTTCAAACCCCTGGCCGATGCGGCTGGCGGGGCTGCCGCGGTACAGGAATTGGCGCGCGCCGCGGTGCCGGAATCAATGCGCGATGAGATCGTTCTGGGCGACGGTGCCGGCACCGATGCCCGCAATCGCCTCAGTCCGCGCGCGGCGGTCAGGCTGCTGCGCGCCCTGGAGCAGGAGCTGGCCAGCTCCGGTCACGAGCTGGTGGATATCCTGCCGGTCGCCGGTGTCGACGACGGCACGCTGCACGATCGATTGAACAGCGAAACGGACCGCGGCTGCGTGGTGGGCAAGACCGGCACCTTCGGCGACTACGGCGCCAGCGCACTGATCGGCGCACTACGCAGCCGAGATCGCGGCACGGTATATTTTGCGATCCTGAATCACGATGTACCGGTCAGCGCGGCTCGCCGCCGACAGGATGCCTTCGTCCATGACCTGCTGGCCAGCCTGCACTGTCAACCGTGGAATTATGTGCGCGATGCGCGCCCGGCGGTGGCGCGTGCGCAGGTGCTGCCGGCCGCCACAGCCGAGTCGCGATAAGCCATTGGAGCTGCTCATGAGCGCAAAGATCATCGAATCGAACGTGCCGATCGCGCAGGGCAGCCGCTATCCACCGCCCTTCGACCTGCCCTGCCGGCAGCGTCATCGCGCGCGCCTGGCCGATGCCGCGGGCCTCACGCAGTTTGGCGTCAATCGCCTGCGCCTGCCTCCCGGCTGCTGGTCGAGCCAGCGGCACTGGCACAGCGCCGAAGACGAATTCATCTATGTGCTCGCCGGCGAAGTGACGCTGGTCACCAGCCAGGGTGAGGAGTTGCTGCAGGCCGGCGACTGTGCCGGCTTCAGGGCTGGCGTTGCTGACGGCCACCAGCTGCAGAATCGCAGCGCGCAGGATGCACTGTTACTCGAGATCGGCTCGCGTCGTCCGGGCGAAGATGCGGTGGACTATCCGGATATCGACCTGGAGATCCGCAAGGGTGAGGGCCGCTATACGCATCGCGACGGGACACCTTACGACAACGCCGTACTGCGCCGATGAATTCGAGCTTCGCGCCGGTGACATTGCGTCCGTTCGCGGCGCGCAGCGCCGCGCCGCTCTCCAGCCTCGTCGCCTCGGGCTCATTGGATGCCGCAGGAAGGCTGGAGCTGGATTACCAACTGCGCGGTGGCCGCGAGCGGCTGCGGCTGCCGGCGGGCAACGGTACCCGGGCGTGCGCCGGCGCGCGGCGCGACGAGCTCTGGCTGCATACCTGCCTGGAACTGTTCGCGCGCGCCGGCGATTCACCAGGCTACCTGGAATTCAATTTTGCTCCCGACGGCGACTGGGCGGCATACGGCTTTGACGACTATCGCGCCGGGCAGCAGTCGATCGACGTCAGCGATTGCCTCATACGCCTGCGCCCGCACGACGACGATCTGCAGATGCATGTCAGCCTGCTGGTACCGCTGATGGCGGCGACGCCACGCATCAGCACCTGGCACCTGGGCGTCGCGGCCGTGATCGAAGCCGACGACGGCAGCTTCAGCTACTGGGCCCTGAACCATCCGCAGCAGCAGCCCGATTTCCACGATCCTGCGGGTTTTACCTGCGCACTGCGCGCGCCCGCACTCTAGAATTCAACCGCATGACCGAGGCATTTGAGTGAACCTGAAATTCGGCATCGACCGGCTACTGGAAGACGCAGCGCTGCGCCGCCCGCTGGCCGGCAAGCGCCTGGGGTTGCTCGCCCATCCGGCTTCGGTCACCGCGGACCTCAGGCATTCACTCGATGCGCTGGCCGCGCTGCCGGATCTACGCCTCTGCGCCGCGCTGGGTCCGCAGCACGGACTGCGCGGCGACAAGCAGGACAACATGATCGAGAGCGACGACTATCTCGATCCGCAGCACGGCATCCCGGTGTACAGCCTGTACGGCAGCGTGCGGCGGCCGACCAGCGCGATGCTGGAGAGCTTTGATGTCCTGCTGGTCGATCTGCAGGACGTGGGTTGCCGTGTCTACACTTTCATCACGACGCTGCGCTACCTGCTCGAGGCCTGCGCGGCGCATCGCAAGTCGGTTTGGGTACTCGATCGCCCGAACCCCGCCGGCCGCCCGGTCGAAGGCCTGCTGCTGGAGCCTGGCTGGGAGAGCTTCGTCGGCGCCGCGGCACTGCCGATGCGCCACGGTCTGACGCTGGGCGAACTGGCGCGCTGGTTCGTAAGCACGCTGCGGCTTGATCTCGAACTCCGGGTGATCGAAATGCAGGGCTGGCAGCCGCAGGCGCCGCCCGGTTACGGTTGGCCGCTGGGCCTGCGCGCCTGGGTAAACCCGAGTCCCAATGCGCCGAACCTGTCAATGGCCCGCTGCTACCCCGGCACCGTGATGGTGGAAGGCACGGTGCTGTCTGAAGGCCGTGGCACGACGCGGCCGCTTGAGCTGCTGGGTGCGCCGAATCTCGACGCGCGCGCGCTGGTTGCGCAAGTTCGGCGGTCCGCCCCGCAATGGCTGACCGGCTGCACGCTGCGCGATTGCTGGTTCGAACCCACTTTTCACAAGCATGCGGGTAAGCTGTGCCAGGGCGTGCAGATTCACGTCGCCGACAGCGGCTATGTGCACGAGGCGTTCCGGCCCTGGCGGCTGGTCGCAGCACTATTGAAGGCTGCGGCCATGCAGCAGTCGCAGACACCATTGTGGCGTGATTTCCCCTACGAATATGCACACGGGCGGCTCGCCTTCGACGTGATCAATGGCGGACCGCGTCTGCGCCAGTGGATTGAGGATCCGCGCGCCAACGCCGGCGATCTCGACGCGCTGGCAGCGCGTGACGAGCACAGCTGGCACGAGCAGCGCCGCCCGGCGCTGCTCTATCCGGCCTGAGTCGCTCAGCCTGGCTCGAGTCCTCAGTCCTGCGTGCCCGCGCCCACGGCGACCCAGGCCAGGTCGGCGTTCGACACCGATTCGACCTTGAAATTCTTCGCGGCAGCCGTCATGCGTGTCAGTGCCTGGCCGATCGGCATCAGCGGCCCCTTGGCGCCCTTAGCGGGTTTCATGAAACGCACCGGATTAATGCGCGCCACCACGTAGTTGCGCAGGTACGGAGATTTGAAGCCCCTGGCGCTCAGCGCCGCGACGATTTTCTTCACCTGGGCATCGATCTCCCTGAGGCGCGCAGCATGGCCCTCGCGCTCACGCAGGCTTAACGTCAGCGTGCGGTCGGCAAAGCGGTCGATTTTGCGCAGGAAGGAGCTGTAGGCGCCGCCGGCAAAACGCGGATTATCCGCATAGAGTACGCCCAGCGTCAGCAGCTCCGGCGCCTCGAACTGCTGCGCATATTGCAGCTCACGTGCCGCAGGTTCGCGGCGCGCGAGATTGCGCGCCATGCGTATCACTTCCAGGCTCCGGTCCTTCAGCGTGTGCGCCTTCTCGGTGTTCAGTGCCAGGATGCGGTAGGCGAGCGCATCGTCGGGACAGATCAGCGCGGTGATCTGCCGCAGGCCCAGCACTTTTGCCGCGGCGAGACGGTGCCGGCCATTCGGTGTCCAGAACAGCCCGTCCTGGCCCTGCACCACGATCAGTGGATCGAGAAACGCCCCAGCTTGTTCGATTTTCTCCGCCAGGCGCTTGGTATGCGTGGGCGAGAGGTCACGCTGAAAGGGTGTCGGTTGCACGGCACGCAGCGGCAGCGTGGCGAGCAGCAGCGCCCGGCCGCCCAGCGGATCGCGATAGGCGCCGATCACCGCGCCGCCAGCCTTGGTGACCAGCGCCACCAGGGCGCTTAAGTCCGGATGTTCGCGCGGCAGCGCGATCTCCGCGCCCGCGAGGCCGCGCTCGGTCGCGGCCTGCTTCAGGCGCTTGCGGCTGCTGGTCGCCGCACGCGGCTTAGGTTTGCTAGCTGTGCGTACTGCCATGATCACCCCCCTGACGGCACAGCGCCCACAGGCGCAGATACTTGCGGCGTACATAGCCGGCCTCGACGATGTGGAACATCAGTCCACGCCAGCCATCGAGCACGCCGCCCTTGATCAGCAGGCCACGCACCAGGCGCCAGGCCGGGTTGCAGACTACCGGCAGAATTCCACAGCGCCTGCCGGCGCGATACATCTCCGCCGCCATCAGCGCCGCGTAGCGATCCATCTTCGCCAGGTGATCATCAAAACTCCGGTAAGCGAAGTGCTCCAACACTCCGGACAGCGTGCCCACCGGGCCGCTCACCGCGATCTTCTCGTGCACTTCATAGCCCACCCAGCGCGCGGCACGCCGATCGTAGAGGCGGATCTGCCGGTCCGGCCAGGCGTTGCCGTGGCGCAGAAAGCGCCCTAAATATTCCGTGACCCGGGGGATGCTCCAGCCGCGCTCAGTCGCAAAGCCCCTCGCCCGCAGCGCCTCGATCTCAGTGCGCAGCGGCGGCGTCACGCGTTCATCCGCATCGACGCATAGTACCCAGTCGTGGCTTGCGGCATCGGTGGCGAACTGCTTTTGCGAGCGGTAGCCCGGCCAGTCGCGCTCGATGACCCGCGCGCCGAGATGCAGCGCAATTTCACGCGTCTCGTCGGTGGAGTGCGCATCGATCACCACGATCTCGTCGCAGAAACGCAGCGCCTCGATGCAGGGGCCGATGCGATCCGCCTCATTGCGGGTAATGATGCAGGCGGACAGTCCACTGGTGGTCATAGGCAGCAAGCGGTTACGGCAGTGCGCTGCGCCCCATCAGGTAGCGGTCGCACTCGCGCGCCGCGCCGCGTCCCTCGTTGATGGCCCAGACCACCAGGCTCTGGCCGCGCCGGCAATCGCCGGCCGCGAAGATGCCCTTAATACTGGTGGTGTAGCACCCGTGCTCGGCCTGCATGTTGCCGCGCGCATCAAGGGTCACGCCCAGCTCCTTCGGGAGCGACTGCTCAGGACCCGTGAAGCCCATCGCCAGCAGCACCAGCTGCGCCGGCAGCGTGCGCTCGGAGCCCGGCTGCTCCACGGCGGAAAACTGCCCGGCAGCGTTCTGCTCCCACTTGATCTGCACTGTCACCAGCTGCGCCAGCGCGCCGTCGGCGCCGGCGATGAATTTCTTCACCGTGGTCACGTAGGCGCGTGGATCGGCGCCGAACTGCGCCGCCGCCTCCTCCTGGCCATAGTCGAGCTTGTAGACCTTGGGCCATTCGGGCCAGGGATTATCGGCCGCGCGTTCGTCGGGCGGCCGCGGCAGGATTTCAATCTGGATCAGGCTGCGGCAACCCTGGCGCATCGCTGTGCCGACACAGTCGGTGCCGGTATCACCGCCGCCGATCACCACCACATCCTTGCCGCCGGCATGTATAGGTGCGTGTTCGGCGCCGCCGTTGAGCAGTGCCTGCGTGCTCGCAGTCAGATAGTCCATCGCCAGGTGCACGCCCGGTAGCGAGCGGCCATCGACCGGCAGCTCGCGCGCCTGCGTGGCGCCGGTGCAGCACACCACGGCGTTGAAATCACGCAGCAGCAGCAGCGCCTCGACGTTCTCGCCGACGTTGGCATTGCAGAGGAACTTCACACCCTCGCGCTCGAGCAGCTCAATACGCCGCAGCACCACTTCGCGCTTGTCCAGCTTCATGTTCGGGATGCCGTACATCAGCAGGCCGCCCGGACGATCGGCGCGCTCGAGCACGGTCACCTGGTGGCCGGCGCGATTGAGCTGCGCCGCGGCGGCGAGGCCAGCCGGGCCGGAGCCGATCACGGCCACTTTCTTGTCCGTGCGGCGCGGTGGCACATGCGGCAGCACCCAGCCTGACTCGAAGCCCTTGTCGATGATGGCGTTTTCCAGCGTCTTGATGGTCACCGGCGTACTGTTCATACCCAGCACGCACGAGCCTTCGCAGGGTGCCGGGCACACGCGGCCGGTAAACTCGGGGAAATTGTTGGTCAGGTGCAGCCGATCGAGGGCTTCGTGCCACAGGCCGCGATACACCAGATCGTTCCACTCCGGAATGAGATTGTTGACCGGGCAACCTGAGGCCATGCCGCTGATCAGCTTGCCGGTCTGGCAGAAGGGCACGCCGCAATCCATGCAGCGCGCGCCCTGCTGGCGCAGGTGCCGTTCTTCCATGTGGTGATGGAACTCGTTCCAGTCGCGCAGCCGCTCCTTGGGCGTACGATCGACCGGCAGCTCGCGCAGGTACTCGATGAATCCTGTCGGTTTACCCATGGTTGCTCAATTTCCGCCGACGCGCGCCAGATCGCGTGCATTTTCTTCAAACGCCGCCATGATGGCCTCGTCACCTGACAGGCCCTGCTCGTGCGCGCGGCGTACGCAGGCCAGCACCCGCTTGTAATCCCTGGGCATCACCTTGACGAAATCCGGGACCACGGTTTCCCAGCGGCCCAGTAGCGCGCGCGCGCGCTGGCTGCCGGTGAGTTCCAGATGCTTCTGCACCAGCGCGCGCACGGCAGCGATTTCCGCCACGTCTTCCAAGCGCTCGACGCCGACCATCTGCGTGTTGACGCGATTGGGGAAATCGCCGGCTTCGTCGAGCACATAGGCCACGCCGCCGGACATGCCGGCACCGAAGTTGCGCCCCGCGCGGCCGAGCACCACGACGCGGCCGCCGGTCATGTACTCGCAGCCGTG
>Ga0075026_100000665_pt1 | contig 14202 bp, 9 predicted proteins | sample Str012_2_FD_71392 | JGI IMG/M metagenome (GOLD analysis project Ga0075026, IMG submission 71392) | Freshwater sediment microbial communities in response to fracking from Pennsylvania, USA - Straight Creek_MetaG_SC_2012 | ecosystem: Environmental > Aquatic > Freshwater > Creek > Sediment...
CCGGGTTTCCGCGCCGCGACCCACGCGTGAACGCAGCGTTTCGGAATCCCCCCGAGCACTCGCCCCATCCCCTGCGGTGCGCGACGATGCTCGGCATGCAGCTTTCCACGTCGAGAGACCTCCGCGCGGTCGCGAAGGCACATTTGCACGTCCACCTCGAAGGAGCCATGCGCCCGGCCACCCTGGCCGAGCTGGCGGAGACCGCGGGCATCCCGGTGCCCGAGATCCGTGGCTACGGCTCGTTCACGGCCTTCTCCGAGACCTACGTGGCCGCCTGCCAGGTGCTGCGGACCCCCGAGGACTTTGCCCGACTGGTCTACGAGGTCGTGGAGGACAGCGTGCTCGACGGCGCGGTCTGGGTGGAGCCGTCGTTCTACGCCCCCCACCACCGGGAGCGCTTCGGCGCCGACGAGGACATCGTCGACATGGTGCTCGAGGCCGCGGCCGACGCCGGGCGGAAGCTCGGCGTGGGTGTGGGCTTGATGGTCGCCGCCGACCGCACCGTCGACCCGGCGGTCGCGGTCGAACAGGCGCGCATCGCCGCCCGTCGGCGCGACCGCGGGGTGGTGGCGTTCGGGCTGGCCAACGACGAGGTGCTGGGCGCGCCCGAGCTCTACGCCGACGCCTTCGCCATCGCCAAGGAGGCCGGGCTGCTGTCGACGCCGCACGCGGGTGAGCTGGTCGGGCCGGAATCGGTGCGCGGCGCGCTCGACACGCTGGCTCCCGACCGTCTGCAGCACGGCGTGCGCGCCATCGAGGATCCGGAGCTGGTGGCACGCCTGGCCGACTCCGACATCTGCCTCGACGTGTGCCCCACCTCGAACCTGCTGTTGTCGGTGTACCCGTCGATCGCCGAGCATCCGCTCCCCCAACTGCTCGACGCCGGGATCCAGTGCAGCCTCAACGGCGACGACCCGCTGCTGTTCGGGCCCGGCCTGCTCGACGAATACGAACTGGCGCGCAAAGAGATGGGCCTCGACGACGCGGCCCTGGCGTCGATCGCGCGGGCCTCGATCGACGGGTCGGGCGCACCAGACGAGCTCAAGACTTCGGCGCGGCGTTCGATCGACGACTGGCTCGCGACGGCCTGAACGCCGTCGCCAACCCGATCGCGGTGACGATCGCCAACCCGGCGACAACCGGCAGCGGCCACGCGTAGCTCCCCGTCTCCACGAGCACGCTGCCCAAGACGGCGATGCCGAGCGCGCCCGATGCCTCGACCAGAGTCTCGTTGACTCCCGACGCCGAACCCGCGCGCTCGGGGCGCGCCGACGACATGATCAGCTCGACGCCGCTCACCGCGGCCATCCCGATGCCGACGCCGACCAGCGCGCCGGCGACGACGACGCCGGGCAGGCTCACGGTGGCGACCGACACCGCGGCCACGATCGCGGCGACCGCGGTCACCACGAGCCCTACCGCCGCCATCACGCCGTAGCCCCAGCGCGCCGACCACCCCGGCGTCAGCAGCGCGAACACGAGCGACATGACCGCCGTCGGCACGAAGTACAACCCTGCGGTGAGCGCGCTGTGGTGTTGCGGCCCCTGAATCCACAGCGAGAGCACGAACTGCATGCCCATGACCCCGAAGAACAGCGCGACGACCGTGGCTGCGCCCCAGCGGAGACGCGGATCGCGGCGGGTGGCGTCTTCGATCAGCGGCTTGGTTGAACGATCCTCGCGGCGCGCGAACGCGACCAGCATCAGTACGCCGCCCGCGCCGGCCGCCACCACCAGCGGTGATCCCCAGCCCCGCTGCGGTCCCTCGATGATGGCGACGATGATCGCGGTGAGCGCACACCACCAGAGCAATGCGCTCCCGCGGTCGACGGGCGGAGCCGCGGGGTCATGCGAGCGCGGCACCCATAGGGCCGTGAGCACCAAGGCCACCAGCACGACCGGCACGTTGACCAGGAACACCGAGCCCCACCAGTAGCGGGCCAGGAGCAGACCTCCGACGACCGGCCCGATTGCGGTGGCGATCCCGGCGACGCCCGACCACACCGCGATGGCCTTGCCCCGTTCCTCATCGGGGAAGATGTTGCCCAGCACCGACAGGGTGGACGGCATTGTGCACGCGCCGCCGATACCCATGACACCGCGCGCGACCACCAGCGCGGCCGTCGTCGTCGCGAACGCGGCGCCGATCGACGCCGCTCCGAAGATCACCAGGCCGATCATGAGGAGACCCTTGCGACCGCGACGATCACCGACGACCGCGAGCGGCAGCAGGAGTCCGGCGAGCACAAGCCCGTAGGCGCTCCCGATCCACTGCAGGCCCGACTCGCTCGTGTGCAGCCCGCGCTGGATGCTCGGGAACGCCACCGCAAGGATCGTGTTGTCGATGACGATGATGGACAGCGCGAGACACAGCACGCCGAGCGCCCGCCACCGGTGTTTTGGCGTCAATGGACCATCAATTCTGATGTTTGAGTGACGCCAAAATCCTAGGGAGTCCTAGGGAAGGAGGGCGGAGGTGACGAGTTCGCCGGTGGTGCCGTCGATCAGGCCGACGTCGGTGACGTGGGGACCGGGGAGGCACGCGAGCGATGACAGCATCACTTGGAACAGCGGTTGCGTGAGGATCGCGCTGTCGGAGGTGAGCCCGACCGCGAGCGCGGCGTCCTGCACCGTGCGTTGCGCGTCGGCGACCTCGCGCGCCGGGAGCGGCGACAGGATCCCCGCGATGGGCAGCGCGAGCGCGGCAACGACCTCGCCGCTGCTCGTGACGGCAACGCCACCCCCTGACGCGATCACGGTGTTCGCCGCGAGCGTCATGTCGGCGGGATCGCGTCCGAACACCACCAGGTTGTGCGTGTCGTGCGCGACCGTCGTGGCCACCGCGCCGGTCCAGTTGCCCCAACCGGCCAACAGGGCCGCGTGCGGGGTCGCCGCCGTGCGCCCGTGTCGGTGCACGGTCACCTGCACGAGGTAGCCGGGCGGTACGTCGACTACGCCGTCGCGCACGTCGACGGTGGTCTCATCCCATCGGGTCATCACCGCGTCGGCGATCACCCGCATCCGATGCGAGCCGTCGGGCGCGTCGAGCCGGAGCACGAAGTCGTCGGGGGCCATCGCGGTCAGCTTCATCGTGTCGAGCGGCGGGTCACTCGGGCCGTCGATCACATCGACCAGCATCTGCCCGCGCGCCGCGATCAACTGCCCGGCCACCAGGACCTCGTTCACCGCGACGTCGGTGAGCGAATCGAGGATGATCACGTCGGCCTGACGCCCGGCCGCCACCGAACCGAGATCGGTGCGCTGCAACCGGTAGGCCGCGTGGTAGGTCGCGCAGCGGAACGCGAGCACCGGGTCCATTCCGTACGCGATCAGGCGGCGGAGGAGATGGTCGAGGCCACCCGCTTCGAGGAGCGTGAGCGCGAAGAGGTCGTCGGTGGCGGCGACAAGATGCGTCGGCGGGATCGGCAACTGGTTCACCTCGGCCACGATGCCGGGCAGGATGGCGTCCAGCGCGCCGCGCAGCTCGACGGTCATCCCCGCCCGGAGCTTCTCCAGGCAGTCGGGCTCGGTGAAGATCTCGTGGTCCGACGTCATGCCCGCGGCCAGGTAGGCCTGGAGCACCGGGCCGGTGAGACCGGCCGCGTGGCCCGACACCAGCTTGCCACTGGCGAGCCCGGCCGCAACCACAGTGCTCATCCGCTCGTCGGACGACAGCACGCCGAGCATGTCCATCACCTCGGCGAGCCCACCGACTTCGGACCACGCCAACATCCGTTCGATGTCGGGTCCGAACAGATCGGCGCCCGAGAGCTCGAGGCCCGGCTGGGGCGGCACGCACGACGGTGCTTGCACGATGAAGCGCACGGGGAGGCCGCGGCTCGCCTCCACCGCGTAGCGCACTCCGGCGACGCCCGCGACGTTGGCCAGCTCGTGTGGATCGGCGAACACCGTCGTGGTGCCGCGCGGGGCGACGGCCTCGGCGTAGGCACGCGGCGTGAGCATCGACGACTCGAAGTGCACGTGCAGATCGATCAGACCGGGCGCGACGAAACGGCCGGAGCAGTCGATGGCGTCGAGCGAATCGGTGCGGGATCCGGGTTCGTGCACGCTCGCCACCAACGGCCCGACGATGCCGACGTCGGCCGCGCGCAGCTCACCGCACCCGACGTCGACGAGCGTGCCCCCGGTCAACAGGAGATCGAACGGTTGCCCGCCCTGCGCGGTGGCAACGGCGCGGCGACGAACGGCTGGGTCGACCGGGTCGATGTGCATCAGGTCTCTCCTCCTGCTCGCACGAAGTCGGCGAGGATCCGGCGCAGCTCGACGCCGGTGCGGTCGGCGCGGGTGTGCACCTCGGTGGTGGGGTCGAGCGGCAGTCGGCGATCGGTGTACTGCTCCTGGATCCAGAGGTCTTCGCCCAAGATCTTCTGCTCGAACGCGACGCAGTCGGCCATCTGGTCGGCGTCCTCGAGATCGTCGCGATGCAACAGCGTGTAGAGACGGCAGTGGTCGTCGTCCTCCGGCTGGACGAAGAAGTCGATCACATTGGTACCGCCGGCCTCGACGTAGTCCATGCGGAGACGCACGGCGAACGGTGCCCGGTACTCGTAGTGCAACACCCGCGTCTGCAGCAACGGACGGATCTGCTGCTGCACACCACGATCTTCGTGGTGCGGGAACTGTTGACGGCTGCGGACCGACAACACGGAACCGTCGCGTTCAATGGTGAGCTCCGGCATCTCGCGCGCGTCGTCGCTGCCGATCGTGGCCGCGTGGATGAACGGGAAGTGGGCCTGATCGAGGAAGTTGTCGATCATCAGCCCGGCGCCAACCCGCGCCCGAATCGGCTCGAGCGCGCCGTGGAGGAAGCCCGCCTCGTCGAAGCCGGAGAAGTCGAACAGCTCGTTCTCGGGTACTTCGGGCGCGAGGAACACGAGCCCGGCGCGCTCGGTGATCGCGGCGGGCGTGGTGGCGCGAGCGCGTCCGGGGATGTGATCGGGGCCGTCGAGCGCGGGGATTTCGGTGCACGCGCCATCGGCGTCGAAACACCAACCGTGGTAGGCGCACTGCAGCACCCCGCCGACGACCTGCCCGGCCGAGAGCGGTGCCAGCCGGTGGGGGCACCGGTCGGCGAAGGCGGTGAGGCGGGTGCCGGTCCCGTCGGCGGTCGGCAGGCGAACGAGCACCCACGGCTCTCCCAGCAGCTGGACCGCCAAGGGATCGCGGCCGACGTCGGCGCTACGGGCGGCGACGTGCCACGCGCGCCGCAACGCGGGGTCGGTGTTGGTGAGCATCACGACGCGTCGGCCACGGGATCGAGCTCGGCGTCGAGCGCGGCGATCTCCGCCTCCATCCCGGCCCGGAGTCGCGCTTTGTCCTGGGCGTCGAGCCAGGTGGCGTCGACTCCGTTGAAGACCATGTCCTTCGCCATCTCCGGCGAGTAACCGTTCTGACCAACGAAGTCGACGTACTCCTTGCCGATGTCGGTCCGGAACATCGTGGGATCGTCGGAGTTGAGGTGCACGAGCAGCCCGGCGGCGATCATGCCGTTGATCGGGTGAGTGGTGAGGTCCGGCCACCCGTACACCACCGCGGTCGACGTGGGACAGCACGTGAAGTGGATGCCTTCGTCGCGGCAACGAGCGACGACGGCATCGTCGGCGAGGATGTGGTAGCCGTGGTCGATGCGTTCGCAGCCGAGGACATCGAGACACGTCGTGATGTTCACCGGCGGCGCGTCTTCCGACGCGTGGCTGGTGCGGTGGAGGCCCGCCTTCGCGGCCAGCGCGAAGCAGTCGACGAACTGCTCGGGCGGGTCGGGCGCCTCGGCCGCGTCCATGCCGAGACCGATGACCTCGTCGCGCCGATGCTCGATGACCTCCTCGGTCATCTGCAGCGCCATCGGCACCGGATCCTGACGGTAGACGTCGGCGATGAGCCGGCACTGCACGCCGAAGTCGGCTTCGGCGGCACGCGCACCATCGATCAGGCCGTCGATGATCGTCGGCATGGACACACCCCGCGTCGTGTGCAGCGTGGGGTTGAAGAACATCTCCCGGTACTTCAGGTTCCCGAGCTTCACGCCATCCTCGAGCGACTCGTAGGCGACGCGCGCGAAGTCGTCGCGGTCGATCACCGTCGAGTTCACCAGCCGGAAGATCTCGAGGAACTCGTAGATGGTGGCGTAGTCGTAGATGCGGTCGACGTCGGACGTCGGCAACGTGATCTCGTGCTTGGCGGCGAGGTCGACGACCGTCGCCGGGCGCAGGGTGCCCTCCACGTGGCAGTGCAGTTCCACCTTCGGGAGGCGGCGCAGATATTCGGGGTAGTCCACGCTCAGATCCTCCAGTCGGCGAACGCGTCGATCATCGCGCCGACATCGGCACCGAGGGGGTAGAGCACCGGACACGTACATCCGGTCGCGACGTACTCGGCGACCTTGGCCCGGCACTCGTCGGCCGTACCCGACGCGGTGATGAGCTGCACGACCTCGTCGGGCACCAGCTTCGAGGCGGTCACGACGTCGTCGTGGGACGCCGGCCACGTGAGCACACGGCCGATCTCGTCGAGCAACGCCTCCGGCACCCCCGACGCCTTCATGATGTGCGGCTGCTGGCCCAGGTACTGGGTGACGAGCAGCCGGGCGGCGTCGAGGGCCGTGGCGCGATCGTCGTCCATCGAGCACACGACGAGTTGGGGGCGATCGATGTCGTCGAGCGAGCGGCCGGCGCGCGCTGCGCCGTCGGCGAGGGCCGCGAGCGCACCCTCGTTGTACGCGGGTGACACCAGGTAGTTGAGCAGCGCGCCGTCGCCGATCTCGCCGGCCAGTCGCATCATCTGCAGACCGGTGGCGCCGATCACGATCGGTACCTGCTTGGGCCGCCGCTCCTGGTGCACATAGTCGAGCTCGACGCCGTCGAGGTGCACGAACTCGCCGTCGAACGTGACGGTCTCGCCCGCGAGCAATGCCCGCACGGTCGTGACGATCTCGCGCATCGCCCGCAGGGGCTTGTCGCGGCTCACGCCGACCTTGGCCGCGAGCGGATCCCACCACGCACCGATCCCGAGCGTCACTCGACCCGGTGCGAGGTCATCGAGGGTGGAGAACGTGGCGGCGAGGAACGCCGGGTTCCGCACCCACATGCTCACGACCCCCGACCCGAGCCCGATGCGCTCGGTCACCGCGCCGAACGCGGCGAGCGGCACCGTCGCCTCACGGACGAGTCGGCTCTCTGCCTGCCACACGGCTTCGAAACCCGCGGCCTCCGCGTGCTGCGCGTAGCGCATGCCGTCGCGGATCGGGTGCGCATCCTGGAGGTAGAGCGCGAGGCGCGGGGCCTGCTCGCTCATGCTTCCCGCTCCTGGCGCCTGCGGCGCCGGGCCGCTGGGCCCCGCTCGCTGCTCGGCGGGATACCCGCCTCGCCACGCTCGCTCACAGCTCGGCCATCCTCGCGAACAGACGTTGCGACGCCTCCCGAGCGTGGGCGCGGATCTCGGCGGCGTCGACGCGGGTCGGCCCGTGGTCGTCGAGCACGACGTCGCCGTCGACCTCGACCCGCACGGGACGGACCCCAGGCGTGTATGCGAGGTGCCACGGCTCCATCGGTTCGTAGCTCCAGGTGACGCGATCGCGCGCGACGCCAGGAACGAGCTGTTCGCCGGCGGTGAGCCAACGCCACGCGTCAGTCGGCGCGAACGCCAGATCACGAGCGCGCGCCAGCGCGAACGCGAGCCGGAATTCTTCGAGCATGTCGGCGCCGATGCCGTCGGTACCCAGCGCGACGTGGTCGAAGCGCGCGGGCGCGCCGTAACCGACCGCGTTGTTGAGGTTCGAACGCGGGTTGTGCACGACGACCCCCGGGAGCGGCCGGTCGAGGTGGACCGCGTGAGCCAACAGCCACGACTGGTCGGCGTGCGCGAGCAACCGAGTCCCGGCGCCGGCGTCGACCTCGCTCTCGGCGACGTGCAGGTGCACGCCGACGCCGAGGTCGGAGGCGAGGCTGGACACGGCGTCGAGGGTGTCGTCGGAGAGCGTGAAGCACGCGTGCGCGCCCACGAACCCGTCACCCCCCGCACGGAGGAACCGCTCGTTTTCGGCGAGCCCCGCCTTCGCGCCGTCGAGTCCGTTGCGATCGGTCACTTCGTACGCGCAACGGACGCGCACGCCCACCTCCGCGCACGCCTCGGCGATCACGTCGAGACTCCCCTCGACCGCGTTCGGCGACGAGTGGTGGTCGACGATCCCGGTGGTCCCGGCCTCGAGCGCCTCGAGCGCGCCGAGGCGCGCCGAGGCGCGGACGAGGTCGAGGTCGAGGGCGCGGTCGAGGCGCCACCACAGCAGCTCGAGGATGTCGAGGAAGCCCTGCGGTGGGCGGCGCGGCGCGGGCATCCCGCGCGCGAGCGCGGAGTAGAGATGATGGTGGGCGCAGACCAGGCCGCGCGTCTCGACCGTCATGCGTCGGCGGGTTCGGCGACCGTCGGTTCGCGGCGCATGGGAAGCGCGGTGCGCCAGCCGCCGTCGAGGTCGTGCAGCGCGGCCGCGACCGCACCGGCGGTCGGCACCAACCCGATCTCACCGACGCCCTTGATCCCGTAGGGCGCGCGCGGCTGCGGCTCTTCCACGAGGATCACGTCGATGGGCGGGACGTCCTTCGCCCGCAGGATGCCGAGCCCGCGCAACGTGGTGATAAGGGGCCGGCCCTCGGCGTCGCACGGGAAGTCTTCGGTGAGCGCGTACCCGAGGCCCATGTGGACCGCGCCCTCGATCTGGTTGATGCACAGCAGCGGGTTCACCGCGCGCCCGACGTCGTGCGCCGCGAGCACCCGCTCGATCGCGCCGGTGTCACGGTCGATGACGACGAGCTGTGACGCGTAGCCGAACGCGGAGTGGATCACCGGCTGTTCGACACCCGACTCGATCGAGCTGGTCCAGTCGACGCGGTACTCGCCGCGATAGTCGACGCCGACGCGGCAACCGTCGGCCCGGGCGACGCGACACGCATCGGCCACCGCACCCGCGCCCATCAGGGTGCCGCGACTCCCGGTGGTCTGGCCTGCGCCCAGCTCACGTGTGGTGTCGACGACGACCCGGATGCGGCCCGGATCGACACCGAGCTCCTCGATCGCCACCTGTGCGGCAACCGTGTGCACACCCTGTCCCATCTCGGTCCAGCAGTGCCGTACCTCGACCGTGCCGTCGGCCTCGAAGCGCACGACGGCGGGCACGATCTCCAAGAAACCGTTGCCCAGCCCCGAGTTCTTCAGCCCGAGCCCGACTCCGCACGCCCGTCCCTCCGCCCGCGCCGCGTCGTAGGCGGGCCGCACCGCGTCGAGGCAGCGGCGCGCGCCAAGGCAGCCGTCGTCCATCACCTGGCCGGGGCCCCAGACGTCGCCGGGCGCGATCACGTTGCGGCTGCGGATCTCCCAACCGCTGATACCGACGGCCTCGGCCAGCCGATCGAGGGCGCCTTCCATCGCGAACTGCGCCTGGTTGGCGCCGAACCCTCGGAACGCACCGCACACCGAGTTGTTGGTGCGCGCCGCGATCGCCTCGACGTCGATGGCCGGAACCCGGTAGGGACCGCTGGCGTGACCCGCCGCGCGTTCGAGCACCTTCATGCCCACGGAGGCGTACGGCCCCGAGTCGCCGAGCATGCGGGCGCGCAGCGCGGTGAGTCGGCCGTCGGCATCGCAGCCGACCTCGAGGTCGATGCGCACGGGGTGGCGCTTGGGGTGGATGAGCAGCGACTCTTCGCGCGACACGGTGCACTTCACCGGCCGCCCGAGCAGCCAGGCCGCCAGCGCGGTCTGCGCCTGGTTGCACATGTCTTCCTTGCCGCCGAACGCACCCCCGTTCGACACCAACTCCACGGTGATCGCCTGCCGATCGACGGCCAGCACCGAGGCGATCTGATCGCGGTCGTCCCACACCCCTTGTCCGCCGGAATACACGTGCAGGCGCCCGTCGGTGTGCGGCACCGCCAGCGTCGACTCCGGCTCGAGGAATGCGTGCTCGATGCGCTGGGTCTGGAACACGTCGTGCACCACGTGCGCGCTGGCGGCGAACGCGGCATCGATGTCGCCGCGCGCGTACACCGAGCGCGACAAGACGTTGCCGTCGAGCCCCCACACCGCGTCGTCGTCGGTCGCGACCGCGGCTGCCGGGTCGGTGATCGGCCTGAGCGGTGAGTACTGCACGTCGACGAGGGTGGCGGCGTGGCGAGCGATCTCGCGCGTCTCCGCCACGACGATCGCGAGCACGTCACCCAGGTACGACGTGCGGCCGCCGGCGGGGATGAACACCGGCCAGTCCTTGTGGATCAGCCCGACCCGCAACTCGCCGGGAACGTCGGCGGCGGTGAACACGCCCACGACACCGGGTATCGCGGCGGCGGCCGCGGTGTCGATCCCCTCGATGTCGGCACGGGCGTGCGCGGCCAGATGGAGCGCGCCGTGGAGCATGCCGTCGACCCGCAGGTCGTCGACGTAGTGCTTCTCACCGACCGCCAGCTCGAGCCCCTGGTAGCGCGTGCCGCTCGTGCCGATGCCGCCGAGCGCCACCGGTTCGGGCGATTCCCCCTTCGCGAGCAGCTCGACGGCGTCGAGGATCTTCACGTAGCCGGTGCATCGACACAGGTGGGCGCCCAGGTGGCGGGCGGCGGTGCCGCGATCGAGGCCCGCGCCCTTCTTCTCGAGCAGCGACGCGGTGCGCACCAGGATGCCGGGGGTGCAGAAGCCGCACTGCAGCGCGCCCGTCGACGCGAACGCGGCGGCCATGCGGTCGCGCTGACCGGCGTCGATGCCCTCGAGCGTGGTGATCTCGCAGCCTTCCACCCGACCGAGCGTGAGGTTGCAGCTGACGACCGCCTTGCCGTCGACCAACACCGTGCAACAGCCACACTGACCCGACGGCGAACAGCCGTCCTTGGCCGAGAGCACACCGAGCTCCTCCCGCAGCGCGGCGAGGAGATGCGGGTGCCCGTCGGCGACGCGCACGGGTGCGCCGTTGAGGTTGAACTCAGCCACGGAACCAGGTTCACGGGCTTTCAACATTTTGTCAACGCGCGCCCGGTTGCCATCGTGTGAACTTGGACGGGATGGGAACCGCTGACCTCTTCATGAACCCGCGCCGGGAACCGGTGCCCGCGATCGCGCCGGTGGGCGACGGCCCACGCCGCTTCCACCGGCGAGTGCCGGGGTACCGCCCCACGCCGCTGGTCCCGGCCCCGAGCCTGGCCGCCGAGCTCGGCGTCGCCTCGCTCTGGGTCAAGGACGAGTCGAGCCGACTCGGGCTCCCGTCGTTCAAAATCCTCGGCGCGTCGTGGGCGACCTACCGGATGCTCGTCGACCGCCTGGGCGCGGAACCCGAGTGGTCGACGCTCGCCGAGCTGCGCGCCGGGTTCTCGCCCCTCGGCGCGCTGACGCTGGTCGCGGCGACGGACGGCAACCACGGGCGCGCGGTGGCCCGGATGGCGCAGCTCCTCGGCTACGGCTGCCGGATCCTCGTGCCGGCTGGCACCGCGGCGGCGCGCATCTCGGCCATCGAGTCGGAGGGCGCGTCGGTGGAAGTCGTCGACGGCACCTACGACGACGCCGTGGCTCGCTCGGCGGCAATGGCGGCCGACGACGCGCTGGTCGTGTCCGACACGTCGTGGGACGGATACGTCGACGTCCCCGCCCACGTCATCGAGGGATACGCGACGATCTTCGCGGAAGTCGACGAACAGCTCGACGGCGCGCCTGTCGACCTCGTCGTCGTGCCAATGGGGGTCGGCGCGCTCACGGCCGCGGTCGTGGCGCGCTACTCGGCGGGCGCCACCGTCGTTGCCGTCGAACCGCAGTCGGCTGCGTGCGGGCTCGCGTCGGCGCGCGCCGGCCGGCCCGCATACGTGCCCGGTCCTCACCATTCGATCATGGCCGGGCTCAACTGCGGCACCGTCTCGCTGGTCGCCTGGCCCGCGGTCCAGGCTGGCGTCGACGCGTTCGTCGCCATCGACGACGCCGCCGCCGAGCGGGCCATGCGCGACCTCGCCGCGCTGGGGGTGGTCGCGGGTGAAACGGGTGCGGCGTCGCTCGCGGGACTGCGCGCGCTGGCCGAGCACCATGGCGAGCCGGCCGTCGACCTCACCGGGAAGCACGCGCTCGTGTTGTGCACCGAGGGCGCCACCGACCCGGCCGCCTACGAACGCATCGTCGGCACCCCTCCGGCCATCTGACGTACGGTGAGCCGTCCACACGATTCGACCCAGGGGGATCCATCGTGGAGTACAACCCGTTCGCCCGCGACATCCAGACGAACCCGTTCCCGGTCTACCGCTGGTTGCGTGACGAAGCGCCCGTGTACCACAACCCCGAGGTCGGCTTCTACGCGCTCTCGCGCTTCGACGACGTGCTCCACGCGCACCTCGATCCGGCGACGTTCGTGTCGTCGCACGGCGTGACCATCGAGGGATACGACCAGGGGCAGGATCTCCTCATCACCCGCGACGAGCCGAGCCACGGCTGGCACCGCAAGGTCGTCTCGCGCGTGTTCACACCGCGCGCCATCTCCGACCTCGAGCCCAAAGTGCGCGCCATCGCCGCCGAAGTGCTCGACGGCGCGCGCGAGCGGGGCGAGATCGACATCGTGGCCGAGTTCTCCACCCATCTCCCGATGATGGTCATCGCCGAGATGCTCGGGCTCCCGATGGAGGCCCGGGCCGATCTCCGGAATCTCTCCGACCGAATCCTCGACCGAACCGATGCCGACGAGCTCGGGAGCACCACCGACGACACCCAGAACGCGATGCTCGAGGTCATGACCACGTTGACCGCGATCGTCGACGAGAAAGCGAAGAACCTGGGCGACGACATCGCGTCGATGCTGCTGACGGCGCGCGTCACCGACGACGACGGCAACGAGGTCGCGCTCACCCACCATCAGGTGGCCTATCGGCTCCTCGAGCTCACGATCGCCGGTCACGAGACGACTGCCAAGCTGATCGCGAATGGTGTCGTCGCGCTCACGTGGTACCCCGACCAGCGCGCCGAGCTCGTCGCCGATCCGTCGCTGATCCCGGGTGCGATCGAGGAGATGCTGCGCTGGGATCCGCCGTCGCACTACCAGGGCCGATGGGTGGAGCGCGACGTCACCATGCACGGCGTCACCATCCCGGCCGACTCCCGCGTCATCCTCATCACCGGCGCGGCCAACCACGACGAGCGCGCGTTCCCCGATCCCGAGTACTTCGACATCCACCGCGAGATCGAACGGCACGTCGGCTTCGGGTTCGGCATCCATCTGTGCGTGGGCGCGGCGCTGGCGCGCCTCGAGACGCGGGTGGCCTTCGAGGAGTTGCTGGCGCGGTACCCGAACTACGAGGTGACCCAACCGATGGTGCGGGCCTACTCGAGCAACGTGCGCGGCTTGTCGAACCTGCCGCTCGTGCTCGAGCCGGCTGCCTGAGCACCACCGCCGTGCGCGCCTGGAGAGCGGTCGAACACGGTCGTCCGCGCGACGTCTTGCGGCTCGAGGAGGTCGACGCGCCCACGCCCGGACCCGGCGAGGTGCTCGTGCGCACGGAAGCCGTCACCCTCAACTTCAACGACATCGACGGCATCCACGGCCGCTACCGCACCGTGCCCGTACCCGCGCCGTACATCCCGGGCATGGAGGTGCTCGGAGTGGTCGACGCCGCGGGCGCGGGGGCCGAGCAGCTCCTCGGCGCGCGGGTCGCCGCCATCCCGAGCGGCGCGTTCGGCGGCTATGCCGAGTACGCGGTGGCGCCGGCGGCGATGACGTTCCCGATGCCCGAGACGATCGCCGCACCCGAGGCCGCAGCGATCCTGATGCCGTTCCACCTCGCCGCGCTGTCGCTGTACACGCGCGCCCGAGTCGTGGCCGGCGAGACCGTGCTCATCCACGCCGCCGCCGGTGGCGTCGGCTCGGCCGCGCTGCAGCTCGCGCGCGCGGCGGGCGCGCACGTGATCGCGCTGGCCGGTTCGGCCGAGAAGGCGCGCTTCTGCGCGCAGCTCGGCGCCGACGTCGCCGTCGACACCAGTGCCACCGATTTCGTGGCCGCCGCGCTCGAGGCGACGGACGGCCGCGGCGTCGACGTCGCCTTCGACACGATCGGTGGCGAGATCACGAGCCGCACCCACGGCTGCATGGCGTTCGGTGGTCGCCACGTACTCGCCGGATTCGCGTCGGGGATCGAAGCAGAAGACAAAGGGATGCACCCTCGGCCCATCCTGTTCGGCAAC
>Ga0075026_100000666_pt1 | contig 14184 bp, 12 predicted proteins | sample Str012_2_FD_71392 | JGI IMG/M metagenome (GOLD analysis project Ga0075026, IMG submission 71392) | Freshwater sediment microbial communities in response to fracking from Pennsylvania, USA - Straight Creek_MetaG_SC_2012 | ecosystem: Environmental > Aquatic > Freshwater > Creek > Sediment...
CCGTAGGCGCAGATGTTGCCGCCCCCCGAATACGCCGCCATGGTGCCGATGTTCACGATGCTCCCCCCGCCCTGCTCGCGCATGAACGGCAGGACGCACTGGCTGGTGCGCAACGGACCTTCCAGGTTCACCGAGAACACCTTGCGCCAGTACTCGAGCGTCATGTCGGCGGGACCGATGCGCGCCGGGTTGATCCCGGCGTTGTTCACGAGGGCGTCGATGCGTCCGAATCGCTGGTGCACCGCGTCGATGAAGCCGGGGATCGCGTCCCAGTCCCCCACGTGGCACGCGCGCGGGAACACGTCGGCGCCGGTGGCGGCGCGGATTTCGTCGGCGACTTCGTCGCAGAGCTCCTGCTTGCGGCTGCTCACCACCACCGAGGCACCGGCGCGCGCGAGGCCCTCGGCCATCGCCCGGCCGATCCCCTTGGTGGAGCCGGTCACGATGGCCACCCTGCCGGTGAGATCGAACAGTTCCCCGGTCGGTCGCACGGCAACCCCCTCCTTCGTCTCCCGTCTCGGCGGCGGGAGTAACGCGATACTTTACCGCCGAACCTGACAAGGTGCCGTCGACGCGCGAGGTTGTGGCATGACCGAAACCTGCCGTGCCGCCGTGTTCCTCGGCAACCAGACCTACGAGATCCGCGAGTTCGACGTGCCCGACCCGCCGGCCGGTGGTGCCGTGCTCCAGGTCGAGGCGGTGGGGCTCTGCGGCAGCGACGTCGCCCAGTTCGAGGGCATCGAGCTCGTGCCCGGAGCGTGCGCGTTCCCGGTGGTGCCCGGCCACGAGACCGTCGGTCGCGTCGTGAAGTTGGCGTCTGATGCCGAGTTCGGGGTGGCCGAAGGTGACCGCGTCGCAGTGAACGAGATCCTCGTGGCGCCGGGGCCGCTGCGCCTCTACGGCTACTCCGACATGCGCGGCGATGGGCAGGTCGGGTTGTGGGGCGGCTACGGCGAGTACATGGAGATCTTCGCGGGCACCGAGCTCTTCCCCATGTCCGACACGTTGCCCGCCGAGCAACTCACGCTGTTCGAGCCGCTCGCCAGCGCAGTGCACTGGGTCGACACCGTCGGCGTGCACGAAGGCGAGACCGTCGTCGTCCAGGGACCCGGTCATCAGGGCCTCGCGGTGTTGGAAGCCGTTTTGGCGAAGCGGCCACGCCAAGTCATCGTGACCGGCACGTCACACGACGGATTGCGCCTCGACGCGGCGAGAGAGATCGGCGCGGCGACGGTCGTGATGGTCGACGTCGAAGATGTGCACACGTCGGTGTACGACCTCACTCGGGGAATGGGTGCCGACGTTGTGTTCGACGTCGCGACGGCGACGGCCACCGTGCCCATGGCCGTCGATCTCGCGCGCAGCGGTGGACGGATCCTCCTCGCCGGCCTCAAGCACTTCGCTGAGGTTCCCGGGCTCGTCACCGACCACATCGTGTTGAAGAGCCTCCAGCTCTTCGGCGGTGCCGGGTTCACGCCCGCGTCGATGGCCGCCGCGGTCGCGCTCATCGAGTCGGGCGCGGTGCGCACCGACGTCGTCGCGGGTGAAGTCTTCGATCTCGACGGCATCGACGAAGCCTTCGCATTGCTTCGGCGGACGGCGCCGGGGCGCGACGCGGTGCGCGTCGGCCTCCGTCACACGCACTGAGGCGACGCGGAGCTGCTGCCCACGTGGGGTGGGCCCTTCGGCCCTACGTGCGAGCAGTGCAACGGTGCATGCTGGATTCGATGACACGAGTCGCCGTCGAGGTCTTTGCCGACATCACCTGCCCGTTCGCGCACGTCGGGCTCCAACGCTTCGTGGCCCGTCGCGCTGAACGCGGATCTGCCGGTCCGATATTGCGTGTGCGCGCGTGGCCTCTGGAACTCGTCAATGGTGCGCCGCTGGAGCCGGGTCTCGTCGCCCGGCACGTCGAGGAGCTCCGTACGCAAGTCGCTCCGGACCTGTTCCGGGCATTCGATCCTGACGTTGTTCCGGCCTCGTCGATGCCGGCATTCGAACTGGCGGCCGCGGCGTATCAGGTCGGCGACGGGAGAGGCGAACGGGTCAGCCTCGCCTGTCGTCGGGCACTCTTCGAAGACGGGCTCGACATCTCGTCCCCTGACGTGCTCGCCCGGATCGCGGCATCCGAAGCGATCACCGTGAACCACGCCGACGCCGAGCGGATCGTGCTGGATGACTACGAAGAGGGAAGGCGTCGCGGCGTGCGTGGATCACCCGAGTTCTACCTCGACGGCCGAAGCTGGTACTGCCCGTCCCTGCGGATCGAGAACGTCGACGGCGCGCTCACCATCGAGCCGGATCCCGAAGCGATCGAACCCTTCCTCGCCGCGTGCTTCGCGTAACCGACGTACTGCCTCGACCGTGACCGAGGAGGCCACCCCGCTCGACCAGCTCCCCGCCGGGCCCAACGGGGTAGCGTCGGACCCATGCTGTACATCAACGGGAAGTGGCAGGACGCCGCGTCGGGTGCGACGTTCGCATCGACGAATCCGGCGAACGGCGAGGTGATCGGTCACGCGGCCGATGCCGGCGTCGCCGACGCGCAGGCCGCGATCGAGGCTGCCCACGCCGCGTTCGGCGAATGGTCGGCGCGCACCGCCTACGAACGGTCGGCGTTCCTGTACCAGGCCCACCAGCTCATGCTCGAGCGGCGGGAGGCGCTGGCCAAGCTGATGACCGAAGAGCAAGGCAAGCCGATCCGCATGGCCCGGAACGAGGTCGGCTACGCCGCCGACTTCCTCCTGTGGTTCGCGGAGGAGGCCAAGCGCGTCTACGGCGAGACCATTCCGTCGGCCCGCGCCGATCAACGCTTCCTCGTGCTGCGTCAACCGGTCGGCGTGGTCGCCGCGATCACGCCGTGGAACTACCCGGTGTCGATGCTGACGCGCAAGATCGCGCCCGCGCTCGCGGCCGGCTGCACCATCGTCCTCAAGCCCGCGGAACAAACGCCGCTGCTCGCGGTCGAGGTGTTCAAGCTGCTCGAGGAGATCGGTCTCCCCGAGGGCGTCGTGAACCTGGTCACCACCGCGCAGCCCGAGACCGTCGGTTCGGAGCTGGTCACACATCCGAAGGTGCGCAAGATCACCTTCACCGGCTCGACCGAGGTGGGCAAACTCATTGCCCAGCAGGCCGCCGCGGGCGTCAAGCGGGTGAGCATGGAGTTGGGCGGGCACGCTCCGTTCATCGTGTTCGACGACGCCGATCCGGTGCATGCGGCGAAGGGCGCGGCCGCGGTGAAGTTCCTCAACACCGGTCAAGCGTGCATCTGCCCCAACCGCATGTTGGTGCAACGCGGGATCGCGGACGAGTTCGTCGCCACCATGGAGTCGCGCTTCACCGCGCTCAAGGCGGGGAGCGGGTTCACCGACGGCGTCACCGTCGGACCGCTGATCGACGCGGCCGCGCTGGCCAAGATGGAACGCCAGGTCGCCGACGCGCTCGACAAGGGTGCGACGCTCGTCACCGGTGGTGAACGCCTCACCGCCGACGGCCTCGACGCAGGCTGCTTCTACGCGCCCACCCTCCTCGCCGACGTCACCCCCGACATGCTGATCTACCGCGAGGAGACGTTCGGTCCCGTCGCCCCCGTCATCGTGTTCGACGACGACGACGAGGCGATCGCGATGGCCAACGACACCGACTACGGCCTGGCTTCTTACGTGTACACGAAGTCGCTCACGCGCGCGTTCCGCGCCATCGAGGCACTGAAGTTCGGGATGGTGGGCGTCAACGACATCAACCCGACGTCGGCCGCGGCACCATTCGGGGGCGTGAAGCAGAGCGGCCTCGGCGTCGAGGGCGCGCGCGAGGGCATCAACGAGTATCTCGACACCAAGCTCGTCGGCCTCTCCATCTAGCCGCGAAGTTCCTCAGCGGGAACAACTACAGGTTGTAGATCCGCGCCGCGTTGCCGCCGACCATGAGGCGCATCTCCTCGACCGGCACGTCGTCGAAGTGAGTGTGAATCACCTGCTGCGACTCGGGCCAGGTGCAGTCGGGGTGCGGGTAGTCGGTCGCCCAGCACAAGTTCTCCACCCCGATGTCGTAGCGATTCTTGATGCCGAACTCGTCCTCTTCGAACGTGGCGAACATGTTCTCGCGCCAGTAGTGGCTCGGGCGCTCGGGGAGGTTCATGCCCAGCTGTTCCCACCCGTGACGGTCGGCCATGCGATCGAGACGGGTGAGGAAGTACGGCAACCAGCCGAGCCCCGCCTCCACGAAACCGACCTGCAAGCGCGGGTGGCGCACGAAGATGCCGGGCAGGATCCAGCTCGCCATCGCCTCCGCCATGTACATCGACGGCAGCGACTGGAAGATGCCCTTCGCCGGTGTCGGATCGCGATCCATCACCTCGAAGAGGTATTCGTTGGCGCCGGTGTGCTGGCTGATCGGAATGCGCAAGTCTTCGATCGCCGACCACAGCGGCTCGTACACGTCGTCCCAGTACGGCGCGAGGTCGACGTCGGACGGGTAGAGCGGCAGCTGCACGGCGCGCGCGCCCTCGTTGGCGATGCGCTGCACCTCCTTGCACCCGGCCTCGATGTCGTGCAAGGGAAGCACGTACACGGGGATGAGCCGCGAGGGATCGAGCGACGCGAACTCGATCGCGGCATCGTTCGTGGCTTGAAACGCGGCGAGACACGCGTCGGAGTCGAGCGTGTAGAGCTCAGCACCACCCGACGCGCTCGCGTAGAGCACTTCGGCGTCGACTTGGTCGATGTCCATGTCGGCGAGACGCGCGTGCGGGTCGTAGGCGCCGGGTCGGCCCGCCGCCTCCCACGGCTTCTCGGTTGGCAGACCCGTGGCCGCGGCCGGCGCACCCGGCTTGTTCTTCTGCTGCTTCTGCGGCTTGCCCTCGAGGATTCGGCTCGCCATCGCCATCAACGCACCCTGGTACGCCTCGTGATGCTGCCGCGGCAGGTGGGCGAGGATCTTCTCGGGCTGCAGCTCGAGGTGCGAATCGGCGGAGATGATGCGTTCGGTCATGACGTCACGATGCCGCACGGCAACCCACCACGCAAGACGACGAACTACTTTGCCGCTCATGACCCAGCCGGTGCAGTGACCGACGCCATCGCCGCGCACTTGCGCGAAGGGTGTCGCGTCGCGATTGCCGACGGCTGCGGCGCGCCGACCGGCCTCGGTGCCGCGCTCGGCGATGCCGCGCGCGCGGTCGGCGGCGTGCAACTCCTGTTGGGTTGGAGCTTGACCGCGCCGGTCGACGTGCGCGACACCGACGCGTTCACCGACATCCGGACGGTGATGAGCGGCTACGCGCTACGCGCGCCCGTACGCGACGGCCAGGTGCGATACCTGCCGGTACGCCTCGGCAGCATCCCCCGGTTGCTGGCCGGCGCCTGGCGACCCGACGTGCTCGTCGCCGCCCTTCGACCCGGACGCGACGGCCTCGTGTTCGGCAGCGAGGTGGGCTGGATGCGCGCCGCCGTCGACACGGGCGTGACCGTGGTCGCCGAGGTGAACCACGGTCTGCCCGATGCGTCCGACGGCGTGATCGTTCCGGCCGCGCAGGTTGTCGTGGCCGCCGAGACCGACCGGCCGCCGCACGATTTCACCACCAACTCTCCCGACGACGTGGCGCGCGCGATCGGCGCGCATGCCGCCGCGCTCATACCCGAAGGTGCGACCATTCAGTACGGACCCGGCACGGTCGCCGACGCGATCCTGCGCGCCATCGACACCCCGGTGCGGGTCGATTCCGGTTTGGTGGGCGACGCGATCGTCGATCTCGACCGGCGCGGCCTGCTCGTGGACACACCGCGCGGGGCGTACCTCGCGGGCACGGCACCGCTGTACGAGTGGGCCGACGGCCGACGCATGCTCGAACCCGTCGAGATCACCCACGACGTCAGCCGCCTGGCCGCGCACGACTGCTTCGTGGCGGTGAACACCGCGCTCGAACTCGACCCGGTGGGGCAGGTGAACGTGGAGCGAGCCGGCGGTCAGCCGGTGGGCGGGATCGGCGGCCACGCCGACTTCGCGCTCGCCGCGTCACGTTCGCGCCACGGCATCAGCATGATCTGCCTGCCGAGTCACCATCGCGCCGGCCCGACGCTCGTCGAGCACCTCTCGGCTCCGGTCACGACCGCGCGCGCCGACGTCGACGTCGTCGTCAACGAGCATGGCGCGGCCGATCTCCGCGGCCTCGACGATCGGGAACGCGAGCGCGTCCTGCGAGACCTCTGGGGTTGACCACGTCAACGTACTCAGTGCAGCACGCCACCGACCACGACGTCGCCGATCACACCCTCGACTTCGAGCGCGTCGACCGCGGTGTCGGAGAGGCCGAGGAGACCCGTGAGGATTTGGCGGTTGTGCTCGCCGAGGAGCGGCGCAGGTCGCCGGTTGTGGACCTGCGGACCGTTGGCCAGCCGGAAGGGTGCACCGATGAACTCGGCGGTACCGGTGACCGGGTGGTCGACCGCCTCGAACAGTCGCCGCCACACCACCTGATCCAGGAGATGGTGCTCATGAGCAGGAACGACGGGCTCACTGGGTACACCGACCCCGGAAAGGACCGCCACGATCTCGCGTGTGGATCGCGTCGCACACCAGGCACCGAGTTCGGCATCGAGATCGTCTTCGGCGGCGCGTCGTCCCGCGGCGCTCGCCAGTTCGGGGGTGCGTGACCAGTGGGTCGCGCCGAGCGCCCCACACAACGCGCGCCACTGCGCGTCGTCGGCGATCGCGATCGCGACCCAGCGGTCGCGCGTGCCGTCGGGCGCGGTGTCGGCCGTCAGGTACACACCTTGGGGCACTGCGGACGAGTTGCGGTTGCCTCGTCGTTCGATCAGCTCGCCGTACGCCGAGTACTCGACGATCTGCTCGGCCGCGAGATTGAGCGCCGCGCCGACCATCGGACACTCGACGTACATGCCGCGGCCGGTGCGGCGTCGATGTTCGAGCGCGAGCAGCAACGCCACGGTCGCGTGCGCGCCACCCAGGGCGTCGGCGACGCCCGACGGCGGTTCGGGCCCCCGGTCGGGGAATCCGGTGTTCCACGCCAGCCCGGCCTGCGCTTCGATCGTCGGCGCATACGCGAGACGCTCGCGCCACGGGCCGCGCGTGCCGTAGCCGGGCGCCCGGAGCACGACGACCTCCGGGTTGCGGGCGAGCAGCACGTCTTGATCGAGATCGAGCTGCTCGAGCACGCGGGGGCTGAAGTTGTCGAGCACGACATCGCTCACGGCGACGAGCTCGAGGAACAACTCGCGGCCGCGCGGGGTGTCGAGCTCGACCGCGAGGTCGAGCTTGTTGGTGTTGGAACCCTGGAACATCGGACTCCACTCCCACCACCGAGGTTCGCTCATCGGTCGGGTCGCGTTGAACCGGATCCCGTCGGGTCGTTTGGTCGACTCGATGTGGATCACTTCGGCGCCCAGCACCGCGCACGCGTGCCCGATCACGGGCCCGGCCCAGAATGCAGTGAGGTCGATGATCCGGACGCCGGCCAACGGCAGCGGCGGTTCACCGCGCACGGGCGAAGGGTCGCCCGGCGCGGGTGTCGCGACGCCGGCGACCCGCGCCCGATACCGCTCGGTGTCGCGGCCGAGCTGCGGCGCGGGCGCAAACGGCCGCGACGCGGCACCGCCACCCAGCCGGTACGGCACCGAAGGCTGCACGAATCCCGCCGGGTTCTCGGTGAACCACCCACCGTCAGCGAGATGGTCGAACGTGGGCAGCGTGGCGCCGTTGCCCACCTCGGCCACCGGGATGCGCAACAGCGTCGCCAGCTCGACGATCTCGACCGTCGTGCGGGTCGACGTCCACGCGTTGATCACCGCCTCCAGCTCGTTGCGGTGCAATGTGCGGTACGTTCCGCGCGCGAGGCGGTCGTCAGCAAGCCAGTCGTCGCGCCCGATCATCGTGCAGAAGTCGAGCCACTGTTGGCCGGTGGTCGTCTGCAGCGCGACGTAGCCGTCGGCCGTCGGATGCAGGTTCGGAAGTTGCGACGAGCGCAGCGGCCGGAACGGCTCGCCCGCGATCTGGAACCACGTCACCGGGTATAGCGGTTGGCTGAACATCAACGCGTCGAGCGCTGCCACCTCGACGAGGTCACCGACGCCGCACAGCCGGGCCCGTCGCAGCGCGGCGAGCGCGCCGATCGTGGCGTAGGTCCCTGCCGCCCACTCGCCCGGTTCACCACCACACATCAGCGGCGGACGGTCGGGTGTCCCGCGCTGTACATGACCACCGCAGAGCGCCTGGCGGGTGAAGTCGGTCGACGGCCGGTCGCGCCACGGACCGTCGAGTCCAAAGGGGCTCAGCGCGACAACAACCGCGCGCGGGAACGCTCGATGCAACGCGAGCGGCGCGAATTGCGGATCATCGCCGAGCGCCGATCCGCCCGACCAGACGATGATCTCGGCTTCGGCGATGAGCCGGTGAGCGAACGCGGGATCGGCGACGACGCTGGCTTTCGACGTCGACAGGAATCGGAAGAGCGCGGCGTCGTCGCCGGCCGCGATCGGTACGCCACACTCCGTCCGCCGACGCAACGGGTCACCCTCGGGATCCTCGACCTTGACGACGTCGGCGCCGCCGTCGGCCAGCAATTTCGTGCAGTACGCGCCGGCGATCCCGCTCGACAGGTCGACGACGGGTGTGCCGACGAGCGGCCATTGCGAACTCGTTGCCGCACGCATCAGGTGTTGAGCGTCGCCAGGTGATCGAGCGTGCGCCGACGATCGTCGGCGTTCCCCGTCGGGATGGCCATGAAATCGGTGGCGCCGATCTCGGCCAACCGCGCGAGTTGCCCGGCGACCGATGCTTCGTCGCCCACGATCGAGATGTCGGCAGGGCCGTCGGCGCCTTCGAGATCGAGCACCGCGCGATACACCGGGATGTCGCCGTAGCCCTCGAGCTGCGTCGCCGCCGCGGCGCGTCCGTGTGCCTCGTCGTTGGTGACGATGGTCGGCAACGCGACCACGATCCGCGGCGCGCCTCGGCCGGCATCGCGCGCCGCCGCTCGAACCAGGGGCACGACCTGCCGCTCGAGCGCCACGGGACCCGTGCACCAGGTGATCGTTCCGTCGCCCACTCGGCCCGCGAGCTCGAGCATGCGGGGTTGCAGGGCCGCGAGGAGCAAGGTCGGCGCGCTCGCGCCGGGGATGGTGAGGCGGCCGCGCGCGGTAAGGGTTTCGCCGCGCACGTCGACCGCGCCCTCGTGTAGCAGCGGCACGAGGGCATCGAGGTACTCGCGCATGTGACGGGCGGGGCGGTCGTACGAGTAGCCGTACCCACCCTCGATCGCCCTGCGGTGCGACAGTCCGATCCCGAGCGCGAGCCGTCCACCGGCTGCCGCGTTCGTGGTGAGCGCCTGCGCGGCCAGCGCGAGCGGATGACGCGGGTACGTCGGCACGACCGACGTGCCCAGCTCGACACCACTCGTCGTCTGGCCAACGAGCGCGAGCACGGTCAGCGCATCGAATCCGGAGCTCTGCGGCAGCCACACCGACGAGAAGCCGAGCGCAGCGACACCAGCGATGCGCGCGACCGTCTCGTCGAGCAGCCCGAACTCCTTGGTCGGAAAGAACACTCCGATGCGCATCACTGGTGATCATGGCATCATCGAGCGATGATCGATGCGCGACCACACGACTGGCCGGAAGAGATCCCGATCACGGCGCTCGACGACCAGTGGCACGACCACACGCAACACTGGTTCGAGACCGAGACCACGTGGTGGTCGTTCAACGTGCCCGAACGGCGAATGGGTGGGTGGCTCTACACGCAGGTGCTGGCGGTGCAGGGCACGTGCAACGGCGGCGCGTGGGTGTGGGACGACTCCGACGTCGGGGCGCTCTACGAGATGCGGCACCACGGCCTCCCGTTCCCCGACCGTGGCGACCTCACCAACTGCACGTTCCCGAACGGCAACCACGTCGAGGTGCTCAAACCACTCATGCGCTACCGCACCACGTACTCCGATCCTGGCGCGTTCGAGGCCGACCTCGTCCACGAGGGAATCATCGCCCCGCATTCGCATCCCGTCGGCGCGTGGCCGTTCTGGGCGACGCGCCACTTCGATCAGCCGATGCACGTGACCGGAACGATCGTGGTACACGGCGAGGAGATCGCGGTCGACTGCTACTCGGTACGCGATCGCTCGTGGGGCCCGCGCCCCACCGGTCCGATCCCCGACGACAAGAAGTTGCCGAAGGGCGCACTCCCCGGCCGGGAGCACCGGCCGGTGCGCGCCAACTTCCCGCACTCGGTGGGCTACGTCTTTGCCACGCAGGATCCGAAGCAGGCGTTCCTCGCGTTCACGGATCCGTGGGTCGACGCCGACGGGCGCGCCAGCGACGATCTCGATGCCGGCTACCTGGTGCGCGACGGCGTGTACGCGCCGCTCGTGGCCGGACACCGCACCATCGAGCTCGCGCCCGACACCCGCTTCATTCGCACCATCGACCTGCACGCGACCGACGCCCTCGGTCGTGACCTCGACGCCCACGGCGAGCTCGTGGCCCGTCACGGCGAGCGGGGCCCGAACGGGACCGGCCTGTTCCGGTGGGAATGGAGCGGTGGGTGTGCCGGGTGGGGCGAGGACCAGTCGTTCGGACCCGACGCGTGGTTCGACGCCCTCGCCGGGGTTACATGATCCGCTGGTACTCGCCGGTGTGATCGGCACGATCGGAGAACGCCCGCACGAGATTGTCCTGGGTGTACGTAGCGACCAGCTGACCGGCCTGCGTCCACACGTTGGCGTGGCCGTGCGTGCGTCCCCGCCCGGCCCACACGCTCTCGTGCGCGAGCAGCAACCACTCCGACGCCGCGAACCGGTCGTGGTAGTTGATGGTGTGGGAGACGACGCCCGTCGAGATGGTCTTGTGCGCGTGAGCCTCGTTGTAACCCGCGTGCGGCAGCATCGCGGTACCGATGAGGAAGCCGTCGGTTGCCCACGACAGGATCGCCTGGTTCACCACGGGATCCGTGAACGCCGGTTCGAAGCGCGTCCACACGTGTTGCTCGGCGTCGCGCAACGGTTCGTCGTCACTCCAGGTGTTGATGCCGTCGACGATGCGCCCTTCCGCACCCGGGAACACCCGCCCGTCGGGTCGGTTCCCCGGATCATCGGGCTCGCTCACCACCGGCATCTCCACGTTGGCGGTGTGACGGATGAGATCGGGCTCGTCGGCGCTCCAGAGGATGATGCCCCGCGACATGATCTTCCCACCCTGGGCGAACGTGACGGTGTCGCTCCCGATCGTGCGTCCGTCGTGCATCCGCTCCACCTCGTACTCGATCGGCGCCGAATAGTCGCCAGCGCGCGCGAACACCGCGTGGATCGACTTGACCTCCTTGTCGTTGGCGCGCTCGACGCTGCGATCGCGGTGGGCGGCCATGATCATCTGGGCGAGGATCTGGCCCCCGAAGACGACGTTGCGGTGTTCGCCGGTGTGCTCGGGCATCCCGGCGAAGCGATGGTCGCCAACCTGCTCGAGGTCGAGCATGGCGGGGAGGGGTGTCACGCGGGACCGAACGTGGCGACGACTTCGCCGAGGCCGTCGTAGGTCGCTCGCACCACCGACCCCTCGGCCACCGGGAAGAAGCTGGTGGAAGAGTTGGTCACGATGACGTCGCCGGCGTGCACGCCATGGTGACGCCGTAGCCGGTTCACGCCGACGACCACGGGGAGGAACGGGTCGTCGAACGGGTGGCACCCGACGACCGACACGAGCTCACGGTCGTCTTCGGTCAGGCGGAGGCAGACCGACGTGAAGTCGACCTCGCGCCAACCCGGGATGGCGTCGCCGATCACGACGGCCCCGTTCGCGATGTGGTCGGAGAGCGCTCCGTAGAGCGACCCCTCGCCGACGGCCGATTGGGCGCCCGGGCGGAACCGCGACCCGATGATCTCGAAACCGACGACGGCGGTCACCGCCTCCATGACCTCGGCCACCTCGTACTTGCGGTCACGCTCCGGCAGCTCGCGCTCGACCCGGAACATGATCTCGGGCTCGATGAGTCGGCCGGGCGAGATCCCGGCCGGAATCTTCGATCCACTCTCGAACCGGTCGTAGATCGGCGCGAAGAACGGCGGGTTCATCGGCTTGTACACCGAGTAGGTCTTCCAGCCGCGCACCGGTCGGTCGACCCGTTCGCTCACCGCGTTGATGATGCGTTGGATGTCGGCCGTGTTCTCGGGCGTCACGTCGGTGGGGAGGCCGGCGAGCGCGAGCCGATTCTCGCGGGCAGCGACAAGCATGTCGGCAGCCGTGTGGACCTGGTCGTCGGTCAACATGTGTGCGGATTCCTTCGGCAAGGCAGGACACGATCGTGACGTTATCGTTCGTGCCCATGAACGGAAAGCGGGATCTGTACCTCTACGAGGTCGTCGACATCGTGGGGCAGGGGCAATACGAGTACATGGAACACCTCTGGAAAGATCCGGTGCTGCGCATGCCCGAGATGTTCGGCCTGCAGGGATCGTTCTACGTGTGCGCGGCGGGCGGAGGTCGCTGGCCCCAGGTCGTCAACATCTGGGACATCGGGAGTCTCGGATGGAAGGGATGGGCGAGCAACGTCGACCGCCTCAACCTGAAGCGACGCCGCGCGTTCTACGGCGAGTGGTGGGACGAGGCCGCCAAGTGGCGCACGGGCGGCTTCGATCGTCTGTGCGGCGGCGTGCCGGGCAGCCCGAACTCCGAGGAGCTCACCGCACGCGGCGTGAAGGGCACTTTGTTCGTGAACGAGATCCTCACCGTGCGCGCGGGAACTGCGCTCGAGTTCTTGGCGCGCGTCGTGGAGCAACGCGTGCCGATGATGCGCGATCACGGTCACGAACCGACCGGCATCTACGAGGTCATCGAGAACCCGCACGAGGTCGTGATGGTGTGGGCCACCGACGTCGCGTCGCGAACGCAGTTCCTCGCCAACCGCGACACCACCCGCGGGCTGTCTGACGAAGGCACGGTCGACGAGCGGATTGTCGACTGGGAACGGGTCGCGGCCGACTACACCGTCGGCGGCGCGTCGCACATCATGACGCCACTCCCGCGCACGGTGTACGGCCCCGACGACTGGGAAGATGCCAGCCTCGAACACTGGCTCGCCGCTGAGGGCTGAGGGCTGGGGATCGTTCGCCCGCCCGCACGGGCAGGAGACCAGGGCCCTTCTGCCTCAACGCTGGCTCAGCTCAGCCCTTGCGCTACCTCGAACACTGTTCTATATTCCGAACAATGTTAGATTCAGGGGGTCGTGATCGGCGGGCCGAACGCCGCGAGGCGACCCGTGCCGAGATCCTCGACGCGGCGTGGGAGTTGGTGCGCGCCGAGGGCTTGGCCGGCTTGTCGCTCCGCGACCTGGCCCGTCGCGTGGGAATGCAGGCGCCGTCGCTGTACTCCTATTTCGAGTCCAAGCACGCGATCTACGACGCCATGTTCGCCCAAGCTGCGCGCGACTACCTCGAGAGCGAAGCGCGCACTCCAGCGACCGGCGACCCGCTATCCGATCTGCGCGCGGTGATGCACACGTTCGTCGGGTTCTGCACCGAAGACCCGGTGCGCTACCAACTGATGTTCCAGCGCACCATTCCTCGCTTCGAGCCGTCGCCCGAGACCTTCGCGCTGTCGATCGCAGGTCTCGAACGGCTCGAGAACCGCTTGGCCGGTTTGGGGATCATCGATCCCCGTTCAGTCGATCTCATGACGGCTCTCGGCACGGGGATCACCGACCAACAGATCTCGAACGACCCGGGAGGCGACCGGTGGATCCGTCTCGTCGATGACGCGATGGAGATGTATTTCAACTTCGTGACCAGTCCGCCCATCGTGACGAGTACGACCCGAACCAAGAAGCGCAAGACATGAGGAGCACCTCCGTCGACGACATCCAGCCGATCGACCGCGCCGAGGCCCGCACCTTGGCAACGGCGGAGAACGAGCGCGTTCTCGACCTCTTGAAGTCACTGTCGGCGGACGAATGGACCCGCCCGACCGATTGCTCCGACTGGAACGTACGAGCCGTCGCCGGACATCTGCTCGGAGCCACCGAAGGCTTCACGTCGCCTCGAGCGCTGGTTCACATGATGCGAGCAGGCAAAAAGGCGGCGGGCGGCGGATCGTTCGTCGATGGCATCACCGCAGTCCAGGTTCGTGAGCGCGCCGAGTTGACCCACGCCGACCTGCTCGGCCGATTCGCCGACGCCGCACCGCGATC
>Ga0075026_100000667_pt1 | contig 14178 bp, 8 predicted proteins | sample Str012_2_FD_71392 | JGI IMG/M metagenome (GOLD analysis project Ga0075026, IMG submission 71392) | Freshwater sediment microbial communities in response to fracking from Pennsylvania, USA - Straight Creek_MetaG_SC_2012 | ecosystem: Environmental > Aquatic > Freshwater > Creek > Sediment...
TTCGTACGTCGAATACTGGTCCATGTGCACTTCCTTCCTGCCCCATCCCATCCGGATGAACAGGGCGATCAGGGTCCCATAGCCGACATACGTGTAAACCAGGACCAAGACAAGAATCCAGAACATGATCTCCGCGGTGGACATGCAGGACAAATGTATTCAATCCCCCGGCGGCATGAGGGCATTTCGTAATTTGCCCCTGTGAATACCCCTTTGGCAGAAAGGATACGTCCAAGAAGCCTGGCAGACCTTGTCGGACAGGAACACCTGACCGGGCCCGGCAGCGTTCTGCGCAACGCCCTGGAGAAAGGTCGTGTACCCTCGATGATCCTATGGGGACCTCCCGGCACGGGTAAAACCACCATCGCCCGCATACTCGCTGAAGGCACCGGTCAACCATTCCATACACTGAGTGCGATCTCCGCCGGCGTCAAGGACATCCGTGACGTGATCCAGTCCGCCCGGGACCAGGGCGATGCCATCCTCTTCATCGACGAGATCCATCGCTTCAACAAAGGACAACAGGATGCCCTGCTCGGTGCGGTCGAAAAAGGCACTGTTACCCTGATCGGTGCGACGACGGAGAATCCTTCATTCGAAGTCAACAACGCATTGTTGTCCCGTTGCCAGGTCTTCGTCTTGAATCCGCTGTCCGTGAAGGACCTTGACCGTCTCGTGGACCAGGCATTGGAACGGGATGAGTGGCTTCGTTCCCGGCAGGTGACCGTTACCGATAGGGAAGCGCTGTTCAGGTTGTCGGGGGGCGATGGCCGGAAGCTGCTCAACCTGTTGGAGATGGTCGTCGCCAACCTGAAGGAAGGCACTCCGATCACAGATGCTGTCGTGCTCGAAACGGCCCAGAAGAAAGTAGCCTTATATGATAAGACCGGGGAACAGCACTATGACATCATCTCCGCCTTCATCAAGTCCGTTCGGGGCAGTGACCCCAATGCCGCCGTTTATTGGCTGGCCCGCATGATCGAAGGGGGCGAGGACGTACGATTCGTCGCACGACGCATGGTGGTCCTGGCCAGCGAGGACATCGGCAACGCCAACCCCACTGCACTCGTGCTGGCCAATGCGACCTTCGAAGCCGTGGACAAGATCGGTTACCCGGAAGGGCGCATCATTCTGTCGCAATGTGCCACTTACCTGGCGGCTTCCCCTAAGAGCAATGCTGCATACTTGGCGATCGACGAGGCCCTGGCGATCGTGCGCCGCGAAGGGGACCTGCCTGTACCCTTGCATATCCGCAACGCACCCACCGGGCTGTTGAAAGAACTCGGTTATGGGAAAGGCTATGGATACGCCCATGACCATCCGCAAAACTTCATCCATCAGGAATACCTGCCAGACGGCGTTGCGGGAACAGTATTTTATCGACCGGGGGCGAATGCCCGGGAAGAGGAGATGCGCCGTTTCCTCAGAGAAAGATGGAAAGGCAAATACGGATACTGAACCCGCCAAAGAAATGGACACACGAATCAATACCCTCCGATGGACCTGCAAGAATTTTCAGGAATTGACCTTGGAAGAGCTTTATGCGATCCTCAAGTTGCGCACGGACGTGTTCGCCGTTGAACAGCAGGCCGTTTACCAGGACCTGGATGGCAAAGACCAAGCCGCCATGCACCTCATGGGGCATGACGAGGGGCGGCTCGTGGCCTATTGTCGCCTGATCCCGGCCGGAGTGGCCTTTTCGGAGGCCTCCATTGGGCGGGTGGTGACAGCAGCCACCCATCGTAACACAGGGACCGGGAAGCTGCTTTTCCAACAGGCCCTGGACCTCTGTCGCGAATATTTCGGGGAGCTTCCCATCAGGATCGGTGCGCAACGATACCTGACCGGGTTTTATTCCAGTTTTGGATTTGAGCTGGCCGGTCCAGTTTATTTGGAGGATGGAATAGAACATGTTCATATGGTGAGAAAGGGTGGCGGCAATGTCCAACAATGAGTTATGGACATTTTCAAGAAGTTACACATGAGGGCCTTTTCAGGGGCCCTTTTTTACGCCCTTATGGCAAAATATTAAAGACCCGGATCGCGTTATGTAGTCAGTCCCGACCATTTGAAATCCAAATCCGTTGTTATGAAACGTGTTGTACCTAACACCCTTGTTCGTGCCCTTTGCTCACTCCTGTTGGTCCTGTCCCTGGCCCAGGTCAGCAATGCACAGCTTAAATACGAAGTAGGCCTGAACGTCGGCCCCTCCAACTTCCTCGGAGACCTCGGCGGCACCTTCGGAAGAGGCCAGACCTTCATCAAAGACAATAACATCCAGATGACCCGCCTCATGAAGGGCGTGTTCTTCTCGGTGGCTCCGTCCGAGTTCATCAATTTTCGCTTTTCCCTGAGTTTCGGTCGCCTGGAAGGTGCTGACAGCATCATCAAAGGCAAGGGCGGCATGGAAGAAACCCGTCGCTACCGCAACCTTTCCTTCCGTTCTCCGATCACGGAAGCTTATATCGGCGCGGAAATATTCCCCACTGTATTTTTCGAGCAAGATCCTTCCGACCTTTTCCACAAGATCCGTCCGTACGGTGTGATCGGTGTCGGTGTGTTCCATTTCAACCCACAGACCGTGTATACAGACCCTGCAGGCAACAAGAGCTGGGTCGATCTGCGTCCCTTGCGTACGGAAGGACAGGGCATGCCCAACCATCCTGATCGTAAGATGTACAGCCTGACCCAGATCTGCATACCCTACGGCGTGGGCTTCAAGTACTATGTAAGCGACAAATTCAACGTCGGCCTCGAGATCGTCGACCGCAAGACCTTCACCGATTATATCGATGATGTGAGCACGACCTATATCGATCCGCAGGACTTCTACACCTATTTCGGCAACACCCACACGGCTGATGTTGCTGCGCAGGTGGCCAACCGTCCGCCGCAGGGCTCCACGACCCACCGTTATGGTCCCGGCGAAAAGAGGGGTACCGCCACCAACAATGATGCGTACTATTCGACCACCATCAAGCTGGGCATCCGTCTGGGTGGTGATGGCGAACGCTCTTTCCGCAACAGCACACGTTGCCCGATCATCAGGTTCTGATCATCGGTCCCCGGAACAAAATTTGAAGAAACAGGGGCAAGGCCCCAAGACATCTATACCCATCCGCTCCCAATGAAGACGAAAGTATTGGTAAGTTGATCGACACCTGAAACCGCCAGTACCATTTTTGGCAGGGCATACAGAGAAGGCAAGGATCCCCGAACGTTGAATGATCCGCAAGGGGTGAAGGCTTTTCAAGTATGCCCTGCTCTTTATTACACTCAAAGGAATATCCTGGCCGCTTGGTCCCAGTCCTGGATCCGGTCGTAACCGGTGACGGAGAGATTGTGGGCACTGGAGTACAGCCATCGATGACCTGGAAAGTGTTCGAGGTTCCTTACGTGGTCATCGATCATATGGTCGCCGGTGACCAGGCGTTTGTCTCCACAAAGCACGAGCTGCCTCCAGCCTATGTACGGAAAATGCTCCTGCAACCAGTCGTGTTTCTCCTTCAGCGAATTGGGGAACTCGGTGGCTGCGGACACGATGAACAACTCATACTTCGCGTTCAATGCCTCCAGCACCTCCACGCTGCGCGGCATCACCGGCAGGTTGCGGAAGAAGCCCGGCGCATACACGCGCTGTCGTATCAGCGGCTGATGCTCCTCCGGAAATCCCTTGACCCAGGAGCCCACCAGCATTTTTTCATAATCAACCGTTCCGCCGTACTCCCGGGCATACCATTCTATCATCGCACCCATCGGGTCAGCGATCACTTCATCCATATCGATCAACATCCTTTCTTGATGCATCACAGTTCAGTTTTAAGGAACCTGGCCGTATGGCTGGCCTTCACCTTGAGCAGACCATGGGGTTCCCCCTGGTAAAGCACCTGCCCGCCCCCGTCACCTCCTTCAGGGCCCAGGTCGATGATATGGTCCGCCACTTTGATCACATCCAGGTTGTGTTCGATCACCAGTACGGTATTGCCGCGATCCACGAGTTTGTTGAGCACCAGCAGCAGATGGCTGATGTCCTGGAAATGGAGCCCGGTCGTCGGCTCATCGAGGATATAAAATGTCCTGCCCGTATCTTTCTTGGAAAGCTCGGTTGCGAGTTTCACGCGCTGGGCCTCGCCACCACTGAGCGTAACGGCTGATTGGCCCAGCGTGATGTAGCCCAGTCCCACTTCCTGCAGCACCTTGATCTTTCGATAGAGGTATGGTACATTCTGGAAGAATTCCACGGCTTCATCCACGGTCATGTCCAGCACATCACTGATGGACTTGCCCTTGTAGCGGATCTCCAGCGTCTCGCGATTGTAGCGACGACCGTTGCACTTCTCGCAAGGCACGTATACATCCGGGAGGAAATTCATCTCGATCACGCGCATCCCGCCCCCTTCACACACTTCACAACGGCCGCTCTTCACGTTGAAGGAGAAACGACCTGCCGCATAACCGCGGATCTTGGCCTCGGGCACTGAAGCGAAGAGCTGCCGGATCTCCGTGAAGAAACCGCAATAGGTCGCCGGATTGCTCCGGGGCGTCCGGCCGATGGGTGACTGGTCGATCTCGATCACCTTGTCAATGTGCTCCAGCCCTTTGACCTTGGAATATTCCTGCGGTGGTGTCTTGGAATCATAGCAATGCTGGCTGAGTATCGGATAAAGCGTCTCATTGATCAGGGTGGACTTCCCGCTGCCGCTGACGCCGGTCACCAGGATCAATGTGCCCAGGGGCAGTTCGATGTCCACCTTCCTGAGGTTGTTGCCGGCGGCACCGGTCAGTATGAGTTTCTTCCCGTTGCCTTTGCGTCTTTCCTTCGGCAACTCGATCCGTTTTTTCCCATTGAGGTATAGCGCCGTTTCCGAACCTGATCGCAGCACCTGTTCCGGCGTTCCCTGCGAGACAACTTGTCCTCCATGCTTGCCGGCCTGTGGGCCGATATCGACCAGATGATCGGCCGCCAGCATGATGTCCTTGTCATGTTCCACCACGAGCACACTGTTGCCGATGTCGCGGAGATTCTTCAGGGCCCCGATCAATCGTTGGTTGTCGCGCTGGTGCAAACCGATGGAAGGCTCATCCAATATGTATGTGATGCCCCGCAATTGCGAACCGATCTGTGTGGCCAGTCGGATGCGCTGCGACTCTCCCCCACTCAGAGAGCGTGTCGGGCGGGCCAGGGTGAGATAGGTCAACCCGACGTCAAGCAGGAAACTGAGTCGTTCGTTGATCTCTTTCAGTATGTCCTTGCCGATGGTCTGTTGTTTATTGGAGAGTTGTTTCGGCAGTGCTTTGAACCATTCCGCGAGTTTGTCGAGATTGAGTTCGCTGAGTTCGGCGATGTTGTGGTCGCCTACCCGGAACCAAAGGCTTTCTTTTTTGAGTCGTGCGCCCTGGCAGGTAGGGCAGGTGCTCAGGTACATGAATTTCTCCGCCCAGTCCCGAATGGACTCGCTGGTGGTGCCCGAGAACCATCGCACGATCATGTTCACGATGCCTTCATATTGTGTCTCCACCGCAATGGTCGTCTCGTCAAAGCCCATGACCACTTCCACCCTGCCCTCTTCATTCCCGTACAGCAGCAGGTTGAGTGCACGTTCGGGTATGTCTGAAACCGGCGCCCTGACGCTGAACTTGTGCTTGCGGGCCAGCTGCTCCACCTGCTTGTACACATGTGAATCCCGGGCCTCGCCAAGGGGCACGATGGCGCCATCTGCGATCGAGACCGAGTGATCAGGAATGACGGCATCCATATCGACCTGGTATACTTGCCCGATGCCCTTGCACTCCGGACACGCACCATAGGGCGAGTTGAAGGAGAAAGCATTCGGGGAAGGTTCTTCATAGGAAAGACCGGTGTCCTCGCACATGAGTTGTTTGCTGTACTGCACCGTCTTTTCACTGTCCCCCACCTGGATGAACATGAGGTCCTTGCCCACCTGGAGCGCCTTCTGAACGCTCTGCCCGAGTCGCACGCGCATGTCGTCACCAACCGGCATCCTGTCCACCACCACTTCGATGTCGTGGATCTTGTAGCGGTCCACCTGCATCTTGGCGACCAGGTCTTTCGTTTCGCCATCCACACGAACCTTGACATATCCCTTCTTGCGTACCTCTTCGAAAAGTTCACGGTAGTGCCCCTTGCGGCCACGTACGAGCGGAGCGAGCACGGCGATCTTCTTGCCTTTGTATTTCTTGAAGATGTCCGCTACGATCTCCTCTTCGCTGAACTTCACCATCTTCTTGCCGGTGTTGTAGGAATAGGCTTCCGAAGCGCGGGCGAAGAGCAGTCGGAGGAAGTCATAGATCTCCGTGATGGTGCCCACGGTCGAGCGTGGGTTCTTATTGGTCGTCTTCTGCTCGATGGAGATCACTGGTGACAACCCAGTGATGCGATCCACATCGGGCCGTTCCATTTCACCGATGAACTGGCGCGCATAGGCGCCAAAGGTCTCCATGTACCGCCGTTGCCCTTCCGCATGGATGGTATCGAACGCAAGGGATGATTTGCCGCTTCCGCTGATGCCCGTGATGACCACGAGCTTGTCTTTGGGAAGACTGATATCGATGTTCTTGAGGTTGTGCACTCTTGCCCCGTTCACCTCGATGGTGCCCTGTCCTGCCTGTTTCTTCATGGTCCTGAATTGGGTCGTCCATTGGCAATTTGCCCCCGGGGACGGCCGGGAAGAACCTTGAAATTACGCCAAAAAGAATTTGGGTCATTTTCCCGGATGCCGGTATATTTGCGACAGTTCTTGCACATGTTCTTATCCAGAAAGGCAGAGGGATATGGCCCGATGATGCCTTGACAACCTGTCCACGCAACAGCGTGAGATAAGGTGCCAACTCCAACCCCGGACAAGTCCGGGGACAGATAAGTCAGATACACGGTTTGACGATCTTCTATCAAGATACTCAGCCCTTCTGACCTGTCAGGAGGGCTTTTTTTTGCCCCTCTCCGCCCTGGCGATGCATGTGCGCATTTTGACAAATTTTAACAGAAGTCATGGAGATTTTGTCATCGAAACCCTACTATATTTGTAGGGTATACTCATCGAACATGCGAAACGCCGATTCCATACTCGCTTTCCGGCCCCTCGGGATGACCGCATCCTGCGCATGTTGTTGTATGCCGTAAGGCATCCCATTCCCATATTCCCCGTTAAGGGCATTGTGCCCGCCACCGCACCCGGACCGACCGGCAAGCAAGCAATACAAATAATATCATCAAACCATCACCATGAGCCAAACACTACACTTTGAGACCCTGCAGCTACATGCAGGACAAGAGATCGACCCCACGACCAAATCCAGGGCGGTTCCGATCTACCAGACCACTTCCTATGGTTTCGACAATGCCGAACATGCCGCCAGTCTCTTCGGTCTGCGTGCATTCGGCAACATTTATACCCGTATCATGAACCCGACCACGGACGTCTTCGAAAAGCGCATCGCGGCGCTGGAAGGTGGCGTAGCGGCACTCGCTACCAGTTCGGGCCAGGCGGCACAGTTCATCGCCCTGACCAATATCCTCAACACCGGCGACAACTTCATCTCCACTTCGTTCCTGTATGGCGGCACCTACAATCAATTCAAAGTTACTTTCAAGAGGCTGGGCATCGAGGCCCGTTTTGCAAAGGGCGACGATCCTGCCTCCTTCGAGGCACTGGTCGACAAGAACACGAAGGCCATCTACCTGGAGACCATTGGCAATCCCGAGTTGAACATCCCCGACTTCGAGAAGATCGCCGCCTTCGCAAAGAAGCATGACCTTCCGCTGATTGTAGACAATACGTTCGGTGCCGGCGGGTACCTTTTCCGTCCGCTCGAGCATGGCGCCAATATCGTCGTGGAATCCGCCACCAAATGGATCGGCGGCCATGGCACGTCCATCGGCGGAGTGATCGTCGACGGAGGTAATTATAACTGGGGCAACGGCAAGTTCACGCAATTCACCGAACCCAGCGAAGGATACCATGGACTCAAGTTCTGGGACGTCTTCGGTTACAACAACCCGCTTGGGCTGCCCAACATCGCCTTCGTCATCCGTGCCCGCGTGGAGGGCCTGCGTGACTACGGCTCCTCACAGAGTCCCTTCAACTCCTTCCTGCTGATCCAGGGACTGGAAACGCTGTCCCTTCGAGTGCAGCGCCATGTGGACAATGCCCTGGCCTTGGCACAATGGCTGGAAAAGCATCCTCAGGTGGACTATGTCACCTATCCCGGTCTGGCCAGCAGCCCTTATAACGCCCTCGCCAAGAAATACCTGAAGAATGGTTTCGGCGGGGTGTTGCAGGTGGGCATCAAGGGCGGCAAGGAGAAGACGGCGAAGTTCATCGACGAGCTCAAACTGGCCTCTCATCTGGCCAACGTAGGTGATGCGAAGACACTGGTCATCCATCCCGCGACCACCACGCACGAACAGCTCTCCGCTGAAGAGCAACTGGCCGCGGGCGTGAAGCCCAACCAGGTGCGCGTCAGCGTGGGCATCGAGCATATCGACGACATCAAGGCCGACTTCGAACAGGCCTTCCAAAAGATCGCCTGAACCGACCATGCCCCATCAAGACAACGATAACGCGCCGGTGCATCACCGGTTCGAATACCATGAAGCATTCAGGCTGGAGTCGGGAAAGGAACTTCCCGGCCTGCACCTGGCCTATACGACCCTTGGCAGGATGAACCCGGACCGCTCCAACGTGGTCTGGGTCTTCCATGCCCTCACGGCCAACAGCGATCCTTCTGAATGGTGGCCAGGCCTCGTGGGAGAAGGCACGTTCTTCGATCCCGCGCAATGGTTCATCATTTGCGTCAACATGCCCGGCAGTTGCTATGGAAGCATCGGACCGCTGGACATCGACCCGCGGAGTGGCAAGCCCTGGTACCATGATTTCCCGTTCTTCACCCCGCGGGACATGGCGAACGCCTATAGGCTCCTGCGTGACCAACTGGGCATCACACGCATCCATATCGGGATCGGCGGGTCCATGGGTGGGCAACAATTGCTGGAGTGGGCCATCGAAGAACCGGAAGCATTCCACACGATCATTCCCATCGCGACGAACGCTGCACACTCTCCGTGGGGCAGGGCTTTCAACGCGAGCCAGCGCATGGCGATCGAGAACGACCCTACCTGGTCCGACCGCTCGCCCCATGCAGGCATGCAAGGCATGAAGGTGGCGCGTTCCATCGCCCTGCTGAGCTATCGCAACTACGCCACGTACGGTGCGACACAGCAGGACGCCACAGGATCGCTGGAGAACTATCGCGGCGAATCGTACCAACGATACCAGGGCGAGAAACTGGCGAAGCGCTTCAACGCTTTCAGTTACCATGCCCTGTCAAAAGGCATGGACGCACACGACACCGGCAGGAACAGGCATGACGCCATCCGCGCCCTCAACCGTATCCGGGCGAACACCCTGGTCATTGGCATAAGCAGCGATATCCTCTTCCCTGTGGAGGAGCAACAGTTCATTGCTCGTCATGTGCCCGGTGCACAGGAACATTACATCCATTCAGACTATGGCCATGACGGGTTCCTGCTGGAATTCGAAAAGCTGGCGGGCCTGCTCCGCAGCTTCCTGGAGAAACATCCCGTCACAACACCATCCGGTTCACATTAACCCTGCTCACATGGACGCACATAAACCCCTCACCATCGGACTTTTCGGCTTCGGCGTCGTCGGCGAAGGCCTTTACAGAATACTCAAGCAGACACCATCGCTCCAGGCGGAGATCCGCCGCGTATGCATCAAGGACCCGCACAAGCAACGAGATGCGCCTGCGGACCTCTTCACGACAGATCGGGACAGGATACTCGAAGATCCGGAGATCAACGTCGTGGTGGAGGTCATCAACGAATCAGAGCCTGCCTTCCAGATCGTCAGCAAGGCCCTGCGCAATGGCAAGGATGTTGTCAGCGCCAGCAAGAAAATGTTGGCCGAACACCTGCCGGCACTCATCGAACTCCAGGAGCAGACGGGGCGCTCCCTCCTCTACGAGGCTTCTGCCTGCGCCTCCATCCCCATCATCCGGAACCTGGAAGAATACTACGACAACGATCTCCTGCATTCCATCAAGGGCATCGTGAACGGCTCAACCAATTTCATCCTCACCAAGATGTTCGAGGAGAAGCTGGAATTCCGGGATGCATTGTTGCTGGCCCAGCAGCTGGGCTTTGCGGAGAGCGATCCGACCCTGGACGTGGAAGGAAGGGACGCCGTGAACAAGTGGACGCTCCTACTCAATCATGCCTATGGCATTACAACACGCCCAACCGAAGTTCTTTTCCACGGCATCCAGGACATACAGCGTTCCGATGCGTCTGTGGCCGCCGAAAAACATTTCCAGGTCAAGCTGGTGGCGCAGGCCCAGAAACTGAAGAATGGCGATGTCGCCGGCTTCGTCCTGCCCCAGTTCGTGAAACTGGACGACCACCTGAGTTTCGTGAAGAACGAGTATAACGGCGTCGTGATCGAGAGCGGCTTCGCGGACAAGCAGTTCTTTTATGGCAAGGGAGCAGGCAGTTTTCCAACTGCAACTGCTGTATTGAGCGATATATCCGCCCTTCGGTACCGATACAAATATGAGTACAAGAAACTTCGCCATCATCGCCCCCTGCGCCTGAATGACGACTTCCATCTTCGGGTCTATGTGAGCTTCGACGATTGGAAATTCATTCCCCGTGAAAAATTCGAGGGCATTGAGGAGTGGCATGCGGATGCGGACAGGAAATACCTGGTGGGCATCCTGCCTTTTGCTGAATTGAAGGCGAACGATTGGTGGAAACGGAATGGGACCTCCCTGATCGCCATGCCCGATCCTGTCATTGAGGACATGGATGTCAGGAAGTTGAAGAAGATAAGTCTTGAATTGGCGGGCATCATTTGATCGTTTCAAAGAAGATCATTCATCAGCCGGGTCGCATGCGATCCGGTTTTTTGTCCGATACAGGCAGGCATACCACTTTCGTGGAAGTTATAATTTCCGAATCCCGACATGAAGTCACTGTCAATCAACGAAAAGAGTTGGTGAATCTGCGAAAAACGACTCCGGATGTACACGCCTTGAAAAAAAATTGTTAACGATCAGCACACCGATATTAATAATTTCCCGTTACTTTAGCATCATAAGCCTGAACGGCTTCCCTGTCCCCAGATCCTCTCCTGCTTAGAAAAGCCCTCGCTCACTTCCACTGAATAAGCATTCATCTCCAATTCTGATTCGCTGCAAAACCAGCGCTGTCGCCCGTTCCCGCAGGAACCGGATCGCTAACGCTCAGGAGTACACGAACTCCTGCTTGCCGATCCCGCCGCAACGGTCAGACGTTTAAATCCAATCTTTTCCGCCTCACCTCCCACGAAAGGACCGACGAATGTCGCGTGCATCAACATGCCCGTGAACGTCGTGGCACCCTTTACGCACGAACATCCCTACTGTGATATGAATCTCATCACGATCCTGGCCACGGCCATCATCAGTATACTCTTAGCCTTTATCGGCGTGGCCTTGTGCCTGCGTCCGATCAGGCCTGCCAAAGGTCCCATGCCCGATGGCACGCGCACGCTCGTACATGTAAAAAGGACGGAACACGAATACCGATCTACCCGGCTCACTCCACCAGGGGTGGGTCTTTTTTTGTCCCGTCTCATCAATGCAAGATTGATGGGGAAATCACCTCACCCTAAACGGCAAGGCACATGAATCTTTCTACACTCCTGAAAACATTCCGGACATCCCTTACAGGCAGGTTACCCAGACTTGCCTTTTGGCGTTCCCGAAAAGGACAAGACGAAGGCCTTCCACCTTCACGCGAGGTGATTTGGTTCCGTGGCAAGTCCCGGCCCGTCGAAACGGACTGGCCCGGCAGGAAGCCTGAGAACAAGGTACCCGCCTTCACCGTGGTGCATAAGAATACTTACAAATACAAGTCCGCACACGACCTCGCGACCCTCCAGGCCGCGCAAGAGAACACCCATACGAACCCCGCTAAGGGAAAAACTGACTTTATGAAGAATTGGCTGCGCAAGAGTTTCCTGATGGCGTCCATCCTCGCCACAATACTCAATCTGACAACAAATGGTGCCTTTGGGCAGACGAACACGGCGGCGACGAACGCGACAGCGGGCGCCAACAACAACACGACTGGCACTATTTCCTGGGGCGCCACGGCCGGAAACATCACGGCCGTTGGCACTCCCTATGCCGTGACCAATTCGATGAGCTTCAACAATACTTCAAACTACCTGGTCTCATCAGGGTACGGGTTCTCCATACCGGCCGGATCGATCATCAACGGCATTAAGGTTGACATCAACCGGCAGGCCAGTGGTTCGAACGTAACAGACAACCGGGTCCGTCTGGTAAAAGCTGGCACCATTCAAGGCGGTGGGGGCCAGGATCTGGCCTCCGGTACTGCATGGCCCACCGCAGCTTTGGGTGTGGCTTCATATGGTGGCACGACCAACCTTTGGTCGAACACCTGGACCGTGACGGACATCAACAATGCCGGTTTCGGCGTTGCCCTTTCAGTGACGAGTGGCAGTAACGGTCGAACCGCAACGGTCGACTATATCCAAGTTACGATATATTATACTCCGCCACCGACGATAACGAGTTTTTCACCTACAAATAGCTGTCCAGGCAGTTCGATCACTATTTCAGGCACCAACTTCACCGGAGCCACTGCGGTCAGTTTCAATGGAACGGCGGCCGCATTCTCGGTCACCAATTCCACCACGATCGCTGCCACGATCCCCAACGGAGCAACGACCGGGACAGTCAGCGTAACGACGCCTAGTGGAACAGCCACCAGCGGCAGCAGCCTTGCAGTGAATCCGACAAATACTATCACACTCTCTTCCGGAGCGGGCACCAACAACCAGACCGTCTGCCAGAATGTTGCCATCACGGACGTCACGTTCACCACCACCGGCGCAACCGGTGCAACCGTCACTGGCCTGCCCACCGGAGTAACGGGATCATGGAGTAACGATCAGGTAGTCATTACCGGTACCCCTTCCGTCTCCGGCAGTTTCCCATATTCCGTCTCCCTCACTGGAGGTTGCGGTACGGTGAATGCATCAGGTACCATCACCGTGAACGCCGCGCCCGCGATCACGGTATCCCCCGTGGCCCCGGCTGCAGCCTGCGAAGGCAATAGCGTCTCCACGATGACGGTGTCCGCTACTGGAGGCGGTCTGACAATCTCCTGGAGAAAGGGATTCAGCCCGATCACCATCGCAGGGGCCTATAGTGTGAACACCACAACCAATGCAGGCGTCACGACCTCTGTCCTTACCATTACCAATCCCGCAGCAGGCGATGGAGGCTTATATGATGTCGTGGTCAGCAACACTTGCGGCACGCAGACCTCATCGCCCGCCGTTCTGTTCAACGTCAACCCCAAGCCTGATCCGGGTACCCTGTCCCTGAGCCTCTCCACCATCTGCGCTGGCAGCACGACCACGGCCAGCAGCACAGTGTCCGGCGGAACCTGGACCTCCAGCAACAATAGCATCGCCACCGTCGCTCCTGATGGCACCGTAACTGGTGTCGCTGGAGGTACCGCCAACATCATTTATACCGTCAACAACGGCACCTGCTCCTTCTTCACCAGCATCCCTGTAACGGTGAATGCAAGACCGGCCAACCCCTCGATAACCACTTCGGGATCCACTACTATTTGCGTCGGAACCGCGATAACATACACCGCCAGCAACCTGACGATGACCAGCTATATCTGGACTTTCCCTGCAGGGCTGATCGACGGTGTTGACTATACGGTCTCTCCCACCATCACGACCACAGCGAGTGCCATCACAGTGACCTGGATCTCTCCGGGGGCTCGTGTAATGCAATTGAACTGGACCAATGCCAATGGTTGCACGGCAGCAACGACCGCTTCATCCAATACCCGTACGGTCAATGCATCACCTACCACCAGCAATGCCGGCACGGCGCAGACCACTTGTGTGCAAGTAGGCATTTCTCTGGCAGCAAACACCCCGACAGTAGGAACTGGTGCATGGAGCATCCCTAGCGGTCTCGGCAGTCCCAGTACGAACACGGGACAATTCAGCAGCACGTCTAACCCTGCAGCCACGTTCACACCCACACAATCCGGTACCTATACACTGCGTTGGACCATCAACAACAGTCCCTGTACGGCAT
>Ga0075026_100000668_pt1 | contig 14175 bp, 17 predicted proteins | sample Str012_2_FD_71392 | JGI IMG/M metagenome (GOLD analysis project Ga0075026, IMG submission 71392) | Freshwater sediment microbial communities in response to fracking from Pennsylvania, USA - Straight Creek_MetaG_SC_2012 | ecosystem: Environmental > Aquatic > Freshwater > Creek > Sediment...
ATGAAGATCAGGGCGCCCGACAGGATCGCCCAGCGCCACGACCGCTCGATGAAGTTGAAGTGGGTGCGCTCGTGGTAGAGGTCGGCCCACGTGTGCCGTTGCCGCTTGGCCGGTGAAGGTGCGGGCGCCGGTGCGGTGGCAGTCGTCACGTAACCCCGCTCTCGCTGCTGCGCAGCGGGCCGCTCGGGCCCCGCTCCGTTGCGAGCCGGGATACCCGGCTCGCGGCCACTGCGCTCACGTGACCACTCCTGCGGGGGCGTCGAGACCGGCGGCGATGCCGACGCCGGGCATGCTCACGAGCGACGAGCGGCGCGCCATCAACGACACCACCGGGTGCATGAAGAAGTAGGCGACGAAGAGGTCGAGGATGGTGGAGATCATCAGGAAGAGCGCGAAGCCGCGCACCGATCCGATGGCGAGGATATAGAGCACCAACGCGCCGAGCAGCGACACGAGGTCGGCCGCGAGGATGGTGCGGAACGAGCGCGTGAACGAGCGGTCGACGCACGACCGCACGGTCGCGCCGGCGCGCAGTTCGTCCTTCATGCGCTCGAAGTAGACGATGTACGAGTCGACGGTGATACCGACCGACACGATGATGCCGGTGACCCCGGCCAGGCTGAGCACGATGGTGATCCCGAGCACCTCGGGTAGGAACCAGGCGATGAGCGAGTAGAGCGCCATCCCGCTGAGCCCGATGCCGATGATCACCACGAGCCCGAGCAGGCGGTAGAAGACCAACATGTACAGCGCCACGAGCACCAGACCGATGATGCCGGCGACGATGCCCGCGTGCAGCTGGTCGTTACCGAGCGAGGGCGACACGTTCTGCACGTTCACCTGCTTGAGCACCACGGGCAACGAGCCGTAGTTGATGAGCTTGGCGAGGTCTTCGGCCTCGCTCTGGGTGAAGTTGCCCGAGATCACCGCGGTGCCGCCGAACGACGAGAACGCGGCGGCCTGCGGCTGGATCGTGGGCGCCGACTGCACCAGGCCGTCGAGCACAATGGCGACCCGCTTGTGGAACTGCTGTTGTGCGAGGGTGTCCCACTGGCTGCTGCCCGTGCCGGTGAGGTCCATCTTCACCGTCCAGCCGGTTCCCGAGACGAAGTTCTTCTTCGCCGAGCTGACCGCCTTCCCGGTGAGCGCGGCCTTGCCCAGGTAGTACCGCGTCGCTTTGACCCCACCCGGCTTGTCCGGGAGCACCACGCAGGCGTCGCGCTTGTCGTCGGCGCGGTCGGTGGTGGGGATCGTCTTGAGGGTCGCGACTTTGGCGTTGTCGCACGCGGCGATGGCTGCCCGAGCCTCGGCGTCGGTCGCGAGTGGCGCGGTGGTGGAAGTCGGCGCGCCCGCGGCGGTGGTCGTCGTGGTACTCGACGCCACCTTCTCCGCGGCGACCGACGGCACCGGTGACAGCACCGGGCGGAAGCGCAGCTCGGCGGTCTTGCCCACCAGCTGCAGCGCCTTGTCGCGGTCCTTCACGCCGGGAAGGTCGATCACAACGTCGTTGCCCTGCCGCGAGATCTCGGGCTCGATGGTGCCGAAGCTGTCGACGCGGTTGCGGATGATGTCGATGGCGACGTCGAGCGAGTCAGACTTGTACTTGCCGACCGGCGAGAGCACCACCGACACGCCGCCCTGCAGGTCGAGTCCGAGCACCGGCGTGTGGTCGCCGGCGAGGGTGACGATGAACGCGCCGAACACCAGGACGAGCGTGATCACAAGGAAGACGATGTTGCGGCGCGTCGACATCGCTCAGTCGTCGCTCGGGTCGTGATCGGCCGGCGCGGGCAGCTCACCGTTGGCCGTGTGCGGATCCGCGGTCTGCGCGATGGCGGCGCGCGCCACGATGATGACCACCCCCGCCGACACCTCGAGCTGCACCTGGTCGTCGTCGAGGCCACGAACGGTGCCGAAGATCCCGCCGGTGGTGACGACCTCGTCACCCACCTCCAAGGCCGCTACCAGCGCGCGGTGCGCAGTGAGGCGCTTGCGCTGCGGGCGGACGATGAGCAGGAAGAACGCCAGGGCGATGACGGCGAAGTAGGCGAGGATGACCATGACGTTGGAGGGGTTCCTGACGATCGCACCGGCGGGCCCAGGGAGGCCCGGACCGGACGCGGATGCTAGCGGGCCGCCGCTTCGAGGCGGGATCAGTGGCGAGCCGCGACCCGATTCGCTCAGTGCCCCGGGGCGAAGAGGTTGGGCACTGCGGACGGAACCGGCAGGTGGAGGTGCGCGTAGGCGCCGGGGGTGGCGACGCGCCCGCGCGGGGTGCGTTGGAGCAGACCGACCTTCAACAGGAACGGCTCGTAGACCTCCTCCACCGTCTCCGGTTCCTCGGCGACCGCCACCGCCAGCGTGTGGAGCCCGACTGCCTGCCCGCCGAAGGTTTCGCACAACGCGGCGAGGATGGCGCGGTCGACCTTGTCGAGCCCGAGCTGGTCGACCTCGAACAACTCCAGAGCCACGAGCGAGTTTGCGGTGGTGACGGCACCGTCGGCGCGCACCTCCGCGTAGTCGCGCACGCGCTTCAGGAGCCGGTTGGCGATGCGCGGCGTGCCCCGTGACCGAGTCGCGATCTCGAGCGCGCCCCCGTGTTCGAGCGGCACCCCCAGGATGCGCGCGGCACGCTCGATGATCAGCACGAGATCGTCGACGTCGTAATAGTCGAGCCGTGCGATGAAGCCGAAGCGGTCGCGCAGCGGACCGGTGATGAGACCGGTGCGCGTGGTCGCGCCGATGAGCGTGAAGCGCGGGAGATCGAGACGGATCGAGCGCGCCGCCGGACCCTTCCCGATCACGATGTCGAGCTGGAAGTCTTCCATCGCCGGGTACAGCACTTCCTCAACCGGGCGAGGCAAGCGGTGGATCTCGTCGATGAACAGCACGTCGCCGTCGTCGAGGTTGGTGAGGATCGCGGCGAGGTCGCCAGCGCGTTCGAGCGCAGGGCCGCTGGTGATGCGCAGGCTGACGTCCATCTCCGCAGCAACGATCCCCGACAACGTGGTCTTGCCCAGTCCCGGCGGTCCGGCAAAGAGCAGGTGATCGACGGCCTGCCCGCGCCCGCGCGCGGCTGCCAACAGGATGTCGAGGTGCTCCTTGAGCCGGGGCTGACCGACGAACTCATCGAGGCGACGGGGCCGGAGCGTGACCTCCTCGGCTTCCTCCACCGGATCCGCCGACGCGCGCATCAATTCGTCCCTCATCGTCGGCTCACGCGCTCACCGCCAGGAGCTTGAGCGCCTCGCGGAGCAGCTCCTCGACCGAGCCCTCCTCGGGAAGCTGGGCCACGACGTCGCGCACCTCGTCGGGGCCGTACCCCAATCCGGCGAGCGCGGCGCGCACCTCGGCGCGTGGCGCCCGACCACCGCCCGCTTCGGTGAGGTCGAGCTCGGGCACCTCGAGACGCGCCTTCAACTCGACGAGCAGCCGTTGCGCGGTGCGCTTGCCGACGCCGGGAACCATGGTGAGCGCGGCGAGGTCGTCTTCGAGCAACGCGCGCCGCAATGCCGACGGCGAGTGCACCGACAGCATCGCCAGTGCGAGCTTCGGGCCGACGCCGGTCGTGCCGATGAGCGCCTCGAACGTGTCGCGTTCGTCGCGCGTCGGGAATCCGTAGAGCACCATGGCGTCTTCGCGCACGTGCAGATGGGTGAAGAGGAAGGTGGCGTCGCCCGGGTGCAACGCGGGGAGCGCGCTCGCGGGCACGTGGGCGCGGTAACCGACCCCGCCCACTTCCACGAGCACCTCACCGGTCGCGGTGCGCTCGATCACGGTGCCGCGCACGGAGCCGATCATGAGCCGAACTCCGACGAGGAGGTGTCCCGCGCCACCGCCGCCGCGATCGCCTGCGCGAGACGGGGCGACGGCCCACCGCGCGTCGCGCCCGCGGCCACGAGCGGCGCGCGCCACCAATGGCACAGCGCGAGGGCAAGCGCGTCGGCGGCGTCGGGCGGGTCCGGCGGCGTGTCGAGCTGCAGGAGTCGTTGCACCATCAGTTGCACCTCGGATTTGCCGGCCGCGCCGTAGCCCGCCACCGCGAGCTTGACCTCGTTGGGGCTGTAGTGGACCACGGGCACGCCCGCCCGCCCGGCGAGGGCCAGTGCCAGACCGCTCGCCTGGCCGACCGACATCGCGGTGCGGGTGTTCACCTGGAACAGGACCCGCTCGACCGCCACCGCGCACGGCGGGTACTCGACCATCAACGCGTCGAGCTCGTGCAGGAGGGTCGCCAACCGCACCGGGAGCTCGTCGCCCGGCGGGGTGCGGATGACGCCGTACGCCACCGCCCGGTAGTCGCCGGCGTCGCGCCGGACGACGCCGTAACCGCAGCGCGACACGCCGGGGTCGATACCCAGGACGAGTTCCGGATCGAACACGAGTTCGATCCTAGATGCGTCAGCTCTCTTCGTGGCGGACCCGGCGCTTGCGCTTGCGGCGCTTGAAGATCGACCGCAGCGCGAGCACCACCACCAACCCAGCGACGATCGGCGCGATCCGCTTCCCCACCGATCCCCCGGCCGCGTCCATGAGGTCGATCGGCTCAGCTTCCTTGGAGTGAATGGTTCGCGGCCCGGCGTCCGGGGTGGTCTCGGCCGCCACCGCCGGTGTCTCCGCGCTCGGCGTACCCGTCAGCACGTCTTTCTTGAGGTTGTCGGCGAACTGGCCGAGCAGCTTGCTCGACACGTCGGCCATGACCCCGCGGCCGAACTGCGCGACCTTGCCGGTGATGTTGAGGTCGGTGTCGATGTTGACCGTCGTGCTGCCGCCGTCGCCCACGAGGGTGGCGGTGACCGTGGCTGACGCGTTGCCCTGACCGCGCGTGTCGCGGCCTTCGGCCTGGAGCACGACGGTGTGGGTGGCTTCGTCGGCCGATTCGATCTTGGCCACGCCCTTGTACTGCGCGGTGATCGGCCCGACCTTGATCTTCACCGTGCCGCGGTACTCGTCGCCGTCGACCTCGGTGAGCTGCGCGCCCGGCAGGCACGGGGCGATGCGCTCGAGGTCGAGGAGCACCTTCCACGCTTCGTCGACCGGCACGTCGACCCGGAAACTGTCTTCGATCTTCACTGGTCCTCCTGCTGCAATCGCTCAAGGTCTTCGAGGGTGTCGATGTCGGCTGCGCTCCCCGTGTCCGTGCAGTCGACCCAGTCGACGACCCGATCACGCATCAGTACCCGCGCCCCAGCGTCGCCACGCAACGCCATCGCCTCGGGCCAGAGGTTACGCGCCAGCTTGACCGGGTTGCCGGGCTCGCCGTCGTAGTACGCGACGACCACCTCGCCGGCGCCTGCCGCCAGCCCGTCGTAAGCGTCGGAACCGACCATCGGCTGATCGGCGAGACCGACCACGACCGCGTCGATATCGGGCATCGGTGTGAGCACTCTGAGCGCGGCCCGCAGGCTGGATGCGATCCCCTCTTCCCACTCGGGGTTGTCGACCACGAGCACGTCGCGGTCGGCGAGCGCGGCACGGACTTCGTCGCCCCGGTAGCCGACCACGACCAACACCGGACGCAGTCCCGACGCCAACGCGGCGTCGACCGCCCACGCGACCAGCGGACGGCCCTTCCAATCGAGCAGGGGCTTCGACGCGTCGCCACCGAGGCGCGAGCCGCGCCCGGCAGCCAGGATGGCGACGGCAGTGGTCAACCGGAGCGATCCGGGCCCGCGCGTTCGGGCGTGATCCGCACGATCACGCGCTGGTCGCGCACCATTGCGGCGCGGTAGTCGTCCCAGTCGGGGTGCTCGCCCGCGGTCGTGCGGTAGTACTCGACCAGCGGTTCCATGGCGTCGGGAAGCGACACCACCTCGGCGGTGCCGTCGACCTGGATCCAATTCCCGTAGAAGCCGCTCGTCATCACGCACAGCGACACGCGCGGGTCGCGCCGGAGATTCTTTGTCTTCAGCGCGGTCTCGCGCGTGCTCACCACGACGCGACCGTCGACGTCGACGTTGCACGCGACCGGCGACAGCTGCGCCGAGCCGTCGCGCCGGTACGTGAGCATCACTGCCTCGTGATGCTCACGGATGAAGCCGAGGGCATCGTCGAGGTCCATCACGCGTAGACCGACTGCAGCACCTCGTCGGGGATGTCGAAGTTGGCGTAGACGTTCTGCACGTCGTCGTGCTCCTCGAGCGCGTCGATCACCCGCAACACCGACTTCGCCTTCGACGCCTCGTCGAGTTCGACGGTCGTGCTCGGCAGCATGGTGAGGTCGACACTCGTGACCGCGATCCCGGCCTCCTCCAGCGCGGTACGGACCACGTGCACGTCGGTGGGCGCGGTGGTGACCTGCCACGTGTCGCCGAGATCGGCGATGTCTTCTGCGCCGGCCTCGAGCGCGGCCAGCATGAGGTCATCTTCGGTTGCGGCGTCGTGCTGCAGGATGACGACGCCCTTACGCTCGAACTGCCACGCCACCGCGCCCGGCTCTGCCAGCGAACCACCGTTGCGGGTGAACACGTTCTTGATCTCGGCGCCGGTGCGGTTGCGGTTGTCGCTCAGGGTCTCCACGTAGACGGCGACGCCGTTGGTGGCGTAGCCCTCGTAGGTGATGTTCTCGTAGGTCACACCCTCGAGCTCACCGGTGCCGCGCTTGATTGCCCGCTCGATGTTGTCCTTGGGCATCGAGGCGTCGCGCGCCTTCTGGATCATCGTCCGCAGCGTGGGGTTGCCCTCGATGTCACCGCCGCCGCCGCGTGCCGCCACCTCGATCTGGCGCGCGAGTCGCGCGAACTGCTTGCCGCGCGCGGCGTCGGCCGCGCCCTTGGCGTGCTTGATGGAATGCCACTTGGAATGTCCGCTCATGCTTTCCCGCTCTCGTCGCTTCGCTCCGGGGCGCTGTCTTCTCTGGGCGCCGGCGCAAGCGCCGGCTCATGCCCCCGCTTCGCTACCTGTCCGCTCATGCTCGTTCGCTTTCGGTGAGAAATCGTTCGTGGAGCCGGAAATCGCCGGACAGCTCGGGATGGAAGCTCGCGATCCAGACCTGCCCCTGGCGCGCGAGCACAGGATGCTCGTCGTGGGTGGCGAGCACCTCGACGTCGTCGGCCGCGGTTTCGATCCGCGGGGCGCGGATGAACACTCCGGGAAACGGACCGCCGACCAGGCCTTCGACCGCGAGCGGCACCTCGAAGGAGTCGCGCTGACGTCCGTACGCGTTGCGGCGCACCGCGACGTCGATCACCCCGAACGACTGTTGGTCCGGACGGCCGTCGACGACCTCGCGCGCGAGCAGGATCATGCCCGCGCAGGTGCCGAACACCGGCAGGCCGTCGGCCAACAGATCGGCGATCGGCGCGCGCAGCTCGGCCGAGTCGAGCAGCTGGCTCATCGTCGTCGACTCGCCCCCCGGCAGCACCATTGCGTCGAGCGCCCCGAGCTGCTCAGGTGTGCGCACCTCGACCGTCTCGACACCGAGTGCGTCGAGCACCTCCCGATGCTCCCGAAACGCCCCCTGCAACGAAAGAACGCCGACCTTCATCGGGTGGTGCTTACCAGCCGCGGTCGGCGAGCTTGACGTCGAGGGTGTCGATCTCCTCGCCGCGCATCGCCGCACCGAGGCCGCGCGACACCTTGGCCACGATGGTGGCATCGGTGTAGTGCGTGGTCGCCTCGACGATCGCCTTCGCCATGGTGGGCGGGTCGGCGCTCTTGAAGATGCCACTGCCCACGAAGACCGCCTGCGCGCCGAGCTGCATCACGAGCGCGGCGTCGGCCGGGGTGGCGATCCCACCGGCGCAGAACATCGGCACCGGGAGTTCGCCGCGCTCGGCGACTTCCTGCACCAGTTCGACCGGCGCGCGCAGCTCCTTCGCCCAGCTGAAGAGCTCGGAGTCGTCGGCGACGGTGAGCCGGCGGATGTCGCCGAGGATCGAGCGCAGGTGACGGACCGCCTCGACGATGTTGCCGGTGCCGGCCTCACCCTTCGAGCGGATCAAGCACGCGCCCTCGGAGATGCGCCGCAGCGCCTCGCCCAGATTGGTGGCGCCGCAGACGAACGGAATGGTGAACGCCCACTTGTCGACGTGGTGCGCTTCGTCGGCCGGCGTGAGCACTTCGCTCTCGTCGATGTAGTCGACGCCGAGGGCTTCGAGCACCTGCGCCTCGGCGAAGTGACCGATACGGCACTTGGCCATCACCGGAATGGTGACTACGGCTTGGATGCCCTCGATCATCGCGGGGTCGCTCATGCGGGCGACACCGCCGTCGCGCCGGATGTCGGCCGGCACCCGTTCGAGCGCCATCACCGCGACCGCGCCGGCGTCTTCGGCGATCTTCGCCTGCTCGGGCGTGACGACGTCCATGATCACGCCGCCGCGCAACATCTCGGCCAGACCGCGCTTGACGCGCGCCGTCCCTGTGGTGCGTTCGGTCATACCGTCAAGCCTACCGAACTACCCGGTGGCGGCTCCGAGCCGTTGCTACTTCTTCTTCTTGGTCGTGGGCGGCGGCGTCGTGGTAGCGGGCGCGACGGTGGTGGCGGGTGGCGGGGCCTTGGTCACGTCGACGGGCGAGCCGACCGGGAGCACCTCGACCCAGGTACGGCCGGGCCGCAACGGGATCGTCGCCCCGGCAGCGTCGACGTAACGGGCGGGTTGGGCCTTGTCGGGACGCACCCACCGGCCCGTGCGCAGGGTGCCGTCGCTGAAGATCCAGACGTCGCCCTCCCCCACGGTCTGACCCTCGGCCTCGCCGGAGTACTGCGTGAACTGCACCACCACGTTGGCCGGCGCGATGTGTCCGGGGCCGGTCACGGTCTGCGGCGCCCCGCCGATGGTGCGTTTCCACGTGCCGGTGGCACCGTCCCACGTCCAGACCGGGTCGTAGCCGGCCTGGAACCCGACATGGAAGTCGAGCACGCCCTGCGCACTGATCGGGGGCGCGCCGTTGGCGACGTAGGTGAAGAGGGGCTTCGGCGGCTTCGGGTCACCGCCGAGCGCGAACAGCGCGGGCCCGAGGCCGTACAGGTTGTGCGGCGCGTCGCGCGCCGGCTGGCTCGGCTCGTTGCGCACCATCGCCGCGCCCGCGGCGTCCTCGTCGACCGCGTGCACCGGCGCAGCGTTGATCGCGTCGACGTTGACTTGCGCGCCGCCCGAGTAGGCGAAGATGCCGCCGAGCGGCCACACGATGTCGGGGTCCTCAGCCCGCACCGAGCGCACCGGGCCGATCACCGCGGGCACCGACGAGTTGAAGATGGTGACGAACCGCGTGATGTTGCCTTCGACGACCTCTTCGTAGACCACGTCGGCCTGGTCGAGACCGGCCTGGGGGCGCGCGTCGGGGGTGTTCTCCACCTTCACCGACAAGGCAGGGCGGGTCAGGCTCGCGCCACCCGGGTCCGGCAGTCCAGTCAGCGGGGCCACAGGCGGGGGCACGGTCGTGGTGGTGCGTGCGATCGTGGTGGTCGTCGCCTTCGGCGCGGCTTTGGAATCGCCGCCTCCCCCACACGCCGCGGCCACCAGGGCGAGCGTCGCGACGACGGCGGTCGCGGCCGCCGACTTGGATCCGAACCTCACCTACATCTCCTGGAGTCGTTTGATGCGATCTTCGAGCGGCGGGTGCGTGTCGAACAAGTTGTTGAACTTCGAGCCCGGCTTCTTCGGGTCGGTCTCGAGGGGCTGTTCGATCCACATCTGCGCGGTGGCCTTGGTCGCGTTGTGCACGACCGCGTGGTCGTCGCGGAGCTTCTCCAACGCCGAGATCAACCCGGGGGGATAGCGGGTGAGCTGTACACCGCTGGCGTCGGCCAGGTACTCACGGTCGCGGCTCATCGACATCTGCATGAGGTAGCCCGCGAACGGCGCCAGCATCAACACGGCGAGCGACGCGACCGCGATCACCACCCCGAGAGGGCCGGAGTCGCCGTTGCTGTCGCGCCGGTCGCTCATGCCGCCCCAGAACGCGAACCGCAACCCGATGTCGGAGATCAACGCGATCGTACCGACCGCGGTGACCGCGATCGTCGTGACCAGGATGTCGTAGTTCTTCACGTGCGAGAGCTCGTGCGCGATGACGCCTTCCAGCTCGACGCGGTTCATGACCTCGAGCAGGCCCGTCGTCACCGCGAGCGCGGCGTGCTTCGGGTTGCGACCAGTGGCGAACGCGTTGGGCGCGGGATCGTTGACCACGTAGAGCCGCGGCTTGGGGAGACCCGCGGCGATGCAGAGACCCTCGACCAGGTTGTGGTAGCGGCGGTACTCGGTTTCGTCGGCCGGCTTCGCCCGGCTCGCGGCGATCGCGATCTTGTCGGAGTTGTAGTACGAGCCCCACGCCAGTGCCATCGCGATGATGAAGGCGATGATCACGCCCACCCAACCGGCCCCGACGAGCAGGACGATCGCCGCGGCCACGATCGTGATCAGCGCGACGAAGCCGAGCAGCATCAGGAACGTCCGGCGCTTGTTGCGCGCGATCTGCTCGTGCACCTGAATCGACCTGTCTGGGAGAGTGGCTCCGTCGCCCACCCGGCTCGACCCGCCCGGGCCGGTGGCGCCGCCGAGCGAGTACTAGAACTGCACCTGGGGCGTCGCGGTGTCTTCCGGCGCGGCGTCGAAGAACTCGCGCTTGTCGAAGTTGAACATGCCCGCGAGGATCACGGTCGGGAACTGCTGGATCTTGGTGTTGTAGCTGAGCACACTGTCGTTGTAGAACTGCCGCGCGTACGCGACCTTGTCTTCCGACGCGGTGAGCTCTTCCTGCAGGTTGAGGAAGTTCTGGTTCGCCTTGAGGTCTGGATAGGCCTCGGCCACGGCGAAGAGGCTCTTCAGCGCGCCGCTCAGCACGTTCTCGGCCTGCGCCTGGTCCGCCGGGTTCTGCGCGTTGATCGCGTTGGCCCGCGCGTTGGTGACCGCCTCGAAGGTGCCGCGTTCGTGGGCCGCGTACCCCTTGACCGTCTCCACCAGGTTGGGGATGAGGTCGTGGCGGCGCTTGAGCTGGACGTCGATCTGCGACCAGGCGTTGTCGACCTGGTTGCGCCGCCTGACCAGCCCGTTGAAGCCCAGCCAGAAGAACAGCAGGACCAGGACCACCAGCACGACAACGACGATCACCGCAACCATGTGGTCCACTCTACCTGCGTCGTCGCCCGGATTCGCGCTCAGCCCACCGATGCCCGGGGCGCGACGATCGCCCGTTCGTAGAGCGGAACAAAGCGCTCGGCCAGCTGTGCCATCGAGAACTGGTCGGCTCGAAGGCGTCCGGCGGCGACGAGCTCGGCACGGCGGGCGGGATCGTCGAGCAGGGCACGCAGCGCGTCACGCAGCGCGGTCGCGTTTCCCGGGGCCACGAGGACGGCCTCGCGCTCCGCGCGCGACACCGTGCGGTAGCCGTCGATGTCCGACGCCACCAGCGCAGTCCCGGCCGCCATCGCCTCCAGCAGCACGACCCCGAAGGACTCGCCGTCGAGCGCCGGGAAGCACGCGATCGTGGCGCCCCGCAGCCGCGCCTGCTTCTCCTCCTCCGAGACGCGACCGCACCACTCGACGCCGGGCACGCCGCGGTCGCGCAGCGCCGCACCGTGCGGACCGTCACCCAGCACCCACAACTGCGCCTCGCGTTCGAGCCCGGCGAACGCATCGAGGAGCACGGCCAGACCCTTGCGGCGCTCGTGGCGACCCACGAACACGATCGCAGGAACCGGCGCCGGCGTGACCCGGCCGTGCGCGAGCCGAGCGATGTCGACCCCGTTGGGCAGGATCTCGCAGTCTCCCCCGAACGTGAGGGTGACCTGGCGCTTCGCGTCCTCCGACACTGCCGTCGACACCGCAAGGCGGCGCATCATCGGCTTGAGCCCGGGGCGGAACGTCTCGTACCAACCGTTGCGCCCGGCGCGCGCCGAGTGGAAGGTGCCGACCGCCGGAAGCGTCGTGCCGACAAGCGCGGCGTGGTTGGGGCCGGGCGAGAGCGGCTCGTGGAGGTGCAGGACGTCGGGTTGGAAGGTGCGCAACGCTTCGATGGTGCGACGCGCGACCGCGCGTCCCGCCGCGATCGGCGCCACCGAGCCATTGCTGGGTACCCGCGTGCTCGGCCCGACGGTGATGATGCCCGGCTCGGGCGGCGGGCCGTCGCACGGCGCGACGATGCGGGCGTCGACGCCGAGCTCGCGCAGGGCGCGGGCGAGCCCGAGCACCTGACCCTGAACTCCGCCGAACATGGTCAGCGAGTACGGGCACGACAGCATGACCCTCAAGCCGCGGGTGTCCCTCCCCACAGGCAGATCATCCCATCCCGGAGAGGGCGGCCGCACCGTGGGGCTCACGATCACTCGGCCAGTTGGGCTGGAGCAGGTGCCAGTGCGTCGGCGCGGCGCGGATCAACCCCTCGAAGGCACCGGCGAGGTCTTGGGTCACGCGAGTGACGTCGTCGCGGATGCGTCCCTCCCGAGCCGTGGCCAGGGGCGCCAGGATGTGGGTCTCGTGCCGGCCGTCGGGCCGGAAGTAGCAGCCCGCCGGGAGCAGCGGTGCGCCGCCGCGGAGGGTCGTCAGCGCGGGGCCGCCCGGCAACGTGGTTCGCTCGCCGAAGAACTCGACGTCGATGCCGTCGCCGGTGAGGTCACGATCGGCCAGGAGGCACACGACCTCGTTGTCGGCGAGCGCCCGCAAGACCTCCGTACCGGCCGACGGCGACAGCGGGATCACCCGCATGCCGAGGCGGGCGCGCGTCTCGACGAACCATTCGAAGAGCTCGGGTGGCTCCACCGGCTCGGCGACCACCGTCACCGTGTACCCCTGCAACGCGAGCCAGGCGCCGGCGAAGTCCCAATTGCCGAGGTGCGGCAGCGCAAGCACCGCGCCGGTGCCGTCGGCCACTGCGGCGGCGACGTGTTCGATGCCCCGGCATCGGAACCGCGTCTGGATCCGCTCCGCGCGGTACGTCGGGAGGCGGAACAGCTCGAAGAAGTACCGGCCGTACGAACCGAACGTGGCTCGTACCGACTCGCGGAGCGGCGCGCCCGAGAACGACGGCCCGTGGATGCGCCGGAGGTTGCGCTCCACCTGCGCGCGCCGCCCCGACATCACGGACGGTGCCAGCTCGGCCAGGCCGCACGCGATGGGCATTCCCACCGGTTCGGGCACGATGCGGGCGATCTCGGCTCCGGCGCGGTACGCGAGGTACGCGGTGCGTTCGGGGAGGATCGACAACGCGGACCGGGTGCGCCGCTCAGCGACGGCGAGAGGTGGGACCCGAGCCGCCGATGCGTTCGGTCTGGGGGCGGTGCGCCGCCCACCACTGCGCCAGGCTGCCCGCCCGCGGTTCCTCGGTACCGGAACCGCGGTGATGGCGGGTGCGACGCGGACGCGTCGGCGTGGCCTGGCGCCACACCTTCACGAAGCGTTGGACCGCGGTGAACGCGGTCAGCACGAGCATCACCCAGAGGACCGGGACGAGGATGTCGAAGGCGAGGCCGACACCAAGGAGCACGAGCCGCTCGGCACGTTCCATCAGGCCGCCGCGTGCCTGGAATCCGAGCGACTCGGCCCGGGCCCGCTCGTAGGTGATGAGCATTGACAGCGCGAGCACGGTCATCGCCAGCACGGCGTCGCGCGGGGAGTCGGTCTCGGAGAGATACCACGCCACACCGATGAACAGTGCGGCATCGGCCACGCGATCGCACACGGAGTCGAAGAACGCGCCCCGAGGGCCGGCGCGCCCGCTCTGGCGCGCCACCGAGCCGTCGAGGATGTCGGGGAGGCCGGTGAGGATCACGCCGAACATGCCGAGCAGCAGGTGGCCGTCGGCGATGACGAGCGCGGTCGCGATCGCGAACACCAGACCGATGATGGTGAGACCGTCGGCGGTGACTCCGGCGCGGTGCAAACCCTGGCCGACCGGTTCGAGCCCTCGTTCGACCGTCGCGCGCCAACGTCCGTCGAGCATGCGTAGAGAGGTCCTCGGTCGGCAACGGTGCAGGTGGTCGGGCTCAGGCTAACACCCGGTCACGCAGGATCCGGACCCTCCGGCAAAGGGGATCCGGACCCTCCGGCAAAGGGGCGGTGCCCGGGCGGCGGCTCGAAGCGCGTGCGTAGACTCGGGGTCGAGACCCGTTTCGAGGCCTGAGGCTGAAGCGAACTGGGGGGTGCCGGTGGCGGCCAAGACGTTCCCGACGGAGAAGATCCGCAACGTGGCCCTGGTCGGTCACGGGGGCTCGGGGAAGACCTCCCTGGCCGAGGC
>Ga0075026_100000669_pt1 | contig 14168 bp, 13 predicted proteins | sample Str012_2_FD_71392 | JGI IMG/M metagenome (GOLD analysis project Ga0075026, IMG submission 71392) | Freshwater sediment microbial communities in response to fracking from Pennsylvania, USA - Straight Creek_MetaG_SC_2012 | ecosystem: Environmental > Aquatic > Freshwater > Creek > Sediment...
GTCTATCTTTTTACGCTGGTTTGGTTGATTGCTTTAACTTAGGGCTGTTCTTTTACAATATCGAACCCAAATACCCCGCTGTATGAAAAAATACATTTTATTGGCAATGTTTGTTTGTGTACTAAGCCAGCTTGCTTTTTGCCAGGACAGCCTACCTGCAAGTCAGCGCATGCAATGGTGGCGTGAGGCAAGATTTGGGATGTTTATTCATTGGGGTGTGTATGCGGTGCCGGCGGGTGAATTTCGCGGACAAAAAATTAATAATATCGGTGAGTGGATCATGAACCGGGGCAAAATTCCGGTGGCAGAATACCAGCAGTTTGCGCAGCAATTCAACCCGGTATTATACGATCCCGAAGCCTGGGTAAAAGCCGCTAAAGATGCGGGTATGAAATACATTGTGATTACTGCCAAACACCATGATGGCTTTGCGTTGTTCGATTCTAAAGCCAGTAAATGGAATGTAGTGGACGCAACCCCTTTTAAAAAAGATCTGCTGAAACCATTGGCCGATGCCTGCCGCCGCAATGGCATTAAATTGGGCTTTTATTATTCGCAGGCGCAGGACTGGACCAACCCCGGTGGTACCGCCATCAGAAGACCGGCAAGAGAAGGATGGGCCAACCCGGATTCATCATTAATTGATGCCTATACCAAAGAACACGAAGGGCATTGGGATCCGGCACAAACCACCCGCAACCTTGAACAGTACATAGACGATGTAGCAGTACCGCAGGTGAAGGAGTTACTGAGCAATTACGGAGACGTTTCTCTGATTTGGTGGGATACACCCAGTGGTATGACAGACGCAGCTGCCGCCAAACTGGATGCATTGCTGAAACAACATCCGCAAATCATCAGCAACGACCGGTTGAAAAGGCCCAACTACCCCGGCGATTATAAAACACCGGAACAACGCATTCCCAACCTTAGTGAACTGGATGGCAAAGACTGGGAAACCTGCATGACGATGAATGAAACCTGGGGCTATAAAAGTTATGCCGATAACTGGAAGAGCACCCAAACCCTGGTTCGCAACCTGGTGGACATCGCTTCAAAAGGGGGCAATTATTTATTGAACGTGGGGCCAAAAGCGGATGGCACATTTCCGCAACAAAGTATTGACCTGCTGAAAGGAATGGGTGTGTGGATGAAAACAAATGGAGAAGCCATCTATGCCAGCAAAGCCAGCCCGTTTGGTTTGTTTGCATGGGGGCGTTGCACAAAAAAAGAAACCAATAAGAATACCGTTTTGTACTTTTCTGTTTTTGATTGGCCGGCAGATGGCAAACTAACCGTACCCGGCCTGTCAAACAAAGTGCTTAACGCACGTTTGCTGGCCAATGGCGCAGCTGTAAAGGCATCCAAAACAACGGAAGGCGTTGTGTTCAGTTTGCCTGCAACGCAACCAGATGCCATTGCAACCGTTATCAGGGTGGAAGTAAAAGGAACTGTGGCCAGTCAAATGGTTCATACCAAAGAACCCATGAAATCCGGACTTTAAAAATTTGATTCGCTTTATATTGAAAAAAGGCAAAGGCTGCAAATCAATCGTACGTAATAACCCTGTTCAAATACTCCGGGGTTATTTCTTACCCATCCCCCGGCACAATTGATCTTCACATCCTATAACTCCTTTAATCCTACAAATCATGGTTAAGACATTATTTTCCGCGCATTCTTCTGCGCCTTCAACGCCAGTTCCGTAGCCAGGAAACAATGTTCCTGCGTCATAGCTGTTTCGGTTCTGTTCAAAATATCGTCTACCAGCCTTTCGCCATAGGGCAGTGACAGCTGGTTGCAATCAATATAAGTGGTTTCTTTTTGATTCACCACAAATAGATGGTTGCCTCCGGGGCGGCCGGCAATATCCACATTTTTGCGCACCTCCATAAATCCTTCTGTGCCCAGTATCGTTAGTCTGCCGTCGCCCCATGTATTTAGACCGTCTGGTGTAAACCAATCCACCCGTAAATAACCGGAGCCGCCGTTGCCGCTCAGCATTACATCGCCAAAATCTTCAAACAGCGGGTATTGCGGATGATTGACATTGCCAATCTGCGAAGCAACGACTTCGGCTTTGGTAGATCCGGTAAAAAATAAAAATTGATCAAACTGGTGAGAACCGATATCGGTAATGATGCCGCCGAAACGTTTCTTGTCGAAAAACCAAGCGGGGCGGGTGGGGGTGCTCATCCGGTGCGCTCCCAGGCCAATGGTTTGTATTACTTTTCCAATGGCGCCGGCTTTGGCCAGTTCGCCGGCTTTTTCGGTGCCCTTGTTTTCAAACCGCTCGCTGTACATGATAGAGTAAATGCGTTTGGTAGCTTTCTGTACTTTTTTTACTTCTTCCAGTTGTTCTAAAGTAATAATACCGGGTTTATCAGACATATAGTCTTTGCCATGCTGCATCACACGGATCCCCAGCGGGGCCCTTTCATCCGGAATAATGGAACTCAGCACCAGTTGTATGCTCTTGTCTTCTAGAATTTCTTTTTCGTCATTCACTTGTTTGGCCTGCGGGTATTTTTTTGCAAATGCAGCTGCGAGGTCGGGTTCTTTTGAATAAAATGAAACAAATTCACCACCGCCGCGGGTTACTGCATCTACCTGCGAATTGATGTGTCCGTGATTGATGCCAATTACCGAAAACCGGATACGCGGAGGGCCAGTATATATTTTGCTGGCGGCTGCAGAAACTTTGGATTCAACAATGGTATTGGCAGCTGCTGCCTGTGGTAAAAGTGGCATCAAAGCCAGTCCTGCTGCGGTCTGAGCGGTGTGCCTGATAAATTTTCTACGGTCAAAATGATTGTCTTTCATATAGCATGCTTTGATAGTGATCGATTGTTAAAGGAATCGTTTTTAAAAATTGTGCTTATAAATGTAGCACAAAGTTTTTATCCTGCGGCTGCGTTTTACAGACCGGGTTTAAGCGTGCAGCGCCTGAAAAATCAAACCTGCTTCTTTTGATTTGCGGAGCTACTGACAGCCTGCGGCCGATCTAACGTATATCCACAGTAGCGCTTGCTGCAATTATGAAAGGAGTTCGGCTAGTTTTTGTTGCACCAGGCCCAACAGCTGCCGGTCGATGGTTGCCAGTTCTTTTTCCTCCTGGCCTGGCATTGAAATGGCCCTGTAAAGGCCTTCTTCATCGGGCTCAAAATATACGGTGGTCTCTTTTATCAGTACTTTAAACTGGTGGCTATAGCCCTTCATCACCAGTTGTGCGGTCAATGGCATTTCCTGGCCTTTGTAAATGATGGAGAGTATAAAAGGTTCTGTCATTGATAAAGGGGTTGGTTGTTTTGCGGATGCGTGATACTACAACAATGCTTTGCCGGCAAAGGTTCTTTTCCTGGCCTGAAATCGTTTTCATAAATAAAAAGACACTGGTTTATAGGATTTTAGCTAAAAAATGTCAACTTTAGTAGCGGAATTTATTTGAAACAGCAATAACGAACTTGTGTATGAACGCCTCTAATCTTTTCCCTTCGGGTGAAACGCATTTGGAGATCCCCGTGCGCAGGCAAGCCCATTGCAACTTTCAATATACGCTGGTATCTTTCATCATTCACCACCCAATTTAAATTTATAAAAAACACAACGATGAGCACCCATACTTTTGAAGCAGTTCCCCTGAAAAGCCTGGACGAATGGGAAGAAGATTTGTTGCGCAGGTATCCTGATCCGGCGGCCATTGCTACCGACAAAGCAACCGAAGCCTACCGTAATTATGATACGCCCGAACGTGACACGGTAAAAGAATTTTACCGCCTCAATCATACTTACCAGACTTACGAATTTGTGCAGCAGAAAAGAGCCGACTACCTTAAGTTCGATAAAAAAGCAATGCCGGTATGGGATGCATTTGATTTTTTAAACCAGTTGGTAGATGATTCTGATCCCGATACCGATCTCGACCAGTTTCAGCACCTGCTGCAAACTTCAGAAGCCATCCGCCGTGACGGCCACCCCGACTGGATGGTATTGGTTGGGCTGATGCACGACATGGGAAAAGTGCTTTGTCTTTTTGGAGAACCGCAATGGGCGGTGGTGGGCGATACCTTCCCGGTAGGTTGCGCTTATTCTGATAAAATTGTTTTCCCGGAGTTTTTTAAAAACAATCCCGATTACAGCAATCCAGCCTACAACACACAGTACGGTGTGTATGAAAAAGGTTGCGGCCTGCGCAATGTAGATATGTCGTGGGGGCATGATGAATACATTTACCAGATGATGAAGGATCGGATTCCGGAAGGCGGATTGTACATGCTGCGCTATCATTCATTTTATGCATGGCACCGCGAAGGGCAATACGATTACCTGCTGGATGATCACGACCGTGAAATGCTGAAATGGGTACAATTGTTTAACCCTTATGATTTGTATTCAAAAAATCCCACGCCTCCGGACTGGAACCAGCTGCGGCCGTATTACCAGGACCTGGTAAAGAAATACCTGCCGGAAACATTAAAATTCTAAAAGGGTTTATACCTCATAAACTATTTTCAATAACCAAAAGCCGGCAGTCATTTTTCTGTGCGGCTTTTTTATTTGAAATGATTTTTTATACCGCAAATTGTTTTTGAAAGGAAACAATTACACTGGACAATATTTCCCCAGATTCTTCTATGAGTTGGTGAAGCTCATCTGTAGAGGCATCAGCAAAAGGATAAGATTCAATTTGCCTGATTTTTGTTTTCATAGATACGATGCCCAGGTTATCGATACTGGGTTTTAAACTGTGTGCCACGGATTTTATTTTTTCAAAATCATTCCGGCGCAGCGCATTCTTCATTTCGGAGAATGACTGGGGTGCAGTTTTTACAAACATTGAAATCAACTTGGTTACAAATTTTTCATCACCGCCACTGAGTTTCCGGAGATGGTCCAGGTTGTACAGGCAGTCTTCGCCGTACACAACGGTTGTTTGAACCGGAAGGGTATTGATTTCTTTGCCGAGCAGTGAGGCGATGGTTCTTACCAGCACAGCTTCTTCAAATGGTTTTGAAATATATGCGTTCATACCGGCAGCCAGGCATTTGTCACTTTCTCCTTTAATGGCATTGGCCGTAAGCGCAATAATGGGTATGCTTGTGCTGATGTTTTTACGAATGTTTTTTGTGGCTTCAATGCCATTCATAACCGGCATCTGCACATCCATCAATACCAGGTCAAATTTTTCGCTGGCCAGCAGGCTGATGGCTTCCTCGCCATTGACGGCTTCCACAAAATCTATTTCATAATTTTCCAGCACTGTAGTTGCCACCAGCCGGTTCATTTCATTGTCTTCTACCAGCAGTATGCGGCTGCCTTTCAGCAGAGAGCTGTTAAAATTGATTTCTTCTTTGGCGGGCAGATCGCTTTCTCTGCCTGTTTTAAACGGAAGTGTAAACGTGATGGAAGTGCCTTCGTGTTTACGGCTGTGTACTTCAATACTGCCGCTCATTAATTCTATCAGTTTTTTGCAAATAGACATGCCAAGGCCGGTGCCACCGTATTTGCGGGCAACGCTGTCGTCTTCCTGCGAAAAATTTGTAAACAGCTGGCCGAGAAATACCTCATCCATGCCAATACCTGTATCGGTAATGGTTATGCGCAGTAGTTGTCCGCCGTTTGCTTTGTCCTGCAGGCAGCAGTTTACGCCAATGGCGCCGCGCTCGGTAAATTTCACTGCATTGCTGATCATGTTCAGCAATACCTGTTTAAACCGGTAAGGATCGCCAATAAGCACCGGGCTGATGTTTTCATCGATGGATGCGGAGAGAATCAGGCCTTTTTCTTCGGCCTTGTGCTGCATCACCTGCATCGCACTTTTAACAATAGCGGAAAGACTGAACCCTATATTTTCAAGGTTTAATTTTCCCGCTTCAATCTTGGATATATCAAGAATGTCATTGATGATCACCAGCAGGTGTTCGGCCGAATTGTGAATGGCATCCAGGAACAGGGATTGCCGGCTGTTAAGCGTTGTTTTATTCAGCTGATGGCTCATGCCCATGATGGCGTTCATCGGTGTTCTGATTTCGTGGCTCATGTTTGCCAGGAATATTTCTTTTGCCTGTGCAGATTTTTCTGCCTGCAGTTTGGCCTCCATCAGTTCATACTCCAGCTTTTTTTGTTTGGTAATATCAAGGTGTATGCCGATAGAACCAACCATTTCGCCTTTGTCGTTGTATTGCGGCGCCCCGCTTATCAGCCACCACCTGGGCTCGCCTTTTTTATTGCAGAGCGATATTTCATAAGCGTCTGAATGCCCTTGCTTGCGCAGTTCATTTTTTTGCTGCAGAATAGCGGCCTGTTCTTCTTTTGCAAAGAGCAGGCTTGCTTTTTCGCCCAACAGTTCGCTTAAGGCGTAACCACTCATTTCGCAAAAACTCTGGTTGGCAAACGTAATGACTTCTTCATTGTCTACTTCAAGCAGGCCCAGGCGCATGTTGGCGGTAATGTTACGGTATTTTTCTTCGCTGATGCGCAGCATTTGCTCTGCCTGTTTGCGGCTGTTGATCTGCCCGTCGAGGTAGTTCACAATATCCAGCAGTTCATCCGAAGCGTTTTCCTGTTTAAAGGGTTCGGCTTTTATGGAAATGGAATGAATGGAATCTTTCAGGCGGCTGATGGATACTTGTTTGAGTTTTATTTCATCTTTCAGTTTCTCGTTGATGTCGATGTATTCTTCTTCGTTTATACGGAATGCATGATTGAGCAGTTCAATATCCCTTTCATAGGCATTGTACGAATTGCTGACGGCCTCAATAAACTGGCGGCCCTCCTCAGACTCAATAAAAGCGGTTGGCAGGTATTTGAGCACCTGTTTATTCAGCAGCCTGTTCAACTTCATAAAAAGTAGTAATTGACATGGTTTGATTGTGCAGTTGCGAACTGTCTTTTGTAAGGCAGGGCGCTATTTCTCCATAAGAGTAAAATCCGCTGAGTATCGTCTGGCCTTTAAAAATTTCGTCTACAGCTGTCAGTTCTTCGTCTGTTCTTTCATTGAGCACCAGCTTGCGGCCAACACAGCTTACCAGAATGGCCAGCTTTGGTGCACAGGAGGTTTTATTAAGTGTTTGCAGGGCGGCATTGGTGGCGGCGTTGGTAAGCCTGTCCAGGTTGGCCCTCATAAAACGAACTTTCGATCCTTCGGGTACGTCACCGGCAAAGACCATGCTTTTGTTTGAATTGTCGATACTAAGAATGGTTCTTACCAGCGGTTCTGCTTCATCAGAAAGTTTTAAAGAAAGCGGGAAGAACAAGGCGGAACCCGGAAGCGCTTCTGCCTCCTTGCCCAGGTATTTTTTATAGAGATCCAGTGCATTCTTGCCATCAATTTCAAAAAGCCGGTTGTTTACTGCTTTGGTCACAACGCGTTCCGGACCAAAATTTTCCCAGCCGGCTTCTGTGCCGTAGTTTACCACCAGATCTTTGCCGCAAAGTGCTATGGCAATGATATTGCCTTCGCCGGGTGCTTCATTGATGCCGGTTAAAGTGGAAACAAAATTGTAGCCGTCGGCCGCCAGTCCGCCACTTACTGGTATTTGCGTTGTATTGGCATCGTTGATACCCCTGATTAGTTCGCTGCCGTTTACCTGTTGCCCGTCAGACAACAGAAAGATAAATTTTGTGTCGGCCGCATTGATTTTTTTCATAAGACGGTATCCTGCTTCATGGCTGCATTTGTAATCGGCTATGTGTACGCTGTGGCTATGAACGGTTGTATGTGAAAACTGGATTGCCGTGGCCGTAAAGCCATGGTCTTCCACGCTGGTGTTTACAATGGCCCCGGCTGCCGAACAGATGGTAACGGCGGCATTGGGAAAAAAGTTGTGCAGCAATCCGTAGGCGTCTAACTGGGAGATGGCATCCTTGTCACCAAAGCATAAAACGAGTTGTACTTTATCATTCTCCAGCTGATCACTTTTAGGCTGAATTCGAAGCTCGCCGGACTGGTAAGAATACAGGGCACTTTTCATAGGGTTCTTGTTGGTTAAGTAGGAGGTTTAAAAAATGACAGTCTTTGCTGCAATTATTAACCATTAACGTTGATAAGCAGTCTTTCGTATTGTTTTTAAAGGGCTATTATTTTTTTTGTGTAAACAAGGGCATAGACTAAATGTAAACATATACACAATCCTATGTTAAACCTTTAGGAATTGTTGTTGTAAAAAATAAGTTGAGCCCCTGGCGCATAAGTTTGGCGGCCAATAAAAGCGGCAGCTATAAAGATTTGAGAAATGACAACATCGCCGGGGTATTGTAATTGGCAATGCCTTCGTGTTTTTGTACCAGCTTGCCTTCCGGGTCGATGATGAGGGTGGTGGGCAGTGTTCCACTGTAAAGGGATGGGGATACCGGACCGGTAACCTGGTATACCGGTAAATCATATCCATGCTGCGCCATGAAAGCGGTTGATTGCGGCAGGTTGCCGTCTGCGTCGGCCAGCACAAACACAAAGCGGGGATCGTTTTTCAGTTGCTGGTACAACGCATTTACTGAACCCATTTCGGCCACACAGGGCGGGCACCATACAGCCCAGAAATTGATGAAGATGATTTTTCCTTTAAGATCGGTGCTGGTGATCCGGTTGCCGTTTTTGTCAACAAAAGAAAACGAAACGATGCCGGGCTCCTGCACGCTTTCTCTTTTAGCAGACGCGTTAAACAAGCCGGTACTGAGCAAGCCTTTTAACAGGAATGATTTGGCGCCGGGTACAAATAAAATAACCAGCATAAAAGCTACCAGTACAAACGTAGAAAAATTTTTTCGGGTAAAAAGTGGCAACGTTACTGAATTTTATTTCTTTGTTTCCGGTGCGGTAATATACCCGTTGTAAGAGATAGATTGGCGGTTATTACTGATTACCTGCAGGGTGGAACTGCCATTGTTGAAAATACTAAGCTGCATTTGCTTTACGTCCCTGGCATCCTTGAATTTTATGTTTACATCCCAGCCGCCTTTTTTCTTATTGGTAATGCTGTATTCAAAATCTTTTGAAGTAAAATCAATGCCAGCGTCTGATGAACCAATAGGAGCCGAATAGGCCCGCCCAAAATAAGGCAACTGAGAAACAATCTTGTCCTTTGCAATTTGCAGGTCATAATCACTGGTGAGCTGCCGCATACGGGCCGACAGGGGTGTTACACTTTGTGCTTTAAAAGTATAGTGCTGTGCCGTTATAAGTGCTGTTACCATGGCAATTTTTGCCGAGTCTTTTTTGCTTTGGGCCGATGAAATTGCGGGCATTAAAACAATGGCCACCGAACCAAGCAAAACAAGCAAAAGAAAAGGATATCTTTTCATACAATTTTTTTAGAATACACAGAATTTAAAGTGATATTGTGAATTAAATACCACTGTATAAAAATATCAACTAAGTAACGGATAAAAAATTTTATTGTCACTAAAACATGTTAAACATATTCAGCAATATGAAAAGCAGCATCATCCTGTATGCCGGCCTTTTTCTGGCGGTAAGTGCAAATGCGCAAACAAGAACGGGTAAACAAAGTTCGGGCAATCCTCTTTTTCCCGGCTGGTATGCGGATCCGGAAGGGGCTATTTTTAACAAACAGTACTGGGTCTTTCCAACGTATTCCGCTCCTTATGGCAAGCAGGTTTTCCTGGATGCTTTTTCATCGCCCGATTTGATTACCTGGACAAAACATCCGGCTGTAGTGGATACGGCAGCTGTAAAATGGGCGCGGCGTGCCATGTGGGCGCCTGCCATAGTGCAAAAACAAAATAAGTTTTATCTTTTCTTTGGCGCCAATGACATACAAAGCGATGCGGAAACGGGCGGCATTGGTGTAGCCGTTGCAAACAATCCCGGCGGCCCTTACAAAGACTACCTGGGCAAACCGCTGGTAGATAAATTTCACAATGGTGCGCAGCCGATTGATCAGTTTGTGTTTCACGACAGCAATGGCCAGTATTACCTGATCTACGGCGGCTGGCGGCACTGTAATATTGCCAAACTCAACAATGATTTTTCCGGCTTTACTGCTTTTGATGACGGCGTGGTTTTTAAAGAAATTACACCCGATAAATACGTGGAAGGACCTTATATGTTTGTAAGAAATGGGAAGTATTATTTCATGTGGTCGGAGGGTGGCTGGACGGGACCCGATTACTGCGTAGCTTATGCCATCGCAGATTCTCCCTTTGGACCATTTAAACGCATCGGTAAAATTTTGCAGCAGGATACAGCTATTGCAAACGGCGCCGGCCATCACTCCGTGATTAAAGTGCCCGGTAAAGATGAATGGTATATCGTCTATCACCGCCGGCCGCTTACAGAAAAAGATGGCAACTCAAGAGAGACCTGCATAGAGCACATGTATTTTGATAAGAGCGGAATGATAAAACCAGTTGTAATAACAAAAGAAGGCGTACAAAAAAACCTCCTGAAATAAGCCGCAACATAAAATTGCCCGCTGCTTATGATTGCCTGTAAACTGAAACAGTTTTTATTTGTCATAAGCCTTTTGTTTTGTGATGCGCTTTTTGCATACACAAAACAGGCCGATACACTGACACTGGAAAATGTGTTGCAGTCTTTGGACCATACCAAAATTTAGCATTCAGACCCGGGGTATATTTGCACTGTTTGGCAGCAACAGCAAAAGCGGCTGCCCGGTAACTTGATAAGCAGTGTGATGTGTAGCCAGAAGATCAATATAGCTTTGCAGTACAAGGGTGTGACACAACGATGATCGGATATTTTCAAATGCTTGCTTAAAAAAGCAGACACTTATTTTGTGTGCTTTTCTCAACTTTATTGATTGAATGCCATTACTACGAAAGCGGCTGCACCGGAATAAATGCATAGGGGTTGATGGAAAAATACCGGTCCTTGTCTTCCTGCATTTCGCCCAGTTCAAGTTCGATGAATGCATCGGCTTCTTTAATTTCCCAGAGCCACATTTTTTTGCCTTCCGGAATTTGCTCCACTATTTCGGGGAGCAGGGCGGGTAGCAAACCATTCCAGCAGGCTTCTGTCAGCATTTCTTTTTCGGAACGTTCGGGTTTTCCGGCCGACTCATTTTTATCTGAAAACCGGCTGGCAGAAAACGTGGTGCCGGTAAGAATGAGAATTTCCATTTGTGTAGAATTTGCTTTCATAATTTTACGCTTTAGGACGCTTGATTAATAAGACTCATTTTCCATTTTAAAGTATCAGGCCGGCAACCAAAAAATCTGTTAAATGAACGTATGAATGCATATACGTAGTATAGCAAGTTCCGGGTTTTGTGTTATTTGATCCAAGCGTAGGTTTGCGTAAATATGTAAGTATGAATACCAATTATGAAAAAATAGCACAGGCCATTGAATTTGTGAGCCGCAATGCAAGGCAACAGCCTGAACTGGAAACGATTGCAGCAGCGATGCATACCAGCCCGTTTCATTTTCAGCGCCTGTTTACCGAATGGGCGGGGGTGAGCCCCAAAAAATTCCTGCAGTTTCTGACGGTGGAGCATGCCAAACAATTGCTGGCCGAAAAGCAACTTACCGTGTTTGATGCTGCCTATGAAACCGGTCTGTCGGGCACGGGCCGCCTGCACGATTTGTTTGTAAACATTGAAGGGATGACGCCGGGGGAATACCGCAACGGGGGAGAAGCGATTACTATTCAATATAGTATTCAGCAATGCCGGTTTGGTAAATACGTTGTTGCGGCTACGGCAAAAGGCATTTGCAACCTGTCTTTTTTTGAAGGCAGTAAGGAAGCGGCCATTGCGGCTTTGAAAGCAAACTGGCCCAATGCCAAACTAGTGGCGGGTAACGATAGTCACCAGCAAAAAGTAATCACATTTTTTAATGGTGGCAAAGCAGGGGGGAAGGGAATCCGGCTGCACCTGAAGGGAACGCCTTTTCAATTGAAGGTATGGCAGGCATTGCTGCACATTCCGCAGGGAGATTTGTCTACTTATGGTGGCATAGCGGAGCATATTCAGCAACCCGGAGCGTCGAGGGCGGTGGGCACGGCCATTGGCAGCAACCCGGTAGGTTATATTATTCCCTGTCACCGCGTCATCAGAAGCATTGGCGAAACCGGCGGCTACCGCTGGGGCAGTATCCGCAAGAAAGCCATGCTGGGCTGGGAGGCCAGTAAAACAGATTCGGCATTGGTGAAAAACTAAATGCAGTGCTTACCGAAGATGGCAGAAGAAACCAGTACAGAATAACAATGCTTCATGCTTCCGGCGGCAACGGATATTTTTTATGTAAAGATGCAAAGTGTTTGCTTTGCGTCTTTGGTATTTTGCTTCTTTGCGTAAAACCTATGCAGCTAAACCTGCGGCTGTTGCTGTATTAAAAGGCTTTTTTCTTTTCACTGCTTTTCAGTGCAGGCAGTTTTATATCGTCGAACCCGCTTTTTTCAGCCACCATTTTTTCTACGTCTTCAGCTTTGCGTGGTGCGGCGGCGGACAATATTTCGTAATCTTTTTCTTTTATCAGCAAATCGTCTTCAATTCTAACGGCAATGCCCCACCATTTTTTATCGCAGGCACTTCCTTCGGGTATATAGATGCCGGGTTCGATGGTGATGACCATGTCTTTCTTCAGTTTTTCGTAAGAACCTTTGTCGTGCACATCCAGCCCTATGTGGTGCGAACAGCCATGCGGGTAATAAATGCGGGAGTCTGCTTCGGTTTTGATAAGTCCAATTTTGATGAGGCCTTTGGCAACAATGCTGCGGGCCGTGGTTTCTATTTCTTCAAAACTGCTGCCTTCTTTGCAAAGCTTAAAAGCAGCTTCCTGTGCATCGTATACAATGTTGTAAATGATTTTTTGTTCGGGCGTAAACTTGCCGTTAACGGGCACCGTTCTTGTAACATCGGCACTATAGCCATGGTATTCTCCGCCTACATCCATAAGTAAAGTCTTTTGGCCAATGCTCATTTTGTTGTTTTCTTCATAATGCAAAACACAGCCATTATTGCCTGCACCCACAATGGGCGGGTAGCCCCAGTGTTCGGCGCCATATTTCTTTTGTACGTAATCGTGTATGCCTTCAATTTCGCGTTCCGACATATCGGGGCGGATGGCTTTCATTACTTCAGCGTGGCCAATGGAGGAGATTTCTACGGCTTTGCGCAACAGTGCCAGTTCTTCGGGCGTTTTGATGCCCCGCAACTGGTTGGTGAAACTGCTGTACAGGCCGTTGTTCCACTTCATGTTTTCGAGACCTGCAATAATGGTTTTTCTTTCAACGGAATCCTTTGCGGCGATATATGATTTTACCAGGCTGCTGTCTTTGTATTTTCCGTTGACCAGGTTTTTAGAAAGGTAACTGAATATGCGGGGGGCGTTGGTGGCATTGAGCCGCTTGTTTACGAACAACAGATCGTCTGTGGTTGCTTCATCAAAACCAGCGGGCAGGTTAATTTGCCGGCGAAAAATAGCCGTTAGCTGCGCAAGATCACCTGCTGTGTTTTCGCCAATGCCGGCGCCGGGAAGTGCATCAAAAATAATTTTTGAAAAGCTGGAAAAATCAATAGAGAAATCGCTGTATTCAGCGCCGTCAAAAACCATTTTTATGCCCAATTCTTTTTTTACGCCATCAGCGCCCAAACGTCGTCCGGTCCATTGTTCCCGCTCCGGATCCCGTTTCTGTACAAAAAACAATTCATTGTAAGCGGAGCCGTCTTTGTAGTGCTGTGGTTCTTTAAAAATCAGCAGCAATGCATGCGGTTCTTTATAACCGGTAAAATAATACAGGTCGGGATTGGGATGGTAGGTATAATCAACATCGTTTGAAAAAGTGCGTACCGGGTAGGCAAATACAGCCATTACAGCATTGGCCGGCATCAGTTTTCTCAATGCTTCTCTTCTGCCAGCATGAAATGCGGGACTGAGGTAATCGGTTGGCTGATCATCCTGCGTAAACGCCAACAGGGCGAAGGCAAAATTCAAAAAAAGAAAAAAGACAGTTTTTTTCATACAAATAATTTGTGCGTGTATTGCACTCAAATTACATGATTTGTTTGAACATCCGGAACCCTGCCTTTATTTTAAACCGGGAAGATCCGGCTGGTTGCAGGTGCCTGCAAGTTCCGGCATTTTTCTTTCGTACTTTAGGGCAACAATTGCTATAACATGGCCATGAACAGAAAATCGTTTATAAAGAAAGCCGGGTTGATTACTGCCGGTGCCTGTATTGCAGA
>Ga0075026_100000670_pt1 | contig 14152 bp, 18 predicted proteins | sample Str012_2_FD_71392 | JGI IMG/M metagenome (GOLD analysis project Ga0075026, IMG submission 71392) | Freshwater sediment microbial communities in response to fracking from Pennsylvania, USA - Straight Creek_MetaG_SC_2012 | ecosystem: Environmental > Aquatic > Freshwater > Creek > Sediment...
GTGGAACCGGAGTTCGTCGGCGGCAAGCACCACCTCCACGAGGTGAAGGAGCAGTTCCCCGCCGACCGCTACGTGCACGTCGGCGACACCGACGTGGACGAGCGCTACGCGTTGCTCGCCGGCTTCGAGTTCCTCCACGTCGAGCAGCTCGAGCTTCCCGTCGTCGCCGACTCGATCCACGACTCGGCCTGGTCGCCACCCGTTTGACGACTCGCTTCCTCGCGAGTCAGTCCGGGATCCACTCGTACAACACGTCGGGCTCGTGCTCCTCGTTGCGCGAGCCGTCGGTCATCTCAACCGCGTGGAAGCCGCGATTCTCGTAGAACCGGCGAGCGTTGGCGTTCTGCTGGAACGTCCACAATCGAAAGCCCTGATCGCGGCGCACTTTCGCGTGGGCGAGGAGCGCGGCGCCGATGCCACGCGCCTGTTCGGAAGCGTCGACGTACAGGTGGTTGAGCATGGTGTCGCCCAGCGCAGCGAAGCCGAGGATGCGACCATCCTCGTCCCAGACCCACACCTCTTGCTCTTCGACGGCAGCACCGAAGAACACGAGGTCCTCTTCCTTCGTGTGCAACGAGGGGAGGAACCTCAACGTGCCAAAGGAGCGGCGGAACAAGGCCGCGATCGCGGGCGCATCATCGGACACCGCCCGGCGAATCACGAGGTTCGTATCACCCGAGCGTCGTGTCCTCGAACTTCTCCATCGCCCGGAAGGGTGGGACGCCGGTATCGAGGTCTTTGAACAGGCGGTCGCGGCCGTCGGCCAGGGCCTGCAGCGTCCACTTCTCGTCGGAGCTGATCTGCGTGGCCGGACGCCAGCCGTCGAGGATCTGCGCGACACCACCGCTGATCTTCAGCACCTGACCGGTGATGCCGTCGGCCAGAGGCGACGCCAGCCAGACCGCGCCGGCCGCCGGGTTGTCGGGCGAGAGCATCGGGTTGTCGGCGAGGTCCTCGCCAGTACCAACCGTCCCCAGCAGACGCGTCGCGGCCACCGGCGCGATCGAGTTGACCCGCACACCCGAACGACCGAGCTCCCGCGCGAGGACGATGGTCATGCTCGCGATGCCAGCCTTCGCCGCCGCGTAGTTGACCTGACCGGCATTGCCGTACAGCCCCGACTCCGACGCCGTGGTGACGATCGCCGCGTTCGCGGGCTCGCCCGTCTCCTTCGCCTTGGCCCGCCAGTACGCGCTGGCGAACCGGATCGGCGCGAAGTGACCTTTGAGGTGCACGCGGATGACGGAGTCGAACTCCTCCTCGGACATGTTGAAGCTCATCTTGTCGCGCAGGATGCCGGCGTTGCAGATGAGCACGTCGAGGCCGCCGAACGTGTCGATCGCCTGCTGCACCATGCCTTCGGCGCCACTCCAACTCGCGCAGTCGTCGTAATTGGCGACGCCGTCGCCGCCCGCAGCCTTGATCTCGTCGACGACCTGCTGCGCCGGGGTCTGATCGGCGCCTTCACCGGCGCCGGAGCCACCGAGGTCGTTGACCACGACCTTCGCACCTTCGCTCGCCAGGAGCAGCGACTCCGAGCGACCGATGCCGCGTCCTGCGCCGGTGACGATCGCAACCTTGCCGTCGAAGAGTCCCATCGTTCCGTCCTCTGCTCGTTCCCGTCCGGCCAGCGAGGCTAGCGACAAGTCTCCGCTCGTCACCACCGTCTGATCGTCGATACGGTCAGGCCATGGCTGCGTCACCCGACCTCCCCCGCGCGTCGACACTCGAGGAGCTCCTCGACCTCGAGGAGCTCGACCGCGATCTGTACCGCGCGCACAATCCTCGCCGCTCGTTCACCCCGCACCTCTACGGCGGCCAGGTCGCGGCCCAGGCGTTGCGGGCGGCGGGCCTGACCGTGCCCGAAGGGCGATTCCCCCACTCGCTGCACGGCTACTACTTGCGGGCGGGCGAGGCCGATCACCCGACGATCATGCGCGTGACCCGTGACCGCGACGGCCGCTCGTTCTCGGCCCGGCACGTGGTCGCGCTGCAACGCGGCGAGGCGATCTTCACCGCGTCGGCGTCGTTCCACATCGACGAGGAGAGCGGCGACTTCTCGGGTGTGCCCCTACCGGCCGACATCCCCCAACCGGAAGACATCGCCGAAGGCCTGGGTAACGAAGAGGTGCTCTTCGAGATGCGGCCCGTGTTCGGCGATCCCCCACCAGGTCCCGACGAGTGGCGCGCGTCCCGGAAGATCTGGGGCCGCACCCGAGAGCGTCTGCCCGACGAGCGCGTGCTGCACGCCTGCGGGATCATGTACTTCTCCGACATGAGCACCGGCTTCGCCGAGCTCGACGTCGTAGGCCTGCCGCGTGGCGGCACGAGCCTCGACCACACCATCTACTTCCATCGCCCGACGCGCGCCGACGACTGGCTGTTCATGGAACTCGAGCCCGTCTCGGCCGCGGGCGCGCGAGGCGTGTACCGCGGGTCGATCCACGACCGCGCCGGCCGCCTCGCGGCGACGCTCGTGCAGGAGAACCTGATGCGCCCGTGGGCGACGCAGCCCCTCCCGCGCTAGCTGTCGGCGATCATCTTGCGGGTGACGAAGCGCCAGGTGCCGTCGTCGCGCCGCAGCGTGTCTTCGTAGCGACCGGTGATCACGAGCTTGGTTTCGCCCGCACCGCCCGCGGTCGACCACATCTGGAGGTAGAGGCGCGCGTTCGCGTTCGCGCCGTCGCCGTCGATCGACACGTTGCTCACGAGGTGTCGAGCCCCCGGTGCCATCGTCGGCACGAAGTCGGCGAAACCCTTCAGCTCGTCGACACCCTTCACCACGTTGAAACCGGTGTCGAGTGATCCGCCGTCGGTGAAGAGATCGGCGAACCCGGTGCCGTCGCCGGCGTCGACGCAGTGGTTGTAGTCGGCGATGAGCTTCTGGATGGCGAGGATGTCGTCGGCGGCGAGCGCCATGTCGGCTCCTTGGTCGGAAACAAGGCGGGCACCGCATTCTGCCACCCGCGCCGGTACGCTCGTCGCCCATGGCAGCAACTGACGACGTCATCTCCGTCGAACGGGTGATCCCGGCACCACCCGAGAAGATCTTCGACCTCCTCGCCGACCCCGCCCGCCACCGCGACATCGACGGCTCGGGCACGGTGCGGGAAGCCAAGCAGGGTTCGGAACGACTCGCCCTCGGCTCGAAGTTCGGGATGTCGATGAAGATGGGCATGCCCTACTCGATGATGAACGAGGTGATCGCGTACGAGGACAACCGGAGCATCGCCTGGCAGACCCGCGCGCCTTCGTCGTGGGCAGCGAAGCTCGGCGGTGGACGGATCTGGCGCTACGACCTCGAGCCGGTCGACGGCGGCACGCTCGTGCGCGAGACCTGGGACATCTCCCAGGAAGCGGCGCTGAGCAAGCCCCTCGTGAAGCGCGGCGCCAAGCACACCGCCACCAACATGGAGAAGACGCTCGCCCGCATCGAAGCGGTCGTCACCGCCTGACGGTCGATGGCGCGGCGTGGGCCCGCTTGACCGCTCGCAGCAGCGCGGCGGTGATCACGGGCGCGAGACGATCAGCGCCGGCTGCGGTGAAGTGCACGCCGTCGGCGCGGATCACGGGGTCGGCCACGCCACCCGGACACGTGATCGCGTCGACGTCGAGCAGGTGCAGGTGGCTGGCGCGTGCCGCGTCGACCCACGCCGCGGTGACCGCGCGCACGCGCGCCACGTCGAGGCGTTCACTTGCCTGACCCTCTCCACCGGGCAACGTGTTCTGGCCGTAACACGTCGGCTTCACCGCAACAACGGGCGCGCCACCGGAACGCAGGATGCGGAACAGCTCGTGCAGGTCGGCGCCGTACAGCTTCTTCCACGCCGCGTCGCCCGGATGGATGACGATGCCGTTCGGTCCCGCCACGTCGAACAGATCGCGCGCACCCGCCATCAGGAAGATCACGTCGGGCTTGGTCGCGGCCACGTCGCGCGTCCACTGCTGTTGCCAGCGACCGGCACCGCCGCACTGGTTGCGGACCGGTTCACCGGTCGCGAGAATCACCACCGGCACCGACGAGATCGAGCAGCCGAGCAGGGTGCTGTCCCAGAGCACCAACTCGGGGCGCGCCACCAGCCCGTGAAGACCCTGACCCTTCGGTGATCCGACTGCGAGCGTGCCCGCCTGCGATTCGCCGACCACGAGCACGCGGATGCGAGCGGGAGGAGTTGCGGTCGCGCGCGCCCCGGCCGCGTTCGTGACGCCGAACCCGGCGAGTGTCGACACCACCACGAACACGGCCGCGCGAACGGCGAGGAACGACGCCACAGCCGTCGATGGTACGACCGTCTAACCTGCAGCCATGGCCTCGGTCACCATCATCGGCGACGACACCACCAACACCACCACGGTGACGGCAGAGATCGCGGACGGCCGCGTGTTGGTCGAGCGCGACGCGCTGCCGCAGGCCCTCGGCTACGCGCTCAAGCCGGAAGGCCTCTGCCGCGACGACACCTGCGTGCCGGTGCGCGACCCGTCGACGTTGTTCGTGGGCGAGCGGCTCGACATCGCCGCGGTTGCGAGCGCGCTCGGCCGGCCGTCAGTGGTCGACCCCGACGCGGGGATCGTGGCGATCGCACTCGATCACGAACGCCGCCGCGACGCGTTGCAGTCACTCATCGCGCCCGACTTCACCCTCCCCGACCTCGACGGCACACCGCATTCGCTGTCGCAATGGCGAGGTCAGAAACGCCTGCTCCACGCGTTCTCCTCCTGGTGAGGCTGCCGCTACGACCTGCCCGGGTGGCAGGTCCTCAACGACGAACTGGCTGACGACAACTTCACGGTGATCGCGGTCGCGCTCGACGAGTCGGCCGACGCCGTACGCCCGTGGACCGATGGCATCACGCTGCCGGTGCTGCTCGATCGCGAACACGTGCTCACCGAGCTCTACGCGATCACCAACGTGCCCGCGGTGGTGTGGATCGACGAAGCGGACCGCATCGTGCGCCCGAACAGCGTCGCCTTCTCCAACGACATGTTCAAGGAGTTCACCGGCGTCGACGCCGGCCCCCACCTCGACGCGCTCCGGGCCTGGGTGCGCGACGGCACGCTGTCGATGTCGGCCGACGAAGCGCGCGCCGCGGTGCCCGACCTCTCCGACGACGACGTACGGGCCCGCCTGCACTTCCGCGTCGCGGTCGAAGCGCGTCGACGCGGCGACGACACGGTCGCGGGGCGGCACTTCGCGCGCGCAGGTGAGCTCGCGCCGATGGATTTCACCATCCGCCGCGCCGCCATGCCACTGATCGGTGAAGACCCGTTCGGTCAGGACTTCATGGCGCTCTACCAGGAGTGGGAAGCGGCCGGCAGCCCGTTCAACGGCCTCCCGGCCATGACCGACGACTGACACGCGCGAGCGCGCTACGTCGAGGTGGCATCCTCCGGTTCGCTGCCCACCGGGGTCGTCGGGATGCTCCCACTCAGGAACAACGCGACGAGCGCGAGCACCGCGAGGACGGCGAGCGTGGCGCGGAGAGCGTCGATGCGAGCCTGGGCGTTCTCGTCGACGACCGCGGTCGCCGTCGCCGGGGGCACGCCGGCGTCGTCGAGCGCCTTCTCCAGGTCGGCGTCGGAGATGAAGGGCACGCCGCTGGTGAGCTCGGTCTGCGCCTTCGAGCTGAGGTCTTTCGGCACCGCCGGGTTGCTCTGGATCCCGGCGAAGAACGACGCGGTGAGCGCCGACATCAGGATCGCGCCGGCCAGCGCGGTACCGAGCGAGATCCCGAGGTTGGAGAACGTGTTCTGGAGGCCACCGACCTCGCCGCTCTGCTCGTCGGGCAGCGCCGACACAGTGACCGCACCGAGTTGCGACGCCAGCGCGCCGATGCCGAGGCCGGCGAGAAGCATCGGCCAGAGGGTGATCTCGGGCCCGGCGCCCGCGTCGAGCGCGGCGACGAACACGACCAGACCGAGGAACAGCATGAGGAACCCGAAGCGGCACACGCGGCGCGGCGACGCCTGCGGGAACAACTTGGGGACGCCGACGGCCGCGATCACCAGCGTGATCGACAGCGGCATGATGCGTAGCCCGGTGTCGATGGCCGAGAGGCCGAGCGCGATCGAGAGGAACAGCGGCACCGCGAAGAAGAGGCCGGCCTGGAGCAGGTACTGGAAGAAGAACGCGGTGAGCCCGCTGCGCAACAGCTTGACCTTCAGGATCGCGGGATCGAGCAGGGCGGCCTGACCGGTGTCGCGCCGGTGCTTCTCCCACTCGAGGAAGATCAGCAGCACCGCGCCACCACCGAGGAGCAACCAGATCACCGGCGAGAGGCCCAGCCACTTGGGCGCGTCGGGTTTGGGCTGCACGAAGCCCCAGGTGCCGGAGCGCAGAACGCCGTAGACAATGAGGCCCAACCCAAGGGCCGAGAGCGCGGTACCCACGAGGTCGAGGCGGGCACCTTCCTCCTTCGGGGTGTCGGCGGTGCGCCGGTTGAGCAATAGCACCACGCCGATCACCAACACCTCGCCCACGAACACGTAGCGCCACGACCAGTAGGTGGTGAACAGCCCGCCGATGAGCGGACCGAGCGCCACCGCGATCGCGCCCCCGGCAGTCACGATGCCGTAGGCGCGCGGCCGTTCCGACTTGACGAAGTTCGACGCCACCAACGCCACGATCGCCGGCATCACGAGGGCGGCGCCAACACCCTCGAGGAACGACCACCCGAACATCAGTACCGCGAGGTTGGGCGAGATTGCGGTCGTGAACGATCCGCACGCGTAGATCACACACCCGATCGTGAACGCGCGCTTGCGGCCGAGGATCGCGCCCATCCTCCCGCCGGTGATCATCAGCGACGCCATCACCAACGTGTACATCGTGATCGCGGTCTGGATGCCGGTCACCGTCGTGCCGAGATCCTTCGCCACCGTCGCGATCGAGACGTTCATCACCGACGAATCGAGGATCATCACGAACTGCGCGGCCGCCAGCGTGACGAGGACGGCCTTGGCCGCCGCGCCGACGGTCGGTGCCTCGCTGGCGCTATCGCTCATCGTGGTGTCACCCGAGCGCGGGCAGCACTTCTTCGACGTAGAGGCGCAACGAGCTCCACGCCTCGTCGATCGGCATGCCGCCGACGAGCGGGTGGAGCGCGCACGTGGCCGCCGCGTCCTGGGCCTTGAGCCGGTCGACGAGCTCGGCCGGTGTGACCACCTCGTAGATGCCTTCCGCACGCAGCTCCTCGACCGTCGACGCGTGCGAATGCACCGACGACGTCTGACCTTCGGGCTGCCACGACGAGTACGTGGCCGCCTCGTGCAGGAAGTGATGGCCGAGGTCGCGCCAGACGCGATCGGGGTCTTCGGCGACGTGCGTCATCGCGGTGTGCTCGGGGGGCATGGCGCAGAAGCCCTGGGTACCGTACTCCTTGCACTGCTCGTAGTAGTAGGCCTCGAGCTCGGGCAGGTTGGCGGGAGGCATGTAGGGAAGACCGAAGCGCGCGGCCCGGCGCACCGCGGCCTTGCTCGAACCTCCAAGCATCAGCACCGGATGCGGCTGGGTGAACGGGCGCGGGGTCACCTGCACGGTCTTGCCGCGGAACTCGAACGGTTCGCCCGTCCACGCCTTGAGCATGGCGTCGATCGCTTCGTCTTGCAGCGCGCCGCGCTTCGACCATTCCTTGCCGTGCGCGTCGTATTCACTCGGGCGGTAGCCGATGCCACCCGTGACGACGAGACGCCCGCCACTGGCGAGGTCGAGCACCGCGATGTCTTCGGCGATGCGAAGGGGATCGTGCAACGGCACGAGCAGCGCGTTGATCGTCGCCATGATGCGCGTCGTGCGCCCAAAGACCAATCCGGCCATCACCAGTGGCGACGGACTCCACCCGTTCTCGGCGCCGTGGTGCTCTTCGAGTGAGATCGCCTGCAGTCCGTGTTCGTCGGCGAACCCAGCCATGTCGACGAATGCTTGGTAGCGCGCCGACATCTCGTTGGGCTCGAGGCCGGGCTGGATGCAGTTGAAGCGGACGACGGAGTACGGCATGGCCGGGAACTTAGCTGGTTGGTGCCGTGCTCCGGAGCGGCACGACGGTCGTCCGCGCCCGGAGGCGCACGACGAGAAACGCGTGCGCCACCGCGACCACCGTGAGGAGGGCGACGCCCTCCACCAGGTCGATCCACGGGATCTTCCACGCGCCGACGCCCACCAGGGCGACGGCGAACGCCGTCGCCAACCGCAGCGTCAGGAGTGGGGCGATCGGCCGTCGGCGGGTGCACGCTCCGATCCCGGCGAGTCCCAGGTAGACGAGCGCGAGCGTCGCCATGATCTCGAGGATGTCCTCGGCCGGGAGGTGCTCGAAGAAGCCGATCGACACCAGCCTCGAAACGCCGATGGCCGTACCGGCGATCCCGAGCTGCGTCACGAGGTGGGATCCGAACCACGGCGCGAGCCGTCGCTGATCGACCCCGGCGTGCGGGATGTCTTCGAAGTACGACGCCCACAGCGCGAACGTGAGCACGAACTGGAACGCCAGCGCGACCACGTCGACGCCGTCGACGGAGCTGTTGCTCACCGCGATCGCGACCTTCACGAACGACTCGCCGCACACGATGATGGTGAACGCGCCCAACCGCTCGACGAGATGGGCTTCGTCGAGTGTAGGCAGCTGCGCCAGCCGCCCTGACCGCACGATCGCAGGCAGGACCATGACGGCCATTCCCGTCGCCGCGAGCGCGATGCGCGCGACCTCCGGGAGGGGTGCAGCCACAAAGAAGCACACTGCGGCTGCCGCGTTCAACGCAGCCAGGCCGCGCGCGAACCGCACGTCGGGACCACCCTCGCGCGCGGCACGCCAGTACATCAGCGCGACCGTGGCCACGAGCAGGCCGTACGTCGCGGTGAGCGACGCTTCGTCGTCGGTGATGCCCGAACGCGCTTCGATCGCGATCAACACGACGCAGAACATCTGGACCAACACGAGAAGCCGATGACCCAGATCGGTCATGCGGAAGCGGTTGGCGAAGACGGTCGTCGACACCCAGACCCACCACACCGCGGAGAACACGGCCACCACCCACGCGATGCGCGCCGCGTCGTGCAGATGGGAGACCGCGGAGCTGAAGACCAGGATCGCGGCCACGAACACCAGGTCGTAGAACAGCTCGATCCACACCCCCATCTGGACCAGGGTGTAGGAGACGACCTCGTCGCCCGGCTCTGCCATCGCTACGGGTTGGCGGCGGGGGCCAGCCGTTCGGCGAAGAACGCCAGCACCCGGTCGAGCGCTTCACGCGTCGGGTGACCGGGCTCGTCGACGAAGTGCTGCGTGAGCACCGAGTGCGCGGCGCGCGGGATGCCGTGCTGGTTGCCCTTCGACGAATCGATCTCGATGCCGATGAACGCGTCGCCGAGTTCACGGCGCAGGGTCTCGAACCGAGCGGCGGGCACCATCGGGTCGCCGGTGAAGCGCAACCCAATCACGCACGCGCCCGCCTGCGCGCGCTGCTTGACCCGAGCCAGGTCGGCATCGCTGATCCCGACGGCGCGACGCCGCGCGGGGAAGACCCCGAAGGGCAGCGACGGCTGGCTCAACACCGGCGCGAGCATCGTGTCGTCGACCATCATCCCGAGCGCGAATCCTCCGGTGAAGCACATGCCGACCGCACCCACCCCGGGACCTCCGCACTCCTCGTGCGCGGCGCGCGCCAGCGCGCAGAGCCAACCGGTGATGGGGCTGGTGCGGTCGAGAGCGAACGTCGTGAACTCGCGGGCCACGCACCCGCGCACCACTTCGGTGAGCGCGTACCCGCCGCTCATCGCCCGACCGGGTGTGCCGAACAGTGACGGCATGCGGACGCTGAAGCCGGCGGCGACCACCCGACGGGCGAACGCGGCGACCTCGGGGATGAGGCCGGGCATCTCGTGGATCACGATGATCGCGGGTCCTTGGCCACCCGCGTAGACCGATCGCGTCGTTCCCTCGTGCGTGAACGTCGTCTCGTCGAACCCTGCGAGTGCATCCACCATGGTGTGAGACACTACGAGATCAACTGAGGCGCGAGCCGCGAACCGAGGAGCAGTACGTGATCGAGAACGACGACGACATCAGCGAAGTCGAAGTGGTCACCAGCGCCGTCGGCGACGACGGCACGGTGGTGGTCGACGACCTGAAGGCACTCGTCGATCACGACGGCAACGTGCTCGCGACCGACGAGACGATCGCAATGGAGAGTCCCGACGGCACCATCGTCATCGACGAAGTGATCTCCGTCGCCGGTGACGACGGCGAGCTGCACGCCATCGAGGAAGATGTCGTCGTCATCGACGGCGACGATTCCTAGCTCGACAGCTGCTTGAGCGCGTCGAGGGCGCGGTCGGCGTGCACACCCATGCGGATCTCGCTCTTGACCACTTCGACGACGCGCCGGTTCTGATCGATCACGAACGTCACCCGCTTGGGCGGACCCTTCTTGCGGGCCACGCCCATCATCCGCGCGACCGTGCCGTCGGAGTCGGAGAGCAGCGGGTAGTCGAAGTCGTGCTTCTCCGAAAACTGGTGCTGCTTGTCGACCGAGTCGCGGCTGATCCCGACGCGTTGCGCGCCGACCGCGGCGAACTCCGACGCGAGGTCGCGGAAGTGGCAACTCTCCTTGGTGCACCCGGTCGTCATCGCCGCCGGATAGAAGAACAGCACCACCGGACCCTTCTCCAGCAGTCCGCTGAGTGAACGGACGGTGCCCGTTTCGTCGGGCAGCTCGAAGTCTTCGACCACGTCACCAACATCCATCCGCCCAACGTACCGTAGTGACGGAGTGCGACGGTATTGCCGTCGGAATCTCTCAGGCTTCGACGAGCGGCATGAGCCGGAACAACCCGAGGCGACGACCGGCGACCACCGTGCCCAGGATGAGCGCGACGAGGGCCGTCGCCGCCAGCGCGGTGCGCAGCTCGGACGACATCTCGCCGTGGAACGCGGCGATGGTCGCGAGGTTGAGGAGCGCGTGCACCACCGCCGCGGGGAGCAGCGCACCCGTACGCAGCATCGCGTAGGCCAACACCATGCTGAGGCACACGAACGGAAGCGCGTGCAGCGTGTCGCTCATCTGTGCGACGTGGCCGGGGAGCACGGTGAACACCACACCCGACGCGACGATCGCGACCAGGCCCGGCCCAACGCCCCAGTCTTCGGCGTTGCGCCAGTTGCGCCCACACAACTTCGCCACGGTTGCGCCGACGAGGATCAAAACCGCGAGCCGGTACACCAGCTCCTCGTCGAGCGCCGCGAGCACGAGACCGATCGCCTCGGCGAAGCCACCGAGGTGGAGCGCGTATTGCCAGACGCCGAAGAAGAGCGCGGCGCCCGCGATCACGAGGAACTCGCGCCACGCCGCCAGGTTGGTGCGGTCGAGGCCGAGGCGACGCCATCCGACCATCAGCACCAGCAGGAACTCGATGGGCAAGGTTGGTGAGATCGGGACGCGGCCCAGGTACCCGAGGTTGAAGTCGAGCCACGCGGTCACGACGTCGAAGCCCACGGTGAGGGCGGCGACCGCCACGATGGGGCCAGTCACGGGCCACCGGGTCCACCGGCACCAGCGCCAGACGAACTCCACCCGCGGCGACGTGTTCCGAATACCCACCACCTCCGCCACCACGAGTGGGAGTCTAACCACTCAAGGTGGTGTCCCGGCTCATCCGTAGCGGCGGGCGCGGCGCACGATCACGACGATCAACGCGGCGTTGACCGCGCCGACCACCAGGGCGAACGCACCGAACAGCGCGTCGCCACCGGCCACCTTCACAACGCCCACCACCACGAAGAACGCGGCGAGAAGCCCGCGCAGGATGAGGATCGTGCGCAGCCGGCCCACGGCGACGCCGGCTACGCGCGGTCGGGTCAGATCCCGACGAGGACGCGTACCCGTCGCGCCTGGTCGCCCTTCTTGCCCGGCCCGACCTCGAACTCCACGTGTTGGCCCTCCTCGAGGCGGCGGTGACCGTCACCCTCGATGGCGGAGAAGTGCACGAACACGTCGCGGTGTCCGGTGCGCTCGATGAAGCCGAAACCCTTGCGGGCGTCGAACCACTTGATGATCCCACTCGGCCACTCGTCGGTGCCGGTCGTCGGCGCGGGAACGGTCGCACGCGCAGTCGCGGGCGAAGCGTTCGTGGGCGCAGAGTTCGAGGGCCGCGCGGGTGCGGTCGAGGCCGAGAGCAACGAGTTGTCGGGACGATCGAGACCGGGACGTTGCCCGAGCTCGCGCTGGAAGCGCGTCGCAAGCCCGCGCTGGTCGGAGACGACCAACGACACGACCGTTCCGCTCGCGCCGGCCCGGGCGGTGCGACCCGAGCGGTGGGTGTAGTCCTTGAAGTCGGCGGGCGGATCGAAGTGGACGACGCACGCGACCGAATCGACATGGATGCCGCGCGCGGCGACGTCGGTGGCCACGAGAGCCGCGACCTTGCCGTCGGCGAAGGATGCGAGGGCGCGCTCACGCTGCCCCTGGGAACGATTGCCGTGGATCGCCGCGCTGCTCACGCCCCGCTGGTCGAGCTTCTTGGCCAGCGCGTCGGCACCGTGCTTGGTGCGGCAGAACACGATGGTCGGACCGGCGGCGGTGACGATCTCGGCAGTCACCGCAACCCGCTGGGCGCGGTCGACGGACCAGAAGCGGTGCGTGGCGAGCGTCTGGTCGGCCTCGGGGAGGAGATGGCGCGACGGGTCGCGCTGGTAGCGGCGCACGAGTTGGTCGACGGCACCGTCGAGGGTCGCCGAGAACAGCATCGTCTGGCGGGTTGCCGGCGTGCGGTCGAGCAACTGCTGCACGGCGGGCAGGAAACCCATGTCGGCCATGCGGTCGGCTTCGTCGACCACGACGATCTCGACCTCGTCGAGGTCGACTTCGCGCCGCTCGATGAGGTCGGCGAGGCGACCGGGACACGCGACGAGCACGTCGACGCCGCGGCGCAGGGCCTTGAACTGCGCGCCGAAACCGGCACCGCCGTAGACCGCGGCGACGCGGAGCTTGCGGGCGTGCCCGAGCCACTCGAGCTCGCCGCACACCTGGGCCGCGAGCTCACGCGTCGGGACGAGTACGAGACCACGCGGTCGCTTCGGTCGGGCCTGGCCCACGCGCGCAACGAGCGGGATGCCGAAGGCGATGGTCTTGCCCGAGCCGGTGGGGGCGCGCCCGCAGAGGTCGCGGCCGGCGAGGCCGTCGGGCACGGTCATCGCCTGGATGGGGAACGCGGTCTCGAGGCCGCGAGCGCGGAGGGTGCCGACGAGATCGGCGGGGACGCCGAGATCGACGAAGTTGGTACTGGACATGACGGGTTGACTCCTGTGCTTCGGATCGGGATGGGTGTCAGGGAGGGTGGACGAACCCCGAAACGACCCGGAGACACCGGAGACACGAGAGCGCGCATACCCACTTGCAAAGAGCCGAACGCGGCGACAAACACGCGCTCGGAAGCACCAGGGTAGCAGACGCCATGATGGAGCCATGGCAACCGCCGAAGAGCGTCCGATCGACGACACCCCGGTGCACACGGCCGATCTCCCGGCGACGCCGCAGCGCGACCGCACGATCCCGGCGACCGCGTGGATCGAAGCACCGCGCGAGCTCGTCACATTGGGTGCCGACATCGGCTACGAGCTCGTGACCTACAAGCGGCGGATCGGGCCGTGGCTCCTGTGGCGGGCCGGTCCGGCCGTGAAGGCCGACGCGCGCTACCTCGCGCTCGCGGCCGACAACCTGCGGATCCAGTACAGCTTCCGGCTCCACCCGACCGGCGACGGCGAGGGCCGGGGGCCCGACGGCGTGGTGCACCACCGCTTCCGCGCGTGGAAGGAGGCCCTGCGCGACACCGCGCCGGGGTGACACGGTTCGCGGGCCCGACGCGCTTACGGTGGATCCGATGGAGCGCCAAACCGGGCTCGGCCGGAGCCTGGAAGACGTGCTCGACTCGATGACCCCGGTCGACGCCGACGCTTCGGCTCCGGGTCGGGTCCTCTTCGAACCCGAGGACCTCGAGCAGCAACTCGACCAGTTGATGGGCGACATCCGCGACTTGCGGGAACGGGTTCAGCACCTCGTGGGGATGGTGCCCGACGGGACCGGCACCAATGGCCACGGGACGAACGGCGTGGCCGCCCACCCGCTCGCGGCGACCAAGAAGAAGAAGAAGAAGAAGAAGAAGAAG
>Ga0075026_100000671_pt1 | contig 14149 bp, 14 predicted proteins | sample Str012_2_FD_71392 | JGI IMG/M metagenome (GOLD analysis project Ga0075026, IMG submission 71392) | Freshwater sediment microbial communities in response to fracking from Pennsylvania, USA - Straight Creek_MetaG_SC_2012 | ecosystem: Environmental > Aquatic > Freshwater > Creek > Sediment...
GGTGCAGCCTCGGCCACCCGATCGCGGCGACCGGTGCCCGCATGGTCGTCACCATGATCAACGAACTGCGCCGCCGCGGGAAGACCCACGGCGTCGTCTCGATGTGCGCGGGTGGGGGCATGGGCTCAGCGATGGTGCTCGAGGTGCAGCAGTGAGCGTGGCCATCGATCTCACCGGCAAGCGGGTTCTGGTCGTCGGCGGCTCGGCCGGCATCGGGCGGGGCACCGCGCTCGCGGCGGCCCACGCGGGCGCCGCGATCACCGTCGTCGGTCGCAACCCCGACAAGCTCAAGGAAGTGGTCGCCACCGCGGGCACCGGAACTGCGATTGTCGCCGACGTCACCGAACCCGGTCGCTGTGCCGAGCTCGTCGCCGAAGCGGTCGATGCGATGGGAGGCCTCGACGCCGTCGTCTACTCGACGGGCGTCTCGCCGCTCGCGCCGCTCGAGGAGGTCGATGCCGAAACGTGGCAGCGGGTGATCGCCACGAACTCGATCGGTCCCGCGTTGGTCGCTCAGGCGGCCGTGCCCCAACTGAGCGACGACGGTCTTGTGGTCTTCATCTCGTCGATCACCGTGGGCGCCGCGCACTACGGCCTCGGACCGTACGCGGCGAGTAAGGCCGCGCTCGACCGGACCGTACGGTCGTGGCGGGTCGAGCACCCGGAGCGGCGATTCGTGTGCATGGCGGTCGGCGACACGCACGACACCGACTTCGCACGCGACTTCGACATGGAACGTGCAGCCGCGCTCACGCCGAAGTGGGTGGCCGCGTCGGTGATCTACAAGAACCACATGGAATCAGCCGACCTCGGCCTCACCATCGCCGAGTTCGTCGCAATGATGCTGGCCCACCCCGGGCTCACCATTCCGGAGTTGACCATCGTGCCCACCGGTCCGATGTTGACGATGGAGGACGTCCAGGAGCTGATGGACGCACTCACGGCGTCGATGTCGGCTACCTGATCCGGGGCTTGGTGCGCGGGCGCGACGCGAAGGTCTCCTCGCCTTCGCGCAGCCGCTGCTTGTTGACACCCAAGTGCAGGAACGTGTTGCCGAGAGCGGTGGCCTGCGCGGGCGGAAGGTCACGAGCGGCCCACAACGTGCGGAGCGTGGCCATCAACGCATCGGCCGGTTGCGCGGCGATCACCTGCGCCGCCCACGTCGCCGCAGCCATGAGCTCGTCTGCGGGCACGACTTCGCTCACCAAGCCGATCTCGTAGGCGCGCCGCGCCGACATGCGCTCCGCCGCGCCCAGGAGGGCCATGCGCATCGCTTCGCCGAACGGGATCTTGGCCAGCAGCTCGATGGGCTCGAACACCGCGGGCATGGTGTAGGTGACGTGGGGTTCGACGAAGGTCGCGTGATCGGCCGCGATGATGAAGTCGACTTGGCCGAGAAGGTAGAACGCGCCCGCCGCCGCGGTGCCGTTGACCGCGGCGATCACCGGCTTCCACAACCGGTTCACGCGCGGGCCGATCGACAGGCCGGGGTCGTCGTAGGTGTACGGGTCCCACGGCACGTCGAAGGGGATCTCGTTGCGGTCGTAGCCCGTGCAGAAGGCTTGATCGCCGGCACCGGTGAGGATGGCCACGCGCACAGCATCGTTCCAGCGCATCGCTTCCCAGACCGCGGCCAGCTCGTCGATCATCTTGAGGTTGAAGCAGTTCTGCACGTCGGGCCGGTTCAGCGTGACGTAGGCGATGCCGTCGTCCTCGCGGTAGAGCAGGGTCTCGAGCTCCATGTGACTCCTCGAACGATGGTCAGACAGATGGTCAGACAGCGGTGAACACCATGGGAAAGGTGTCGAGAGAGCGGATCGCGGGGGTGTAGACGAGCTCGACCCCGGGCTTGATCGAGTACTCGGGGATGCGGGTGTGCCACTCGCGCAGCGCCACCCGTAGCTCGAGGCGGGCCAGGTGCGAACCGAGGCAACGGTGGACGCCACCGCCGAACGCGTTGTGCGGGTTCACCGCACGGTCGAAGCGCACGTCGTAGGCGTCTGGCAGCGCGGCCTCGTCGGTGTCGACCGACCCGAGGCTGATGCTCACCATGTCGCCCCGCTTGATCGGGCACCCCATGAGCTCGGTGTCTTCGGCGGCGACCCGGGCGATGCCTCCCACCGGTGTCTCCCAGCGCAACAGCTCCTCGACCGCCGACGGCACCAGCGACGGGTCGGTGACCAGTTGGCGGCGCTGCTTGGGGTGGTCGCAGAGGTAACCGAAGAAGCAGTCGAGCGACGCGCTCACCGTGTCGAGACCGGCGATGAGGAACAGGAAACAGACGTCGAGGATGTCGTTGCGGGTGAGCTTGTGCCCATCGACCTCGGCGTCGAGGAAGCGGCTCAGCAGATCGTCGCGTCGTTCGACCTCGCGCTCGTCGAGCACTTCGTTGAAGTAGTCGTAGATCGACGCGCCGATCTCGTTCTGGTAGGCGATCGTGTCGGCGTGATCACGGGGTTTTCCGACGATGTGGTCGGGACGGATCACGCCGTTCTTCATGGTGAGGAACGTCGGGAGGTCCGACAGTGGGAGCCCGAGCAGGGTGAGGAACACCTCCGACGGCAGCGGGACCGAGAACTCCGTGGAGAAGTCGCACTCACCGCGGTCGATGAACGCGTCGATCCGTTCGTGGACCAACGCCGCGACCGGCGCTTCGAGCTCGGCCATGTGGCGCGGCGCGAAGAGTGGATCGAGGATCTTACGGTACTTCACGTGGTCGGGCGGGTCGATCTGGAGAGGGATGAGCGGCCGGACCGTGCCCATCGGCAGCAGCGAATCGGTCGCGGCCGATGAGAAAACCTCGGGGCGGCGGAAACACTCCAGCGCCGCTTCCTTGGTCGTGAGGATGTGACCCATCCCGTCGACGGAGATCACCGGCGCGGCCTCGCGCATCAGGCGGTACGTCTCCTGCGGATGGCGGTTCGTCTCGGCGTCGAGCGAGAAGATGTCGAAACCGCTCGCCGCGTCATCCATGACTACTCCTGGAACTGAGGGAGGGCCCGCCCGGGGCGCCCGTCGGTGAGACCCACAATGTACGAGCTGAGCCACACCCCCATGCACGCATCGGCCACCGCGGCCCGGCGACCCGCGAGTTCGTCGCGCAACGCGACGGCGCGGACCGCGGTCAACACCGTGGCCTGCACGGTCTCGAGGAACGCGGAGGAGATGTCGAGGAGCTGCTCGTAGGCCGACTGCGAGAATCCGGCGACGTTGAGCATCCCGTCCCACACGGTGCGGCCGCGCGCGACGCCGGCGTCCTGGATCGGCACGATCCGGTCGGCGAGCGCACCGTACGCGCCGTCGCGACGCGCGAGCGCGTGGGACACCTCGGTGACCTCGGTGACCTCGGTCAGTGCGCGCAGACGACTGGTCGCGTAGGCACACGTGAGCGGCGCATCCGCGGCCCGCGCCGGACACGTGACGAATCCCGGAGGCGTGGTGAGGCCGGCCGGGGGCGCGTCGACGATCTGCAGCAGGTAACCCTCGTTGTAGCCGAACGTGTCGACCAAGCCGGGGGGCTCGGTGGCGAAGAGGCTTGCCTCGTTCGACGCGAACAGCTCATCGGGCGCGGCGGCGGCACTGCTGAGCAGGCGCGCGGCGCGCGTCGCCGCGTCGACGAATCCGGCTTCGGACGGCGTGATGCTGAAGCCGGCGATGGCCTCGTTGTGCCCCGAGCGCGCCAACTCATCGCGCAGCCACACGCCCCCGAAGTAGCCCGACAGGTGGAACACCCAGAGGTACCCGCCGGTCGGCAACGCAGTGGGATCAGCCGACGCGAAGACGCGATCGAAGAGCTCGACGGGCGCGTCGCCGAACAAGAAGCGCGTCATCGCCCGTGCCGACCGTTCGGTGCGCGCCACGTAGTCGGCGGCCAGCGCGTCAAGCAGGAACTGATCGAGCGCGATCACCGTCCCCGTGAAGTACGGGTGGTCCGGGAGCTCGACGTGGACGGTCATGGTCAGACGATGACGCCCGCCTCGCGCAACGCGGCGATGCGGTCGGCGTCGTACCCGATCTCGGCGAGCACGGCGTCGGTGTTCGCGCCACAGAGCACACTCGACTTCACCGTCGTCGCCGATCGGGAGAACTCGACCAGCGGCGTCAGGCGCGGATGGGTGCCGACCACGGGATGCTCGACGTTCGTCGTCCACCCCATGGTCTCGCCGAAGCCACCCGGCCCGTAGATCGCGGCTTCGGGGGCGAGCGCGCGCACGGCCACACACCCGACGTCCTGCGGAAGGAGGTCGGACTCCCATTCGGCTGCCGTCCGGGTCGCGAAGACCGTCGCGAGCACGTCGGCGAGCTCGGTGTCGGCGAACGGGGGATCCCCGCTGAGGTCGACGTACGGCGCCAGCGCCTTCATGAACGGTTCCCACTCGCCCGGCGCGCCCGCGGCGAGGAACACCCAACCGTCGGCGGTCTCGTACAGGCGGTAGCGCGCCGAGAGGCCGTACTGCCCGGCATCAGTGCCGCGGTGCGGGGCCCGCCCCTCGTACTCGAGCATGTCCTCGCCCAACACGTGCGCCATCGTCAGCAGCATCGACGTGTTCAGGGCCTGCCCGGGCCCACCGCGGCGACGCACCAACAGCCCGAGGAGCAGCGCGGTGGTCACGCCCAGTGCCGAGAAGCCGTCGGCCTGCCCCACGACCATGGCCGCGGAGTTGATCCGCAGCGCGGCGCGCTTCACCTGATCGTTGTCGAGATCCGGGCTCTCCGGGAACGCGTCGCCCACGTTGCGGTACGCCATGCCTGAACCCGCGCCGATCGTCGGTGCGAACGCGGGGCGATGCCCGCACGGGCCGTCGACGCCGTAGCCCGGCGCGCTCAGGTACACGAGGTCGGGGTTGATGGCGAGCAACGTGTCGGGGTCGAGCCCCACGCGCTCGACCGCGCCAGCGCGGAACGACGCCAGCACGAGGTCGGCGTGACGAACGAGTTCGTGCACGATGGCGCGCCCGGCGTCGGTGTGGATGTCGACGGCGACGCTCTCCTTGCCCTGGAGCACCTTGACCGCGCCGACCTCGGGGAACGGGATGATGTGGCGGATGGGATCGCCGTCGAGCTGTTCGATCTTGATGACGCGGGCGCCGAGGTCGGTGAGCAGGGTCGTGCCGTAGGGCGCGGCGTAGTAGGTGCCGAACTCGAGCACGGTCACGCCCTCGAGCGGGAGGTCGCCTCTGGGTTCGTTCGATGCGGCCGCGCGGTCCTGGTCGGTGGCCGGCGGTGGCGGCGAATGTTCGTCGAGCGCGGGGGCCGAACGCCCGACCACTCCGGGTGTCGCCGACATGCGAACCATCGGGCCGGGCTGGCGCACCGGGCCGCGCGCGGGGTCGTCGACCACGATGACCGACCGGTCGTGCGCGAGTTGGGGATGATCGAGCAGCTCGGTGCCGTGGCGGAAGATCTCGGCCCAGACGTCGGGTTCGCGGTCGAACTCGGCCATCCACTCGTCGACGGTCTTGGCTCGCACCTTGGCCAGGATGAGGTCGAACAGCTCGCGCAGCTTGTCGACGTCGTCGAAGTCGGGGACCGCGGCCCACTCCGGATCGTCGAACATCCAGTCGAGCTCGAGCAGGCGCATGAACGCACCGAAGAGGCGCGGCGTGGTCTGGGAGAACTGCAACCAGCGCCCGTCCTTGGTCAGCGCGACCGCGAGCCGGAAGAAGAGCGGGTTGGTGGGCACGTCGGCGCCGGGCTCGGCGAGTCGCGCCGCGCTGAACGCGCCGGGGAACTGCGAAACCATGTGGAAGATCAGTGCGTTCCACGGGTCGTGACCGGCGTAGGCCTGCACCATCGTGGTGTCGATCCGCTGGCCGAGCCCGCTCGACTCGCGCTCGTAGAGCGCGGTGAGGATCCCGTGCAGCGCGGTCTGCGCGGCGCTCCACGAGCCGTACGGCACGGCGCAGTACGCGGGGCCCTCGCGCGCGGTCACCGCGCCCATGAGGTCGTGCCCGCCCAGCAACGCCATCATCAGACCGTCGTAGCCCTTGACGTGTGCGTACGGGCCGGTGCGCCCGAACGCAGTCACCGACGCGTAGACGAGCCGGGGATTGTGCGCGGCGAGGTCGTCGTAGCCCAGGCCGAGCCGCTCGACCACCCCCGGCCGGAACGTCTCGATGACGACGTCGGCCTGCACCGCGAGATCACGCGCGGTGCCTTGGTCGTCGGGATCGCGGAGGTCGAGGACGATGCTCTGCTTGCCCCGGGCCCAGAACGGGTACGCCGGTTGGGCCCGCAGCGGGCTTCCACCCGGGGGTTCGACGTGCACGACCTCCGCGCCGAAGTCGGCGAGGAAACCGCTGGCGTGCGCGCCGGTCAGCGTGTTCGACAGGTCGACGACCCGCAGACCGGTCAGCGGACCGCTCATGAAACCCCCTTTTCGCCGGGGGCCGACGATACCGCAGATGCCCGATGACGCCTGCTGGCGTCAGGCGGGAACGCCCACCTTCATGAGGTTGGCGAGGTTGCCGCCCATGATCTTGGCCTTGTCCTCCTCGGGGAGACCCTCGAGGTCGTCGACGTAGGTGATCGGGTCGGACATGCCCTCGGCGTGCGGGTAGTCGGAGCCGAAGCACACGCGATCGACGCCGACGAGGTCGATGAGTCCCCGGGAGTCCTCCTCGTGGAAGGGGTGGATCCAGACGTTGCGCTTCAGCACGTCGACCGGGTGCTCCTCGAACAGCTGCGGTGACTGTTCGTACGCCTGGTTGAAGTGCTCGATCGAGGGGCGGACCCAGTGGCTGCCGTTCTCGACCGGAAGGATCTTGATCGTGGGGAATCGGGTGGGCAGGCCGTGGCCGATCACCGCGGCGATGGTGTCTTCGATCGCCCGATGGTTGATTGTGCTGAGCGCCGCGAACCCCGAGCCGTCCTTGAACGGCAGCATCTCACCGCCGGGGACACCTTCCCACTCATTGATGTAACGCTGGTAGCCACTGTCGGACGCGTGCATGCCGACGACGATGTCGGCGTCGACCACGCGCTCCCAGAATGGGTCGAACTCCGGCAGCGCCATCGAGCGCGTCGCGTAGAGCGTCGTGACCGGCGCCGGCCGGATGAGGACGACGCGTGCGCCGCGTTCGAGCAACCACTCGAGTTCGGCGATCGCGTTGTCGAGGAGCGCGAGGTTGATGACCGGCGTGGCGAAGATGCGGTCCTCGTAGTTGAACGACCACTGCTCGTACATCCAGCGGTTGAGTGCCTTGATCACCGCGGCAGTTGCGAACGGGTCGTCGCGGAGTCGCTCCTCGACCAGGCTGGCAAGCGTCGGCCACATCATGGCGCGGTCGATGCCGAGCTCATCCATGAGCTTCACGCGCGGCTCGGGGGCGAAGAACGCTTCGGGCGAACGGATCGCCTTGCCCAGGATCTCGCGACGCGACTTGCCGTCGGGGTTCCCGTTCTTGAAGTACTCCTCCTGCGCGCCCGGCGCGGCCACCACGTTGAACGTGGGGTTGGGGATGTACTCGCTGATCTGACCCTTCACCGTGATCTTGGTGCGGCCCGAGATGTCGATGTACTTGATGACGTCCTTGAACGGATCCTCGAGGTGCTTGGTGAGCGCGTCGGGGGTCTCGTACATGTGGTTGTCGGCGTCGAAGATCGGGAAATCGAGGATGCGTGACGGCACGGCTGCCTCCTGGGCGCTTTGGATGTGGTGAGTGGGGTGGGTGCGTGGGTCAAAGTTAGGCTGAGTACGATTATTGCACGTCGACGGACTCGGCGCCAGCCCGGGCGGCGAGCTGCCCGACGTCGGCCAGTGCCCGCAACATGTCGTTGAGGTGGGTGCAGGTCGTCGCGCCCACGAACTCGCCTCGGATACGGGTGCGAAGGTCGTCGAGGGGCGCACCCACCAGGCGTTCTGCGCTCCCGGCGGCCTCCGGGCACTGGCCGAAGGGGAGCGCCCGGGGTGTCGCTTCCGAGCGGAGCACGGTGCCGGACCGGGAATCGATCTCAACCACGAGCGTGTATTCGTGGACGATCGTCTCGACCCCGGCTTCGGTGACGTAGCTGTCGCGGAACATGGCGTCGACGGTCACCGGCGCGCGGCCGTCGGGCGACGGCATGACGTCGATGCGGCGGGCGCGGCGCATGCCGTGCGCGGGGATGGGGTGCGCCGGGGCGTGCCACGCAATCGGGTCGTCGGGCCAGTCGAGCGTCGGTGCCGGCGGACCGACGACGATCGGCACCCCGACGCCCTCGAGGATGCCCGTGAGCACGACGCCGCCGTGCTGCCAGCCCGCGCACACTCCGGCCATGGAGGTCATGTGCTCGGAAACGGCACCGATGCCGGCCGCCGCAGGTGCGCCCGGACGTTCGCCGAAGCCGGCGTCGCGCAGGTTGAGCTGCGGCGAATATCCGGAGACGAGCGCGGCGCCGGGGACGTCGTCGAGGAGTTGGAAGACGGCGCGGCCGACGAGTTGGTGTTCGTCGGCGAGGCGTTGGAGCTCGCGCCGGTAGCCGCGCGACGCGGTCCGCCCGACGAGCACGTCGATGCCGGCGATGTCGGGCGACACAATCACCGAGTCGATGCGTTGCCCGTGCTCATAATCGATGGCCATCGTGAACGAGGCGTGATCGACGACGAGCGGTTCACCGAGGGCCGGTGTCACCAGGTCGCGCGCGCGACCTTCGAGCACGAGGCCGTCGGTCATGTCCATGTCGATCGTCATGGTGCGGCGAATCGACCCCGGTGCGCGTGCCCGCGTCGAGACGCTCGGCGCATCCATGGTCACAGGTGGCCCGCGAGTACCGACACGTCTTGGAGCGCGCGCAGCGCGTCGTTGAGGTGCGTGCACGTGGTCGCGCCGAGGAACTCCGCGCGCACGCTCGTACGCAGGCCGTCGAGCGTGCCGCCGACCAGTCGGCCCGCGCTGGCAGCCGCTTCCGGGCATTCGAACCACGGCAGCACGTGCGGCGTCGCCACCGATTCCCGCACTCGGTGATCGCGCGCGTCGAGCACGACGGCCACCGTGTACTCGTGCACCACGGTCTCCTCGCCGTCGCCGCTCATGTAGCTGTCGCGGAAGTGCGCGTCGACGTGCACGGTGACGGCGTCGGTGCCCCGGGCAACGTCGATCCGGCGGCGGCGGCGCATCCCGTGTGGCGGGAGCGTGATGTCGTAGTCGTGCCACGCCCACGGATCGTGGTCGCACTCGAGGGATGGTGCGTCGGGCCCGGTGACGACGGGCGGGAGGCCGTCGGCGAACCCCTGCATGATCGTGCCGCCCGCCTTCCAGCCCGCGCACAGATCGGCCTGCTGGATCAGCGCGAGACCGTCGGGCGCGCGGCGTTGGATCGGACGCTCACCGCCGAGACCCCATTCTCCGGATTCCGCGCGCGCGTGTTGGGGTGCGAACCCGGAGATGAGCGTGGCGACGGGCAGATCGTCGAGCAGTTGGTAGACCGGTTGCCCGACGAGTTCCTGGCCGGCGACCACGTCGTTGAGCGCGGCGCGGAAGCCCGTCGATGCCGAGCGGCCGACCAGTCGATCGAGTCCGTCGATGGCGGGCGTTGTCGTGAGCGCGAGGACCATCTGCGCGTTCGGGTAGTCGACCGTCGCCGCGAACGCGCCGGTGTCGAGCACGATCGGTTCGCCGTCCGGGCTCGTGCGCAGGTCACGGCCAGCGCCGACGAGGACGAGTTCGGCGTCGACCCCATGGGGTCGCAGCATGTCGACGGTCGTGGTGCGCCGCACCGATCCGAGCGCGCGCGGTGGTGTCGCAGTGGTCGGTTCGTGGATTCCGTGGCGAGGATCGAGCGGGAGGCGGGCCACGTCAGCCCGCAGGATGTTGCGCGCGCACCCCGGCGAAGAGCACCCGTGCCCGGTAGGCGAGCACCGGCGCCAGCTTCGGGTACTCGCCGTGGACCCAACCTTCGACGGCCGTGATCATGAGCGCATTGAGCATGTCGCCCACGTCGACGGGATCGACGTCGGCTGGGAGCTCGCCGCGCGTCTGTGCAGCCTCGAACAGGCCGGGGAACACCCCCCGCGTGACGCTGTGCTCGCGGCTGCGCGTCGGGTGCTTGTAGAACTCGCCGAGGGTCCGGGCGATGGCGGCGCGGGGCATGCGCTCGGTGCGCCGGGCCATCTCGGCGAACGCCAGCTGCACGATTTCGTCGATGGTGTCGCCGGCGGCGGCGGCTCGCATTGCAACCTCCATCGCGGCGTCGCCGGTGGTGTTGCTCATCTCGAGCAGCACGTCTTCCTTGTGGGCGAAGTGGAAGTAGAAGGTGCCCTTGGTGACGCCCGCGGCTCGAGCGATCTCCTCCACCGTCGTGGTCTCGACGCCGGTGTCGAAGCCGCGCTCGGTCCAGAGCTTGACCGCGGCGTTCACAAGCTCGCGGCGAGTGCGTCGCGAGCGCTCCTGCACGAGCGACGACCGGCGCGGCCCGTCGGGCGCGCTGCCGTTCCCGTTGGTCGCGGTCGTCTCTTTGGTGTCGCGTGTCGTCGCCGACATTGGCAGCCCCCTGGAGCGCCGATCCTAAACCAGCTGCGCTCCGGGGTCAGATGGACCCCGTCCTACGGCGACAAACCGCTGCACGCGCGTCGTGCGTTCCATTCGGCCAGGTCGGTGGCGGCGGAGTCACCCGATTCGGGCACCGCGACTCCGTTGGTGATGCGCGCGGGAACCCACGAGTAGTCATCGACCTCACGTCCGGTCGCCGTCACTTTCAGGATGCCGCTGCGTCCCGACTCACCGTCCTCGCGCCAGTACACGAAGTTGCCCATTCCGTAGGCGACGAGCGCGGGGCCGACCTTGCCCGCCCCGAACACGCGGTGCGCGTGACTCCCGACGATGATGTCGGCCCCGGCGCCGAGCAACGCGGTCGCGAGATCTTGTTGCTCGCTCGACGCGCACCACGTCTCTTCGGTGCCCCAGTGCAGGAACACGACCAGCGTGTCGACCTCGGGGCGAACCGCCTGCACCGCGCTGAGGAGACGCGTACGGTCGATGGAGAAGGCGATACCCGCCTGGGTGTCGGTTGCCGACCACGCGGGGACGAGTGCGGGTTCGAGCCAGTCGGTCGCGCTGACGATGGCGATGCGCTGACCTTTGATGGTGGTGCGGTACGGGCGATAGGCCTCGGCCGCGTCGTGACCGATGCCGACCACCGGCATCTTGGACGCCTTGATGGCGGTGAAGGTGTCCTGCAGTCCGGTCGGGCCGTAGTCGAGCGCATGGTTGTTCGCCATGTTCACCACGTCGACGCCCGCCGCCTTCAGCGCGGTGAACGACGCGGCGGGGGAGCGGAAGTGGTAATTCTTCCCCTCGACCGCCTGGCCGCCGGCCGTGATCGCGGTCTCGAGGTTCACCATGGCGAGGTCGGCCTGCTTCAGGACGGGTGCGACGGGGTCGAGCACGTGCTGCGGATCGGCGCGTACCTGCTCGGCCAGGGTCGGCGCGTTGGGCGGTGGCCCGTCTTCGGTGTCCCAGGCTTCGGGGAAGTTGACGTCACCCGCGAACGCGAACGTGACCGCCTTGCCGTTGCCACGCGGTCCGCGCGCCGGCGCCGCGGTGGTTGTCGCGGCGGCCGCGCTCGTCGACGCGGGGACCTCCGTCGCCGTAGTTTCCGGCGCGGCGGGGACCGATCTTCCGCCAGTGCGTGACGACACCACCATCGCGCCGGCGATCACGATCGTCGAGACCACGGCCGCGATCACGTAACGGCGCATCGATCGCCCTACCCGGTTCCGAGTTCGTGCGCGACGAGTCGCGCCGCGAGTTCGAACGCGACGAGCGCGGCACCGGCACCGGGTCCGTCGGCTTCAGCGGCGCGAACGATGGTGAGCTCTCGTCGCATCATCGGTCCCTCGAGCATGAGGTTGTCGGCCAGCCCGAAGTCCTCGACCGCTCGCCCCTCGTCACTCACTCGGGCGGCGTAGTCGTCGACGTGCGAGGTGTAGCCGAACACCGGGAACCCGCGCCCGAAGAGGTAGCCCATCTCGAACGCGGTGCCGACATCGGCACTCGGGCCGCGGAACGGTGTGAGGTTCGCGAGCCCAGCGATGCAGCGGTCCATCATCTCGACGCACGCCTCGAACAGCGCACGAGCGTGCTCGGCCGGCGGGATCGTGGCGAGGTCGACCCCGTCGCCGGGGTAGTGGCCTTCGAGGCCGTGTACCTCGCAGATCGCCCGCTTGCGCTGGCCGATCTCCGCAGAGTTTGCGGAGAACACGTCGGGCCCGGCGAGGTAGACGGGCCGGCGCGCGCTCACGACACGAGATGTTACGGCGGATCGTTCCCCGATCTCCCTCGCCAGTGAAGCCCGTCGACCACGAGGCGCACCGACGCCGGGCCAGTCGATGGAATATTGATTCTGGAACAGGTTTGCTAGTATTGGGGTCATGCCCGAGACCAACGACCCGGCCGTCGACCAACGAGTCATGATCGAGCGCGTCGGCGACATCGAGGTCGAGCCGCGTGCCGACGGCTACGCGGTGACGATCCGGCTGAACGCCGCGCCGCCGGATGCCGACTGGTTGAAGCTGTTCGAGCACCCGCCGGGTCTGCCGATCGATGCGCCGGCGCGGCGAGCGACGATCGCGGAGACATCGATCGAGATCCTCGTGCGCAACGAAGAGCAGATGAACGCGAGCGTCCGGTATGCCGAGAAGGCAGTGTCGGTGGCGAATCAGGCGTACAACGACGAGGTGTTGCCCCGCCGCGCCCGGCACCGACGAATCCGCGAGGAGCTGAGAGGACGCGAACAGGTCGACCTCGACTCCATGGCACGCGCCGCGAACGCGCTCTGACCACACGCTCCGACTACACGCCCTCCGGGGAGCACGAACGTTCGGGCTAATTGGAGGCAGCCATCGGTGCCTCGTCCGCGGCGCGGAGCCCCGGCACACCGAGGGCCTCGAGAATGTCCCGCGTGACGGCATCCGCGGGTTGTTCGGCGTCGATGGAGATGAGGAGTCCGAGGCTCGCGAGGTGCTCGAGCGCGGGGGCTGTGTCGTTCGCGAAGGCTCGTAGTCGCTCACGAACGCCCGCCCGCGTGTCATCGGTTCGACCGCGCGTGGCGAGGCGCTCGATGACGACGTCGTTCGACACGGTGAGTTCGATGGCCGCATCGAGATGTTCCGGGTCGAGCCAAAGGCACAGTGCATTGAGTTGGTCGAGGTTCCGCGGGAAGCCGTCGAGGAGGAATCCGCGCTCGCCGGTCGGGCGCAGTTCGAGCTCGCGCTGCACGAGTTCGTTCACGAGCGAGTCGGGCACGAAGCGTCCCGCCGCGACACACTCGCGTGCGCTGAGGCCGGCCGGCGTTCCGCGCCGGATGGCGTCTCGCAGCAACTCGCCGGTTGAGATGTGCGGAACCGTGAGCGCTCGGGACACGCGCCGCGCCTGCGTCCCCTTGCCTGACCCGGGACGGCCCGCGATGAGGAGCTTCACCCGGTTTCCGTAGTGCTCAGGCGCGCTCGATGCGAGGTGGCCCGGCCGCCCGCTGGAGCGCCGACACCATTCCCAGTTCTTGGAGCCTCGACCACCGCGCGCTGTCCTGTTCCAGAGAGGTGTGCGCCTGCCAGCTGGGTATCCAGATGGGGGAGGCGAAGGGACTGAGGTAGTGCACGAGCGTTCCGTCGTCGCTCACAGTGGTTCGCGCACCCGCCCGGAAGATCGCAGATCGGCCGCGAGTTCTCCGAGGCGCTGTTCGATCGCCAACAACGCGTGGACCTTCGCGGCCGCGAACGACTGTTCGGCCGACATGACCGGGTTGTGCTGAGCGTCGGCGAGCGCGCGTTCGGCGGCCTCGCGGTGTTCACTCATGGCCTGACACTAGCACGAGTTCTCAAGAAAAATCTTGCGAGTGATGGGCCGACGCGGGTGCTCAAGCGCTCGCGGCTCCGCGACCCCCGCTGGCCGGTCGGCGCTTTCCGCTGCGCGCGATCTCGTGACCGCCGAGGAGCTCGAGCACCTCACCGATCGTTCGTTCCTGGCTCGTGGGTTCCGCCAACGGCAGGTGGTGTTGCACCTCGTAGCGATTGCGCCGTCCGTCGCGTTCCTTGATGACGTACCCGGCCTCGGCGAGATCTGCCACCACCCCGAACGCGGTGCGCTCCGTGATCCCGAGCGTCGCGGCGATGTCCCGGAGACGAACTCCGGGGTCGCGGGCGATGCACAGGAGCGCCCGGGCATGATTGGTC
>Ga0075026_100000672_pt1 | contig 14126 bp, 10 predicted proteins | sample Str012_2_FD_71392 | JGI IMG/M metagenome (GOLD analysis project Ga0075026, IMG submission 71392) | Freshwater sediment microbial communities in response to fracking from Pennsylvania, USA - Straight Creek_MetaG_SC_2012 | ecosystem: Environmental > Aquatic > Freshwater > Creek > Sediment...
GAAACTAACAATGGGAATTACACAAATATTATTCTGGTTTTTAACAGCGCTTGCCCTGGGTAGTGCATTGATGGTTGTGTTGAGTAAGAATCCGGTGTACAGTGTTTTGTTTTTAATCGTTGCCTTCTTTGCCATCTCCGGGCATTATATTTTATTGAATGCACAATTCCTGGCCATCGTAAACATTATCGTATATGCCGGCGCCATTATGGTGCTGTTCCTTTTCGTCATCATGCTTATGAACCTCAATGCAGAAATGAACCTGCAGGGCAATAAACTGATGCGCTTTGCCGGTTTTATTGCGGGCATGTGTTTGTTCCTGGTGCTGGTAGCTGCGTTAAAAGATGCCGGTATAAAAAAACAAATGGTACAAACAAACGGTGGCGATATTGGGCTGATCAAAAACCTGGGCATGACCTTGTTTAAAGAATACGTGGTGCCTTTTGAAATAAGCAGTGTATTGTTTTTAAGTGCCATGGTAGGCGCCGTGGTAATTGGAAAAAAAGAATAACAGCCGTTTTCTATTAGCTATACGCTATTAGTTGTTGCTGTATTTATATAGACAATCTTTGCCGGCTGTTTAACCAACAACCAATGGCAAAGCGCTAACAGTTAGAAATTATGCCGGTAAATTATTACATATTCGTTTCCATTGCGCTGTTTTGTATTGGCGTAGTTGGGGTATTAACCCGCCGCAATGCAATCATTGTTTTTATGTGCATTGAACTGATGCTGAATGCGGTTAACTTACTGCTGGTGGCATTTTCCAAAATGCACCATGTTACCTATTTTGCAAGAGACGCATCGGCCGGTATCGACGGGCAGCTGTTTGTTTTCTTTATTATGGTGGTGGCAGCGGCAGAGGTAAGCGTTGGACTGGCCATTATTGTAATGATGTACCGGAATACACACTCAGTAGATATTAATTTCCTGAACAGGCTGAAGCATTAGGCAGTCTCTTACCCCTGAAGAGGGAAATGAGAGGCCGCTGACAATACATTTTTCATCTTAAAATAACTTAGGCCTTTATAAAGCCTGGGTTTTTAAAACCCCTTTTGGGGATTGGGGTATGAGTCAATTAGTATTTTTAGTTCCGTTATTTCCGTTGCTGGGTTTTCTCATCAATGGCCTGCTGCGCAAACAATTGTCGAAACCGGCAACTGGTTTTATTGGCAGCGGTGCTATACTGGCCTCCTTTGTGGTAAGTGTGATGCTCTTTCTGGATGTAAAAGCCGGTAAGACAGGTGTAGTTTCTTTGTTTGATTTCCTGAGCTTCGATAAAATACATATCCCCTTTGCTTTCCAGGTAGACCAGTTGTCTTCCCTGTTTTTATTGATCATTACAGGCGTTGGTTTCCTGATTCACCTGTATTCTACTGCTTACATGAAGGACGAAGAAGGCCCGCATTTTGCACGCTATTTTGCCTACCTCAACCTCTTTGTATTTTCTATGCTGTTGCTGGTGCTGGGCGCTAACTATGTCATTATGTTTATTGGCTGGGAAGGTGTAGGACTTTGCTCTTACCTGCTGATTGGCTTCTGGTTTAAAAACAACGATTATAACAATGCGGCCAGGAAGGCATTTGTAATGAACCGCATTGGCGACCTTGGATTTCTGCTGGCGGTTTTTTACCTGATCGCAAAAGTGGGCTCTGTTACTTACAGCGATGTATTTGCCAGTGCACCGCAATTATCTGTTTCCTCACTTACAATCATCACCTTACTGTTGTTTGTGGGTGCCACCGGTAAAAGTGCGCAAATACCATTGTACACCTGGTTGCCCGATGCGATGGCCGGTCCAACACCCGTATCGGCGCTGATACATGCAGCTACCATGGTAACGGCAGGTATCTACATGATTGCACGCAGCAATATTCTGTATACATTGGCGCCGGTTTCCCAATCGGTTGTGGCTATCATTGGTTTGGCCACAGCAGTACTGGCTGCAACCATTGCTTTAAAACAAAACGACATCAAGAAAGTGCTGGCCTATTCTACGGTTAGCCAGCTGGGTTATATGTTTCTCGGTCTTGGCGTAGGTGCTTATACCGGTGCAGTGTTTCATGTAATGACGCATGCATTCTTTAAAGCCTTGTTGTTCCTCGGTGCAGGTTCTGTAATTCACGCCATGCACCACGAGCAGGACATCCGCAACATGGGTGGCCTTAAAAAATATTTACCTGTTACGCACATTACATTTCTGCTGGGTTGTATTGCCATTGCGGGTATTCCGCCATTCAGCGGATTCTTTTCAAAAGATGAAATTCTTGCGGCTGCATTTGAGAAGAGCCCGGTATACTGGGGGATTGGTGTACTAACTGCGGGAATGACTGCTTTTTATATGTTCCGCCTGTATGCCACTACTTTCCTGGGCAAATTCAGGGGCACACCGGAACAGGAACATCACCTGCATGAAAGCCCTGCGGCCATGACCATACCCCTGGTGGTATTGGCAGTACTGGCAGTAGCCGGTGGCTGGATTGGTATTCCTGAAGTATTTATGAAAGATGGCCACTGGCTGGAGCGATTTCTGTCGCCCGTTTTTGCGGCTTCTTATAAATTGAAAGAAGTACATGCAGCCGATCACAGCACAGAATATGCGCTGATGGGTACATCTGTTTTACTGGCAGTTATTGCAATCGCCTATGCAGTCAACAAATTCAGCAAGCAACCAGATTTGAAAGAAGCGGAAGGCTTTGGAAAAGTACTGGCCAATAAATGGTATGCCGATGAGTTTTACGATGCCATTGTGGTAAAGCCTTTGAATGCAATGAGCAAATTTTTGGATAATGTGGTAGAGAAATCCGGTATCGATTGGCTGGTAAACGGTGTAGGCAGGGGCGTGCAGTATGGCAGCCGCCAGCTGCGTTTGCTGCAAAGTGGCCAGGTGGGCAGTTATGTTTTACTGATGATTGCCGGGATGATTGTGCTGTTTGTGCTGCAGTTCTTTTTGAAGAAGTAGTCCTCCAAGCAGCGAATGGTAAAAGGCGAGTGGCTAGTGGCCAGGCAATAGTTGCAGAAGGTGGCAGAAGAAATAATAACGGAAAGAGTAGGAAATAAAAAAATAGTGAAGTAGTAAACAGGAAGAGTGGCGCCTTAAACGCCTGCTCACCATTCACCACTCACCACTCACGATTTAAATTATGATAGCTGTTTTACTGATATTGGTTCCTTTGATTGCCGGACTGGCTTTGTTTGCCATAAAAGGCGAAGGCAGTGCCAAAAGTTTTGCCTTGTTTGCAAGCATTGCCGTGCTGCTGGTTTCGCTGCTGGGCCTCACCGTTATGAAGAGTCCGGCCGATTTAAATTGCAATGCTGAATGGCTGGGTATGCTGAACAGCCGCTTTCATGTAGGCCTGGATGGCATGGGCCAGTTGCTTTGCCTGCTCACGGCCATTTCTTTTCCTTTGATACTAGTATCTACCTGGAACAATACGTACAAAAACGCCAACCGTTTTTATGCGCTGATGCTGCTGAGCCAGGCCGGACTGATGGGCGTTTTTTTGGCCATGGATGCACTCTTGTTTTATTTTTTCTGGGAGCTGGCGCTGATACCCGTTTATTTTCTTTCGTCTATCTGGGGCGGCGAGAAAAGGATTGCCGCTACGTTTAAATTCTTTATCTACACGTTTGTAGGTTCGCTTATAATGCTGGTAGGCATCATCTTCATTTATTTCCAGGCACACCAGTCGTTCGATATGCTGGAATGGTACAAGCTTAAAATAAATCCAGAAACACAGAACTGGTTGTTCTGGCTGCTGTTTGTTGCTTTTGCCATTAAGATGCCCATTTGGCCATTTCACACCTGGCAGCCCGATGCGTACGAACAATCGCCCACGGCCGTTACCATGGTGCTGAGCGGTATTATGGTGAAGATGGGCGTGTTTGCGGTTTTGCGATGGCTGGCGCCGGTATTGCCCGATGGTACTTATCTCTGGGGCGATACGGTTTCGCTGCTCTGCCTTACCGGAATGATTTATGCCTCTGTGATTGCCATTAAACAGGATGATCTGAAACGCCTGATAGCCTATTCATCCATCGCCCACATGGGCCTGATGTGCCTGGCAATTTTTGCATCCGACAAAAGCGGCCTGCAGGGCGTGATGATGCAGATGTTTTCGCATGGCATCAATATTATTGGGTTGTGGATAGTAGCCAATACCATAGAAACCAAATACGGCACCCGCAAATTGTCTGAGCTGGGTGGCCTTGCACAAAAAGATCCGGCCCTCGCCATCCTGCTGGTTATCGTTGCGCTTGCAAACATTGCACTGCCGCTCACCAATGGTTTTATTGGCGAGTTTATGATGTTCAACGGTGTATTCTCCAGCGCAGTAACCAGGTACGGTGTGCTGGATACAGCAGTAGCAGGTATTTGTATCATACTGGCAGCGGTATATACGCTCAATATGATTAAGAAAATATTTTACGGCAACAGCAATACGCTTACCCAGTCTGGTACCGCCACACCGTTTCCGGTGCTGGCATCCCTGGCGGTAATTGTGGTGCTTATTTTTATTACAGGCGTGTATCCAAAACCAATGCTTCAGCTAACCAGCAGCACAGTTGATGCAATTTTGAAGTACATGAAAACATCGATATAAAGAAGATCGTAAGCAACGTATGAATGCAATAATTTTTTCAGCCATCTGGGGCGTACTGATGATGTTTAGCGGCATTTTTATTCAATCAAAAGCCGTTATTCGCAACCTTGCCATTGCGGGCGCGGCCCTGTTGCTGTTGGCCAACCTGGCCGAGCTGAACCATCATGTTTTTTTTAGCGTGAATGTAAGGGATATGCTGGTGTTCGACAGTTTTGGGCTTCTATTCAATGCAGTAGCTTTTGCCGCTACGCTTGTTTACCTGTTGCTGAGTGCAAGAGACGTGGAAGAAGTGGGAGTAAACCAGGCAGATTATTTTGCATTGATATTTTTTGTGTTGTGCGGTGTCAGCATTGCTGCTTCTTTTAATACATTGCTGATGCTGTTCCTGGGTATTGAAATTATTTCCATCCCGCTTTACATACTCACGGGCAGCGACAAACGCAACCTGAAAAGCAATGAAGCTTCCCTGAAATATTTTTTGATGGGTTCTTTTTCCACCGGCATTATGCTGATGGGCATTGCGTTGATATACGGCGCCAGCGGTTCTTTTGCAGTGGCCAATATGTCTAAAATAGCGGATGGTTTTGTGCCGGTAATGATGGCGGGTTTATTGCTGCTGCTGATCTCCATGTCTTTTAAAGTATCGGCCGCTCCTTTTCATTTCTGGACGCCCGATGTTTACGATGGCGCTCCAACGGTCTTCACTTCATTTATGGCCACCATTGTAAAAGCAGCCGTGTTTGTAGCCTTTGTGCGTTTGTTTGACGCGGCTTATGGTCCATCGCTTTATCAATGGCGTTTAACCATCGCCTTTATAATTGCCGCCACCCTGTTTATCGGAAACATTACCGCCGTTTTTCAGCAGAGCGTAAAACGCATGCTGGCTTACTCCAGTATTGCGCAGGCCGGGTTTATGTTCTTTGCATTGTTTGGGTACAACGAATATGCCAAGGAAGGCATCATTTTGTATGCCGCCGCTTATAGTCTTGCCACCATTGGCATTTTTGCCATTCTCATTAAAATGAAGGACTATACTTTTGACGGCTATAACGGCCTTGCCAAAACGCAGCCTTTGCTGGCCGCCACCAATACCATCTTCCTGCTTTCGCTGGCGGGTATACCTGCCACAGCGGGTTTCTTTGCCAAATATTATATGCTTACTGCGGCCATTAAAAACGGGGCTTATCTCTGGCTGGTAATTTTTGCAGTGCTCTGTGCAGCCGTAAGTGTGTACTATTATTTCCGCGTTATACAGGCCATGTATTTTAAAGAAGGCAATGGCCAGGTAAAAGAAGTTTCTTCTGCATTTAAAATTATGCTGGTGCTGGTAGCCGCCGCCATTGTACTGCTGGGCCTGCTGCCCCAGTTGCTGATTGGGCAGTTGTATTTTTAAAACCCGTTAATTGCCGGTGCTACTGAAAATTTTTCCCGGTAGGGGAAGCGAATGCGGTTTGCATGCTACCCATTAAATTCATCCACCATCTCGGGCCAACAAGAAATGCAGCAGCCATATATGGGCATTGTCAAAATAAAATTCTGTCTTATTAACCCCGCTATCCTGTAACTTGTTGGTTCTTGATGATATACATGACTACAGTAAAAAAAAATAACCGCACTAAGCCTGTTTATGCAAAGCCATTTCTGAAATGGGCCGGCGGTAAAAGACAATTGCTGCAGCATTTTAGAAACTTGTATCCACCTGCACTAAAAGCCGGCAGCATAAAAAATTATTACGAACCTTTTTTGGGAAGTGGCGCCGTTTTTTTTGACATTGCGCAAAGGCATTGTTTTGAAAACGCTTTTCTTTTTGATGTAAACCAGGAACTGGTTTTAACCTACCAGGTAATACAGGCGCATGTGGCAAAACTGGCGGAGGTTTTATTCCAGCATGAAAAAAAATACCTTGCATTGGGCAAAGAAAAACGGGTAGAATATTTTTACCTGCAACGTGAAGCGTTTAACCAGGAAAGATTCGATAAAATAGCATCCATCAAAAGCAGTAAGGCCATTGGCAGGGCCGCCCAACTGATTTTTTTAAACCGCACCTGTTACAACGGTTTGTTCCGCGTTAATTCAAAAGGAGCATTCAATACGCCTGCAGGTGATTATACCCAACCCGTTATTTGCGATGACAAAAACCTGGCTGCCGTATCAAAGCTGTTGGGCATTGCCAGCATTCAGCAGGCCGATTTTACGACAGCACTTAAAAAGATAAAGCCAGCTTCGTTTGTTTATTTGGATCCGCCCTACCGGCCACTAAGCAAGACCGCCAGTTTTACCGCATACAGCAAATCTATTTTCCAGGATGCACAACAGGCGCAACTGGCCGGCATCTTCCGGAAAATGGATAAAAAAGGTGTATCGTTGATGCTCAGCAATTCAGATTCGGCCGATAGATTTTTTGATAAGTTGTACAAAGGATTTACACTTAACCGTGTGCCCGCAAAGCGTTTGATCAATGCAGATGCTTCCAAAAGAGGGTATATCAGCGAGATAGTGGTAACCAATTACCCCCTCCGGTAAACTCCCGGTTGTCATCGCCGGAAACGTCCTTTTTCCGCTCATATAAGTCGTGGTCGGTTTTGCCGCAGAATCCCTAATTTTAGTACATGAAGTTACTGGACAGCATTTCATTGTCGTTTCGCACCATCCGTAGCAACAAGTTGCGTACGGGTTTAACCGTTGTCATCATTGCACTGGGTATTGCCGCAGTGGTAGGCATCAACACGGCCATTGAGGCTATGACGCAGAAGTTTACAGAAAGCTTCTCTGCCATGGGCGCCAATGGTTTTAGCCTTCGCTACCGCCAAATGTGGCGCATGCAAAACAACCAGGGCTCCAAAAAAGAAAAAAAAGGACAAAAAAAGGAAAAGCAATCCAACCAGAATAAACCCATCACCAAACAACAGGCGGAAGATTTTAAACAAGCATTCAAATTTCCGGCCCAGGTAGGTCTGTCGATGTATGGTGGCGGCAATGCCATCATTAATTTTGAAAACAAAAAAACAAATCCTACTGTAAGGGTCTCCGGTGGCGATGACAATTTTATTGATTTGAATGGCTATAAGTTAAGCACCGGCAGAAACCTGAACGACCTGGATGTACAATCGGGCCGCAATGTGTGCTTACTGGGCAAAGACGTGGCTACTACTTTGTTTGGCGACAATGATGAAAGACCGGTAGATAAAATCATACGCGTAAATAATATTCCCTATCGTGTAATCGGTGTGCTTAAAGAAAAGGGATCCACGCTGGGGTTTAGCTGGGACAATGCCATCGTAACTTCTTACAACAATGTACGCCGGTTTTTTAACAGCGGTTCCAATGCATCTTTTTCCATCGGCATAAAGGTTTCCGAAGTAAAAATACTGGATGCTGCCATGGGAGAAGCAGAAGGCACCTTCCGTTCTGTGCGCAAACTCACTACTACCGAAGGCAATAATTTCCTGATAGACAAGAGCGATAGCTTTGTGGATATGCTGATGAAAAACCTGCAATGGCTAACGGTGTCTGCCGTAGTAATTGGCTTTATTACACTGGTAGGGGCTGCCATTGGGTTAATGAACATTATGCTGGTAGCGGTAACAGAACGCACCAAAGAAGTGGGCCTGGTAAAAGCCATTGGGGGTAAACAAAGAAATGTGCGCAACCAGTTTTTATTTGAATCTATTATCATCAGCCTGTTGGGCGCTGTATTTGGAATCATCTTTGGCATCTTGCTGGGCAACCTGGTAAGCATGCTTATGAATACGGGCTTTGTAGTGCCCTGGATTTGGATTTTACTGGGCATTGTTATTTGTTCGCTGGTGGGTTTAGTGGCCGGTCTTTATCCCGCCTTTAAAGCGTCCCGCCTCAATCCCATTGAAGCTTTGCGGTATGAGTAGCAGATCGTGAGGTGTGAGACGAGAGTGCTTTTACCCGGCTATTTACGCAAATGAACGTAAACTATCCCGTAATTTATAAAGCCACGAACCGCAAGCATATACTTGTAATTCGTGGCTTATTTATTTAACTTGCTGAAGTAAAAGAATTCACGCCCTGCGGTATTATACCAACTGCGCAAATGCACTCACGTCTAATGATATTATTTAGGATTCAATATTCTTTCAATTCTTTCCAGCATATCCTGTAAATGATAGCGGGTCATTTTATCTGTTGAGGAGGGAAGTGCTGCGCCGATGTCGGCTTTTACACTGCGCAGGGTGCCTTTGGCGACAGAAACAATATCTGTTTTCTTGATGTCGGTACCACCAAAAGTAATTACAAATCCTCCAAAAGAGCCGGTGGGTGCTGCGGCCGGATTGATGATGCTGCCAAACCTTTCTACATATGCTTTCTGCAGGTTGCGGCGGTAAACGTCAATGGGTTTGCGGGTATACAATTCCGTCCATACAGCTTTTTGCAAATCGCCCATAAGGTCTGTAATGGTGTAGGTGTTTTTGCCCAATTGGTTTTCTGCGCTGATCAGTTTGTTCATGCGGTAGTTGCTCAGCAAAGAATTCAGTGTACTTTCCATGCGGCCGCCAATTACATTCAGCGGGTCGCTGCCGGTTTTGCTCACTACATCATTATTGATAAGCCAGGCGGGCGTTGTAAAGACCTGCTTGTTTAAGAAAGCCATCGCTTCCTGCTGGGTTGCTTTGGAAGTATATTCAAACACCGGCCCGGCTTGTTCCACCACTTTTGGGGTCTGGTAAATGCCGCCAATATTTTTAATGACATGGCCCAGGTACCTGCTAAACTGGGTCGTTACTTCGTTGTACATCTCGTCCAGGTTGCTATAGTCTTCATTGGGCACTTTGGTCCATTCTGCCAGGTTGGGCACAATGCGCTGCAGGTTCTTGATGCCATAGGCGCCGGCCTTCATGGCATTGTCGCCCAGGTCTTCATTCTGAGAACGGGGGTCATCGCCATTGTTTTCTGTACCAAAAAAAAGGCGCTTGTTGTTTTGCAAACTTTCGGTGGTTAGTTTATTCAGGAGGGGCACTTCTGCCTCAGGTGTAGGGGCTTCATAATATTTTTTATAGCCCCATTCAATGGCCCATTTGTCGTAATCGCCGATGCGCGGGTAAAGGCCTGCGGGGCCAATATGGTCTTCCGGCTGGGCCACATAGTTAAATCGGGCATAGTCCATAATGGAAGGCGTATGGCCATTGGCTTCTACCCAGGCTTTGTCGCGCAGCTTTTCAACCGGCACAGTAGAGCTGGAGCCATAGTTATGGCGCAGGCCAAGGGTATGCCCCACTTCATGCGAGGATACAAAACGGATCAGTTGCCCCATCAGTTCATCATCGAACGCCATTTTGCGGGCACGGGGGTCGCTGGGCGAACATTGTATAAAATACCAGTTGCGCAGCAGGTTCATTACATTGTGGTACCAGTTGATATGGCTTTCCAGGATTTCGCCGCTTCGGGGATCGTGTATATTGGGGCCGCTGGCATTGGCAATTTCGGAAGGTTTGTAAACGATGGCCGAAAACCGGGCGTCTTCCAGGCTCCAGGTACTGTCTTCTTCGGGTGTTGGGGCCATTTTGGCCATGATAGCATTTTTAAAACCTGCTTTTTCAAATGCCGCCTGCCAGTCGTTAACACCTTGTATTAAATAAGGCACCCATTTTTTGGGCGTGGCCGGGTCTATGTAATAAATAATGGGTTTTTTGGGTTCTACCAGTTCACCACGTTTGTATTTTTCAATGTCTTCGTCTTTGGGCTCCATTTTCCATCTTACAACCATTGAAATTTCTTTTACACCCTGGGGGTTGGCGTCGAAATCGTTGTATTGCCTGATAAAAAAGCCCACACGCGGATCGAAGTAACGCTGCTGCATGGTTGTCTTTGGAAGCAATAAGAGCGAACTGTTCAGTTCCATGGTGAGCAATTGCCCGCCACCCGGAGAAGCAAAAGTGATTGGACCCGGAGCCCCAAATCCGCCGCCACTGCTTTTGCTATAGGTCTTTACGGTTTTAATTTCTACGTTCAGCGGGTAGGTTTTTACAGATACGATATAGGACTTATCTGTTTGCTGGCCACCCACCTGGAAAAGAGTCTTGAAATTGGCTGCAAAGTTCAGGATATCGTTATCGTTATTAATATAACTGGTCATTTCTATAATGCTGCCGGTAGAATCTTTATTGAATGCAGCAATATCAAAAGCCGCAACAATGGGCTGAATATTTGAATTCATCACCGCACGGTACATGGGCTGCATGCTGTCTTTCGACATTTCATCAAAGGAAATTTTCTTCAGGAAAATCTTGTTGCCGGGCCCTTTTTCAAAACTTACCACATTGTTGCCAATCTGGTCTCCGGCGTACCCAAAAAAGTAATTGCGCATGCCGGCTCCGGCTTTGGAAAGCCGGTTCACAATCAGGATATCCCTGCCCAGCAAAGAGTCGGCAATTTCAAAATACCATTTGTCTTCTACCTTGTGAATGGTAAACAATCCCTTTTTGGTGATGGCTTTATCTGTTACGATATCCTTGTAGGGTTTGGGTCCCTGCTTAGACAAACCGGGAAAGCCCGGTATGGAAGCAGGAGGGGTACCGATGGCGGGGGCAGCAGGAGTGCCGGGCTTTTTATCCTGTGCAAAAGATGGAACCGCAAACGCCAGCAAAGCCAGCAGTACCAGCTTTTTCGGATTAATCTTAAATATATACATGTAAATAAATTGTTTGGCGGTGAAATTAACTAAAAGATAATTGGAAGCATTTGCGGCGATACAGGAAAGGGAAAATTTTTATTTAAGAGGAAAAGTTTTCTTACATTTAATTCCTTTATCTTAACATTTCCATCCAATATCATAAGCCGGCAGTTTGTGGATAAACCCGGGTTAGGGAAAACAGAAATTACTTATCTTGTGAGCCCTGTAAAATATTTATCTTTCTTAATCTGATTTTTTAAAAATTTTTTTCAGTAGAATTGTGTCCGTAAAACACGCTACTGGTTCATTTAAAATTACTAAAAACTAAAAACAAACGATCATGGCAGAAACAAGACCAACTGCAGCTAAGGCTTCCACTTCATCTGTGCAACCAAAAAGATCCAGTAATGCTATTTCCTGGATGGCGCCTCTTTTCTGTATTATTATTGGCTATATTATCTGGCGTTTTGTAATTGGAAGCCCCGACAATTTTACCATCGGAAAAAACAATGGCGGTTTCTGGCCCGACCGTGATGGTGCAATCGGTACTTTCTCCAAAATGTACCAGGGTGGTATTATCGTGCCTATTCTTATCGGATGTTTTTTAACTGTATTGACTTTTTGTATTGAGCGTTTCATGACCGTTTCTAAAGCAGGCGGTACTGGTAACAATGCAGAATTTATCCGCAAAGTACAATACCATCTTGCCAACAGGAATGTAGACGCTGCACTGGCAGAATGCGACAAACAAAAAGGTTCTGTAGGTAATGTAATGAAAGCCGGTTTGCGCAAATACAAAGAATTAATCAGCGATACACAGCTGGATACCGAACAAAAAGTATTGTCTATTCAGAAAGAAGTAGAAGAAGCCACAGCGCTTGAACTGCCCATGCTGGAAAAAAACCTCGTATTCCTTTCTACCATTGCATCTGTAGCTACCCTGCTTGGACTGCTGGGTACGGTAATGGGTATGATTCGCTCATTCTCTGCACTGGGTGCTGAAGGTGGTGGTGAAGCGGCTGCAAAACTGTCTCAGGGTATCTCTGAAGCCTTGTACAATACCGCTTTGGGTATCGGTACATCTGCCGTGGCTATCATTATGTACAACGTGTTTACTACCAAAATTGATGGCATTACTTATGGCATCGACGAAAGTGGTTTTACATTAACACAAAGCTTTGCTTCCCTGTACAAATAAGCAACGACCCCGGGTTTTACATAACAAAATCACTGTTATGGAAAGTGGCAGGTTTTGAATCTAATCAGTGAACTAATTAATATATCATGCCAAAAGTTAAAGTAGCACGAAAGAGCACTTCAATAGACATGACCGCGATGTGCGATGTGGCATTTCTGTTGCTGTCTTTCTTTATCTTAACCACAAAATTTAAACCTTCAGAAGCGCTTGCTGTAGTAACACCTAATTCTGTTTCTGCCAAAGCTGCCCCTGAAAACGATGTTGTGCTGATTACGATAGACAAGGCAGGCAAAGTTTATCTTTCTGTGTCTGATAAAAATACCAACGAAAAAAGGGAAATCATCAAAGCCATCAGTGATGCAAAGTCACTGAACCTGAGCGAGGCGCAGATCAAGGCGTTTACCCGTTCAAGTTCTTATGTTGGCGTTCCTTTTGCGCAGCTTCCCGGATTGCTGAGCACCCCGGTAGATGACCTCAAGAAAATAAAAATGGACGGCATTCCCGTTACCGATTCTGCAAACAACCAACTGGTAGACTGGCTGCATGCAGCCGCAACAGCTTTTGCAGGCCGGAAAATGGAATTGCTGGTAAAAGGCGACAATGATTCAAAATACCCTTCTTTTCAGGGTGTGCTGAATGCCTTTAAAAGGAATGATTTGTTGAAATTTATGATGGTTACCAATCCTGAAGGCGTGCCCAAAGGATCTGAACTGGAAAAGGCCAACAGGGATAAACCTGCTGTAGCCAAGTAAGCATCAGTAATATAATTCTTTACAAACTAAAAAATTTAAGCCATGGCAGAAATGGATACCTCCGGTGGAGGTGGGCATAAAAAAGGGCCCGGCGTTAAAAAGAGTAAGAAGCTTTCTACCAGGGTAGACCTTACTCCGATGGTGGATCTTGGTTTTCTGTTGATTACCTTTTTCATCTTCACCACTACAATGAGTCAGCCTACGGCAATGAAACTAAACCTGCCAAAGGATACTGATAAACCGGAAGAGCAGAATAAAGTAAAAGAATCGGGTGTGTTAACCCTTATGCTGGGTAAAAACGACCAGGTGTATTATTACGAAGGTACACTGGCCCCCGATGCGTCTAACTTCAAATCGTCCAATTTTAAAGAAATCAGGAACGAAATCCTTACCAAGAAGAAATCTACCGACCCCAAAGATTTTGTGGTGGTAATAAAACCTGATAAGGACTGCACGTATAAAAACGTAGTGGATATGCTGGATGAAATGCTGATCAACGACGTAAAACGCTATGCTACAGTAGAGATTTCTGATGTAGAATACCAGTTGATTCAGCGTACAGAAGGCGTAACAAAATAATGAAAATTGTTTTGTGGAATTATAATTGAAACGCGTCTCATTTTAAAAGAAACACCATGTTAGATGTAAACAAAATAATGAGTGCCGATATCCTGGACATCATCTTTGATGGCCGCAACAAGGAATACGGTGCTTATGAATTGCGCAAGTCTTATTCCAAGCGCCTTACCCTGGCCCTTGCAGGTATGGCTGCTATCCTGGCGCTGGTATTTATAGGTTATTTTGTTGTCAACACAATAGCTGCCAATGCTTCAAAAAAACAGGTAGTTGTACAGGATGTGCAGCTGGAAGAGATTAAGCAGGAAGAAAAGAAAAATGAGCCACCACCACCACCGCCACCCCCAAAACAGGAG
>Ga0075026_100000673_pt1 | contig 14118 bp, 11 predicted proteins | sample Str012_2_FD_71392 | JGI IMG/M metagenome (GOLD analysis project Ga0075026, IMG submission 71392) | Freshwater sediment microbial communities in response to fracking from Pennsylvania, USA - Straight Creek_MetaG_SC_2012 | ecosystem: Environmental > Aquatic > Freshwater > Creek > Sediment...
GGTGTCCTTCTCGGTGGCTCGGTGTTGATTGAACAACTCCATCGTCCACGTTCAGAAGGGCACCTGTTTGCGTGTCCCGGCAGCCGAATCACGGCGGGTCATCGGTGGATCCGGGCTAAGTCAGCGCCCGGGCGCGCCGGCAGGGTCCCACTGGATGGCCATCGGGTGCACCCCGCGTCAGCGGGGGCACCCGACAGACCGGGTCGCCTGATCCTCAGACTCTTGGCGGTACGTCCGTGACATGCGACAGGTCGTGCGCTGCCTCGTCCGCGAGGGGGATGGCGACCATGTCCTCGCGCGTCTTGCGCCCCAGGATGTAGAACACGACGCCGAGCATGAAGAACAGGATCAGCGGGACGAACTGCGTCAGTTCGTACTGGATGCGCGTGAATCCCTCAGGCAGACCGGCGTCCGGGTTATCCGTGCCGATGCCGGGGAACAGCAGTCCGGCAGTCGCGAGGAGCGCGAAGGCCGTGGTGACGACGGTGATGACGATGACACCGGGCATCCCGAATGGGACCTTGTACGGACGCGGCACGTCCGGATGCGACAGGCGCAGCTTCCACAGGGCCGGGAAGATGGCCAGGTAGGAGATCGCCGTCGTCGAGATCGCGAGGCCGAGCGCCGCCGCGAAGTACTTTCCGGCATCGCCTGACGTGATCGTGAGGGCCGCGATGACGACGATCGTCGCAACGATGCCGGACATCAGGTTGACGTTGATCGGCGTCCCGAACCGCTTCGAGAGGGTGCCCAGCAACCGCGGAGCCGCACCATCGAGCGCTGCCATGGCCTGAGCGCGGTCCGCGCCCATCACCCAGGTGGTGCCGCTCGTGACGAGAGCGAGGATCATCAGGATCGCCCCGAACCCACCGAGGATGGCCCCGAGGCCGGTCAGGGTCGCCGTCCCATCGTCGGCGACCGATCCGCCGTAGACCGTGAAGACCGTCTTGATCGCGTCGATCAATCCAGTGAGGCCCGTGATCTGCGACTTCGGCAGGACGAGGAGGATGGCCAGGATCGGACCGCCGTACATGATGACCGACACGATCGCCGCGCGGACCACACCGAATGGGACGTCTCGCTTGGCGTCCTCCATCTCCTCACCCGCGGCGCTCGGCAATTCGAACCCGACGTAGTTGAACAGCAGGACCGGGACGAGAGCGATGAACGCGGGATAGGTCGGTGAAAAGTCCCCGGCACTGAACCCGGCGATACCGTGTTCGATCCCGAAGAGCACGACCGAGAACGTGAACAGGCCCAGGAGAGCGACGCGGACGAAGGCCCCGATCGACGGGATCCACTTGCCGACATCGAAGGACAGGATCGCCGCGACGACCGTGAACCAGATGAATCCCAGCAGGAACGCCCAGTCGCCCAGCGACGCTACGCCGATCACCGGTCCCGGGAGTGGATCGCCGCCCGTGAAGAACACCTTGACCGCCGTCAATGACAGGATGGCCAGCGACCCGCCGACCCAGATCGGGTTGGAGATCCAATAGATGACCGCATTGACCGAGGCGACCTTGCGCCCGAAGGCCATGCGGGTCCAGATGTACGACCCGCCCTCTTCCGTGAAGGCCGAACCCAGCTCGGCGGTCAGGAGGGCATACGGGAAGAAGAAGAAGACGCCGAGGAAGATCAGCCACGTGAACCCCTGCGCGCCCTTGGCGGCCGCGCTGCCGATCGTGTCGACACCCACCAGGGTGCAGATCAGGAAGAGCAGGATGTCCGTCCGGCCGAAGTGCTTCTGGAGCTTCGCCTTCTCCTCCAGCGAAGCCCGCGTGGTGATGTCGACGAGGTCCGGTTGGATCGTCGTCCCGGGAGCCGATGCAGTCACGCGCGCCTCCTACCAGATGGCCCCCAGACAGGTGTCGATCGACGGAACACCGGCGGTCGTCACTGTCGCGCACCATAGTGGATTGCGAGGGTCTCGAACAGTCCATTTCGGACGCCGCACCAGCGCTCCAGCGCTCCATCGAGTCGGCGCGCGGGACCGGCGGCAAGGTCCCGGTCGTCGTGCCGGGCCGTATGATGCGGACCGTACCGCACGTGCAGGAGACCCGATCCCATGGCCGTCGTCGCCACGAAACCACACCCCATCTTCCTTGCCGGCCGCTGGGTCGAATCGCCCGACGTCCTGACCGTCCTCAACCCGGCCGACCCCACGACGCCCGCCGGCTTCACCTTCAACGCGACACCCGAGCAGTACGAGGAGGCGGTCCAGGCTGCCGTCGCCGCCTTCGGGGTGACGCGGACGCTGCCGGCCTACGAGCGCGGTCGCATCCTGCGTGAGATCAGTGCCGGGATCCGGGCGCGACGCGAGGAACTGGGACGACTCATCGCCCTCGAGGCAGGCAAGCCGATCCGCGACGCCCTGGTCGAAGTGGACCGCGCGTCCCTGACCTTCCGGCTGGGGGCCGAGGAAGCGGAGCGGATGACCGGCGAGCTCATCCCGCTGGACCTCATGCCGTCGTCGCGCGACCGGGTGGGCATCACCCGCCGGTTCCCGATCGGCCCGATCGCGGGCATCAGCCCGTTCAACTTCCCGCTCAACCTGGCCGCCCACAAGGTCGCCCCGGCCATCGCCAGCGGTAACCCGATCGTGCTCAAGCCACCGTCCGCCGATCCGCTGACGATGCTCACGATCGCCGAGATCATCGAAGCGGCCGGCGCTCCCGCAGGATCTGTGTCGATCCTGCCGATGACCCGCGAACTGGGCGACCGCATGGTCGCCGACGAGCGATTCAAGCTGCTGACCTTCACGGGCAGCCCCAGTGTCGGCTGGCGGATGAAAGAACGAGCCGGCAAGAAGAAGGTCGTGCTGGAGCTGGGTGGCAACGCTGGGGTCATCGTGGATGCTTCCGCGGACATCGATTGGGCTGTCAGGCGCTGCCTCATCGGCGCCTATGCGTACGCCGGTCAGGTCTGTATCAGCGTCCAGCGCATGTTCGTGCACGAGTCCGTCTGGGACGAGTTCATGACCAAGTTCGTGGCCGGGGTCGCCACGCTCAAGGTGGGGGATCCGTTGGACCCGACCACCGACGTCGGGCCGATGGTGGATGCGAACCAGGCGTCGCGGACCCAGCGCTGGGTGGATGAGGCGGTCGCGCTCGGCGGCACGCTCCTCGCCGGCGGTCACGCGGATGGCAACTTCTTTCCCCCGACCGTGCTGACCGACGTGCCGCTCACGGCCCAGGTCTGCTCGAACGAGGCTTTCGCGCCGCTCGTGGTGGCCTTCCCGTTCAAGACGCTCGACGAGGCGATCGACCGCGTCAACGACAGCATGTTCGGGCTTCAGACCGGGGTCTTCACGAATGACCTGGCCGGTGCGTGGCGCGCGTTCGGGGAGCTGGAGGTGGGCGGCGTCATCGTCAACGACATCCCGACCTACCGGATCGATCACATGCCCTACGGCGGGGTCAAGGACTCGGGGCTGGGTCGCGAGGGGCTGCGCTGGGCGATGGAGGACATGACCGAGATCCGGATCATGGTGCTCGCCCAGCCGCAATAGCAGCGCGACAGCGGCGCCGCGTGCAGGATCGCTTGACGAGCGCCTTCGGGCGCTGTCCCGGGCGATGCGACCGACACCCGCCGCACACGGCGCTACCGCCAGACTGACCGCCATGGACATGAACCTCACCCCGGCCCAGCTCGAACTCCAGGCACGGGCGCGCGCATTCGTCCTGGATGTCCTCCAGCCGCTCGAAGGCGAGTTCGAGCGACTGGGTGGTCACGTCCCGCGCGACTGGGGGAACCAGGTTCGCACGGCGGCCATCGAGGCTCGCCTCAACGGCGGATCGCTCGCGGTCGAGTTCGGTGGGCAGGGCTGGACGGCGATGGAGCAGGTCCTCGTCCATGAGCAGCTCGGCCAGGTGACCGGTGGCCTCTGGTCGTACATCCCGGGCGCCTACAACGTGCTGATCCACTGCGACCCGGCGCAGCGCGTCCGCTACCTGGATGCATGCAACCGCGGGGAGCGTTCGGGCAGCTACGCCATCACGGAGGATGGCGCCGGCTCAGACCCGCGGACCCTCAAGGCGACGGCCGTCCGCGACGCGGCCACCGGGGACTACATCCTTAACGGCGAGAAGTGGTTCGTGACCGGCCCGGACGACACGGACTTCATGATCTTCCACGCCAACCTGCTCGACGGGGATCGCCGGCTGCCGACGCTCTTCCTCGTGGACTACGACGTGCCCGGCGTGCGGGTGAAGCACGACCCGGACTACATGCACACCTTCGCGGACCGCCACCCGCAGTTCGTGCTGGACGATGTGCGCGTCCCGGCCGGCGCGGTCCTCGGTGGAGTCGGCACGGCGGATGAGATGACGAACCAGTGGTTCGTGGAGGAGCGCATCCACATCGGGGCGCGCTGCAGCGGGGCCATGGAGCGGCTGCTGACCCTCGCCGTCGAGTGGGCCACCGAACGCATCCAGTTCGGGGAACGGATCTACGACTTCCAGGGTGTCTCGTTCCCGCTGGCGGACTCCGCCGCCGATGCGTCGGCCGCGCGACTACTCACGCGTGAGTGCGCCTGGCTCGTGGACAGCGGCGCGGATCCCAAGGTGGTCCACGCGAAGGCGTCGCTCGCCAAGCTGTTCGCATCGGAGGCGGCCTTCCGCTGTGCGGACCGTGTCGTCCAGGTCTTCGGTGGTCGCGGGTACATGCGTGAGTACCCGGCCGAGCGGTTCTTTCGCGAGTTGCGCGTGGACCGGATCTGGGAAGGCACATCGGAGATCCAGCGGCTGATCGTCGCCCGCGCACTCGAGAAGCGCGGCGTCGGCCGGGTGGTGGGATGACGTCGGAGGCGACGAGGGCCGTGCAAGGGGCAGACGCCTCACGGGGGACCAGCGCTCCGCAGGGGAGACGGACCGGCACCATCGATCTCCGCCCTCTCTTCGCTCCCCGGTCCGTCGCCGTCGTCGGTGCGTCGCCGCGGACCTGGATCGCGGAGACCGTGCGCGACAACCTTCGGGTGATGGGCTCCGATACGCGATGCCACTTCGTGAACCCCAACTACACCGAATTGCTCGGTCAGCCGTGCTATCCGAGCCTGGCCGCCCTGCCCGAACGGCCGGACGTGGCCGTGGTGGCTCTCAACCCGCTCCGGGCGGCGATGGTCACGCGAGACGCGGCGACCGCCGGCGTGCCCGCGGTCATCATCCCGGGCGGCGGCGTCGTGGAGGGCGGAGCCGCGGCGGCGGCGATGCAGGACGAGGTCGCGGACATCGCCCGTCGACACGGGATCGCGCTCGTGGGCCCGAATTGCATGGGCGTCGTGGACTTCACGGCCAACAGCGCGGCGTACATCGGAGATGTGTCGCCCTACCAACCACGGGGCGGGGTCGCGGGCATCGCCCAGTCCGGCTCCGTGACCGATGCCTTCATCCAGGCCGGCTCGCGGGTCGGCTTCAGCCGGATCATCAGCTGCGGCTCCGAGGTGGTGCTGGACGTCTGCGACTACCTGGCGTACTGCCTGGACGATCCGGAGACGCACTCGGTGATCCTGTTCGTCGAAGGGTTCAAGCGCCCCGAGCGGTTCCTCGCGTTGGCGGACCGCGCCCTCCAGCTCGGCAAGCCGATCATGGCCGTCAAGGTGGGTCGCAGCGACCAGGCCCAGGCCGCGGCGGTGGCGCACTCCGGGTCGCTCGCGGGCGAGACCCGTGTCACCGATGCGGCCCTGGACGCGGCGGGCGTCATCCGCTGCCGCGACCTGGACGAATTGCTCGAGACCGCCGAACTCGTGGAAGGCACGCGTCGTACCGGGCGAGGTGTCGGTCGTGGGCGGACCGGCGTCGTCACCGTGTCCACCGGTGAGGCCTCGCTCGTGGCGGATCTCGTGCCGATCACCGGGCTGGACCTGCCGCCCATCCCCGAGGCGGCGCGGGCGGCCATCCTGGAGCGCCTCCCGACGATGGGCTACATCGGCAACCCACTCGACCCGTGGGGTGCCGCCGAACCGACGACCGCCTACGGGGCGTGCTTCGAGGCGATGGCCGCATCCGGTGCCTACGACGTGCTGGTGCTGGTCCACGACTCGCCGTACCGGTCAATGGCGGCCGAGGTCGCGACGGCCGGCGAGGTGACGCTGCCGCTCCTGGCCGCGACTCGCGATCGGCCGTCCATCCTGCCGGTCTACGTCTCGCTCACGTCTGGCGAGCACCCGCCCGAGATCAAGGCCCTGCTCGATGAGCACGGCGCGGGGGCTCCGCTGCTTCGGGGCGCCGTCGAGGCGTTCAGCGCGATCGCGTCGGTCGCTCGATGGCAGGGACGGCACGAGGCCAGGAGCGCCCCCGACGGCCGGCCGTGGCGGGCTGCCTGGCCGGAGCTCGGCGCCGATCGGACCTCCTTCGGGCAGGACGACGCGGCGCACCGGGCGTCCGCGGTCCCTCGCCCAGCGACACGGGCGCTGTCCGAACGGGCGAGCCTGGACCTGCTGCGGGACGCGGGCCTCTCGGTCACGACAGCGATCTTCGCCGTCGACGCAGACGCCGCCGTCGAGGCGGCCGCCACACTCGGCGGGCCGATCGCGCTCAAGCTGGATGCCGACGGCCTCGCCCACAAGAGCGACCTCGGGCTCGTCGTCCTGGGCCTCGCCGACGCCGATCCGATCCGGGCTGCCGCTGCGGAGCTGTTCGATCGGGCGCGACAGCACGACCTGGACGCGCGCGGCTTCCTCGTGGAACCGATGGCCGCGCCGGGCGTGGAACTGATCGTCGGACTCCACCGGGACGCCCAGTTCGGGGCGGCCGTCGTGGTCGGCCTCGGGGGCATCTTCACCGAAGTGCTCGACGACGTCGCCATCCGGCTCGCTCCCGTCGCACGCGACGCGGCCCTGGCGATGCTCGACGAGCTGCGCGGACGACGCATCCTGGACGGCGTCCGGGGTCGACCCGCGGTGGATCGCGGGGCCGTTGCGGACGTCATCGTGGGGCTCGCGGGGCTCGGGGCGGACCGACCGGACATCATCGAAGTGGACCTCAATCCAGTGATCGCGACCTCGAACGGGGCGGTCGCCGTCGACGCATTGGTCGTCCTGGCGGTGGTCCAGGAGGTGGTCCATGCCTGACGAGACGCTGGTCCTCACCGCCGCGACCCCGTGGGGCGTGCGGTTGACCATGGATCGACCGGCCAAGCTCAACGCCCTGTCCGGCGCATTGGTGGAGCAGTTGGTCGCCGCCGTGGATGCGGCCAACGCGGACCCGACCGTCCGGGTCATCGCGATCGCCGGTGCCGGCCGTGCGTTCTCGGCCGGCTACGACCTCACCGAGGAGGCCGAGGGCGGGATCGGCGGACCGGTCGGCTGGCGCAGACTTCTGGCCGTGGACGTGGCGGCGACCCTGCGCATCCTGGAGTCGCCCAAGCCGGTCATCGCCCAGATCCACGGCTATGCCCTGGCCGGCGGACTGGAACTGGCCATGGCCTGCGATCTCATCGTCGCCGCCGAGGGCACGATGCTGGGCGAGCCGGAGATCCGCTACGGATCGGCGCCGGTGACGCTGCTGATGCCCTATCTCATCGGCCAGAAGAAGACGCGCGAACTCCTCCTCACGGGCGATCTCATCGATGCGGTCGAAGCGGAACGGATCGGCCTGATCAACCGGGTCGTGCCGGCGGACCGCCTCGAGGCAGAGGTGGATGCCCTGGCCGACCGGCTGGCACGGACCCCGCCCGAGGTCATGGGCCCGACCAAGGCGATGCTCAACCGGGCCATGGATGCGGCCGGGTTCCGGATGGCCGTCGAGGCCGGCCTGGACCTCGGCGCGATCGTCAATGCGGCCGACACCCCGGAGCAGCGCGAGTGGGACACGATCGTCAAACGGGACGGCCTGAAGGCCGCGCTGGCGTGGCGTGACCGGCGCTATGACGAGCGCCTCGCGGACCGTGGTCACGGAGATCCGCCAGCTTCCTGAGCCAGCCCGCGGGGCCGGGACGATGGTCCCGGGCGCAGCCTGGTACGGGCGACCTCCCGACGGTGACCGGCGCATCTGGTAGACGGATGTCACGGACCAAGGTACTGCCCCGGATGGTCCCTGGGTCCCGTTTCGCTCACACCCTGGAAGCGCTTGTATAGACAAGACGCGAACGAGAGGCCCGGCGATACCCAGGATCCCGATCGATCTGCGTCGGGGGAGCCACGTCACCAGCAGCCCATCGAAGGGGAATCTCGTGTCCGAAACCGAGCGCGCGCATCCAGGCCAGCCTGCCCAGCCGGGTCGACGTCGTCGTCGAGTCCTGGCTGCCCTGCTTGGACTCTCCGTCCTGTGCATGGGGACCGGCGCCTTTTCGCTGGCGGTCTTCACGAGCACAGCGGCATCCACGGGAACGTTCGCCGCAGGCACCGTCGTGCTGACATCGAGCCCGACCATCGCCTTCACAGTGGCCGGCATGATGCCCGGTGACACGAACACGCAGGCCCTGACCATCGCCAATACCGGCACGGCCCAGCTTCGCTACGCCATGACCACGGTGGCCAGCAATGCGCTGGGCACGACCCTGACCCTGACGGTCAAGACGTTGGGCACCAGTTGCGCGGCCTTCGATGGCACGAGCGTGCTGGCCGCCACGGTCCTCAACGGAGCCGCGATCGGCAGCCCGACCCAGGGCGCCCAGGCCGGCGACCGCGTCCTCAACGGCGTCTCCAACGAGATCCTGTGCTTCCGGGTCAGCCTGCCGCTGGCCACGGGCGACGCCCTCCAGGGCATCACCTCGGCAGTGACGTTCTCCTTCGCCGCCGAACAGACCGCCAACAACCCGTAATCCGAGACCACGATGACGATCGCGAGCCCCGCGGTCACCGTCCTCCGGCGACTCCTCGACGGACTGCTGTTCGCACTCGTCGCGGTTTCGCTGGGGGTCCTCGTGCTTGGACGGGTCGTCCCGCTCCTCGGTCACCCGACGCTCGTCGTTGCGGGGCCGTCCATGGAGCCGACGCTCCCGATCGGCGCGGCGGTGGTCCTCGATCAGGTACCGCCGTCCAGCCTTGTCGTCGGCGACGTCGTGAGCCTGCGCAGCGGCGCCGAGCATGCCATCTTCACCCACCGGATCGTCCGGCTGGCGGAACAGGACGGCGTCCTGTTCATCGAGACACAGGGTGACGCCAACGCGGCACCCGATCCGTCGCTGACGCCCGCTGCGGCCGTCATCGGGCGAGTCGAAGTTTCGATCCCGTACGCCGGGTACCTGCTGACCTTGTACTCGAGCGTGAGTGGCATCCTGTTCGTGCTCTCGACCGGACTCTGCCTGCTGTTCCTCGGCATCCTTCTGGAACCAACGGTCGCGGAGCGTGTTCCCGGGACCGCGCCGGTCCCTTCGCTCGAGCGCTCGTCCGCCGCAGACGTCGTCCGGACCGCACGCGAACGTCGCGCCAGACGGGCTCGATCGGAGTCGCCCAGCCCACGCCATCCGGGGCGCTGACCCGAGCTGGACACGGCCGATGTCCGAGTGCGGATCATCGACGATCGCGGCTCGTTACCTTCTCGCTGGGCTACCGCGCGGCCCCTGATCGCCTGCGCCCGGTAGGGCATCGGCCGCCGGCGATCAGGGGCCGCAGGTCAGCTTGGCGTCGGCCCAGTGGGTAGGGCTCGACCCACCGGACGCCACGTCGTCCGTGCCCGTTCCGCGTAGCGCTGGATCTGATCGACCGTGTAGGCGGCAACATCGCCGCCGTCGAATGCGTGTCGGTACCAGCCAACAGCCCATTCGACGGAATCTTCGACCGATAGGACAGGGGACCAGCCGAGCTCCTTGCGGGCGTAGCTACTGTCGAGCGCGAGCAGCCCGGCTTCCGCGCCGCCATCGTGGCCGACTTCCTCCCAACGCCCACCACCCCACGCCTCGCCGGCCATGTCGCACACTTTGGCGACGTCATATGTCGCTGATGGATCCGGCCCGAAGTTGAATGCGGTCCATTCGCGGGTCGCCTCACCAAGCATCCGGGTTGCGAGCAGGAGATAGCCCCCGAGGGGCTCAAGCACATGTTGCCAGGGCCGGGTCGACGCGGCATTACGCACCTTGATCGGGATCCCGGCTTCGAACGCACGGATGGCGTCCGGAATGAGTCTGGCGGTGCTCCAGTCACCTCCACCGATGACATTGCCGGCTCGTGTCGTCGCGATGGCCATGCCTGACGGGGCGAAGTACGAACTCCGGTAGCTCGCCACCAGGAGCTCCACGGCGGCCTTGCTCGCCGAGTACGGATCGTGACCTCCGAGCGTGTCGTTCTCACGATAACCCCACAGCCATTCACGATTGTGGTAGCACTTGTCGCTCGTGATGACGATCGTGGCCTTAGCTGACCGGCTCGCCCGGACGGCATCAAGGACATTTGCCGCGCCGATGACGTTGATCTCAAAGGTCTCTGCGGGCTGTTCGTACGAGCGTCCAACGAGCGGTTGGGAAGCGAGATGGAAGACGACTTCCGGCTTGTGGCGGTCGACGACATCGCGGATGTGGGCGGCGTCGCGTGTGTCACCGATCACCGATTCGTAGAGTCGGGATTCGACGCCGGCGGCGACGAAGGTGCCGCGCTCGTCGGCAGGGTCCAACGAGTAGCCCACCACTTCGGCACCGGAGAGTGAGAGCCACAGGCTGAGCCACGAACCCTTGAACCCGGTATGCCCGGTGACGAGCACGCGCTTGCCATCGAAGGCATGCTGGATCATTGACGGGACATCCTTGCTACATAGCAGCGGGCGGAACGTCGACATCCGCCGGGCCGCGCAGTGGCGGCCGTCGTGATGCATAGCCTACCGCTCGGTGTTGATCCACGTCGCAGTCACTAGCGTCCTCGGACGATGGACCTGGCCGGTCAGCAGGGATGGGGCCGAGGCCGGAGGACGTGTGATGGCGATCTGTCCTCATCTTCTGTATGCCATGATGCCGAACGAATGACGTTCTCGGAATACAAGTACCTTATCTGGTCGGACCTGTACCGCCTCAGTGGCGAGATTCGATTCTCGCAGCTGATCCGACAGGTCTTGTTCGGGGAGGGGTTCAAGTTCAGCTTCTGGTTGCGTACGTGCACCTTGCTGCGGACGAAACCTGCGCTTCGATACACCTGGTATCCGATCGCGCTTTGGATGCTGCGCCGGCAACGGTTCAGACTCGGCATCTCCATCTCCCCACGTACAGAGATCGGCAGTGGCTTCTACATCGGCCACTTCGGTGGGATCAACGTCAACCGAGAGTGCAAGATCGGCAAGAACTGCAACCTCTCGCAGGGCGTCACGCTCGGCCAGTCGAATCGCGGCGAGCGGGCCGGCTGTCCGGTGATCGGCGACAACGTCTACATCGGGCCTGGAGCGAAGATCTTCGGTGCGATCGTCATCGGCGACGACGTGGCCATCGGCGCCAACTGCGTGGTGACCAAGGACGTACCCGACCACTCCGTCGTCGTGGGCGTGCCCGGACGAGTGATCTCGAGCCAGGGTGCGCGCAACTACGTCGACTTTACCGATTACGACGCGAAACTCAAAGGTCGGGTCCGCGGGGCTCACTGACTGACCATGCGACCCGAGGGTGGAGGAGCTTGATGGCGATCGAGACAGGTGGTAGTGGATCCGCGGCCGGCGCCGCCGCCATCCCCGTGCGCTGTCGCCTCTGCGATGCCCCGCTCACCCGCACTGTCATCGACCTCGGCATGTCACCGCTCTGCGAGAGCTTCCTCGCGGCCGATCAGCTCGATCAGATGGAGCCGTTCTATCCACTGATCCTTCGGATCTGCGATGTCTGCCTCCTCGTGCAGCTCGCGGAATACGTCGCGCCCGAGGAGATCTTCACCGAGTACGCGTACTTCTCGTCGTTCTCGTCAACCTTCGTGGAGAACGCCAGGACCTATGCAGTTGGCGCCGCGGAGCGCCTGGGGCTCGGTGGCCAGAGCCAGGTGCTTGAGATCGCGAGCAATGACGGGTACCTGCTCCAACACTTCGTTGCGATAGGCATCCCGGTCCTTGGCATCGAGCCCGCCGAGAACATCACCAGTGCCGCCATCGCCCGCGGCGTGCCGACGCGCGTGGGGTTCTTCGGGGTCGAGATGGCCGACGAACTCATCGGGGACGGGATGCGTGCGGACCTCGTCATCGCCAACAACGTCCTGTCCCAGGCGCCCCATCTGAATGACTTCGTTGCGGGCATGAAGCGCGTGCTCGCACCGGATGGTGTGGCCACCGTCGAGTTCCCGCACCTGCTCCAGCTGCTCACTGGGAACCTGTACGACACCATCTACCACGAGCACTTCACGTACTTCTCCCTCAGCACGTCGAGCGAGGTCTTCCGGCGTCATGGATTGGAGGTCTTCGACGTCGATGAGATCGACAACCATGGCGGCTCCCTGCGCCTGTGGCTGCGCCACGCCGGGAGCGGCACCGACGGCCGATCCGCGGCCGTCGACGCGTTCCTGGAGCGCGAACGGGCCGCCGGGCTGGGCTCCTTCGAGGTCTACGAGTCCTTCGCGAGCCGCGTCGAATCGACCAAGCGGGGCCTGCTGGAGCAGCTGATCGGGTTTCGCCGGGATGGCCTCCAGCTAGCCGCATACGGCGCGCCGGGCAAGGCGAACACGATGCTCAACTACTGCGGCATCCGCACGGACCTCCTCGCCTACACTGTCGACCGTAACCCGTACAAGCACGGGCGCTTCACGCCCGGCACGCACATCCCGATCCACCCACCGGAGCACCTCGCCGAGACGAAGCCCGATGTGATCTGGGTCCTTCCCTGGAACCTCGAGGAGGAGATCGTTGAGCAGCTGTCCTACGCGCGCGAGTGGGGCGCCAGGTTCATGGTCGCCCTCCCGGACGTCCGGATCCGTTCCTGAGGATCGCCGATGAGGGCGACCACGGCGGCGGACGAGGCGGCAGCGGCAGCCGTGGTTACGGAGGACATCCGTCACATCCACGCTGCGACGGCCAGCGAGCTCGACACGATGGCCGGCAAGCACGTCGTGCTGACCGGTGGTGGCGGCTTCCTCGGCTACGAGCTGGTCCAGGCGCTGGTCGCCTACAACCACGGGCGCCCCGCGACCTCGCACATCCGCGTGACGGTCCTCGACAACTTCATGCGCGGGATCCCGGCGTGGCTCACCGGCCTGGAGCCGGGCACTGTCGACCTACGGGAGCACGACGTGACCCGCGAGCTCCCGACGGACCTTGGCATCGTCGACTACGTCATCCACGCCGCCGGCATCGCATCTCCGATCTACTACCGTTTGCACCCGATCGAGACCATGGACGCCAACGTGGTCGGCCTGCGACGCCTGCTGGATCGCTGTGTCGAACAGCAACAGGCCGGCGATCCGATCTCGGGCTTCCTGTTCTTCTCCAGCAGTGAGATCTACGGGGATCCACCCGCCTCGGAGATCCCCACACGAGAGACCTATCGTGGCTCGGTGTCGTGTACCGGGCCGCGGGCATGCTACGACGAGTCGAAACGGTACGGCGAGACGCTGAGCGTGAACTTCGCAAGGCAGCATGGCCTGCCCATCACCATGGCCCGGCCATTCAACAACTTCGGCCCTGGCCTCAAGATCACCGATGGGCGTGTCATCCCGGACCTGGCTCGCGACATCCTGGAGGGTCGCGACATCGTGTTGCTGTCGGATGGCTCTCCGACACGGACGTTCTGCTACGTCGCGGACGCCGTCAGTGGCTACCTCAAGGTACTCGTGAACGGGAGGCCGGGGGAGGCGTACAACATCGGCGTCGGGCATGGCGAGGTCTCGATCCTCGAGCTGGCGAACCGGCTGCGCGGGCTGGGCCACGACCTCCTCGGCTACCAGGGCGTCGTCTCCCACGGCCAGAGCGATGAGGCCGACTACCTCGTCGACAACCCGACCCGTCGGTGCCCGGACATCAGCAAAGCGATCTCGGACGTCGGGTTCGCTCCGTCGGTCGAACTTGACGAGGGTCTTCGTCGATCGCTGCTCTGGTATGCCGGTAACGCCACAGGGTCGGCCGCGTGATCAACATCGCCATCATCGGCACGGGCTATGTGGGCCTCGTGACCGGCACCTGCCTTGCCGAAAGCGGCAATGATGTCATCTGCATGGACATCGACAAGAAAAAGATCGAGATGCTCAATACCGGCATGGTTCCCATCTACGAGCCTGGCCTGGAAGAACTG
>Ga0075026_100000674_pt1 | contig 14118 bp, 12 predicted proteins | sample Str012_2_FD_71392 | JGI IMG/M metagenome (GOLD analysis project Ga0075026, IMG submission 71392) | Freshwater sediment microbial communities in response to fracking from Pennsylvania, USA - Straight Creek_MetaG_SC_2012 | ecosystem: Environmental > Aquatic > Freshwater > Creek > Sediment...
CCTTAAAAATTTCCCTGAAAAAAGACCACCTTTTGGCGGCGGACATCCTGTCTGGAATAGGGAATACGGTTGTACACGTTTGTTTTATAGATGCAGGCAATCCAACGTCAAAGGAAGAATTTATCCAGGTAACATTAATAATACATGGGAATGTTATAGTGAATGAGCTGACCCCAACGCAAGGAATAAGAAAAACTGTGAGCGTTTTTAAATTAGGATCGACTAGCCCTTTTTGCTGAGAACATTTCGGGATTCAGTAGTAGTGCTCCTAACTATTCAAAATGCGACTTTTGAAACCCTAAACACCTGTTATGAAAAACATATTTTTTCTCCTCGTTTGCTTCATACTGAGCCATTCGCTATCGGCTCAGGAGGAAATCAACCCCCAAATTGGCAAAAAAATAGACCAAGAGGTCGGAAGAGCCTATCTCCAGCGAAGTGATCGTGAAAAAACCGCGGCCTGGGTCCTTTTTGGAAGCGGAATGCTGATTTCCATCGCGGGTTTTTTAGTAAGGGCAAGAATGCCTGCTAAAAGGAGAAATATCGCATTCTCCTTTTGTCTCGGTACTGGCTTGAGCCTCGGCAGCGTACTGCTGTTTATATCGGGCATACATAACCGCCAAAAGGCCGGCGAGCTCATGCAATCTGAACCGCCGAAACCCTCACTCGTACAAATAGCAAAATAAATAAACCGATACTTCTAAATACAGACCAGATATGATTATCAGACCTGCTACACTCAACGATGGCCCGGCGCTCCTTCAATTGAAATCAATTCATGTGAGAAAAAATATGTTGTGTGTGGAGAAATGCCCTGATTATACAAGCCTCCTCCTGCAGCCAAATAAAAATTTAATATTAGTAGCCGCCGGAGTTGATGGAAAAATTATTGCCGCCATTTCGGCCATCAGAAAGACAATGCTTTACCGAGGCAAAAAGCATTTGGCATATCTGCTTGGAGAACTCAAGGCAGATGCCGGTTACCTTGAAAGTCCTTTGTTGTTTGCACTCATGAATAGAATGATGATCAAGTTGGAAAAGACTGGTTTGGGATTGCTGTTTTATGAAGGAGCTGCTGTAACTGGAATCGGGAACCAGTATCAAATGATTAGTCCGGATAATTCATTTCCTTTCCAAAGACTTCAATCCGTGTTTACATATTTTCTGCCGCCAAGACAATTGCCTTTCAAAGTCAAGATACCTTTAACGATAACAGGATATGATGAGGAACCATTAAAAAATTTCTATGAACGCAGTTTCGCCTCTGCATGCCTACGACCGTTGGCAGACCAGCTCGAACAGGCAACACACTTTACCTGTACGCAAAACCAAGTTATAAAAGCTGCCCTATCGGTATGCGATGTTGCGGCATCAGATCAACAGTTGGTTTTACACGTGCCCCGACGGTCGTCATGGTCCATCCTCGGTTCGATTAGGAGACTAGCCAAGCTTTCTTCAACAAACCAACCCGCCACTACACCAAGGATTTTAACTATAAGCCATTTCGGTTATGAGCCCGGACATGAATTAACGCTTGTTTCCTTACTTGACCACGCTATGCATTTTGCCTGGGAAAATAAATACCAATACCTGAGCATTTCAAGCGATCAGGAGCAGGAATTGCTGAATAAACTGGTCAGGCCATTGTCGCGATGGATTTTTAAATCAACGCTTATGGTATCGGATCGAACAAATCACCCGCACATATCGGAAGGGGTTGTATCAGCCATACACCATGCAGCACCATCAGTGATTCGACAACCCCAACAGATTTCAACGCCTTAAAACTCTTCTTCGATCACGGTTTTGCCCGGTGGGTATCAAGAATTACCTTTGCAGGAATTTTTGAAAAGGATCGCCATGAGCACAACGAATTTATCTGAACAGGAGTTGATACGACGCGAAAAGCTAACAGAGCTACAAGCCCTGGGCATAAATCCATATCCGGCTGATCTTTTCCCCGTGAACACCACCAGTATTTTTATTAAGACAAATTATAAGGGCGAGGAAAATAAATCTGAATTTGAAGATGTTTGCATTGCCGGCCGCATCATGAGCATTCGCGACATGGGGAAGGCTTCTTTTGCGGTTATACAAGACAGTGTGGGGAAAATTCAACTCTATATCAAGCGGGATGAGATATGCCCTGGAGAAGATAAGACTGTCTATGACAAAGTTTGGAAACATCTCTCAGATATCGGCGACATTATTGGAGTAAAGGGATTTGTCTTTACGACAAAAACAGGTGAGACCTCGATTCACGTGAAAGAATTTTTCTTCCTGGCCAAAGCGCTTCGACCCCTGCCGGTGGTGAAAGAAAAAGAAGGCGAAACTTTTGACGCAGTTACGGATCCTGAATTCCGTTACCGGCAACGGTATGCGGACCTGATCGTGAATCCGCAGGTGAAGGAAGTATTCATAAAGAGGACAAAGATGGTCAATGCCATGCGTGATTTCCTGAATCTACGGGGTGCATTGGAAGTAGACACGCCGGTATTGCAAACTATCCCGGGTGGCGCTGCTGCACGACCATTTGTCACGCACCACAATGCGCTGGATGTGCCCTTTTACCTTCGCATCGCAAATGAACTTTATCTCAAAAGATTGATCGTTGGAGGTTTCGATTGGGTATATGAGTTCAGCAGGAATTTCAGGAATGAAGGGATGGACCGCACTCATAATCCCGAATTCACCATCCTGGAGTTTTATGTTGCCTATAAGGACTACAACTGGATGATGGATACCACCGAACAGTTGTTCGAATCGGCAGCTATTGCCACCAATGGATCCACCGCAGTTAAAATAGGTGAAGCCGAGATTGAATTGAAAGCGCCTTACAAACGCATCAGTATTTACGATGCAATCCTGGAAAATACCGGGATCAATATTAGCAGCATGGATGAACAGCAATTGAGGAATACCTGTCATCAACTCCATATACATGTAGAACCTTCCATGGGGAGGGGCAAACTCATCGATGAAATATTCGGAGCCACTTCCGAACATAAATATATCCAGCCAACTTTTATCATCGACTATCCTGTAGAGATGAGTCCGCTGACCAAAAAACATCGCAGTAAACCCGGCCTGGTAGAGCGATTCGAGCTCATGATCAATGGCAAGGAAATCGCGAATGCCTATAGTGAACTCAATGATCCCATTGACCAGCGTGAACGCTTCGAAGAACAGGTTGCTTTAATGAAAAGGGGAGATGAAGAAGCGATGTTCATCGACAACGACTTTCTAAGAGCACTCGAATATGGCATGCCGCCCACTGCAGGCATCGGTATTGGCATCGACAGGCTATGCATGCTAATGACCGGCCAGGTTTCCATACAAGATGTCCTTCTTTTTCCCCAAATGCGACCTGAGAGAGTTGACGGTTGATAGATTGGAGTCTGGTAAAGGATAACATTTATATATCATCGTTTTGCTGTGTGGGCAACCCGGCAAAGAATAGCTTTTTTGAGACTATCAAATATCAACGGTCAACTAATTTCCACTGAACTTACTTTTGTTTTGGTATCGGAAATGATTATATTTAATTATACAAAAACGATTGCTATATGAATAACGCTTCCATCTCCAGGATTGGTACTATTCTGTATGCCCTGGTAATCGGCTTTTTTGGCATCAATCACTTTCTCAATGCATCGGGAATGGCAGCCATGGTTCCAACTTTTTTCCATGGTGGTATTATTTGGGTGTACCTCAGCGGTGCCGCGCTGATTGCTGCAGCCATCGCCATCCTGATCAACAAACAAACCCGTTTAGCGGGATTGTTACTTGCGCTTTTTTTACTGATCATCGTGCTCACCATCCATCTGCCTGCTGTCCTGCAGGCACCCGATGAAGCAGCTTCGAGGTTCCCGCTAACCAATCTCATCAAAGACTCAGGTTTGGCCGCTGCAGCCCTTATGATTGCTGGTAAAGGAAATTGAAAGATTGATAGTCGCCCGCCCCTATGCCTCACAAGAAAAGATCCATCATTAATTTTTGATCTGGATTGACCGCGTATTGTGTAAAATCGGTAACTCCTTCTCCGAGCAATACTTCCTCATCAATAAAAAAATGACCGGTCGCTTCAATAGAAGGCTTCTGCAGAATATAGAAGGCTGCATCAGCCACGATTTCGGGTATACGACTCCGTTGTATGAGAAAATCACCGCCTAGCAGGTTCTTTACAGCGGCGGTAGCGATGGTCGTTTTGGGCCAAAGCGCATTGGCTGCGATTCGAAGTGGTTTTAATTCTTGCGCCAACCCCAGGATGATCATGCTCATGGCATATTTGCTCATTGTATAAGCCAGGTGACGTGAAAACCAATCCGGGTTCATATTGAGTGGCGGAGAAAGATTTAAAATATGTGGGTTATGAGCCTTTTTTAGAAAAGGGATACAAGCCTGGCACATAAAGAAAGTGCCCCTTACATTAATACTCTGCATCAGGTCGAAACGCTTGGGTTCTAATTGCTCTGTGGGAGAGAGATTGATCGCACTCGCATTGTTCACGAGTATATCTATCCCGCCAAACGTGTCTACAGTAGTCTGAACAATCTGCCGGATGCTTTCTTCAAAACGTATATCTCCCTGCAATGGGAGTACCCTACCTGGGCCGGCTTTAGCAATTTCCTCAGCTGCCGAATAGATGGTTCCTTCGAGTTTGGGGTTGGGTTCTGTTGTTTTGCTGGCAATCGCAATATTGGCCCCTTCTTTTGCCAACCGGATGGCAATCGCCTTGCCAATACCCCGACTACCACCTGTTATCAGAACCGTTTTATTTTCAAACAGCATGGGATGATGTTTGCACTAAAATAAGTCAATTTATCCGATCGGGACCGCAACTTAAGGCAGGAAATCGGTCATTTACCATCATGCTCATCGTATTTTTACCATGCCGATGGTAAAAAGTGAATGATCTGAAACGGGCGTTTGTGCTCTTGCCCCGCCTGCTGAGATTTGTATGTTTACAGTGTCAGGAATGAGTGATGCAAGGGTCCAGCATCGACCTTTGAAAAACCAAGAACAATATCCAAAAAACCAACATCCAATTCCAGAAAAACCGGGATTCCGCATCGCGCGAACTGACAGTTTAAAATCCAACATCCGTGTAAATACCGTCCTAAGAAGTGCAAGTAAAATTTGTACCTATTGATGGCCACTAAATTGCTGGTTAAGTAATGTACAAAGTAATTGAAGGCCCCGGAAAAAATCCGGGGCTTTCATATTTTAATGAACGGTTACCCACAACCGAAGATAATATAGAAGTCTTTGGCTTACCAGTACTGGTATCCAAGCAAATTAGCTAATTGTAGCTTCGCCTGGCAAAGTTGGTATTCATATTGCAACCGGGTAAATTCTGCTCTTTGGAGGTTAGTGCTGGCGTTCGTGAGGTCCAGGTTGGTAGCCACCCCATTTTTAAAACGGCTACCTGTGATATCCTGTGCAACTTTGTTCTGTGTGATCTGCCCCTCGGTATTTTTTATGCGGTCGAGATTGGATTGGATATCCGTCAAAGCTTGGCTTATATCTTTCCGGTAATTATTGTTCAAGGCATCCATGGCAAGTTCATTTTGTTTGACGCCGGTCTCTGCCAGTTTGATCTGTTGTTTAGTTCTCCCTCCGTTGTAAATTGGCACGTGCAAACTAATCCCCGCATTGTAATTGAAGCGTGGGTCATTTACTTTGGGTACATAGTTGTCTTTCACGCCCACGTTCGCACCAACATTCACAAAAGGTTTGTTGGTGAGTTTGGTGATCCCCAGTTCATCCTGTGATTGCTTAACACGGTCTTTTGCCAGCAGGAAATCAGGATTGTTGATCTGCGCTTCCGTCAATGCATCGTTCAGCATTTTAACAGGAATATCAAAGTCGAAATGTTTACCCTGTGTAAGCGTATCACCTGTAGTATATGCCAACAGGTTGATCTGTTTTTGCAGGGAATTTTGTAAATCCAACTTGCGATTGGTTTCGATGTCTACCTGTGCCTGAATATTGAGCAGGTCTATACGTATCGCATCTCCGTTGCGCAACTTGCTTTCAATAATGGCTTTATTATCGTTTAAAAAAGAGACCACGCTGTCCTGGATATCGATTGATTTTTGAAAGAAGATAATATTATAGTAGATCGTCGAAACCTGCAACGCGAGCATACTTCTGTTGTAATCGATATTGTGTTGGGAATATTGAAGCTCAGTTTTCGCTTTTTCTATGTTCGCTTTTAACCGGCCAAAATCCACCAATGTGTAGGTGCCGCCGATCGCCGCCCCATAGTTGTGTACCGCTGCGAACTGAAAATCTTCCACCGCTCCGCCCGGACCCGCCGGGAAAGGCAGTGTAATCTTCGGTTGGACAAAAGTGTAAGAGACATCACCGGAAACGGTCGGCAGGTTATTGAGCTGTGTCAACTCCAGTTTTTGCTGGGCTGCGGCCGCTGCATTCTGCGCTTCCTTGATATTTGGGAAATAACCAAACGATTGGTTAATCAATCCCTTCAGTTCATTGTTCACCTTGGTCTGCGAAAAAGATGCAGTTACCAGGGCCATGGAAATACTAACTAAAAATATCTTTTTCATCATCTTGTTTTTAAGGTTGTTTTAGTGCGCCTCAGCTATCGCCAGCTTGGCGGCTTGCATATTTTGAGGGGATTCTTTTTTTGTTTTCAGGAAAACGACCAACGGAATCACAGCAAGGAAAAAAATTGTTACCAGTTTAAATGTATCCAGGTAAGAAAGGTAATATGCCTGCCTGTCCACTGAACTATCGATCATCGCATAGGCTTTCGAAGTAGCTGTCGCCAGGTCAATGCCTGTTTTCGAAATGAAATTCTGAGCCAGACTATTGGTTTGATTCGTAAGCGCAGCGCTTCCGGGTACCAGGTTCGCTACAAGGTCCGTGCGATGCTGCATATATTGGTGTGCGATATAATTGTTGGCCATTGCGATGCCGAAAGCGCCACCCAACTGTCGTATCATATTGTTCAAGGCAATACCCGAAGGATAATCTTTGGGCTGCAATCCTACCACTGCCTGGTTGATAAGGGGCAATTGTACCATCGAGATCCCAAATGCGCGCAGTGCCAACGGGAAGAAAAACGCCCATTTAGAAACATCCGGACTCACTTGGGAAGTAAGCCAGGCGTAAGCGGCGAACAACAGGAAGCCCATTACGATCAAGGGTACCGAGGGAAATCCTTTCGCCATCGCCCTCCCGATGATGGGCATCATTACGACGCCAAACAACGTTGGTGGCAATAATGATAAACCGGTTTCATAGGCCGAATAACCCAAAACACGTTGCGCCAATACCGGGTACACAAATACTGAGGTAAACAATCCAACGCCGATCACAAAAGTGAAAATAGTAGTGAAAGCCAGGTTGCGATTGTTCAATACCCTGAGATTAACAGCCGGATTTTTAATACGGAGTTCGTACCAAATAAATCCTATCAGTCCGGTGATGGCTATTACTGCGCAGGTTCGAATTGAATTGCTGGCCAGCCAGTCTTCGGCCTGCCCTCTTTCCAGTACATATTGCAAACAACCAATTCCCGCAGCCAGAAGAATAATACCCGTATAATCTATCTGGATATTCTGTTTATTCTTTCCCTCATTCGGTTTTTTATCTATGAAACTATAGGTGAGCAGGGTCGCAACAATTCCGATCGGAATATTAATCATGAATATCATTGGCCAGCTCATGTGTTCAATGATGAATCCGCCAAGTGTTGGTCCTAATGTGGGACCGAGTACAATACCCATTCCGAAGAGCCCGGCGGCGATGGGTCTATCCTGCGGCTCAAAAGCATCGAACAAAATTGCCTGCGAGGTGGATAGTAATGCACCGCCTCCGACACCCTGTACAAATCTCCATGCAATGATTTCGACCAAGCTCGTCGACTGTGCACACATATAAGAAGCAGCAGTAAAAATGATCATCGATACGAGGTAGTAATTTTTACGCCCGAAGTATTCCGCGAGGAATCCCGTCAGCGGAATGATGATGACGTTGGCGATAGCATAAGAAGTGATCACCCAACTCATGTCTTCAATGCTCACACCCAGGCTGCCGGCCATATCATTTAATGCAACATTCACAATGGAAGTATCCACCAGTTCCATCACAGCGGCCGACACAGTGGTGATGACAATGATGAATTTCGCAAGTCCTTTTGCTGACATAAAATTAGTTTGTAGCGATGGTAACGTCTACGCTCAAGCCTGCACGAAGCATGTTCTTATGCTCACTCAGGTTGTCAATCCCGATCTTCACGGGTACACGCTGTGTTACTTTCACGAAATTGCCGCTGGCATTGTCTGGAGGTAACAGAGAAAACCTTGCGCCGGTTGCATCGCTTAAGCTGATAATTTTCCCATTCAAATGAACTCCGGGAAATGCATCCAGTGTGAATTCTACAGGCATACCTTCATAAAATTTATTGATCTGTGTTTCCTTGAAATTCGCAATGATCCAATAAGTAGAATCGTTTACAATGGAAAACAAGGGAGATCCTGCCTGCACAAACTGACCTTCGGTTACATTGCGTTTCCCAATCCTCCCTGCCGCGGGCGCATAGATCTTTGTGTAAGAGATTTTCAGTTTTTGCTGATCAATGGCGGCTTGTTTGCTGGCCAAATTGGCCTCCGTCTTTTTGATCGTCGATTGCAAAATGGCAATACGTGTTTGAGCTGTAGCAAGATCGGTTTCACTGTTATTCGCTTGCTGAGTAGCTTGTTCTAGTGAATAACGGCTATCGTTCAATTGTTTTTTAGTAATTGCCTGGTCATTGAACAGGTTTTGGTTTCTTTCGAAATCTTCTTTAGCCTGCTTCACTTTTACATCGTTCAGGTCAATACTGCCCTTGTTAACTTTCAATGAAACCACTGCATTGTTTAAAGCAGCTCGTGCATTCGCTATATCCGCTTCAGCTGCCTGGTAATCGGCCTGCATCTGTAATAGTTGCGATTGCATCTCATCGTCGTCTAACTCTACTACGAGTTGTCCTGTCTTCACAGAATCATAGTCCTTCACTGTGATATGTTTTACATAGCCAGCTACACGTGGCAGCACGGGTGTGATCTGCGTTTCCACCTGTGCATTATCGGTAGCTTCATGGCCTAGAGCAAACATGATTTTCTTATACCCAAAAATCGCCCCTGTCAACAGCACAACGCCAATGATGATGAGGCGAACCGGGGACTTCTTCTTTTTTTCCGTTGTTACCTGATTTTCCATACCTGTAAGAATTAGTGTTGATTGTTTGTTTGTTGTTGTAACAGATGATGCGCCATTACCTGCCTCAGATGGTCTATAACTCTTTTTCTGAATTTTGGATCATCATAAGGAACATAACTGTCATCCTTATTTAAAAATTTATTGCAGAATTTTTTTGACTGTAGTACCTGGTGTATCGTGCCCAGCAGCGTAGACACGGTGAGTTCCGGATCTACTTCCCTGAATTCTCCCATCTTAATTGCGGATTTGATAATTTCTTTAATCGTCAGCGAATTCGGAAACAGCAGGTTCACAATCGTTGTTTGCAGGGTATCCCGATTACCAAGCATCAGTTCCTGGTGAATAACCCGGTGAAACTGCCGGTGCGAAAAAATCCTGGTTACATATACTTCAATAATGCTGTTGATCTTTTCAATACCGCTGAGTTTTGAATTACCCGAAATTTCTGTGAGTATGCCCTTCGTTGCCGCAGACTTCATTTCCACCAGGCTCTCAAATAATTTTTCTTTGGTACCGAAATAGTAGTTGACCATCGCAACGTTTACATCCGCCGCGGCAGCCAGGTCCCGGATCGAAGTGCCCTCAAACCCGTTACGGGCAAAAAGCTCGATCGCACTATTAATAATATGTTCTCTTTTGTCTGTCATGATTTGCTTCTTTTCAATCGAAGTTGCAAAACTAAACAAATGTTTGAATTAAACAAACGTTTAATTGAAATATTTTAAAGCCGCACTACGATTTAATAATCAATAGTTTAGGATTAGTGAGCTGGAATCATTTTAGTGTAAACCCGGTTGAAGCCATAAAACCTGCGACGACAGTCTTCAGGAGCCGAATGAACTTCATAAATATTTTAGGCTTATTTTTATCGACCATCCGCACCGTTCTCCATCACAAAAAATTCAAGATGAAAAAAAGATTACTGTCTGCCGCAATACTCACGGGAATTTGTTGCCTGAGCGCTAACGCCCAACAAGTAAGTTTCACAGAATATGATTTGCCGAATGGATTGCATGTGGTCCTACAACAGGATAAATCGGTACCAGTTGTCGCTGTTGGCGTAATGTATCATGTCGGTTCAAAAGATGAAGAGACTTCCCGAACCGGGTTCGCTCATTTTTTTGAGCATCTCTTATTTGAAGGAACGGATAATATCAAAAGGGGAGAATGGGCAAAAATCGTTGGTGCCAATGGAGGCGAACACAATGCCAACACAACTCAGGATCGCACTTTCTACTATGAAGAATTTCCCTCGAATCAATTGGAACTGGCTTTGTGGATGGAAAGCGAACGCATGCTTCATCCCGTAATCAATGAAGAGGGTGTTAAAACTCAAAACGAAGTAGTGAAGGAAGAAAAGAGGCTTCGAATCGATAACCAGCCATATGGTCACCTCGTGGAAGAAATATTTGACCGACTATTCGTAGTTCATCCTTATCGCTGGCAGCCGATTGGATCGATGGCCGACCTCGATGCAGCGAAACTCGACGAATTCAAAGCCTTCTTCAAAAAATTCTACACACCCAATAACGCGGTTTTATCTGTTTCCGGTGACATAAACATTGATCAAACAAAAAAATGGATTGCGCTTTATTTTACGGATATCCCTAAGGGTGAGTCGGTCACCAAAAAACAATATACCGAAGCTCCTATCATCAAAGAAATGATTGATACCGCCTATGATGTAAATATCCAGATCCCCGCGATTGTTGCGGCATACCGGATTCCAGGTGCAACTTCTCCTGATTCAAAAGTATTGGGTATGATCTCCTATTATCTTTCCAATGGCGGCAGCTCCAAATTGTATAAAAAAATGGTGGATGACAAAAAGAACGCTGTACAAGTGGGCGCCTTCAATTATACGCTGGAAGATTACGGCGCTTATATTACCTATGCATTTCCCAATGGCGGCGCTTCCCTCAACGACCTTTTGAAAGATATGGATGAAGAGATGGATAAAATTCAAAAAGATCTTATCAGTGAGCAGGATTTTCAGAAATTGCAAAACCAGTTTGAAAATAATTATGTCAGCGCCAATACTCGAAAAATAGGTGTTGCTGAGAATCTGGCCGACGGGTACACCTTTCACAATAAAAATACCAACTACATCAATGAACAGCTCACACAAAACAGAAAGATTACACGCGAGCAGATCCGTGAAGTAGCCCGGAAATACCTGGCCAAAAATCAGCGCCTCGTTCTATATTATCTGCCGAAAACAAAATAATTCCTTACATCACGCTTCTTCATTATCACCAAGAATAATTACCGGTCATGAAAAAAATATATATCGCTTTTTTACTGTTACTGAATATTGCGAATGCGTTTTCACAAGGGATACTTGATAGAAGCAAAAGACCAAAGCCAGGACCAGCTCCGGTAATTTCGCTGGCTGATCCGGTGACCTATCACCTGGCCAATGGAATCACCGTGTTGGTAGTAGAGAATCACAAATTACCGAAAGTCTCAGCCGCCTATACCATTGATGCAGGTCCGATTAAAGAAGGAACAAAAGCGGGTGTAATGGATATAATGGGACAAATGCTGGGTGAAGGAACAAAGACATTGACAAAGGCCCAATTCGATGAAGCCATCGATCAGATGGGCGCTGATATCAGTTTGGGTGCTACGAGTGGATCGGTTTCAGCACTCACCCGGTATTTTGATAAGACATTTAATTTGATGGCGCAAGCCCTACGCGAACCTGCAATGACACAGGAATCATTCGATAAGATAAAATCTCAAATATTGACGAATCTTAAGGCCGATGAGAAAAATGCAAAGGCTATCTCAGGTGAGGTCGTGTCGGCTTTGAGTTATGGGCCAGATCACCCTTATGGTGAATTCTCTACCGAAGCAAGTGTCAACCGTGTAACACTTGAAGATGTGAAGAAGGCATATACGAAATACATTACTCCTTCAAGAGGGTATCTCACATTCGTGGGCGATATCAAACCCGAGCAGGCAAAAGCGCTTGCCGAAAACGCATTGGGAACCTGGAAGGGAAATTCATTGACGCTTCCGGTATTATCCCCCGTTGCCAATCCTACAAAAACTGAAATTGATCTCGTCGATGTTCCCAATGCAGTGCAGACTGAAATTTCGGTGACCAATCTTGTTTCTATCACGCTTACTCAAGCGGATTATTTTCCTGTGTTGATTGCCAACCAGGTGTTGGGAGGAGGTGCAGAGTCCCGATTGTTCATGAACCTCCGTGAGAAACACGGATTTACTTATGGTTGTTATTCTTCAATCGAAGCCGGTCGCTTTCAACAATTGTTTAAGGCCCACGCTTCTGTTCGCAATGATAAAGTAGACAGTGCCGTTTCTGAAATACTTTCCGAGATCAATCATATCCGCAATGAAAAGATTACTGCCGAAGAACTCCAAAATGCCAAAGCACTATACAATGGAAATTTCGCATTGGGTATGGAAGATCCTGCCCGTACGGCCAGCTTCGCCAGCAATATCCTGATCCAGGGTTTACCAAAAGATTTTTACAGAACCTATCTGCAAAAAATAAATGCAGTTACCGCCGAAGATGTTCAACGCGTAACACAAAAATATTTCAACTACGAAAACACCCGCGTGATAGTGGTAGGAAAGGCAGAAACAGTACAGCCAGGACTTGCAAAACTCCCTTTCAGCTTAAAGATGTATGATCGCTTTGCGATGCCAGCAGCAGCTAAGGCGAATGTCGCGATTAACGCAAAGGCTTCCGATATCATCAATAAATATATTGCAGCCATCGGAGGAACTGAAGAATTAAAGAAGATTGCCAGCCTCAACATTGTAGGTACTGTATCTGTGCAAGGCATGAGCATGAATATGATGGAAAAGAAAATGAGTCCCAACCTGGACATCATGGAGATGGTTATGGGCACCAACCAGGTTATTATGCATCAAGTCTTCGATGGCAAGACAGGCTACCAGTCGCAAATGGGACAAAAAAAGGAAATGACGGCAGATGAGATCAATGAGAAAAAAGATGAAAAAGGAATTTTCCCCCAGTTATTTTATAATGACGGATCCTACAAAATGGAAGTGACCAGCACCGAATTGATAAGCGGAAGTGAAGCATACAAAGTGAAAATCACCGGCCCGTCCGGGAAACCCAGCATTGAATACTTTGATATCAAAAGCGGCTTGTTGGTAAAGGAAGAGACAACCAGTAAAGAAGACGGACAGGATGTTACCCAATCCGTTGAATACAGCGACTACAGGAAGATTGGAAATATATCGTTCCCTTACAAAAATGTGATTTCCATCCAGGCCGGCGGTGGTGGACAGGAGATTGCCATACAACTCAAAGAAGTGAAGACTAATGAGGGAGTAACAACTGCCGACTTCAAATGAATTGAACCGTTGAATACATTGAAAGGATGAAAAATTATATTGTATGATTATGACCATGCACCCGCATATTCAAAAGAACCTGGTCATTTTTTTGTTGGGGACAAGCTTCATTGCATGCAATACGAAGCCCGAGGATCTGCCATTTCCCATAAAGGAGTTAGGGCTTTCCCACCCTAAAACTTCTTTTGCACTCAGTGAACCGAAAAAACTGAAATGGGCTAATGTCAATCCGGACAGCATCCGTCCCATTATTGAAAAGAGATTTGAATTTGATAAGCTACCCTCAAAACAAGTAGATTTTGGCGAATTCAGGCCCTTGCTGACACCGATGAATGAAACGAAACTTGATTTTAACGCACTGCCCGATACCGTTTGTGATATCAGATCACTCGCGAAAGAAAAAGTATTCTTCAAAGCCTCTGTCCCCATTGAACCAAGACGTATTAAAGCAGGGAGAGCCCGGCTTTTGGATGCAGCCAGTACAGGTGTTCTGGTTTTTGGGCAGGACGAGGGTTTGCCGAGTGGAAGAAC
>Ga0075026_100000675_pt1 | contig 14103 bp, 7 predicted proteins | sample Str012_2_FD_71392 | JGI IMG/M metagenome (GOLD analysis project Ga0075026, IMG submission 71392) | Freshwater sediment microbial communities in response to fracking from Pennsylvania, USA - Straight Creek_MetaG_SC_2012 | ecosystem: Environmental > Aquatic > Freshwater > Creek > Sediment...
GTAAAAAATCAAAGCCATAAGAATTTGTTAATGCAAAACACTGACAATCAGTGCCGCAAAAAAACGCAAGCAATGCCTGCGGATTTGCGTTTATTTGCAACTTGCAGAATACCTGTTCTTTATTGTTAACTATTTTAACAGCCCCCATGCATTCCTAATTGTGCAATCGGCTGTGGCGCTGCATCCCATACCCAACTTTGTTATCTTTATTAAAATTTGATCCACATGCTATTTGTAAGAAAAAAGAGCTGCCGCCTGATAGCTTTATTATTACTATTTACCCATTTCTTATCTGCACAACAAAAAATGACCAATTACAGCAGCCTCTGGAAAAAAATCGATTCGCTGGCCAACCAAAAAGGGCTTACCCAGTCTGCATTGGATGAAGTAAATAAGATCTATGCGCTGGCAAAAAAGGAAAAGCAGGATGCCCAGCTTATCAAAGCACTGGTGTATCAATTGAACCTGCAGGGCATAAAAGAAGAAAATGCTGATGTAAAAGGGATCGCCGTACTGGAAAATGAAATCAAAACCAGTGCGGAGCCTTCAAAATCCATTCTAAATTCTATTTTGGCGGAAAAATACCGCAGTTATTTTCAGCAAAATAGTTTTCAAGTGTACGACCGTACTAAAACAAGCGGCTTTGCAAAAGAAGATATGGCTACCTGGGGCGCAGCTGATTTTCATAAAAAAATAACGGAACTGTATCTGGCTTCGCTAAAAGATGAAAAAATATTGCAACAAACCCGGCCCGATGCATTTGAACCCATTATCATAAAAGGAAACAGCAGGTACCTGCGCCCTACCCTTTTTGATTTGCTGGCCAACCGCGCTTTGGATTATTTTAAAAGCGATGAAAGAGACATCAGCAGGCCGGCTTTTGCATTTGAAATGAATGACGCTGCTTACTTTGCGCCCGCAGTTGCTTTTATTAAACTTCGTATCAGCACAAAAGACTCCACCTCACTTTACCACAAAGCCTTGCTGCTTTACCAGCAATTGCTCGCCTTACATATAAACGATGAAAAACCGGATGCATTTATTGATGCGAACATTGCCAGGCTGCAATTTGTACAACAATACAGCGTACTGCAGGACAAAAACAAATGGTATGAGAAAGCATTGGAGACCATAACCACCAGTTATCCCAACATACCCGCAGTTGCGCAGGCATATTATTTGATGGCTTCCATTCATGCAGCCAGTGCAAGTAGCTATGACCCATTGAAAAACGGTGGCAACAATGCAGCCAGCACGCGAAACGAATACGAAGTGGCTGTAAAATTCTGCAAACAAGCACTGCTGCAAAATGAAGAATCTGAAGGAAAGGCCAACTGCTTCAACCTTTTGCAACAGATTCAGCGAAGGGAACTCAACCTTAGCACAGAGAAAGTAAACCTGCCCGGGCAGCCATTCCGCAGTTTGGTGAGCTACCGGAATTTTACAAAATTGTATTTGCGGGTGGTAGCCATGAGCGATGATATCAAAAACAAGTTTGCCAACCGCTATGACGATAAATACTGGAGCGACCTGGTGGCATTAAAATCCATACGCAACTGGGATCAGCCATTGCCCTCTACCGATGATTACCAGAAACACAGCACCGAAATAAAAGTAGATGCATTGCCGGCAGGCCAGTACATTTTGCTGGCCAGTGCCAATGCAGATTTTTCTTTTGATAAAAACCCGCTGGCAGTACAATATTTCTATGTATCGGGCATCAGTTATATCAGTAACGACAATGAATATTTTGTACTAAACCGCGACAACGGTAAACCATTGGCCGGTGCTACCGTTCAAGCCTGGTGGACGGCTTACGATTATAACAGTCGCGCCAATAAAAAAGTAAAGGGCGAACTGCAAACGGCAGATAAAAACGGCTGGTTGCAGTTGTCAAAAAAATCAGCCAACAGACAGGGCAATTTACAACTGGAAATTACCAACGGCAACGACCGGCTCTTCATGGATGACGGCGCCTATGTTTATTATCATGAGGAAACCCTGAGCCAGCAAGTGCTCAGCGCGGCGCAATTTGAAAAAGAAAATTCGCGACTATTCTTTTTTACAGACCGCAGTATCTACCGGCCGGGGCAAACCGTTTATTTTAAAGGCATCGCAGTCACCAAAGATTTTACCAGTCGCAAAAGCAAGGTGTACAGCAGCATTAAAACAAAAGTATTCCTGCGCAATGCCAACGGAGAAGATGTGGACTCACTTGTAGTAACAACCAATGAATACGGTTCTTATGCAGGCAAATTTATATTGCCACAGGGTACACTAAACGGAGAGTTTTCGCTAACCGATGAAGAGATTGATGGTACTGTATCCTTCTCGGTTGAAGAATACAAACGTCCCAAATTTTCGGTGGCCTACGAGCCATTGAAAGGCAGTTATAAAGTTGATGACAGTATTACGGTAACAGGTTTTGCAAAAGCCTATGCAGGCAATACTATTGGCGGCGCCCGGGTAAAATACAGGGTACAAAGAGTTGCCCGCTTTATTTATCCCTGGCTTTATTGGAAATGGGGTTATCCCCGCAGCAGCAATATGGAGATCAGCCATGGCGAAGCAGTAACCGATGCCGAAGGCAAATTCCAGATTCAATTTAAAGCAATACCCGATCTATCCGTTAATAAAGACCTGGAGCCAATTTTTGATTACAAGATAAGCACCGACATCACCGATATCAACGGCGAAACAAGAAGCGCGGAGACAACCGTGCCGGTGGCTTATAAAACCCTGCAGGTAAACATCGCACTCCGGGATGGTGAAAGTATTGCAGCAGATAGCCTGAAGAATATCTCTGTGCTTACCAAAAACACCGCCGGAACAGCAGAACCGGCAATGGTAACTGTTAGCATCAGCAGGCTGCAATCGCCCGAAAGGCTGATTCGAAATCGCTTCTGGCCGCAACCCGATCAATTTGTAATGAAGCAGGAAGAATTCATCAGCAATTTTCCGAATGATGAATATGCCAATGAGAGTGATTACCGTGGCTGGCCAAAAGACAAAACATTGTTCTCTACAACAGATAGCAGCAATGTCAATGCAACATTTATACCCATAAAATCGGGACAAAATGTACAGCTCACAGAAGGCTGGTATGCCATTGAAGCCATCGCCAAAGACAAATATGGTGAACCAGTTAAAGACATTAAATATGTGCAGCTGTACAATGAAAAAAGCAGCAGTTTGCCAGCGGCTGCTTACACCTGGTCGGCACAAAAAAACAACACTATTGAACCCGGAGAACAATCCACCATTAGCATTGGCACCGCGGCTACAGACGTTTTCTTAATACAGGAAACAAGCAAAACAAATACAGGCCTTGCTGTACCCACTGCCCTGCAGGAAAAAACTTCGCCCGCAAAATACCATTTCATCAACCTCAACGGCAAACAAACTTTTACATTTTCCGCTACTGAAGCAGACCGCGGTGGTTTTGCGGTGTACCACTTTTTTGTAAAGAACAACCGCTTCTACAGTCTTGACAATAACATCAGCATTCCGTGGACCAATAAGGAACTGCAGATTACTTATGAAACCTTCCGCGACAAGACCTTACCTGGCGCTGAAGAAAAATGGAAATTAAAGATCAGTGGTTATCAAAAAGAAAAAGCAGCGTCCGAAATGCTGGCCAGCATGTACGATGCATCGCTGGACCAGTTTAAACCACATAACTGGGATATGCCGGGTATTTGGGAATCTTACAGTGGCTACAACAACTGGGCAGGGCATAGTAGTTTTAACCAGGTGCAATCGCAGGAGAAGTATTGGAATGAGGAAACCAGGAGTTTTGCCAAAAACTACGACTACCTGAATACGATGCAGAATTACAATACAAAATTTGGAATTCTCAGGGGCGAAATGAGAGGCATTCCGGGAGCAATACCCAATGTTGCTGCGGCACCAATGCAGGAAATGAGTAAGCGCTCAATGGAAATAACTGATGGCATCCAGTTTAATTTTAAAACTAAAAAATCGGGTCTTAGTGAAGACGATAAATCGATTGACATTGCCTATAAGGATATAAGTCTCCCAAATGTTACAATAGGCGAGAATGATAAAAAAACGATTGATGTCCCCGTCCAAATCCGCAAAAACTTCAATGAAACGGCTTTCTTTATGCCGGATTTAAAAACAGACAGCGCCGGTACTATAACATTTGGCTTTACCATTCCGGAAGCACTTACCCAATGGAAATTTCAGGCCCTGGCGCATACCAAAGATTTATCTTTTGGTTATTCTTCCAATACCGTGGTTACCCAAAAGCCGCTGATGGTGCAACCCAATGCCCCGCGTTTTTTACGCGAAGGCGATAAAATGGAACTGAGCACCAAAGTAGCTAACCTTACCGACAAAGAACTAACGGGCACGGTACAGTTAGAATTGATCAATACCGCTACCAATGTGCCGGTAGATGGCTGGTTCCGCAATATGTACCCAACGCAATATTTTACAGCTGCAGCCGGGCAAAGCACCGTGGTAAAATTTACCATTGATGTGCCCTACCAATACAACAGCGCAGTGAGCTATCGCTTTGTTGCAAAAGCAGGCGAACATACCGATGGCGAAGAAGCTGCGATGCCGGTACTCAGCAACAGTATGCTGGTAACCGAAAGTATGCCATTGCCGATGCGGGGCAATACCGCCAAAAATTTCCGTTTTGAAAAATTATTACAAAGTGGCAACAGCGAAACCCTGCAACAACATGCGCTTACGGTAGAGTTTACGACCAACCCTGCCTGGTATGCTGTACAAGCACTTCCATATTTAATGGAATATCCGTATGAATGTGCCGAACAAACCTTCAACCGTTACTACGCCAATGCCATCGCCACAAAAATTGCCAACACATCGCCCAAACTAAAAGCCATTTTTGAACGCTGGAAAACTACTGACACCGCCGCTTTACTGAGCAATCTCCAGAAAAACCCGGAGCTGAAAGCCGTGTTGCTGGAAGAAACGCCCTGGGTAATGGAAGCCAAAAGCGAAGCGCAGCAAAAAAAGAACATTGCATTGCTGTTTGATATGCTGAAGATGAGTGCTGCATTGTCAACATCTTTTGAGAAACTAAAACAACTGCAGCGTGAAAATGGTGGCTTTGTCTGGTTCAAAGGCGGACCCGATGACCGCTATATGACCCAATACATTGTAACCGGTCTTGGTCACCTGGCAAAACTGAATGCACTGAATGCCGCACAACAAAAAGACTGGGCTGCTATTTCAGGCGCTGCCGTAAAATACCTCGACCAGCGCATTAAAGACGATTACGATTACCTGGTGAAACACAAAATTGATCTTTCCAAAAACAATCTTGGTTACCTGCAGGTGCAGTTTCTTTACATGCGGAGTTTTTTCAGTTACATCATTCCGGGTGGAGCTGCATTTAACGCCATTAACTATTACCGCAAACAAAGCCAGCAGTTCTGGCTGCCGCAAAACAAATACATGCAGGGCATGATTGCTCTGTCACTTTTCCGTAGTGGCGATGTAAAAACAGCCACCGATATTTTAAAATCGCTGAAACAAAACGCCATCACAAACGAAGAGATGGGCATGTACTGGAAAGAGAATGCGGCTGGCTATTACTGGCACCAGGCTCCGGTGGAGACACAGAGCCTGCTGATTGAAGCATTTTCGGAAATTGGCAAAGACACAAAGTCTGTGGATGATTTAAAAACCTGGTTGCTGAAACAAAAGCAAACGCAAAACTGGAAAACGACCAAAGCAACTGCCGAAGCCTGTTATGCGTTGTTGTTGCAGGGCAGCGACTGGTTAAGCAATACGCCATCGGTAGAAATAAAATTGGGCGACAAATCCATCAGTTCCGCTACTGTTGGTGCAGCTGAAGCAGGAACTGGCTATTTTAAACAAACCATTGACGGGCCCTTTGTAAAACCAGAAATGGGCGAAGTGACCGTGAAGATTGCCAGTGCAGAAAAAGCAAACAGCCAGCCCGCCTGGGGTGCCGTGTACTGGCAATATTTTGAACACCTGGATAAGATAACCCCGAATGCCATCGGGACAGCAACGCCTTTAAAACTAAACAAGCAATTGTTTACGGAAAAGAATACAGACAGGGGGCCGGTGCTTGAACCCATTACTGAAAACGCGTTTTTGAAAGTGGGCGACAAAATTAAAGTAAGGATTGAACTGCGTGTTGACCGCGATATGGAATACGTGCACATGAAAGACATGCGTGCCAGCTGTATGGAGCCGGTAAATGTACTGAGCGAATACAAATGGCAGGATGGTCTGGGCTATTACGAAAGTACCAAAGACGCCAGCACCAATTTCTTTTTTGGCTGGCTGCCCAAAGGCACTTACGTTTTTGAATACCCGCTTTTTGTGACGCATGCTGGCAATTTCAGCAATGGTGTTACCAGCATTCAGTGCATGTATGCGCCCGAGTTTGCAAGCCATAGCGAAGGTGTAAGGGTAAATGTGGAAGAATAGCGGAGCTGGCCGGGGAAAAGTAAATAATATAAACTACAGTCTTTACAAAGTGAGCCACGGTTTAAAGCCGTGGCTCACTTATTTTTGCAACATGCAAGTTGAATACCTGGTAATTGGACAAGGCATCTGCGGAACATTTCTTAGCTGGGAGCTGCAAAAAAACAATCAATCCTTTGTTGTGATTGATGAAAGCAAACCTTTAACAGCGTCAAAAGCAGCTTCGGGGATCATCAACCCGGTTACCGGCAGAAGAATTGTAAAAACATGGATGATAGATGAGCTGATGCCTCTTGCGTGGGAAGCATACCAATCATTTGGTGCGTCAATTGGCATCTCCTGTATCAGCCAGCAACCGATCATAGATTTTTTTACCACGCCACAAATGCGGCTTGCTTTTCTGGATCGCTTTGAAAAAGATCAGCAGTACCTTTCTTTGCCGCAGCATGAAAACGACTGGCTGCCATTTATGAACTATGATTTTGGTTATGGTATTATTCAGCCGGCTTACCTGATAGACATCCGCTTGCTTTTATCGGCACAAAGAAAAAAATTGGTTTTAGAAAACAACTTGCGCGAACAACGCTTCGACGCGGCGCAGCTGGTTATAAAAGAAAACAGTGTGGCGTACAAAGACATCAGCGCAGCTAAAATTATTTTTTGCGATGGTATTGCCGGTTATAACAATCCATTTTTTCCCAACCTGCCTTATGGATTGAACAAAGGTGAAGTAATACTGGTGGAGATACCCGGTTTTCCGGCTACGCATATTGTAAAGAAGGGCTATAGCCTGGTACCCTGGAGCCCCGGTGTCTTTTGGCTGGGCTCTACCTATTTGTGGGAGTTTGACAATGACCAACCTACAAAAGGGTTTCACCAGTTTGCAGAAAACTGGTTGCAGCAAACCATCAAAATGCCTTTTAAAATTTTAGACCACTGGGCTTCGGTAAGACCCGCTACACTGGAACGCAAACCTTTTGTTGGAATGCATCCTGCTGATAAAAAACTGTGTATTTTAAATGGCATGGGTACAAAAGGCTGTTCGCTGGCGCCGTTTTTTGCAAAGCAGCTGGTCAATCATTTTTTAAATGCTGAACCCATTGCGCCGGATGCCGATGTACAAAGGTTTAAAAAAATATTGAGCCTGTAATAAAATACTTCTTCCGCAAAGGCAGTCCAGATCCAAACTAAAGCCTTTGCGCGGCGGTGCAATAAAATATTGTATACTTTCTACCTGGCAGACAACGATACTTTACAAAGTGCAAAGTCCGTTAAAAAAGTCAAGCTCCTTTTTATTTATGCTTATTTTTGATGCTATTGTACGTTTAAAAAACAACAGCAAATATTTCATTCCACCATGAGTAATAAAGTTTATTCCATACCGGCCAATTTCAGGAGAACAGAAAACATGCACATTTTGTTATGGCTGCTGAAAGACATCTGCTGGGCTACCAATATGCGCATACCGGGGTTGATCATGATTGTACCAACGCTAACCGTGGCCATTGTCATTACCTGGCAAACCCGCCATATGAAAAGTGAGTTGTTTCACAACCTGGCTGTAGATTTTTGGATTACCGCCAACTGTACCTGGATGATAGGAGAGTTTTTTAAGCTGGATGAAAACCTGTGGCATGGCTATGGCCTGCGGCAGGCGGCCATTGTACCCTTTGCCCTGGGGCTGGGTGTATTGGCGTATTATTATTTGGTGCTGTTCAAAAAACAGGAGAATGAGCACGATGGAGACGCAGATACCAGCAAAGAAATTGCGTCTTAGCAGTCAATGCACTTTACTCAGGCAATCCTGGAAACTTTGCCGTTTACAATCAATTCGTAGGGATCTTGTTTTAAAAGGGCAACCATGGCCGTATACAGTTCCGGAAGTTCGTATTTAAAGCGGAATGGGTTTTCAAAAAACATTTCAACGCTTACCGCCCAAAATTCATGGTAATTGGTTGCGGCGTATTCTCCCAGGAAATTCTTTTTACCGCGCTGCATGTCCTGGAAGATGGGCCGGGCTACTTTCGAAAAATTCCTGAACTCGTTTTTGAAGTGTTTGTCTTCTTCAGATTTTACAATAAAGTTTACATAAGCCAGGGCATGCGCCATTTCATGCAAACCCACATTGCTGTTTTCATCGGCGCGGTGAATACCCTTTAAGAAATTATCCCAGCTTAAATAAATACCTGAATTGTCTACATGGCCCATAAAAGGCAAAGAATAATAACCATAGTGGTAATCGTGCTGTAAAACAAAAATATCGCGGAAGTAATTCAGTGTAAACCGATCCAGGCCCAGGGTAAGTTGTGCAGACACGGCGCTGATAAGAACGGGCATCTCCTCTTTCTTTTCGATGCCTACATAATGAAATTTTTTTGAACGGTGTAGCAGGAAGGTGCGAAACAACAAACGGTGTTGCTCTTTTTCTGTAAGCCTGCGGAAATAAGCCAGGTGCGCCGACACAATGTTTCGGTAATAATCTTCCTGCTGCAGAAATTTTTTATATTGATACCGCTGCATAAATATGGCAGCGGGCTCTTGTAATAAACTATAGAGACCGACTACTAAAAATACCGTTACACAGATAATCACTACTTCCATGAGTTTCAATTTTGTGGTTACGAAACAGGCATGCGTTGTGGTTAAACACGGTATGGATGTGTAATTGTACGGCTTTCCAGCGTTGGAAGTAAGTGTTAAAAAGGGGGAGTGTTGTCCAGAGGAGAATGGAAATAGTAATGTCTACGGAACAAAATATAAACTTTTTTTGAAAAGTAAAAGCCAATTGGGCCTGTTTTTAAATATTATTTCAACCTGGTTTTTAAATTTCCCCGCAACTGTATAGAACAAACAATGGGATTAACATAATTTGTCATTGAAAAACAATTGCTTACAATTATAAAATACCTTGCGCATGCATCTGGATAGCTATCAGCACATTGTTGTTAAAACAACATATAGCAGGTATGGTAAAAGGTTAAATCGTAAAAATACGGTCGCCATCCATGCCTCAAAGTTTACCAGCAGTGAAAGTTTCTTTTCCATTCTTCCTGAATTGCCTGCCGGAATGATGCGTGTGTTTATATCTTTATGCCGTCGGATCTTAACTGACTTTACAATGTAACCTGTCTTATTTTCAGCCCTTGCGGCAATTTCCTTCACATTAATCATGTAAGTGTACCTGGTTACCAGCGATCCCCGCTTACCATCATTACTTTAAGGCATTTGCGAAGCGTATGGAGATTTGTGCAATAACGATTACATTCACATTTAAAACCACAAACCCTTTTTTATGAACCTTAGTAATTTTTTAGCCGCCAACTGGTGGTGGATAGTATTGATTGTACTCTTCCTTGTGCTTTACAAATTCATTTTGCGTGTTTTTTTCGGTATGGTGATAGTGCCGGAAAACAGGATAGGCCTGGTTACCAAAAAATTTGTGCTGGTGGGTGCCAACCGTGGGTTGCCCGATGGACGCATTATTGCCACTAAGGGAGAAGCCGGTTACCAGGCCAAAACCCTGGCGCCGGGTTTATACTGGAACATGTGGCCCTGGCAATACGGGGTAGACATGGCGCCATTTACGGTTATCCCCGAGGGTAAGATTGGCCTGCTGCTGAGCAAGGATGGTGCGGAAATTCCTACGGGCCGCATTCTTGCCCGTAAAGTAGACAGCGACAATTTCCAGGATGCGGAAAAATTTCTGGACAATGGCGGCCAGCGCGGCCGGCAAACGGCTTTTATGACAGCAGGTTCTTACCGCATCAACACTTTCCTGTTTGAAGTTAGTATTGTAGACCAGCTAATCATACACGAAAACATGGTGGGCATTGTAACCACCATGGATGGCGAACCCATCATCCAGGGGCAGATTGCAGGTAAACAAATTGATGGCCATAATAATTTCCAGGACATTGATACTTTTATGAAAAATGGTGGTAACCGTGGTTTGCAGCCACAGGTTGTGCTGGCCGGTTCTTATTATATTAATCCCTGGGCGGTACAGATTGAAGAGATACCCATGACGGATGTTTCCATTGGCCATGTGGGCGTTGTAATCTCTTACATTGGAGAGGATGGCAAGGATGTTACCGGTGATTCGTTCAAACATGGGAACATTGTAGAGAAAGGATTCCGCGGTGTATGGATGGAGCCATTGGGACCCGGCAAATACCCGGTGAATACCTATACCATGAAGATGGAACTAGTGCCTACTACTAACCTGGTGCTGAACTGGGCCAATGCCAGAAGCGAATCGCACAACCTCGATAAAAATCTTTCTACCATTACGGTCCGTTCCAAAGATGGTTTCCCATTTAACCTGGATGTTGCGCAGATCATTCACATACCTGCTAATGAAGCACCGAAAGTTATTGCCAGGTTTGGCAGTATGAACAACCTGGTAAGCCAGGTGCTGGAACCTACTATTGGCAACTATTTCCGCAACTCGGCACAGGACAGCGATGTAATTAGTTTTTTAAGCACCCGTAAAGAAAGGCAGATGGCAGCCAAAGAACACATCAAAGCGGTGCTGGATGATTACAACGTAAATGCGGTGGATACGCTGATTGGCGATATAGTGCCGCCGGAAGCATTGATGAAAACGCTGACCGATCGCAAAATTGCACAGGAAGAAGAAAAAACCTATGAAACACAAAGAATGGCGCAGGAAAAAAGACAGGGCGTAGAAAAGGAAACCGCCATTGCCGATATGCAGAAAGAAATTGTAAAAGCGCAGCAGAGCGTGGAGATTGCGCAACGCACGGCCGATGCTACCGTAAAGAAAAGTGAGGGTGATGCAAAAAGTATCATTTTACAGGTGGAAGCAGAAGCCACTGCTACCCGCACCAGGGCCGAAGCAGAAGCATCTGCTACCAAGGCCCGTGCAGGTGCGCAGGCAGAATCTACCAAACTGAATGCGTCTGCCGATGCTGAAAAGATCAGCAAGACTGGTTTAGCGGAAGCAGAAAAAATTATGGCCATTGGCAAATCAACTGCGGAAGCCTACGAGCTGCAGGTAAAAGCCATGGGTGGCGATAATTTTACCCGCTATAAAGTAACCGAAGAAATTGGCAAGAGCCATATTAAAGTGATACCCGATGTTTTAATCAGCGGCGGTGGTGGAACCGAAGGCGGCATTAGTGGTTTACTGGGATTGAAACTGATGGAGATGATCAACGAAAAAAAGGAACCGAAAGATAAAACGCAGTAAATGCAACTGCAACAATTCTCAATGCCACGGAAACACCGTGGCATTTTTTATTAACTGACGTTTACCAGTCCCTTTGATTGGCCAATCAACCAAAAGAACCCGGCATGTTTAATAATTTTTCCGGCAACAGCGGATCCTGGTTTAGTAAACTGCACAGTGATGTATATAAATCGGGCATCTCAATTTTCATTTGTGCCGTTTTCTCAAAAAAAGTTTCTACAGACACTGCCCAGAATTCATTGTAATTGGTAGCTGCATAATTGTTCAGCATATTTACCGCGCCGCTTTGCATGCTTTCAAAAATAGGCCTGGCCACCGTTGAGAAATTATAAAATCTTTTTATAAAATCATCGTCCTGCCCGTCGTTGCTGCCCGCCATAAAATTTACATAGGCCAGCGCATGCGCCATTTCGTGTATGCCCACATTGTCTGCATCGGAATAATCTTCAAACCCTTTTAAAAAATTATCCCACGATAAATAAATCCCGTTACTGTTCACATGGCCTTCAAAAGGCTTTTCAAATGCGCCATACTGGTAGTTGTGCTGCATCACATAAATAGTATCAAAGAAATCGAGCAGGTATTTATCAAGCCCAAAACTGATTTGCACCGATGCAGCACCAATCAGCAAAGCCATCCGGTCATCGGGCGGCAGATCAACACAATGGATGGTTTTGCTGGCAGTAAAACGGGTCAGCCTTTCCAGGAACCGCGCCCGCATAGCCGCAGGCAGGCTTTTATAATAAGCATTGTAAACAGCCAATACATTGTCGTATTCTTTGTAATGCACCTGCAAGGATGCTTCCGCCGTTTTATAAGCCTGTTTTTGCAGGTATTTTTCACGCAGCCAGTTGTACAAAAAAGGAATGACAATAATGGCAATGACCACCATAAATACCGTGAAGAAAGTACCCGTATCGTCACGGTTGGCCTGGGCCGGCAAGGATGCCAGCCGCACATGCAATATAGAATCTGTAAGCCGTACACTGTCTCCGTTGCCGTGTAGCGCCAGGGTATCTCCGGGCATTGTACTTGTGGTTTCTGTTGCAACGAAAATATGGATTCCTTGCCGGTTTCTGTTACCTTTGCGGCTCTAAAAAGTTGATAGCCGATTGGTTAACCGCCTGATGGGTAGTTTCGTTAAAGAATTCATTCAGCCGGCCATTCATCGTCCAATCAACTGACCAACCAAACAACAGATCAACCATTCAATTAAATACAATGTACAGATCGCATACCTGCGGGGAATTAAGACTGACCGATGTAAACAAAGAAGTAACCCTCTCTGGCTGGGTGCAAACCGTTCGCAAATTTGGCGCCATTACTTTTGTAGACCTGCGCGACCGCTATGGCATCACACAATTATTGTTAAATGAAAGCCTGAATGCCGTACTGGATGCCAATCCGCTGGGCCGCGAGTTTGTAATACAGGCAAAAGGAAAAGTGAGCGAACGCAGCAGTAAGAACGCCAATATCGCCACCGGCGAAGTAGAAATTATCATCAGCGAATTTTCAATCCTCAATAAATCTGTAACACCGCCTTTTACCATACAGGATGATACCGATGGCGGCGATGACCTGAGGATGAAATACCGTTTCCTGGATCTGAGAAGGAATGCCGTAAAGAAAAACCTGGAGCTCCGGTATGCGGTAAACCGATCCGCCAGAAATTACCTGCATGAAAACCAGTTCATGGACATTGAAACGCCCTTTCTTATCAAATCTACACCAGAAGGCGCCCGCGATTTTGTGGTACCCAGCCGCATGAACCCCGGGCAGTTTTATGCTTTGCCGCAAAGCCCCCAAACGTTTAAGCAACTGCTGATGGTAAGCGGTTACGACCGTTATTACCAGATTGTAAAATGCTTCCGCGATGAGGACCTGCGTGCCGACCGTCAGCCCGAGTTTACACAGATAGACTGTGAGATGAGTTTTGTGGAGCAGGAAGACATCCTCCGCATGTTTGAAGGACTGGTAAGGCGCATTTTTAAAGATGTAAAGAACATCGATTATACTGACAAGATTGAAAGAATGACCTGGGAGGATGCCATGTGGAAATACGGTAACGACAAGCCCGACATCCGGTTTGGCATGGAACTCTGCAATTTAAAAAAACCAACAACGGTATTTGTTGAAAAAACAGACCATGAAGCGTTGGTAAGCGGCGTGGATTTTAAAGTATTTGATGAAGCAGAAACCCTGGTGGCCATTGCCGCAACAGGCTGCAGCGAATATACCCGTAAACAAACCGATGAACTAACGGAATGGGTAAAACGCCCGCAGATTGGCATGAAGGGCCTGGTGTTTATTAAGTGCAATACAGATGGCACTTACAAAAGCAGCGTAGACAAATTTTACAACGAAGAAAAATTAAAGGCAATTGCCGCAGCTGCCAATGCAAAGCCCGGCGATTTAATTTTAATACTGGCCGGCGC
>Ga0075026_100000676_pt1 | contig 14103 bp, 11 predicted proteins | sample Str012_2_FD_71392 | JGI IMG/M metagenome (GOLD analysis project Ga0075026, IMG submission 71392) | Freshwater sediment microbial communities in response to fracking from Pennsylvania, USA - Straight Creek_MetaG_SC_2012 | ecosystem: Environmental > Aquatic > Freshwater > Creek > Sediment...
GATTGCAACCGCGCGTGCGAACGATGTCGTCCTGCTGGACGCAGAACGCGCCGAGGGTCTTGCGAATCGGTTGCGCGACGTTGCCTATTCGGTCACCAGTACCGAATCGGATCCGTTCACCGAGAAGCCTCGTGCCCCGTTCACGACGTCGACGTTGCAACAGGAGTCGGGCCGCAAGTTGCGTTTCACCGCATCGCGCACGATGGCCGTTGCCCAGCGCCTCTACGAGCGCGGATTCATCACGTATATGCGTACCGACAGTACGAATCTGTCGGAGCAGGCAGTGAGCGCAGCTCGTACCGCGATTCGCGAGCAGTACGGCCAGGAGTACCTCCCCGCCGAGGCCCGGACCTTCCGCAGCAAGGTCAAGAACGCGCAAGAGGCGCACGAGGCGATTCGTCCGGCCGGTGATCGGATCCGTACGCCCGCCGCGGTGAACGCCGAGCTCGACGGCGACGAGCGCCGGTTGTACGAACTGATCTGGATTCGCACGGTGGCGTGTCAGATGGCAGACGCGCGCGGACGCAAGCTGACGATTCGCCTCGGTGCCACCTCAACGCAAGGCGAGCGCGCAACGTTTCGCGCCGCCGGTAAGGCGTACGACTTCCTCGGTTGGCGGCGCGCGTACGTCGAAGACATCGACGAGGGCGACGAGGTCGAGTCAGAGGCGGTCCTGCCCGCGGTGGTCGAGGGCGCGGCGGTCAGCTGCACCGAGCTCGCTTCCGTCAGTCACGAGACCAAGCCGCCCGCGCGGTACACCGAAGCGAGCCTGGTCAAGGAGCTCGAGGAGCGCGGCATCGGTCGCCCGTCCACGTACGCGGCCGTCATCGAGACGATCCAGGCCCGTTCGTATGTCTGGCGCAAGGGCACTGCACTCGTCCCCGCGTGGACCGCGTTCGCGGTGACGAATCTGCTCGAACGCCACTTCGGCCACCTCGTCGACTACTCGTTCACCGCGACGATGGAAGAAGCGCTCGACGTCATCGCGCGCGGCGAGGGTGAAGCCGAGAAGTGGCTGCACTCGTTCTATTACGGCAACGGCACGCCCGGGCTGCACGAGCTCGTTGACGACGAGCACATGGCGCTGATCAATCCGCGCGGCGTCAGCACGATCCCGATCGGTGTCGACGACACGGGCCACGAGATCATCGTGCGCGTCGGTCGCTACGGCCCGTACGTGCAGCGCGAAGACAACGAGACCGCTTCGCTCCCGCCCGAGATCGCACCCGATGAGCTCACGGTCGAGCTGGCCCTCGACCTGATCGCGAAGCAGTCGGAAGGCCCGCGCAACCTGGGGAACGATCCCGACACCGGGATGCCGGTGTTCGTGCTGACCGGCCGCTTCGGGCCCTACGTGCAGCTCGGTGAGCAAGAGGAAGGCAAGAAGAAAAAGCCCAAGCGGTCGTCGCTGTTCGCGACGATGACTCCGGAGACGGTGACGTTCGACGAGGCGCTACAGCTGTTGAGCTTGCCGCGTGTCGTCGGAACGGATGCCGAGGGCCACGAGATCCTCGCGTCGCCCGGGCGGTTCGGTCCGTACCTGAAGCGCGACGACGGCGACACCCGGAGTCTTTCCGCGGAAGAGCAGCTGTTCACGGTCACACTCGACGAGGCGTTGGCCCTGTACGCGCAGCCGAAGATGCGGCGCGGCCGCCAGCAGAAGCCGCCGCTCGCCGAGCTCGGGGAGAACCCCGACAACGGGCAGCAGGTGCGCGTGCTCGAGGGTCGCTACGGCGTGTACGTCACCGACGGCAACGTGAACGCGACCGTGCCGCGCGGAAGTGATCCGACAACGCTCACACTCGACGAAGCGGTCGGTCTCTTGCGCGCTCGGGCCGAGGCCGGTCCGAAGAAGGCCAAGAAGGCCGCGAAGAAGCCGGCCAAGAAGGCCACCAAAAAGGTCGCGAAGAAGCCCGCCGCGAAGACGGCGAAGAAGCCCGCGGCGAAGACGGCGAAGAAGCCTGCGAAAAAAGCTGTCGAAGGCAGCGACTCGGCTCAGGAGTAAGGCCAAAGGCCCGTAGGCTGACCGCTGCGTGAGCGACCAGGCGCCGTTCATACCGTCCGCACCCGACGAGGATCCGATTCCCCCGGCGCCTTGGAGAGTGTTTCGGATTCCGGGCTTCCGGCTGCTCTTCGGCGCGCAGGTCGTGTCGAGCATGGGCGACTGGACCGGGCTGATCGCGATTCTCGCGATCGCGAGCAAGGTGTCGACCGCGGGAACCGGCATCGCGCTGGTGATGGTCGCGCGCATGTTGCCCGGGTTCGTGCTCGCCCCGATCGCCGGGGTGTTCATCGACCGCTGGAACCGCAAGACAGTGATGGTCGGTTGCGACATCGGTCGGGCCGGGCTGCTCCTCGTGCTGCCGTTCTGGGACAACCTGTTGGGTCTCGTTGTCATCTCGTTTCTCATCGAGGTGCTCACGCTGATGTGGGGACCGGCCAAGGATGCGACCGTTCCGAACGTCGTCAAGGATCCCGACCAGCTGGCATCGGCGAACTCGCTCGGTTTGATCGCGGCGTACGGCACGTTCCCGTTGGGCGCGGTGTTCTTTGCGATCCTCGCCGGCATATCGAAATGGCTCGGTGACATCAACTATCTCGGTCGTTTCCACCAGGCCAACCTGTTGCCCCTCTGGGTCGACGCGCTCACGTTTCTCGTCTCGGCGCTGTTGATCTCGCGTTTGGTCCTCGACGAACGCGAACGCGGGGTCATCAAGCGGGTGTCCGCTTCGCAGACGTGGACCGACATCGTCGATGGGCTCAGCTTCGTGCGGGCGAATCCGTTGGTGCGCGGAGTGATGGTCGGGCTCGCGGGCGGCCTCCTCGGTTGCGGCATGCTCATCCCACTGGGGGCGCTGTACGCAACCGATGTTCTCGGCGGCGGTAGGTCGGCCTTCGGGCTCCTGTACTTCGCGCTCGGTCTCGGCGGCGCGATCGGAGTGGTCACGCTCTTGTGGTTGCAACGGCGTTTGCCGCGGGAGGCGGTGTTCACGACTGCGGTTGTGACCACGGGTTCGGCCCTCGTCGCGGCGGGCGCGGTGTCGTCGTTGACGCCCGCGATCTTTCTCATCGCCCTGGTCGGCGCGGGCGCGGGTTGCGCGTACGTGACCGGCTTCACGGTGCTGCAAGAGCGGGTCGGCGACGACATGCGCGGTCGCACGTTCGCGACGCTCTACACCGTCGTGCGCGCGTGCCTGCTGCTTGCCCTCGTGCTGGGTCCACTGGTTGCCAGCGCGTCGGGTTCCATTGCGAACGCGACGGTCAACGGATCGGTGTCGTTCGGAACCGTGCACTTGAGCCTGCCCGGCGCGCGCTTGGCGCTGTGGCTCGGGGGTTTCATCACGATCCTCTCGGGGATCGCGGCGCGCCGGCGGATGCGGATGGCCAGCAAGGCCGACGCGTCGAACTCATGACGGAGAAGCCGGGGCGGTTCATCGTCATCGAGGGGGGCGAGGGCGTCGGGAAATCGACGCAGGTACTGCGGCTCGCGGAGACCCTGCGCGCGTCGGGCCGGGAGGTGGTCGTCACCTACGAGCCCGGCGACACCAAGACGGGTGCGGAGCTGCGCGCGGTGTTGTTGCACGCCGACACCCCGCTCGATGCTCACGCCGAACTCCTGTTGATGTTGGCCGACCGCGCGCAACACGTCGCGGAGGTCGTCCGGCCCGCACTCGAGCGCGGCGCCCTCGTCGTGTGCGATCGCTACGAGCCGTCGACCCTCGCCTATCAAGGAGTGGCCCGCGGGCTCGGAGTCGACGAGGTCGAACGATTGAGCAGGTGGGCCGCAGCCGGAGTCGAGCCGGATGCGGTGATCGTGCTGGATGTTCCCGACGCGATTGCCGAGGCGCGCGTCTCGGCCGACCGCGACCGTTTCGAGCGGGCGGGGGCCGACTTCCACTCCCGGGTCCGGGCGGCGTACCGCGACCTCGGGTCGGCGCGCGGCTGGGTGCTCATCGACGCCGACGGCGCCCCCGACGTGGTGGCCGGGCGCGTGCTCGCCGCGCTGGCGCCGGTGCTTCCGTAGGCTCGGCTCGATGGACACCCTCGTCGTCGGACAAGACCGCGCGCTCGCGGCATTGCAGCAGGCCGCGGCCCGACCGGGTCACGCGTATCTGCTCGTCGGCCCGCGCGGCTCGGGGATCGAGGACGCGGCGCGCGAGTTCGCGGCAATGCTCATCGGCGTGACCGACGACGAGCGCGGGCACCGGCTCGTCTTGCGCAGCGTGCATCCCGACGTCGTCGAGTTCGAGCCGGGCGCCGCGTCGTATCGCGTCAAGGACGACGTGCGCGAGCGCATCCTGCCCGAGGCGGCGCGCGCGCCGATCGAAGCCGAGCGCAAGGTGCTGATCCTGTTCGAGGCCGAACGCCTGCGCGGAAATCAGAACGAGTCGGCGAACGCAATGTTGAAGACGCTGGAGGAGCCACCCGATCGCACGGTCGTGGTTCTCGTGACCGACGCCCCCGACGATCTGTTGCCGACCATCCGGTCGCGCTGCCAGCGCATCGACTTCGACCCGATCGTCGACGCCGACGTGCAGGCCGTGCTCGAACGCGAGGGAGTGCCCGCGGCTGATGCGCACGCGGTTGCCGCACTCGCGGGCGGGCAACTCGCCCGGGCGCGCGCGCTGGCCGGTCCACTTGCCGCGTTGCGCGCCGTGTTCGCGTCGGCGCCCGCGCGCGTCGACGGCTACGGCGCGACTGCGTTCGCGATCGCCCAGGAGCTCGACAGTGCGGTCGACGCGGCCGCGGCCGCGGTCGAAGCGCGGCAGAAGGAGGAGCTCGCGGCGTTCGACGAGGAGATGGAGCGGCTCGGGTACGCGGAACGCGATTCGCAGCGGATGCGCCGACTCATCGACGCGCGCCACAAGCGCGAGACCCGCCGCACGCGCATCGACCTGCTGACCGAAGGGGTGACCGCGATCGAGTCGGTCTACCGCGACACGCTCGCGGCGCCGGCCCCGGCCCTGAACGCAGATCGGCCCGCACTGCCCGTGTCGCCGCGCGCCGCCGCGGCCGCGCTCGCTGCGGGCCACGAAGCGCGGGAGGCGTTCCTCGTCAACGAGAAGGGCGTCGTGCGTCTCGTCGCGTTGCTCATGACCCTCCCAACCCCCGGGAGTGCATGAGGGGTCGGTTACACTCTCGACCTTCGCCGGGGTAGCTCAGTCGGTAGAGCAGCTCACTCGTAATGAGCAGGTCAGGGGTTCGAATCCCCTCTCCGGCTCTCGGGTCTCACCAGAGATCGACCCGAAAGCTGAGCCATCGTCGCAGTGGCGTCGCCCCGGAATGGCGACGCGCTCGGCCCGGAGGATGCCTGCCCCCAGCAAGTACTGTGCCGCGGGCGGCGCACGACCGTGAGCCGCGAAGAGGTGGAGGTCGGTCGTGGTCTCGATGCGTGTGGGTGGCCGGCGGGCCGCAACGACGGTGCTCGTATGCGCGGCGCTGGTCGGGATGTCATTCGCGGGCGTGAACCCGGCGGGCGCGGCGGTCGTCGTCGTCCACCACACCCTGCCGGTGCCGGACCGGACCGTGCAGCCCGCGTACATCGCCAAGGGCGCCGACGGGAACTTGTGGTTCACGTACTCGTTCCGCCAGGACATCGGGAGAATCACGCCCGCGGGCGTCGTCACCGACTTCCCGACGCCGACGTTCAACGCCAGCGACAACGGCATTACTGCGGGCCCCGACGGTGCGTTGTGGTTCGTCGAGTACCAAGGGGACAAGATCGCCCGCATCACCACCGCGGGCGTCGTCACCGAGTTCGCACTGGCTGCGGGGCGTCATCCGCAACTCATCACGGCCGGCCCCGACGGCGCGCTGTGGTTCACGGAACAGGGCGCCCGTCTCATCGGTCGCATCACGACGTCGGGCAGCGTCTCCGAGTTCGCGATCCCGGGCGCGGGCCGCGGCGCCGAGGGCATCGCCGCGGGCTCCGACGGCAAACTCTGGTTCACCGACCCGGTGAACGGACGTATCGGCAAGCTCACGACGTCCGGATCGCTCACGTACATCGCCATCCCTCATCACGGTGCCGGCGCGGTTGCGCCGGGCACGATCGCCGCGGGACCGGATGGCGCACTGTGGATCGCCGACGACCAGCAAACGATCGATCGCGTGACGACGGCCGGCGTGGTCACCGAGTTCACCGACGGCGCCGCGTTCGCCGGGAACATCACCGCGGGTCCCGACGGCGCGCTCTGGCTCGCGTCCGGTTCGCCGAGCGAGCTGCAGCGCATCTCGACCAGCGGCGTCATCACGAAGGAGGCGACGCTGACGGGGCAAGGCGGTGGGATCGTCGCGGGGCCCAACAACTCGCTGTGGTTCACGATCCTGAACCCGGGCGAAGTCGACTCCGTGTCGGTCGGCCCGACCGGACCGACGCAGGGCTTTCGGACCGCGAGTACTGACGGCGGTGTGTACAACTTCGGCAACGACGTGACGCACGGATCGCTGCCCGCGCTCGGCATCCATCCCGCGCGACCGATCGTCGGCATCGCGTCGACGCCGTCGGGCAACGGCTACTGGCTCGCCGGCGCGGACGGCGCGGTCTATCACTTCGGCGCGGCCGGCTCGTTCGGTTCGCTTCCCGCACTGCACGTGACCCCGGCGAAGCCGATCGTCGGCATCGCTTCTACGCCGTCCGGTAACGGCTATTGGCTCGTGGGCGCGGACGGCGCGGTGTACGCCTTCGGTGGCGCCGGTTACTTCGGTTCGCTCACCGCCTTGCACATCACGCCCAGCAAGCCGATCGTCGGGATCGCGGGTACCGCGAACGGCTACTGGCTGGCCGGCGCAGACGGTGGCATCTTCAGCTTCGGCGCGGCCGGCTACTTCGGTTCGGTGCCCGGACTGCACCTCACGCCGGCGAAGCCGATCACCTCGATCGCGCCGACGTCGACCGGCAACGGCTATTGGCTGGCCGGCGCGGACGGCGGCGTGTTCGCGTTCGGCGGCGCGGGCTTCCACGGATCCTGGCCGGGCGCCGGGGGCGCGCCCGCGCCCGCCGAGGGTCTGCAACCGACGCCGAACAACGCCGGCTATTGGCTCACGGCCGCGAACGGCGCGACGGCACACTTCGGAAACGCGACGAACCTCGGTAACGCCGCGCCGTCGTCACCGGTTACGGCAATCGCGAGATAGCGACGCCGGCGTTCGATTGTCGGTGGCGCGCGCCGATCAGTGGTGCGCGTGCATCGAGAACGACGGGAATCCCAACACCAACCCGGTTGCACCGCAGGTCGCGGTGGCCGATCCGGTGAAGCCGTAGAGCTTCTGGAGGCCACTCGACGGCAGTGAAAGTGTGCCGGTGTAGTGATTGCCGAACGCGGTCACGTCGTACGCGGCCGAGCCCGAGATGCTCGTCACCTTGAAGGACACGCTCGGCAGGGTCGCCGTGTAGGTGCCGCTCGCGTCGCCCGTCACGTGCACGGTTCCGCTCGCGGTTCCGCCCGGCGTCGTCAACGATCCGGTGAGCGTCTGATCGGCGTGCACCGACCAGGTCGTGTCGGTCAGCGTGAGCGTGAGGCCGGGGCCCGCGGCGGTGATCGACAGCCCGGGCAGGGCCGTCGCCAGCGCACCGATGTGCATCGAGTCGAGGTTCCACGTACCGGGCAGACAGGGGCCGGTGCCCGCGCCGCCTCCGCCGGGGGTGAAGTTGAGCGGCTGGCATCCGGCGGCGAGCAGCGCGACCGCCGCAACCATCGTGATGCTGATTCCGAGCTTGCGAATGCGAGCCATGCGAATGTCCCCCCGGGTGGCTGTGTCCGGGGGACCGTAACAGCGATTCGCGCCTCGAGCGATCTCTCCGGAACCGGAGAACCGACCGGAACCGGAGAAGCCTCAGGAACCGAAGAAAATCGCTTTCGAGAGCTCGGCCGCCACCGCGGTCTGGTTCGTGCGGGGCCCGGCGCTCGCGACGACCCTCATCACGTAGAGCCCGGACGTGAAGGCGATCACCGCGACCGATCGGCTCGGGGTCGACGCGCGCACGCCGGATGCGGACGGAACCGCCCGCACCACGAAGCGCACCGGTTCGAGCGTGCTCGGCAGCAGGTGGGGCAGCAGGTACCACAGGTACGCCCGGGCGCCCGCGACGGTCTTGAACTTGTATACCAAAACCGAGTTTTCGTCCTTATGCCCGGACTTCACCCATTGCCGCCGGTAGCCGCCGACGAACCCGTCCCGGACGAGCGTGCGGCGCGCGTCGGCCGCGCCGTCGGCGCGGGCCGCCCGGGCCAGATCGAGTGGGCCGCTCGTACCGGCGGACGGCGGCTGCAATACGAAGCCGCTCGGAACCGCGACCGGGATGGCCGTCGCCAACGAAGTCGTCGGGTCCGGCTTTCGTGAGGGTGACCAGGGCGAGGGCTGTGACGCCTCCCACCGCTGCGTTGCACATGACGCGACCGCGAGCGCCGACAGGAGGATCGCGCCGTATCGCCTCGTCGCCCGCAGCACCATCCGCATCATTTACGGCGGGCCCGGCGGCGGTCTTGACCGTTCGGGTCTTGCTACAGCGGCGTCCAACGGGTCGCCGGCGACGCGAGCCATTGGAGCATTTCGCGCCGCGTCGTCGGGCCGTTCGCCCGTGACCCCGCGGGAAGGACGCCGTCGGCGCGCAAGTGGGCGGCCGTCGTGCGCGCGCCGGTGATCGGATCGGTCGCGAGCCCACAGCGGGTGGCTTCGGCATCGAGGTGGAAGAGCTGGGCGGCGTTGAGCCCGAGGACCTGCGCCTTGATGGCCGGTGTGAGCGCGGGATAGCCGAAGCGGTCCTGAAACTCCTGCGAGATCGTGAACGCACGGAACGCCTGCAGCTGAGCCTGCGGCGATCCGTACCAGATCGCGTCGGTGCCCCAGAGCACCCGATGCTGACCGGCGCGCTTCAGCAGCTTGCCGATCGTGTGCGCGGCCACGTCGGGGTTGCGGAGCACTTCGCGCCACACGGTGCCTACGTCGACCCAGACGTTGTCGTTGGGCGGAACGCCGTGCGCGTCGAGTGCGCGCAGGAACGTGTCGATGCCGATCGTCGCGTTCGGGTTGTATGCGCCCTCGAGATGGTTCTTGTCCCATGCGCCGTGAAACACGACGAAGTTCATGTCGGGGAACTGCCGCGACACGGCGACGATGTCGTCGGGGCGGTTGTGCGCGGCGTCGAAGCGCACCAGCGGGAGACCCTTGTGCGCGATGAGCGTCTTCACGCCGAGGTCGTGTGCCTTTTGAATCACCGGGAGTCCGATGGCGGGGTCGTCGAGCGCAAAGCCGCGGCCGTTCGGTCCCCACGCCGTGTACACCTTGAACGCCGCGACCTTGCCGGTGTGTGCGGCGGCTTCCATCTCAGCCAGGCGCGCGTTCAGATCGCCGAAGTTCGGCGAGATCACGTTGTGTACGAGCACACGCGGCGCGCCACCGTGCGTCAGCTGAGCCGCGAGCTGTTGCGTACCGAGTTGATCGAGGAACGGAACCGGTGCATCCGCTGCGCCCGAGTTCGGCACGTCGGAGAGCATCGCCACCGTCGTGTCGCTGTTGAGGAAGAGGTCGTGCAGATAGGCGGCGCGACTCGCGCACTCGAGCCGGTTCGAGGAGCCGCACGCGGGAACCATCCCGAGGACGAGTTGCACCGTCGCCGGCGCGTTCTTCGTCCAGGGGCCGTCCGGCATCACGTGGTGCGTGTGCACGTCGACGACGAACTCACCGTTGCCGCCCAGCGCGTGTTCACACGCGTCGACCTCGTGCGGTGGCGGCACCGTGAACGAACCGCCGGGTTTGGAGGTGGTCGGGGTGGTCGACGACGTGGAGGTCGGCACGGGCGCGGCTTTGTTCGACGACGACGAACTGCACGCCGCGAGGTCGATGGTCGCGAGCACGGCCGCGACGCCGCCCGCGGTCTGCAGGAAGCGACGGCGATCCATCCCGGCCCGGCGCGCGGCTTCGTCGGCGTGAGCCAGCGCCGCCTCGCCGACGTCGAGGTCGAACCGCGACGGCGCATCGGGGATGTACTCGCCGTTCGTACCGGGCGTGACGCTCAAGGGCAGGCGAAACTCGCCGTCACCATCCTCGACGCGCCCCCGGGTCACGCGCGCGACGATAGGCCCCGGCCGACCTCGAGATGCCGCGCCCCGGAGCGCTCAGCCGATGGGAGGCACCACAACCGTCCGGTTCTCGGCGGCGGAGCGCCGCATTGCGTCGAGCACGGTCATGTCGGCGACGCCGTCGGCGAAGGTCGCGGGCGCCGGACCGGCCGGGGGCGTGTCGCCCGTGATACGCGCGCGGAAGTGCTCCGCGAGGCGCGTGTACGGACCGAGGTCGAGTCCGTGGCCGATCATCTGCTCGTAGGTGGTGGTGAGGAGCGCACGCGGCGGCGCCGAGCCCGGCGGGGTGCGCAGGTCGTCGGGGATCGGGAGCTGTCGCGCCCCGGCCGCGTCCGCGACCGATACGACGTCGCCGAGGCCGTCGATCCACGCCGTGCCGTTCGTGCCGACGACCCGCGTCTCGATCAGGAAGGGTCCACGGTCCGCGGCCGTGCTCTGCATCACTCCGGCGACTCCCGACGCCGAGCGGAAGTGCACGACGAACCCGTCGTCGGCGGTCGTCGCGCGCGCCAGGCGCACGAGCGACGCGGTGACCGTGGCGAACTCGCCGAGCGTCACCCGGATCTGGTCGATGACCTGCGAGCCGTGCGCGCCGAGCCAACCGCCGCCCTGATCGGCGTCGGCCCACCAATCGGGCAGCTCGGCATCGCGGTCTGCGAGGACGGGAACGTGTAACAAGAAGAGCGCGAGCCGCGGTTCGCCGACCGCGCCTGCGTGGATCGCACGGGCGAGGAGCGCTTGTCCGGTGTCGTACCGGAACTCGGTGCCGAGCAGATGAACGACGCCGGCCCGCGTCGCCGCGTCGAGCAGCATGCGGGCTTCGGTCGAGTCGCGTGCGAACGGCTTCTCGCACAAGACGTGCTTGCCGGCGCGAATCGCCTCGAGGACGAGCGCGGCGTGGGTGTGCGGTGGCGTCGCGATCGTTGCTGCGTCGACGTCGGGGAGCGCCAACGCCTCGGCCATTGACGTGCACGCCCGGGGCACGCCGATGGCGGCCGCGCGTTGTTCGGTGCGGTCGGGGTCGCGGCCCACCAGCGCGAGCACCTCGAAGCCGGCGCCCATCAGTGCGCGCACGTGGGTGACGCAGCCGAAGCCGGTACCTACGACGACCACCCCGGTCATCGCGACAAGTCCACGGACCGGCCTTCGCGCGCCGACCGCCGGATCGCGTCGAGCACCGTCATCGTCGCGACGCCGTCGGCGAACGTCGCCGGCTCGGGATCGAGTGCGACGCCCGGATCTTCGATGCGGGCGCGGAACTGCTCGGCCAGACGCGTGTACGGACCGACTTCGATACCGGTGGAGTGCAACAGGTCGTACGCGCTGTGCAGGAGGTCGGCCGCGGGAGGATCCGGAGCGCCCACGACGAGATCGGGCGGGCATTCGACGTCGCGAGTGCCGTCGGCATCGGCGATGCGCACGCGATCACCCTCGGCCCAGGCCGTGCCGAGCGTGCCCGCGACGCGGGTCGCGAAGAGCATCGGGCCGCGGTCGCTCGCGGCGCTTTCCAGCACTCCGACGCATCCGTTGTGCAGCCGGAAGTGCACGAGATACGCGTCCTCGGCGGTCCACGCGTGCCCGCCGACATTCGGGAGGCTTGCACTGACGTTCGCGAACTCGCCGAGCGTGGTCTGCACCTGATCGATTGCGTGTGATGCGTGCGCGCCCAACCACCCGCCGCCCTGGGACGCGTCGCTCCACCACGGCGGGACCTCCGCATCGGGACCGGCGAGGAGAGGAATGTGCAGGAGGAACGTCGCCAGCCGGGGCTCACCGATCGCGCCGCTACGGACGACCCGCGTGAGCAGCGCCTGGCCCGGAGCGAACCGGAACTCGGTGCCCAGCATGTGCACCACGCCCGCGCGTTCGGCCGCTTCCAGCAGCGTGAGCGCTTCGGCGGCGTCTCGGGCGAACGGCTTCTCACACAGCACGTGCTTGCCCGCCCCCACGGACTCGAGAACGAGCGGCGCGTGCGTGTTCGGTGGCGTTGCGATCGCCACCGCGTCGACGCCCGGAACGGCGAGCGCGTGCGCGAGGCTCGTGAACGCGTGCGCGATCTCGAAGCGTTCCGCGCGTGCGGCCGTCTTGTCGGGGTCGCGCCCGACCAGGGCGAGCACCTCGAAGCCTGCGGCGCGCAGGGCGCGCACATGGGTCAGGCAACCGAACCCCGTGCCGACCACCGCCGCACCCGGGCTCATGCTTGTCCGCTCTCGCTTGGTATGCCGGCGGCGTTCGCCACCATCGAGAGCATCGTGTACTGACCTACGACGAAGAGGATCTCGACCAGCGCGGGTGCGTCGTAGTGCGCGGACAACACCGACCACGTCGTTTCCGAAACGTCGGTGCTCGCGTGCAACTCGTCCGCGGCGCGCAGCAGCGCGCGCTCGGCATCGCTCCAACTCCCGCCCGTGATCGGACCGGCGACGATGTCGATCTCGGCGTCGGTCAGACCCGCGCCCCGTGCGTACTCCGCGTGCTCGACCCACTCGAACTCGGAACCGCAGTTCGATGCGACGCGCAGTGCGAGCAACTCGTGGTCGCGGTGCGACAGCACCCCGTTCAGGGCGAGCGCCGCCGCCCACCCGAGGAACGGGCCGAGGAGGTCGGGTTGACGCGCGAGCACCGCCATGGTTCGGGCGGGTTCGCGCCCGGGCTGCGCAGTCAACGGCAGCAACTCCGCGACGTCGGTCCGGAGCTCGTCGACGAGCGGCACCGCGATGCGTTCGGCGTGAGTACCCATGGCGTGCGACATTACGTCGGCGCGCGACGTCGGGCGCTCGCACTCCGGTGATCCTCCGTATGATCGGCCGGTGGGCGTCGCGGGCCGGACGTTGAGCACTCCAGAGCCGCTCGATGTCGCGCTCACATTTGGGCCCATGGTGCGCGGTCGGCACGATCCCGCCAGCCGGATCGTCGGTGACGAGTGGTGTCACGCGATGAACTCTCCCGCGGGTCCCGTGACCTTGAGCGTGCGCGCGGATCGCGGCGCCGCGACCGTCGAGGTCCGCGCGTGGGGACCGGGCCGGTGCTGGGTCCTCGAACACGCGCCCGACATCATCGGGTCCCGCGACGATCGCAACGAGTTCGTCCCGACGAACGTGATCGTCGCCACGCTGCATCGGCGCCTGCGCGGTCTGCGCATGATCCGGATGGGCGCGATCTTCGATCTCGCGGTCGCCACGACGATCGAGCAGCGCGTCACCACCGTCGAGGCGCGTCGTTCGTGGCGCGCGCTGGTGCGCCGGCACGGCGAACCCGCGCCGGGCAACCGCGGCCTCGTGGTTCCGCCGTCCGCGCCGGTTCTGGCGGCGCTGCCGGATTGGGAGTGGCGGCGCATCGGAGTGGAAGGGCGTCGGTCCGCGACGATGAAACGGCTCGCGTGCGACGCGTCCGCGCTCGAACGCGCGGCTGCCGCCGGCGACGCGGTTGTCGAGCGCCGCCTCCGAAGCGTTCGCGGCGTCGGGCCGTGGACCGCGGCGCACGTGATGCTCCTCGCGTCGGGTGATGCGGACGCGGTTCCGATCGGCGACTGGCATCTTCCCGGCCACGTCGGGCATGCGCTCGCCGGGGAGCCGCGGGCCGACGACGATCGGATGCTCGAACTGTTGGAGCCGTTCCGGCCCCATCGGGGCCGGGTGTGGAGGCTCATCGTGTGCGGTACCGGATCACCGCCGCGGCGCGCGCCGAGGGCGCGGATTCACGACCTCATGCGCGTGGAGGCAAACCGGCGCCGTTGAACGCGACGGGTGCTACGCGTCGCTCGACTTGTTCCGCCGCTTCGAGAACCCGAGCGCGATTGCGCCGGCCGCCAACGACGCCAGGCCGAAGAGTGCGCCGCGGTCGGAGCTTCCCGTGAACGGCAGCGAGCCCGGCGGACTGGCCGCCTCCGTCACCGTCGACGCCGAGGTCGGCGTCCCGGGCGGAACGGTCGTCGAGGTCGAAGACTGAACCGTCGAACCCTCGGTCACGACCGGTGTGCTCGACGACGTCGTTGCCGAGTCGATCGTCGTGCTCGTGGTCT
>Ga0075026_100000677_pt1 | contig 14096 bp, 14 predicted proteins | sample Str012_2_FD_71392 | JGI IMG/M metagenome (GOLD analysis project Ga0075026, IMG submission 71392) | Freshwater sediment microbial communities in response to fracking from Pennsylvania, USA - Straight Creek_MetaG_SC_2012 | ecosystem: Environmental > Aquatic > Freshwater > Creek > Sediment...
GCGCCGCCACCTGACCGAATTCTGGATGGTGGAACCCGAAATCGCTTACGCCGAGCTCAACGACATTATGGAGCTGGCGGAAAATTTCATCAGCCACCTGGTGCAGAGCGTGATCGCGCATCGGCCGGACGATCTGAAGATCATTGGCCGCGATCTGACAAAACTCGAAAACATCAAGCCGCCCTTCCCGCGCCTGAGCTATGACGATGCGGTGAAAATGCTGCAAGAAGGCCATGCCAAGGGCGCGGTAGAAAACAGATTCGAGTGGGGCGGCGATTTTGGCTCGCCCGATGAAACCTACATCTCGTCACAATTCGATAAACCGGTCATGGTGCACCGCTATCCAACGAAAGTAAAAGCGTTCTATATGGAGCCCGATCCGCAGCGTCCTGAACTCGCGCTCTGCGTGGACGTGCTGGCCCCGGAAGGGTACGGCGAAATCATTGGCGGATCGCAACGTATCGGCGACTACGAACAACTGCGCAAGCGCATCCTGGAACACGATCTGCCGGAAGCCTCGTTCAAGTGGTATCTCGATCTGCGCAAATACGGCGGCGTGCCCCACTCCGGATTCGGCATGGGCATTGAGCGCGCCGTTGCTTGGATCTGCGGACTGGAACATGTGCGGGAAACGATTCCGTTCGCGCGCACGTTGACCCGTATCTATCCGTAAAACGTTTTCCAACAGATTTGCGCGCAAAAGTTGCGCAAAGACAGTGACAAATTTATGACGGAAATTACAACACCCGCAGCTAACAAGACTGACACCGCCAAGCCGGTGGTAGCGGACAACATGGTCCACAAGAAGATCCGCATTCTGGGCGTGCCGCTGGACCTGGGCGCTTCCCGCCGCGGCGTGGATATGGGCCCTTCGGCGGTCCGCGTGGCCGGACTTGAAGCGCGCCTGGAAGCCCTGGGCCACGATGTGGAAGATGGCGGCAACGTGGCGGTGGCCATCGCCGAACAGAAAAAAGAAGGCGATCCGCACGCCAAGTACATCAAGGAAATCACCGCTACCTGCACTAAGCACGCGGACATGGTGGCCAAAACCCTGGAAGCGGGAAAATTTCCGCTGAGCCTGGGTGGCGACCACTCCATGGCCGCCGGAACCGTGGCCGGAGTCGCCGAATTCTTCCGCCGCCAGAACCACAAGATCGGGCTGATCTGGATTGACGCCCACGCGGACATCAATACTCCCGAAACTTCTCCCAGCGGCAACGTCCACGGCATGCCTCTGGCCGCGCTGCTCGGACTCGGCCCCAGTGATCTTGGCAATATTTGCGGATTTTCTCCCAAGGTCCAGCCGGAAAACTGCGTGCTGATTGGTGTGCGCGATATTGACGCCCGCGAAAAAGAAAATATCAAGAAGACCGGCATTGAGGTCTACACCATGCGCGACATCGACGAACGCGGCATGCGCACGGTGACTGAAGAAGCCCTGCGCGTGGCCGGACGCGGCACCGCCGGCTACCACGTTTCGCTGGACATGGATTGGATCGATCCGGAAGACGCGCCCGGCGTGGGAACGCCTGTCCGCGGCGGCGCCAGCTATCGTGAAGCGCACCTGGCCATGGAAATCATCGCCGACCACGGACGCATGGTCAGCTTTGAGATTGTGGAAGTCAATCCGGTGATCGACGAGCACAACCGCACGGCGGATCTCGCGGTGGAACTGGCGCTGTCGGCGTTTGGGAAGAAGATCTTGTAGCAAACCACAGTCTGTGCCTTTACGTTCGGGAGAAAAATGAAGAAATCATTGTCGCTTGCGATTGTTCTTCTGGGGCTGGTGGCGGTCTCAACTGCTCAACAACAGGAAAAGCGTGGGCCTTCCACGCTAGAAGAGCGTCAGCGCTTTGTGGCTATCACCCAGAAAATGGAAAGTGCCCCGTTGGATCCGGCTCTGAAAGATGATCGCGAGTGGGCTCTTCTCTGGCTCGTCCAGGTACCCGACATTACAGCGGAGGTCTGTACCGCCCCCTTGGGTGAGTTCATGAAAAAGAAATACAAATACTCGCCTGAGATTACGATTCAGCTTACGTTTGCTAGTGGCGTCTTCGTCATTGAGCATCCTGATCAGGCCAAGGATCGCCAGGCACAGTTTCTCGCCGGAGTGGAGAGTGCGCTCAAAGCTTATCAATCCATTCTTAAGACAAAGCCAGACGCCAAATCGAAGGCCCTGGATGAATTGCTGGAAATACAGCAAAACAGCAAGCTGGCGGACCATGTCCGGGAAACTAGCAGCAAGGGATGCAAGTAAATCAATTTCAGGTCAAGGAATTTGCAGGGCCCCTTCAGGGGCGCGCTTCCTGCATGGTCAATCCAGCTCACTTTGCCGTATGTGGTAAAGTTCGTTGAGTAGCCATTTTCCAGTACGGAGCACCGCGATGCGCAAATTCGTCATCGTTCTTCTTATTCTCGTCGCGAGTGTTGCCGCGGTAGGACAAAACGACCCGGCCAAGCGTGGTCCTTCCACACCGGGAGAGCGCAAGCGCTTCGCGGCCGTCGCCCACAAAATGGAAGACTCGCCGCTTGACCCCACATTGCGCAAAGAGCGTGACTGGGCGCTACGCTGGCTCATCGCCATCCCGGACATCAACGTGAATCCCTGCGAAGCTGAAATCCTGGGACCGTTTGCCGCTACCGGGTACCGTTATACGGCGGAGGTCCGCGGACAGTTTTCGTTTTCCATGGCCGCTTTCATGATCGAGCACCCGGACAAAGCGAAAGACGTGCCGGCCGCCAACACCGCCGGCGTGGTCGGCATCGTCAAAACGTACCGGGCCATCCTGCGCATTGATCCGGAAGCCCAGTCGCGGTTTCTTGAAGACCTCTCCGCGTTGGAACGCGAAGGCAAACTCGCCGAATATGTGAAAGGCCATACCAAGGACGGCTGCAAAGCCCCACCTGAGACCGACGACGACAGCAGCTCGTAGGAAGCGCTTGCTTCAAACCGTTCCGCACCCTAGAATCCCACGTCATGTTCTGCGCGCGCGATGCGGACAGCAAATTCCCGACGCTTCAGAAATATGTCCTTTGTGTGGGCAGAGCGCTCAAGTGAATCTTGCACCTCCGCCCCCGGTGGTCCCTCCCGTTGCCGAACCTGCGAAACCGGCGATCGTGCAACGGCCGATCGGTTCCACCTTGAAGGGCGTGCGCGGATGGCTGATGTTCTTCTGCGTCGTGGTCACGATTTTCAGTCCAATCAAAATCATGGTTTCCGTATTCAGCGGTCCGTTTGAGATCTGCCAAATCGCGGATGTCGGGCTCTCGGTGCTTTCCGTTGCCGTGGGAGTGCTCATATGGACCGTGCATCGCGCGGCGATTCCTGTAGTGCGTGTGTACTTCATCGTGTTGGCGGCTTTCGCGGTGCTGGGAATCGTGGGAGCCGCGGTTGGCGCGGAAGGTGAGGCCAATCCGGCAACCGTCCTCGAGTTTGTCCGCACGCTAATCTTCGTGGGTATCTGGTCGGCTTACTTTTGGAAGTCAGAACGGGTGCGCGCCAATTTTGGACGCAACTTGTTTTAAGGTAAAAAAGAGGCCTAAGGAGTCAGGTTCTGATGCTTTGCGCAAAGTGTGGACAGCTGGTTTTCGACACTTCAGAATTGTGCCCGAATTGTGGACAATCTCCGGTCGCTGTTAGCTCGGCAGTGGCAGCAGAGCCTTCCGCACCGCAACCTGCCGAAGCTAGCCTTCAAGGGGTAGGAGGATGGTTAATGTTGTTCTGCATCATCGTGGGTGTCTTGCCAGTGCTTAGATTCACGATGTCGGGAATTAGCATTCTTCCATTTCAGCCCATGAAGACGCTCGAACTGGCGCTCTTAGCTTTTTCCGTCACGGTCGCCAGCTTGATCTGGCTGAGACTTCCTTCCGCGATTCCGGTCCTTCGTGCCTATTTCGTCACCCGAGCAGCACTTGCCGTTCAGGGAATCATCGTCGCAGTGTTGAACCGGCAAAACCTTGATGTCACCGCGACCGTTGAACGATCTATAAGCATTGTGCTTGGTGTGGGCATCTGGGCCACATACTTTGCCGTGTCAAAGCGCGTACGAGCGACTCTAGGCCGCAACCTGTTTTAGCTCTTGGATCATCTCTGTGGGCATACTGCTGACGGCTGCCCGCTGATTGCTTTAAAGTAGTTCGTGATGACCAAAATCCGTGTTGGCGTACTTTTCGGTGGCCGCAGTGGAGAGCATGAAGTCTCTTTGCTCTCGGCGGCTTCAGTCCTGAAGGCAATTAATAAAGCTAAATATGACGTGGTGCCCATCGGCATTACCAAGGAAGGCCGCTGGCTCACTCCGGCCCATGCCGAAAAGCTGTTGCGCGGCGAGGCGGCAGACCCTAACCCGAAGAACTTACGCGCCGGCGATCCTGCCGCCACGGCCTCCGCCGCGGTGTTGGCCAAGGGCGAATCGGTGATTGTTCCGCCCACGCCGCAGGCCCACGGACTGTTTGCCTTTGAAAGCGCGGCCAAAGGCGGCGAGCAAGGCATACAAGTGGACGTAATCTTTCCGGTGATGCACGGCACTTTTGGTGAGGACGGCACCATCCAGGGCCTGCTCGAACTGGCGGACATTCCTTACGTGGGCGCAGGCGTACTCGGCTCCGCCGCCGGCATGGACAAAGACGTAATGAAGAAACTCTTTGCCGCCGCCGGGCTGCCCATCGTGAAGCACGTAACGGTTCTGCGAGCAGCCTGGCAAAAAGATCCGAAGAAAGTCGTCAAGCAAATCGAAGGCAAGCTGAAGTATCCGGTGTTCGTAAAACCGGCGAACCTCGGGTCGTCCGTGGGGATTTCGAAAGCCCACGACCGCAAAGAGCTTCCCGCGGCAATGGAAGAAGCCGCAAAATACGACCGCAAGATCGTGATCGAGCAAGGCGTGGGCGGAAAGAAACAAAAAGCCCGGGAGCTGGAATGCTCGGTCCTTGGCAATGACGAACCGCAGGCCTCTATCGTGGGCGAAATCGTTCCCGGCGCTGAGTTTTACAGTTACAACGCCAAGTACGTGGACGAAGGTTCCCAGCCGCTTATCCCCGCGCCTATCAACAAGAAGCTGATGAAACAGGCGCAGGAAATGGCCGTGCTGGCGTTCCAAGCCGTGGATTGTTCCGGACTGGCCCGCGTGGACTTTCTGATGGACCCCAAATCAGAAAAGATTTATCTGAACGAAATCAACACTATGCCGGGATTTACGTCTATCAGTATGTATCCCAAGCTGTGGGCCGCGTCAGGCCTGGATTATCCGGACCTGATCGACCGCTTGGTCCAGTTGGCGTTTGAGCGGCACGAAGACAAAAAGAAGAACCGCTACAGCAAGAATTAACTGGATTTTCATTCTTAGCTAGAGCGGCTGCCGGATACTGGAAGGCCAGACGCAGCGCATACGGGATTAAAAGACTTGAGGTGCGTTGCATGAAGCGCGCAGTCATGGGGCCCTCCGCATGGTTGGTTGTTTTGTTGCTCGCGGCCTGTCCGGCCATCGCCGCCCCGCTTTCCCCCGGCCTGGAGCAAGATGCAGTGCCCGGCGCTCTGCTGGAAGGAACAGTCGTGAATTCCCAAAATGGCCGTCCGGTTCCCCGGGCCACGGTTTTCGTGCGCAACATCAGGCAGCACAACAGTACGCGCTCGGTACAGGCCGATGGACAAGGTCATTTTTCCATCGCGCATCTTTACGGCGGAACCTACCAGCTCATCGCCGACCAGTTGAACTTCTTTTCTGACGATCGTCGCCATGCATTCCGGCCAACGATTCACCTCTCTGAGAACGAAGAGCGCAAGGACATCCTGGTGAAACTGATGCCCGCGGGCGTGGTCACCGGCACGCTAGTGAATGAATCCGGGGACAACATGGCCCGCGTCACGGTCAAGCTGTTGAAGCGCGAAGTCCATCGTGGCCGCATGTCCATCGTAACCACGGGGTTGGGTCTGACAGACGATCGCGGTGAATATCGAATTTACGGCGTGCCTCCGGGCCACTACTACGTGCTGGCGGAAGCGGCGGCCAGCCTGCGGACCAACTCCAAGGAAATAATTGCCGGCGGCGGCATCGTCGGCATCATTGACCGTTCCGGCCTGGGCGCGTTTGGAACTCCCGGGTTTGGCGGTCAAGGTGAAGCTGCGCCGGAATCGGAAGTCACGTATCCGCCGCTGTTCTATCCCGGAACCAGTGATTTCCAGCAAGCCATGGAATTACCGGTTAGTCCAGGGGACGAAATTCACGCCAACTTTGTCGCATTTACCATGCCTGCCGTGGCGATCCACGGCGTGGTGCTGAACGGCGTGACGGGAGAGCGCGCAAAGAACGCCACGGTCGCTGCCTACTGGACAGACATCTTCGGCAAGAGCGGCGGCAACTTCACCGGCACCACTCACAGCGATGGCACGTTTGAGATTCGTGGCCTGCCGCCGGGCCTCTACACGGTTCGCACATCGTTCAGTGATGAAACCGGAGGTAACGAAGCGGCCAGCTTCATCGACGAACAAACGGTTGAAGTCGGCGTTCACGGTCGCGACGCCGTCATGCTGGCCGGCTTGCCGGAGTCCCACGTGGCCGGGCAAGTTGTTCTGGCCAGCTCGAACCCCAGGGACAACACCATGGGCATGGGCAACGTGTCTGTACGGTTCAGCCCGCTACATGCGGTTGGCGATGTAGTGGTGGCGGCCAAAGGGCCCAATTTCATTTTGGAGGCGCGCCTGAAGCCGCTAGAGCCTTACACCGTGAGTGTGAGCGGCCTGAAAGATGATTTCTACCTGAAGAGCGTGCTGCTTTCCGGACATGCAGTGGATGGCAACACCCTTACACCAGCGGCGCGTGACCACGTCGACATCGTACTAAGCCCCAACGGCGGCCACATTGACGGCGCCGTCTTTGACGATCGTGACCAGCCCGCGTCCGCTTACGTCATGCTCATTCCGGACGCGCCCAATCGCAGCGACTTTGAGCTCCTCCGCAACGCGCGGTCCGACTCTAAAGGTAAGTTCGTCCTTCGCGGCGTTCCCCCAGGAACGTATACGCTGATCGCCTTTGAAGGTCTCACGCCGGACGAACTCATGAACGATCCGGAAACCTTCAAGGACTATTTAAACCGCGGCGACACTGTGCTGGTGACCGAAGGCGGCAAATACCAAATGCAAGCAAGACTGATTCCGGTGGAATGAGCGCCGCAATGCAGCGATCTAAAAGCTCAAGCTACCGGAGGCCTGCCAGCGACCGCCCTGGACGGCTGCTGTTCCGTAACTCTGCTTACTTCAATCTTTTTCCCGGCGATTTTGCGTTTCCGCAACCACCACCGCAGCGATCCCACCGGCGAAAGACATAGCTTCACAACTCTGACCGCGGAACGATAGAGTCTTTTCCACCTGCTCGCCGGCTTACCCGCAAGAACAGTCATACATCGCCGTGGCGATAGGTTCGGCCGCTTTGTCCCCAGTAGCATACGTCTTTCCTTTTTTACTAACCCTGCTTTTTCCTGACACTGGTCCCTTGCTATTAGCCGTTTCAAATTGTTCCGCGATGCGCGCTCCATAAATCCCAAGCGCGCAGTTTGCGGACGGGCCAAGGCCCGTGCCCACTGGATACAAACACCAAAACAGCGTGTAAGTCGTGCTTGATCCAGCGGACCTGGGCCTGGATTTTGTGGACCCGTCAGCGGACTATCTTTGGCTCATTTCGGGAATTTTCAAGGCCCGGGTAAGACCTTACCCCTTGCGTACCACCATGCTTCTTGCTGGAAGCCACCAGCTTCTTCTGCGTGGCAGGTTTGGTTTGGAGCCTGGTGGAATAATTTCCGGGCGTATTCGGGGTATTCAATGCTGCTTGTCCGCCGGCGTCAGGGACGTTGCCGCCGTGCGAATTGTTTCTTACGCTGCTTGAAACTACCTTGGGCGCCGTGGCGTCGCGCGGACGACTCACTGCAGTGAGCTTCTTAGGGCTTGGTTTCTGGACAGCGGTTTGCGGATTTACAAACACGTCGTATTGATCGGGGTTGATCTCCGTCTGGGCAAAAGCGCAGGCGGCAAACAGCATAAAAACTGCCAGGCTCCCTGCACGTAGACACACTTTCACTATCGTCATTGTTTTTCCTACTCCTTGTTTTGAATGCAGTCAGGGCAGGGGCGTCTTACCATGACAGGGACCGAAGTGGCGCTACACTGGGGCGACAAAAGACAACAATCGGCGCGCACTCGCACGCGACAATTGTTAGTTAATACTTAGTGGGTCAGAGAGGCTTTTCGTTACCCAAGAAAAGTTACCTAATGCGCGGAGTAAGGTTTTTCGCAATCTTTTTCGTCCGTGGGCTCGGCAAGCCCGCGTCTTTTAGCCGCAGCCTGACTTCTGCTATCCTCGCGCCATGGCAAATCCTGCTTTGAACAGTCCCGGAGGAACGCCCGGAGGCGTCGGCGAGTTTATTCTCGGTTTCATCATGGCCTGCCTCGGCGGCTACTTCCTCTCGAGCCGCGTCACCGTGGTGGGGTCCTACTGGAGCTTCTGGGGAGGAAACTCTTTTGGCGTTACGCTGGTCCCCATGCTGCTGGGAGTGGCCATCTTGTTCTACAACGGCAAAAGTGTGGTCGGTTGGGTGCTCACCGCGGCCGGAGCGCTGTTCATTCTGGCCGGAGTCATCGCCAACATGCATATCTACATTCAGCAAACCAGCCTGTTCAACATTATGGTCATGCTGGTGCTTCTGGTGGGAGGGCTGGGGTTGATCGCCCGTGGCATTCGGCCACATGGGGGCCAATAGAGGCAGATAGAACCAAGCTGCTTGGCCGCCCCTGAGTATGAATTCGCGAGCTTTTGCCAACCGTTACCCGATGATTCTCTCCATACCCGCAAATTCGCCAAGATGCGCTAAAATTAAGGGTTAGCGTCAATCAGGCTTGTTGAGCGCCTATCTGTAGCGCTGCCGGCCGGTCCTTGAGGCAACGTTCCAGGCAGAAGCAGTTTTTTCGCTACCTGTCGTGCTTGATCCATCGGAACACCCTCAACTCAACTGACAAGATCGCTGAAGGAGAAGAATTATTCATGTCGATTCCAGCAACCCAGATGCGTCCGGGGATGATCATCAAGCACAACAATGACCTGCATCTGGTCTTCACCGTGGAGCACCGCACGCCCGGCAACCTGCGCGCTTTCATCCAGGCCAAGCTGCGCAACATCCGCACGGGCGCCATGTTTGAACACCGCTTCCGCTCTGGTGATCCTATCGACAAAGTCACGGTGGACGAAGTCCCCATGGAATTTCTTTACCAGGATGGCGACAACTACTGCTTCATGAACACCGAAAACTACGAACAGACGCACCTGAACCGCGACGTGCTGGGCGACTCCGTGGATTACCTCACGCCGAACCTGAATATCCGCGTGGAATTTTATGACGGCAAAGCCGTGGGCATTGAACTACCTCAGACCGTGATCCTGACGGTGGTCGAGACCGAGCCGGGGCTCAAGTCCGCAACGGCTTCCAGCGTGACCAAGCCGGCCAAGACGGAAACCGGACTGGTGGTCCAGGTGCCGCCGTTTATCAACGAAGGCGAAAAGATTCGCGTGGATACCGCTGAAGGCGCTTACTTGTCGCGCGCCTAATTTGCTCTTGAATAACTGCCGTTGAATAACTGCTTTTTAAATAATTGCTTTTTAATAACTAACGATGATTTCCCGTAGCTACATTGTCCGCGGCCGGGTGCAAGGCGTGGGCTTCCGCTGGTTTGTTGATCATGAAGCCCGCCAGCTGGGGCTGGCCGGATGGGTCCGCAATAACATTGACGGCACAGTGGAAGTGCTGGCCATGGGCAGCGAAGAACAACACGCCGCGCTGCTGGCCAAGCTGCAACGCGGTCCGCGCGCATCGCGCGTGGATGAAGTACGGCAACTCCCGGCGGAACTTGTCGCCGGTCTCACAACTTTCCGCATTGAAGGAGCATGGTGATGGACCAAAACTGCGAGCACCTCAAAAAACTTATCCGCGAGGTGCCGGACTTCCCGAAAAAAGGAATCCTGTTTTACGACATCACTACTCTGCTGAAGGACAAAACCGGCTTTGCCACGCTGATTGACGCGCTCTCTGATCACTACATCAAAGACGAGATCGATACCGTGCTGGCCATTGAAGCCCGCGGCTTCATCTTTGGTCCCGCGCTGGCTTATCGCTTAAACGCCGGCTTTGTGCCGATCCGCAAGCCGGGCAAGCTGCCCGCGGAAACCGTGAAGTGGAGCTACGACCTGGAATACGGCAAAGACACACTGGAGATCCACAAAGACGCCATCAAGCCTGGCGAACGCGTGATCATTGTGGACGACCTGCTGGCCACCGGCGGCACCGCCAACGCCTGTATGCAACTGGCAAAATCCCTGGGCGCGGACGTGAAGGGTTTGAGCTTCGTCGTTGAACTAGATTTCCTTAACGGCCGCCAGAAGTTTAACGGCACCGAGGTCTTCTCTCTGCTGCATTATGACAAATAGAGCGGATTCAATCCAAGATGTGTGATGGCCACTGAATCCTTCTACAGCCGCTTCACGCCAATAGCCTTGTCCAAGTCCGCAACCTGATAAACCACGCCATCTTTGACGACAGTCTTCACTTTATAAATGTCGCTGATCTGCGTAGAGGGGTCGCCATCCACCAGTATTACGTCCGCCAGTTTGCCCGGGGCGATGCTGCCTACTTCCTGGTCGCGCTTCATCACCCGAGCAGCGCCGAGTGTAGCCAGTTGCAGGACTTTCGGCGCGGGGATTCCAGCCTGCGCGTACAGCACGAGTTCGCGATGCAGCGAGAAGCCAGCGAGAGAATCCGTTCCAGCGACGATGGGAATACCCGCGTCATAGAGAGCTTTCAGCATCTTCAGCATTTGATTGAAGGAGTCGCGGTAGCGCTGGTCCATGCCGTTCGGCACGGCGATGCCGCCGTACAGGAATCCGCGGCGAACTTGCGCGGGCATGCGGTCAGCGACCGCGGCATAGCCATCCGACATTACGCCCGCCCGGTCCATGAACATGCCTTCAAAGATACTCAACGTGGGATCAAGTACCGTCTTGTGCTCCTGCATCAAGTGAATGAACGCCTTCACCTGCTCAGACGCGGGATCGATTTCCGCGGCGTGTGCCGCAACTTCTGTAAATCGCGCCGGCGTGCGCGTGTCTTTTACCTGTGGCATGAAATTCAGGAACACGAAATTCATGTGCTGCATTTCGTCAGCGCCGTCGTGGATAAATTGTTCGGCGATCATACCGGCCGGCACGTGGCCGCTCAGCCGCATCCCATGCTCGTGCGCCATCTTGGGAACCAGCTCCGGCTTCAACGAGCTATAGACCTTGATCTGGACGTAGCCCAGCCGCGCGTAGTCGTCCACGGCCTTTTTGGCTTCTTCTTCGTTGTCGGCAAAGATTTTGGTGGGGCCCTGGTATGGCCCGCGTCCATCAATGAATCCGGCCATCACAATGCGCGGACCAATCTCCGTGCCCTGGTTGAAACGGTCACGCGTCTTCATCAGCGTTTCCGTGTCATTGGCTAGATCGCGAACGGACGTCACACCAGCAGCGATGTTCAACAAGCCGTCATTGGGCTGGATGTGGACGTGCATGTCCCACAGGCCGGGCATCAGCATTTTTCCACCGGCGTCAATTACTTCCGCGCCCTTGGGGATCGCGACTTTTCCGTCGTCGCCTACTTGCGTGATCTTGTTTCCGGTAATGACCACGGTGCTGTTGGGTTTTGCGGTGGCGGATACGGAATCAAAAAGCTTGGCGTGGACAAACACCAGCGGAGCAGCGGGCTTATGGGCCAGAGTTCGCGCCAGTTCGCCGGAACGCTCCTGGTCAGTCTTTTCTTCCGCCTTCATCAGCTGTTGAATGATCGATTCAAAGCCTTCCGGAACGATTTGCGACCATGCGCTTACGCTGGCGAACATTTTGCCGTCGTCGATCAGCCAAAGCGAATCCGGGGTGAAGCCGAGTCCGCTGACTTCGAATTGCGTGAACGTGTGCTGCATGCCGCCCACGTCCAGCTTGAGTTGGTTGCGCAGCTTGAGCGACGCCTGTCCGCTGGGCAGCAGCGGCAGCGTGACTGGCCGTGACCTGATCAGGGCCCTCACCAATTGCGCGGATTCTTCCGCCGTTCCGGAGACGGAAACGTAAAAGGCGTCGTCCGAAACCTGCTTCTCGCCTTGCTCTGAACGGTTCTTCCACGCGGCCTTACCCTGGCCTCCCTTATCAAAGTTCATAGTGAATCGTTCTTCCACGGCAGCTTTCATATAGTCATTGCCGCTGTTCTCAATCAGAACGGGGACCCCGTTCGTGCCCAGCACAATGTGCGAGTTGATGCTCGGCCCGCGGCCGCGATCATTGAACTCAAAGTGCACTTGCAGGCTACCGTCTGGATTCACCGTGGTGGTTTGAAATCCGGCTTTGTTGCCTTGCAGGATGAACACGTAGCGGATCTCGTTGGACGATGTCGCGGTAGCGCCTTGCGCGAATGTTTGCGTATACGCGGAGCACACCAGAATCAATAAGCAAAGGGAAGTAATTTTTTTCATGGGATTTCAATAACTCCGGAAGTTTTCTGCAGACTCGAGTTTTACACCATGGAAGACGGCAGCACTTATTTTAGACCGTTACCGCGCGCGAAAGTCACCCTGGTGAGCGTGGAAAATCGATTCCTAGCCGTACGGATACAAGATGAAGAACAACAGCGAAAGTGCCGTCAGCACCCACATCCCCGGCTTGACCTGGCCGATTTCGCCTTTCACCAGCTTGAGCAGCGGGTAAAGCACAAAGCCGGCGGTGATGCCCACTCCGATATTGAAGGTAAAACACATCAACGTGATCACGGCAAATGCCGGGATGGACTCCGCGTAGTCACTGAAGTTGATACGCGTGATGGGCTCCAGCATGAACAGTCCGACGATGATCATGGCCGGCCCGTAGGCTTGCGCGGGAATAGAACCCACAAACGGCGCGAAGAACAGCGTGAGCGCAAAACACATGGCCGTGACCAGCGAGGTGAGTCCTGTGCGTCCGCCGGCTTCAATGCCGGTTGCCGATTCCACGTACGCGCCGGAAGTGGTGGTGCCGATGAGCGGCGCCAGCGTGGTGGTGACGGCGTCCACCAGCATGGGACGTTCAATCTGCGGCAGCTTGCCTTCTTTATCCAGAAATCCCGCGCGCGCGGAAAGGCCGATCAACGTGCCCATGGTATCTACAAAGGCCATGATGAAAACCGTGAGCACTACCGGAAACGCGGCCCAGGTAAGCGCGCCACGCAGATCGGCTTGGAAGAGAATCGGCTTGAGGCTCGGCGGAAAGCTGATCAGATGCGTTGGTGGCGCAGCCGTCTTGAAGACAAACGCGACTACCGCTGTGATCACGATCCCCACGAGAATCGCGCCTGGCACTTTACGAACGACCAGCGCAGCCAACAGGAGAAAGCCAAAGATCGCCACCAGCACTGGAAGAGCTGTGAGATGTCCGGCACGAACTGGAGCGCCCATAACGCCCAAAGTAACGATCCCCGTCTGATTCAGGCCGATGAAGGTGAGAAACAGCCCGATGCCCACGGCAAAGCTATAACGCAATGACAATGGCACCGAATCCACCACCCACTGGCGCAGTCCCAACAGCGTGAGCACCACAAACAAAATGCCGGCGATCAGGATTGCTCCCAGCGCCGTCTGCCACTTGAAACCCAGTTGCAGACATACCGTGAACGCGATGAACGCGTTCTCACCCATATACGGCGCAATGGCAAACGGACGGTTCGCATACAGCGCCATGAACGTGCATCCGAAGACCGCGGCGGCAATCGTTGCCACAAAGCTAGGACCCACTGGGATTCCAGCAGCACCCAGAATCGCCGGGTTCACCACCACGATGTAAGACATGGTGGTAAACGTGGTCAGTCCGGCGATAACTTCGCGCGACAGCGTGGTGCCGCACTTATCCAGTTGAAAGAACGACTTCAATGCGTTCATTTCCTAGTGGGGCCTCGGTTTCAGAGTTTCGTCCAGGTACGCCATGTAGCCGCAGAGCAGGCGATAAGTATCGTAATAGTTGGCGGGGCGAAATTGGGATGCGCGTCCGTTTTCCAGGTCTTCCTGGGTCATG
>Ga0075026_100000678_pt1 | contig 14067 bp, 16 predicted proteins | sample Str012_2_FD_71392 | JGI IMG/M metagenome (GOLD analysis project Ga0075026, IMG submission 71392) | Freshwater sediment microbial communities in response to fracking from Pennsylvania, USA - Straight Creek_MetaG_SC_2012 | ecosystem: Environmental > Aquatic > Freshwater > Creek > Sediment...
CCCAGCAACTGGACACGCACCCCCTGGGCGCGCAGCTCGTCCGTCTCGCTCCGGATGGCACCTTCCAGGAGGCCGAAGAGGCCGGTCACCTCGTCGTCCGAGCGGGCCCAGTTCTCGCGGCTGAACGCGTACAGGGTCAGCGTGGGGATCCCGCGCCGGACCGCATGCTTGAGGAGGCCCCGGATGGCCTCGACGCCGGCGGCGTGACCCTCCAGCTCGGGCAGGTCGCGGGCGCGGGCCCACCGACGATTGCCGTCCATGATGATCGCGATGTGACGCGGCAGGTCTTCGGTCGCCTCGTCCCCCGCGATCGCTGCGGGGGCGTCGGCGAACGAGCGCACGCTGTCCGTCGTGGGTTCGTGCGCAGCCGGTGGGGCGTCGGTGGGTCTGGCGAGGGGTGCGCGGGGCACTAGACCTCCAGGATCTCCTGTTCCTTCACCAGGCCAAGCCGATCCACGTCCGCGACATGACGGTCCGTGGTCTTCTGGAGGGTCTCCAGTTGACGATGCGAGTCGTCCGTTCCCACGGTGCCGTCCCGCTCTTCGCGCTTGATCTGGTCGGCGGCGTCGCGGCGGAGGTTACGCACCTCGACCCGAGCCTCTTCCATGCGCTTGTGGACGACCTTGACCATGTCTTTGCGACGTTCTTCGGTCAGGGGCGGGATATTCAGGCGCACCACGGTACCGTCCACGTTGGGCATGAGGCCGATGTCGCTCTTGAGGATGGCCTTCTCGATCGCGCCGAGGACGCTCCGGTCCCACGGCTGGATCACGATCTGGTGAGGCTCGGGGACGCTGATGCCGGCCAACTGGTTGAGCGGTGTGGACGTCCCGTAGTACTCGACGTGCAGGCGCTCGACCAGGGACGTGGATGCACGACCCGTGCGCATCCCCTGGAGATCTCGCTCCATCGCCTCGACGGCCCGGCCCATCTTGTGGTCCGCATCCGTCAGGATCTCGTTGCTCATGCCAGGACACCTCCCGAGGCAGCCGTACCCGAGATGAGCGTGCCGACCGGTTCGCCGGTGGCGACCCGGGTGATGTTGTCCGGGCGGTTCAGGTCGAACACCACGATCGGCAGGTCGTTCTCCATGCACAGGCTGACGGCGGTCGCATCGAGGACCTTGAGCTGATCGCGTAGCAGATCGCCGTAGGCCAGCGAAGCGTAGCGCCGGGCGTCCGGGTCCACCATGGGGTCTCTGTCGTAGACGCCGTCCACCTTGGTCGCCTTCAGGAGGACCTCGGCGTTGATCTCGACGGCGCGCAGGGCGGCCGCGGTATCGGTCGTGAAGTACGGGTTACCGGTGCCGGCCACGAACATCGTGACCCGGCCCTTCTCCAGGTGGCGGATGGCGCGGCGCCGGATATAGGGCTCCGCGATCTCGTTCATCGCGATGGCGGTCATGACCCGGGTGGGCACGCCGGCGCGCTCCAGGGCATCCTGTAGCGCGAGGCCGTTCATGACCGTGGCGAGCATGCCGATGTAGTCGCCCGTTGCCCGATCCATGCCCTTGGCCGAGGCAGCCAGACCACGGAAGATGTTCCCGCCGCCGACCACGATGCCGACCTGGACGCCCAGCTTGTGGACCGTGGCGACCTGACCCGCGATGAAGGCGCAGAACGCCGGGTCCACGCCGTACGAGCGATCTCCCAGGAGGGCCTCGCCGGACACCTTGAGCAGGATCCGGCGATAGCGCAGCGGTGGCCCGCCCGCGTCCCGGGCTGCCCCGGTGCCGCTCACAGGCCCTCCCCGACCTCGAAGCGTACGAACCGTCGGACCTTGATGTTCTCGCCGATGGTGGCGATCGCGCTCGTGATGAGCTCGCCGATCGTCTGGTCCGTGTCGCGGAAGGGCTGCTCGGTCAGGACGACCTGCTGGTACCACTTCTTGAGCTGGCCATCCACGATCTGCGCGCGGATGTTCTCCGGCTTCTTCTGGGTCGCCTCGTCACCGACGAGCTCGGCACGCTTGGCATCCAGGACGTCTGCCGGGATGGACTCGATCGTGGGGTAGAGCGGCTTGAGGGCCACCACCTGGATCGCGAGATCCTTGACCAGCTGCTGGAACTGCTCGTTGCGGGCTACGAAGTCCGTCTCGCAGTTGACCTCGATGAGCGCCCCGAACCGGCCGCCCGTGTGGATGTACGTGCCGATGAGGCCTTCGCGGGCATCCCGGCCGGCCTTCTTCGCCGCCTGGGCGACACCACGCTCCCGAAGGAGCGCCGTCGCCTTCTCGAGGTCCCCGTCGGACTCCGTCAGGGCCTTCTTGCAATCCATGAACCCGGCGCCGGTCCGCTCACGCAGTTCCTTGACCAGCTCCGCCGAGATATCCGCCATAGCCGTTCGTTCTCCATTGCTCGCGACGGCCCGGTCCGGCCTGCCGCCTGGTGGTTCGTGTCTGTCGGACGTGGGTCCGGGCCGGGACGGCCCGTGGCTCAGCCGGCGTCTTCAGCCTTTTCGGCGGCCTCGCGCGCCAGCTCGGCGGCGATGTCCTCCGGGCTCGCTTCGGCTTCGGCCGCGACCGTCACTTCGGCGATCGGTGGCTCGGCCCGCGCGGCGCGGTCGCCGGGCAGCAGGTCGTCCTCGTCGATGTCGGGCTCGAACGAGAGGGCGGCACCACCGGCGAGGGCGGCGACGAGCTCTTCGGAGGCGCCGGGCTCCTCATCCTCGGACTCCGGCAGGGCCATGGGCTCCATGACCTCCGGCTCCACCGCGGCGCGGGAGGAACGCTCCTGAGCACCCTGGATGGCCGCGTCGGCGACGGCTGCGCACAGCAGGCGGATCGCCCGGATGGCGTCGTCGTTGGCGGGGATGATGTAGTCGAGCTCATCCGGGTCCACGTTGGTGTCGCCCGTGCCCACGACCGGGATCTCCAGCTTGTTAGCTTCGGTCACGGCGATGCGTTCGCGATGCGGATCCACGATGAAGATGGCACCGGGCAGGCGCTTCATCTTGCGCATGCCGCCGAGAGTGGCCTCGAGCTTGGTCATCTCCTCGGTCAGCTTGGCGGCCTCCTTCTTGGTCATCCGCTCGAAGTCGCCGGCCTGCTGGCGCGCCTCGAGCTGCTCCAGCAAGGCGATGCGCTTCTTGATCGTGCTGAAGTTGGTGAGCATGCCGCCGAGCCAGCGCTTGTTGACGAAGGGCTGGTTGGCCCGCATCGCCTCTTCCTTGATCGGCTCGTGGGCCTGCTTCTTTGTGCCGACGAAGAGGACCTGGTCGCCACGGGCGACGGTCTCGCGGACGAATTCGAGCGCGACGTCCAGGCGCTGGACCGTCTGGGCAAGGTCGATGATGTGGATCCCATTGCGCTCCGCGAAGATGAACGGGCGCATCTTGGGGTTCCAGCGGCGAGTCTGGTGGCCGAAGTGGACTCCGGCTTCCAGCAGCTGCCGCATCGAGATGGACGGCACGGTGAGCGACCTCCTGTTCGGTTCGTTCCTCCGCGGGCCTCGTCGTCGGGGACCGTGGCCCCTGGCCATCGGCACCGTCCCGAGCGGGATGATCCGCGTGTGAGCTCCACGCCGTCACGGCGCAGGCGACGCTTCGAACCTCGAAGCCGGCGGAGTCTAGCACAAGGTCCGGTCGGAACCCGGATACGCGGCCGGTCCGGTCGTCGCCCGGGACGGGACGGGACGCCGACGGGACGGCGATGAGGTCCTGACAGGACCACCTTTCAGATGAGTCTGCACAGTCTTCTGCGGGCTTCGACACAGATCGTCGTTTGCCGGCCCGTCCACGAGGCCCCGTCGGAGATGCGGTCCTGTCGGGACCGCAACTGAGGCAGGCCGTTCGCTCCCCGCAACGGATCTGCCCGGATCGCATCGTGCCGGATCCCGGTAGCCGGCTACAGATGTGGACAGGTGACATCTACCGTGCCGGTGGCCAGATCGGCCCAGGGCACAAACGCGTTCCTCGCCGGCTTCAGCGGACCGAGGATCATGGCCTCGTTCGAGGCGATGCCGGACCGTCCTCGCTGCCCAGAGATCCAACCCTCATCGGTGACCGTGAGCGCCGTCATGACCGCGGCCCGATACGTGGCCGATAAGCGACCCTCGTCACGATGCACGCATGGAAGATCTTCCGGCCGAGTCGGGACGGACCTCGGCGCAACGCGCGGGTGACGCCGCCGAACAGCTCGTCGGGTCCCATCTCGCGACGATCGGGTGGACCCTCCTGGCCCGGAATGTCCATGTCGGTCGCTACGAGCTTGACCTTGTGGCGATCGACCCGGGTCCTCCAGCCGCGCTGGTGGTCGTGGAGGTCCGCTGGCGGATCAGCCGTGCGTTCGGTCTGGCGGAGGAGACCGTCGATCACCGCAAGCGGACTCGGGTCCGCGCGGCGGCCTTTGGTCTCCTGGATCGCGGCATGTTCGCCGACGGCGAAGCGGTCCCGCGGCTGCCTCTCCGGTTCGATCTGGTGGTCGTCGAGCCTGGCCAGGCCCGCGACCCCGAGGCGACGATGCCGCGGATCCGACATCACCGAGCCGCGTTCTGATCAGACCGCTACAGAAGCGATCCGGACCAGGACATCAGTCTCGGTGTCCTCCAGATCGGGCGTCATGACGGGGCTCAATTCGCCCGTCAAGTCCCCCACGTCCTCGAACAGCCCGAGCTGGTCCCCGGCGAGCGTTCGCTGGAGCGCCAGGAACGAGCGCCGGTGGAACGGCGTCAGGCCCAATTCGCGGATCGCCATCCGGTGCTCCAGCGTCGCGTAGCCCTGGTTTCGCTCCCAGCCGTACCCTGGATAGCGCGCCGCCAGCAGGGTCATCATCCGGTCCCGGACCACCTTGGCCACGACCGAGGCACAGGCGATCGAGTAGACCTTCGAATCGCCCTTGACGATGGCGCTGTACGGGCCGACCTTCGCCTCGAAGCCGGCGATCCGATTGCCGTCCACCAGGACATGCTCGTGCTCGCCGACCCGGGCGATCGCCCGGCGCATCGCCAGGTGCGTGGCGTGGTAGATGTTGAGCCGGTCGATCTCGGTGACGGAGGCGGCACCTACCCCGACAGCCAAGGCGCGGGCGCGGATCAGAGGCGCGAGGCGCTCGCGCTGCCCGGTCGACAACGTCTTGGAGTCGCGGACGCCGGGGATCCGATGGCAGTTAGGTCGCATGATCACGGCCGCAGCCACGACGGCGCCGCACGTGGGCGCCACACCGACCTCGTCCACCCCGACGACACGCTCCAGCCCGTCACGCCACAGGGAGCGCTCGTATCGGAGGGTCGGGACGATGGGCGTCATCGAGGGCTAGCCTACCGGAATCGAAGACCCCGCCGGGTCCGGCGGGGTCGACAGGTCTGCGACGGATGAGTCGGGCGATGGGCCCGACGTGGCCTACGCCTTGGTTCGGCGCTCGCGCAGAGTGGCAGCCTTGCCGACGCGGTCGCGCAGGAAGTAGAGCTGGGCCCGGCGGGCGACGCCGTGGCGCATGACCTCGATCTTCTCGATCCGCGGGCTGTTGATCTTGAACGTCCGCTCGACACCCACCCCTGACGCGATGCGCCGGACCGTGATGGAACGGGTGATCCCACCGCCACGAAGGCGCATGATCGTTCCTTCGAAGACCTGGATCCGCTCGCGGGTCCCCTCGACGACCTTGGCCGACACCTTGACGGTGTCACCCGTGGCGAGTTCCGGCAGATCCGTACGAAGCTGGTCCTTGACGATCTCGTCGAGTACGTTCACGCGGCGGTTCCTGACTCATCTGGGCAGCCGTGGCTGCAGGGGTGATATCCGGGAGTGACGCGGAGAGTGCGTCGGCGGCGGAGTATAGCACGGCCTCGCGCGAGATCAGGCGTCCGGGCCGGTCGGGCCGAGGAGATCGGGCCGTCGTCGCCGGGTGCGCTCCTCCGCCTGCTCCTGTCGCCAGCGGGCGACCGCACCATGATCGCCCGAGGTCAGGACCGCCGGGACGTCCATGCCACGGAAGACCGGTGGGCGGGTGTATTGCGGGTATTCGAGCAATCCGTGATCGAACGACTCCTCCTCTGTCGAGGCCGCGTCGATGGCACCCGGAAGGAGGCGGATGACGGCGTCGATGACGACCAGCGCGGGCAGCTCGCCGCCGGTCACGACGTAGTCCCCGATCGAGAGCTCCAGGTCCACGAGCGTACGAATCCGATCATCGACGCCCTCGTAGCGCGGGCAGACGAAGATGAGATGCGATCGCACCGCCAGGTCTGCCGCGCGTGCCTGGCGGAAGACCTCGCCGCCGGGATCGAGCAGGATGACGAGGGACTCAGGCGCACGGATCTGGTCCAGGGCATCGGCGACCGGTTCGGGCCGAAGGACCATGCCCGCTCCCCCGCCGTATGGCGTGTCGTCCACGGATCGGTGCTTGCCGATCCCCCAATCGCGCAGGTCGTGGACATGCAGGCTGGCAAGCTGCCCGTCGAGGATCCGGCCCGGGATGCTCTCGGAGAGCGGTCCCTCGATCATCGCGGGGAACAGCGTCAGCACGTCGATCCGGAGGGTCATGCGTCCTCCGGAGGTGCCTCGGGTGCCATCGATGCCGCATCGGGCGCGTCGGGCGCGTCGGGCGCGTCGGGTGCGTCGACCGGCCCGTCGGTCGCCTCGACCCCGGCCTCGACCCCCTTGCGGCTGCGGCGTCTCGGCGCCTTGGGCTTCGATGGGTCGGGCGCCTTCGACTTCGCCGGACGAAGGTCCAGGGACTCGGCGTCGACGACGATCTCGCCCCGCCGGGGCGCGAAGATACGGATGAACGCCCGGACCGCCGGCAGGTCGAATGGCGCCATCGCACCGCCACCGACCGTGAAGACCTCGGTCTCGCCGATCCGATAGATGTCCTGGACCACGCCCAGCGCCGTGCCGTCCGTACCCCGCACGGTCGTCCCGATCACCTCGTGCCAGTAGAACTCGCCCCGCCCAAGGCCTTCGCCGGCGGGCACGGCCGCCTCCAGGTAGACACCGCGAAGGGGATCCGCCTGGTCGCGCGAGCCGATCTCCCGGAACCGCACACGCCAGCCGGGGCCGTCCACGACGGCCTCGGCGGAGGCGATGGTCAGCGGGCGGTCCGTGCCCTCCGGATGCAGGACGGCACCCACCACGAACCGCTGTTCCGGTTGGTCCGTCAGGACCTCGATCCGGACCGCGCCGTTGAGCCCGTGGACGCCCCGGACAAGGGCGACCACGAGCCGCTCGTCGACGCTCAGAGGATCTCGAGCTGGACCGACTCGCCGTCGCGAGCGGCCGTGACCTTGAGGAGCGTGCGGAGCGCCTTGGCGACGCTGCCGTTGCGCCCGATGACCTTACCCATGTCGTCTTCGGCGACATGTAGCTCGATGACGGTGCCGCCCTCTTCGACGACGACCTCCACCTTGACCGCGTCAGGGTCGTCCACGAGGGACTTCGCGACGTATTCCACGAGTTCCTTGGCTGCCATGGTCGCGACCCCTACTTGGCGGCGGGCAGGATGCCCGACGCGCGGAACAACCGAGCCACGGTCTCGGAGGGCTGAGCGCCCTTCGCCAGCCACGCCTTGGCCTTGTCCTCATCGACGACGAACTCGACCGGCTCACTGCGCGGGTTGTAGTGGCCGAGCGTCTCGATGGATCGCCCGTCGCGGGCGTTGCGGCCGTCGGCGACGACGACGCGGTAGGTCGGCTGCTTCTTCGCGCCGACGCGCGTGAGCCGGATACGGACTGCCATGTCTGGTTCGGTTCCTCCTCTACGGCGGGGGTCTGGGGCCCTCGCTCCTGCGCGGCTACTTGACGGTGACGACGGTGGTGACGGTGTCGTAGGTCCCACCGACGCTGCTCGAGGCCGCGAAGGCATCGAACGGCACCAGGAACGGCTGGACATCCGACTTGTACTTGGCGAGCTGGTCGGCGGGCATCTGTGCCTCGGCCAAGGTTCGCAGGGCGGTGATATCGAGGTAGGTCAGGCCGGTCACATCCGTCCCGACGTGCCCGACAGCCTTCTTGAAGCTGTCGTTCGATGCGATCGACGTGCCCGCGGTCGTGTCGAGCACGTGCTTGACGAAGTCAGCGCTGCTGCCGAGCACGATGACCTTGTCGGTCACGGCATAGGCGAGCTCCACCTTGCCGCCGGGGATCGGCAGGCCGCTGGACGCTCCGCCGCTCAAGCCGCCGGCCAGGGCCCCGAGCTGGCTCAGGTCCACGGTGACGATACTGATGGTGGCGTCGCCGTAGGCCTCGTCGCGAACGGTCAGGCCGGCAGACGAGCCGCCGAGCGAGATGAAGCTCTTGAGCGTGGTGAAGAACTTGTTCGCCTTGGCCGAGTCTGTCGGGATGATGACGAGGCCACCCTCCAACTTCGAACCGGCATGGTCGACCACGACGCCGGCATCGCCGATCCAGCCGATGGCTTCCGAGGCACCACCGAAGACGCCCAGCGCCTGATCGATGCCGCCGAGCCGGTCCTTGAGCGCCGGCTCCGTCTTGAGCTTGTCGAAGACACCGGTCCAGGTCGACCCGACATCGTTGCCGGCAACTAGGGCGATGGCCGTCGACGGCACATGATCGACGACCTGGTTGGTCCGGTTCTTCGTAGCACCGTAGCCTCGATCGACATGAGGGTCCGTGACCTGACTGACGAGCGCATCCGGCTCGACGCGGAAGCTGTAGGCGACCCAGTCCGGGACCAGGGCCTTGAGCGAGTCGCTGATGGCGGGAACCTTGGTCCCGAGTGCAGCGGACGCGTCCAGCATGCTGCTGAAGAGAGCCTTGCTATTGATATAGGCGAACCCGAATGTGTCCTTGGGCGAGGAGCCAGCGGCCGCCTTGAAGTTCGGGTCGGACGCCAGCGACGTGGTGCCCTTCGTGTCGATGGCCGCCTTGACCGAGGTCAGGTCGCCGGCGACCGCGACGTTGCCGCCGAGGATCGCGACGCCCACCGCCATAGCCTTACCGGACGGCGCCTCGATGACGGTGATCTCGACGCCCTGGTAGGTCTCGGTCGTCGAGGTGGCGCCGGACTGGGTGAGCACGGTCTTGAACCATGCAGAGGCCGCCGCCTGATCCTTGACGGAGAGCAGCATGAGCGCTCGAGCGTCCGCCGGGGCCGCGGTGGATCCGCCCGCGAGGGCGTCCTTCGGCAGCGGTCCCACCGCGAAGGCGAACTCGCCGTCGAACCAGGGCTTGATGTCCTTGGTGAAGGTCTGCTTGCCGCCCGACGCCTTGCCGATCAACTGATCGAGGGCTTCGTCCAGCTTCGTATCGAGGGCGGCTTGATCGGCGAAGCCCGGGAACTTGCTGAGGAACGCGCCGGCGGCCTGGCGCTGGTCGCCGGGCAGGTCCAGGCGCAGCTCGCCGTACGCGACGGAGTCGCCCGGGACGTAGCGCAGGACCGTCGCCTGCGATGGGGATCCGGTCAGCAGGGCGGCCACGGCGACCGTGGCTCCCAGGACGACGGCCACAACGGCGATCGCGGCAGCCCAACGGATCTTGCTGCCCTTGCCGGACTTGTTGCCCTTGGCGGGTTCGGTCGGCTGGACGGGCGCCGGGACTGCCGGGGCGATGGGCGCCTCGTAGGTGGCTGGCGTCCAGGCCTGCGTGGGGCCCTCGGGGCCCGGGTCTGGTGCTGGTGTGTACTGATCCGTCATCGTGGTTCTCCCTTGCGCCTAGCGGCGACCGGACAACGCGCCGAGCGCGGCACGCTTGCCGCCTCCGGAGAGCTGTTTCATGAGCTTCTGCATCTCGCCGAACTGCTTCACCAGTCGGTTGACATCTGGCAGGGTGGTTCCCGAACCGGCGGCGATCCGCCGGCGGCGTGAGCCGTTGAGGACGGATGGATCGCGCCGTTCCACCGGGGTCATGGCGCGGATGATGGCTTCGGTGCGCTTCAGGTCGCCTCGATCCACTGCGGCCTGGGCTTCACCGGCGAGGTTGCCCATCCCCGGGATCATCGAGACTAGGTTGCCCAACGGGCCCATCTTCTGCATCTGCTGCATCGAGTCGAGCATGTCCTCGAGCGTGAAGCTGGCCTTGCGGAGCTTCTCCTCCATCCGGGCGGCGTCCTTGGCGTCCACGACCTCCTGGGCTCGTTCGACGAGCGTGAGGATGTCGCCCATGCCCAGGATGCGACTCGCGAGGCGATCGGGATGGAAGACTTCGAGGGCGTCCGTCTTCTCGCCGGTGCCCATGAACTTCACCGGGATGCCGGTCACCGAACTGATGGACAAGGCCGCGCCACCGCGGGCGTCGCCATCGATCTTGGTGAGGATGAGCCCGGTCACCGGGACCGCGGCCGCGAACGCCTGGGCGACCGCCACGGCCTCCTGGCCGGTCATCGCATCGACGACGAGCAGGGTCTCGACCGGCTTCACCGCGGCATTGACCGCACCGATCTCGGCCATCAGCGCTTCGTCCACGCTCAGGCGACCAGCGGTATCGATGATCACGACATCGCGGACCTGGCGCTTGGCGGCCTCGACCCCGAGCCGGGCGATCTCCGGGACCGGCGTGCCGATCGGTGCGCGGAAGACCGGGATGTCCAGGCTCCTGCCCAGCGTCTCGAGCTGATCGGCGGCGGCGGGACGATACGGGTCCGCGGCCACGAGGAGCGGTCGGCGGCCGAGCTTCACGACGTGTCGAGCGAGCTTGGCCGTGGATGTCGTCTTGCCGGAGCCCTGCAGGCCGACCATCGCGATGACCGCCGGGTTGCCGCTCATGTGGAAGGTCCGGTCGCCGGCGGACAGAAGCGCAACGAGTTCCTCGTCGACGATCTTCACGATCTGCTGTCCCGCGCCGAGGCTGGCCAAGATCTCCTCACCGATCGCCCGCTCGCGGACGCGCGCGACGAAGTCCTTGACGACCTTGAAGTTGACGTCCGCCTCCAGCAGGGCCATCCGGACCTCGCGCATGGCGGTATCGACGTCGGCTTCGCTGATGCGGCCTCGACCGGTCAGGCCGCCGAGCGTCTTGCGAAGCCGCTCACTGAGGGTGTCGAACATGGTCCGGGTACGGACTCCGTTGGGTGGTCTGACCGTTCTGGCAGCGTGGTCTCCCACGGCCGAAGCGGGTGGCACGCGGATTCTGACGTGCTGAGGCCCAGTCAGTGTACCGCAGGGTCGTTCCGGTCGCCCCGGACGATGGTCCGGGTCGGTGTGGCGCGGCACCGCATGCATGGCATGACCATATCGGCCTGCCAACCCCGGGCCATGGTCTGAACCGTGCATCCCGTGCACCGCGTGACCAACGTGGCCTCTCGGCCTGGCCGCACGGGTGATTCCACGCACCGGATGGCGAACGGGTCGCGTTTCCTGCGCCTGAATGGTCATGTGATGCACGACCCGCCAAGGTAGGCTCGGCCGTCATGCGCAACCCGTTCGCGTCCCCACTCTGGCGCAACCCGGCCTTCGTCCGGGTCTGGACGGCCGCGACCGTCTCGATCTTCGGGTCGCTCGTCACCCGTATCGCGCTGCCGCTTGCCGCGATCCTGGTCCTGGGTTCCGGCGCGATCGAGGTCGCCGTCCTGCGCAGCCTGGACCTCGTCGCGACGTTGCTCTTCGGGCTGGTCGCCGGGGCCTGGGTGGACCGACTGCGGCGGCGACCCGTGCTCATCTGGGCGGATCTCGGTCGGGCGGCACTGCTGGGATCGATCCCGGTCGCGTTCGCCCTCGGTGTCCTGACGTTCTGGCAGCTCCTGATCGTGTCCGGACTAGCCGCGATCCTGACGACGTTCTTCGACTCGGCGGACAACGCCTACCTGCCGACGATCGTGGAGCGCGATCGGCTGCTGGAGGCCAACTCCGCCCTGGCGGCGAGCGGTTCGGCCGCGGAATTCATGGCGTTCGGGATCAGCGGCTTCCTCGTGCAGGCGTTCACCGCGCCGATCGCGATCCTCATCGATGCGGTCAGCTTCCTCGTGTCGGCGATCCTGCTCGGGTCCATCCGGACGGACGAGGCGCCACCGCCGCTCCGCGAGGACCGCGAGCCTGTTCTGGCCGAGATCCGCGAGGGTCTGCGCCTCGTCATCCACGATCCCGTCCTGCGGGCGTTCGCCGGAGCGCAGATGGCGCTGGCTGGTCTATGGGGCATCTTCGGGGCCACGTTCTTCCTGTTCGTACTGGACGAGTTGAAGCTCAGCCCTGTCGTGCTCGGCCTCGTGGCGGGCGTCGGCGGGTTCTCGTCGTTCATCGGGGCCGTCATCGCCACGCGCGCCACGCGGCGCTGGGGGATCGGCCGGGTCGCCATCGTGGCGATGCTCATGGCCGCCGTGGGCAACGCTTTCATCCCACTCGCGCCGTCCGGCCTGCCGATCGTCGCCATCGCCTGCCTGGTCGTGCAGCAATTGGTCGCGGACTCCGCCGTGACGGTCTACGACGTGACCGAGGTGTCCGTCCGCCAGACGCTCGTCGATGACCGGGCGCTCGGGCGGGTGTCGTCCACGTTCCACGTCGCCGCCGTCGTCGCCCAACTGGTGGCCACGCTGGCGGCCGGATTACTGGCCGAGATCATCGGATTGCGCGCGACCGCCTGGCTGGCGCCGCTGGGCGGCTTGATCGGTGCGGCGATCCTGTTCTGGTCGCCGGTCCGCTCGCTGCACGTGCTGCCGGTCGCGCAGGATCGGACGCCGGCGCAGATCGTCGTGGACGTCGAGCGGGATCAGCCGGTCGGCGGCTGAACCTCGTCACTCAGACCGGCGGACGCTGGCAAGCGGGGCCGGATGCAACCATTGCGAACATCGCGATCGCGACGAAGATCGTCACGAACGATGTCGTCGCCCCGGCAACGACGGCCCACACCGGATGCCCGGCCCGAAGGACCCGAACGGCCACCAGACCGCTGGCTGCGATGCCTCCGCCGACGACGGCGCCGATGAGCAGCGACGGCAGCACCCATTCGCTCGAGGTCCTGATGGCACCGTTCTCACAGCCCGGGTACGCGACAGCCCGCCAGAGCAGCACGGCCGCCACACCGGTGACGATCACTCCGACCAGACCGGCGGCCTCTAGCGTGGCCCGCGACGACAGGGAGCGCCAGACGAGCGCGGCCACAAAAGGCGTTGCGAGCCAGACTGGCACGACCATCGCCCACCCGAACGTGGCGCGGTCGAACGGGCCGATATACACGAGTCGATCACTGATCCACCACAGGCCGTAGGCAAGGGCCACGACGGCCAGAGGAGCGCCGACCGCGACAGCCCTGCGGGCTCGGCCGTCGCCGATCACGCGAAGAGCGCCTCCACGAACGCGTCCGGGTCGAAGACGATGAGGTCGCCCGCCTGCTCCCCCACTCCGACGAAACGAACGGGCACATCGAGGGCGTGTTCGATAGCGAAAACGATGCCGCCCTTGGCGGTGGAGTCGAGCTTGGTTAGGACGATGCCGGTCAGGCCGACCGCCTCGTGGAATGCGATCGCCTGCGCGAGTCCGTTCTGGCCGGTCGTCGCGTCGAGAACGAAGATCGTCTCGGGCTGGGCGCCGGGCAGGCGCTTGTCGATGATGCGGCGGATCTTGGTCAACTCGTCCATCAAGTTGGATTTCGTGTGCAGGCGGCCGGCCGTGTCGGCGATGACGAGATCCGCACCGCGTGCGACGGCCGCGTCGAGGGCGTCGTAGACGACGGCTCCAGGATCCGCGCCGGGCGCATGGGCAATGACCGGGACCTTCGCACGATCGGCCCAGATCCGAAGCTGGTCGATGGCGGCGGCACGGAACGTGTCCGCGGCGGCCAGGATGATCACCCGGCCCTCACTCGAGTAGCGGGTGGCGAGCTTGCCGATCGTCGTGGTCTTGCCGGTCCCGTTGACCCCGACCACCAGGACGACCGCCGGACCGCCTTCGACGGCCGAACGTGGCTCCCAGTCGAGATCGCGACGAACGAGCAATGCCGAGAGTTCAGCGCGAACGGCGGCCTCCGGGCCGCCGGGATCGCGACGCTTTCGGGCGCGCTCCACGACGTCGATGGCCAAGGCCGCGCCGACATCGCCCGCGATGAGGGTCTCCTCGACTTCGTCCCACGCCGGGCCGTCCGCACCGCCGAGGTAGCCTCGAAGCTGGGACATGAAACCGCCACGGGACCGCTCAAGCCCGGCATCGATGGAGCCTGGCTGCGCGACGGCCAGGAACGCGGTCGGATCG
>Ga0075026_100000679_pt1 | contig 14061 bp, 16 predicted proteins | sample Str012_2_FD_71392 | JGI IMG/M metagenome (GOLD analysis project Ga0075026, IMG submission 71392) | Freshwater sediment microbial communities in response to fracking from Pennsylvania, USA - Straight Creek_MetaG_SC_2012 | ecosystem: Environmental > Aquatic > Freshwater > Creek > Sediment...
GGGACTTTCCATTTCTGACCTGGTATCATTTTTCGCGGACGCTCAGCGACACACGGCGGTCCTTTACGCGGTCCGCCTCCGGTGCATCTGCAGGATACTTCGCAAACTGAGATCCATAGCCTTCGGCGCCGATGACCTGTCCGCCGACACCACTATCTTTGAGTGCGGTGGCGACCGCGTCAGCACGACCCTGAGAGAGTTTTTTGTTGAAAGCCTCTTCTCCCACCTTGTCGGTATAGCCTCCCACCTTGACCTTCACCTTCGGGAAGGCTTTCAGGATGGCGACGATATTGTCCAACTGCTTCTTGCTATCCGGCAGTACTTCTGCGGTCCCGGTCTTGAAGTTGAGGTCATTGAAATCGAACCAATTGTCTTTCCCACCCTTGGTTGTGGAATCCATCAGGAATGCCACCAACAGGTCCTCGATGCCACCCTTGATGCCTTCCAATTCCGTTCCGTCAGGCAACTTGATCTTGTATATCGGTGCGGACAAGGTGATGGTATCGGTCTTCACCAGCACCACCGTATCGGTCGTCGGTGGCATTGCCGGAACATCATTGCATCCCTTGAGGAAATACCAAACGAAAAGCGCTCCGAGCAACAGGAGTAGCATGGGCAGCAACCAGGATGGCACGCCAGCGGGGCGGCCTTTCACTTCTTCATTGAGTTCCGTGGACATGGTCAAGTTGTTTTAATGATTGATGAGGCTCCTCCCTAAGATAGGCTTTGTTCACAAAAATCGCTGGAGGTCGAGTATCAGATCCGGATCAGGGCAGTTGGCCAGCCATCGAGTACGGTCAGAATACGGGCACACGCCGGGATAGTCGCCCACCCAGGGGCCCATATCATCGATCACCTGGAAATGCAGGTGTGGCGGCCAGTGACCGTTCTCTGCCGGGGCACCCAGGTGTGCGATCAGTTCGCCCGCCGGGATCTCTTTTCCGACTTCGGTCAGAAGGCTCGCTCGCGAAAGATGGCCATACATGGTATGGAACACCACGCCATCCAGTTCATGCTGCAGGATGATCACGGCACCATAATCTCCTCTTCGGTCCTGGTTCCCGAGACTGTGCACTCGCCCGGGGATCGGGCAATGCACGGGAGTACCCACCGGAGCCCAGATGTCAACGCCCAGGTGGAGGCGGCGGGGTTCACGCTGGCCCATACCCGCATCGAAGACATCGCTCACTTGATAGATCGTCCGATGCTCCGCATACCCGCCGATGCCCATTTTCCCTCCTTCACGGATAATGAATCCGTTCACCCAATCGCTGAACGTGTCGATATCCGACAGCAGGTCGACCGTGAGTTCGGTATTCGCCGCCGTGAGATCCATCGGCACCAATCCGGGTGCGTTCCGATCGATTTCGATCACCGGTGCGAAGCTTCCCTTCCTGCTGGCCAGAATATCCCTTGAACTGCTCATATCTTGTTGATGTGCAGGCTTTCGCATAGCGATGCCTGTTGGGGTATTGTTAAATCAAATAGGCTTGGTTCTCCAGGGGAAATAAGGCCGGCTTCCGTCCGTTTATCCGAAATGCTCCAGTCTTCCTACGTCATCCGTTGCGCCAATAAATCGACCCTGCTGGCCTTCTTCCTCTTGTCCACGGCTTTTCATGCCCTGTCCCAGCCATTGACCGGGGTATGGAACGGTAAAATTAAAAAAAACGGCCTCGCCGGCGGCAGCGAACAAGTGGAACTGAAACTGGTCCGGGATGGCGACAGCCTGTTCGGTGCAGCATACTATTATCATGATCCTTCCAGATACGAACGAGTGCCGGTGAAAGGATATGTGGATCCCTGGACCGGGACCGTCCGGTTTTGGGAGGAAAGTGCCGATGGGGAATCGCATCGTGGGCAGCTGGTCTTTGAGACCGATTTCAATTGTCCGGGCGAAGGCGTTCTATTGCTGGATGGACTGGGAGGTCCCCGCCAGGATCCGGAAAAAAAGGACATCACCGCACATTTCCAGAAAGTGGATGGGCCTCAGTTCGAAGATGAATGGGACCTCGTGATCCGTGACCCGTCGCTGCGTATGAACGATGGCGAGTCCCCGGGAGCCATGTACCGCAGGCTGCTCGCTCCTGAACCCCGGGAAATGAGTCCGCCCATGGCGAAGCAGGAGAAAAAGCCGGCACTTCCCAAGCCAAAGCCGGAACCCGTGAAAACAAAGCCCTCACCGGAGTCTGTGGCCAAGGCAACGCCACCGATCGTCCAACCAAAGAAACCCCTTACTCCACAGGAGATGCTGGACACCCGGTCACGCCGACTGGTTGCGGAAATACCCCTCACAGGCGATTCCATATTGTTGTCTTTTTACGACAATGCAGAGATCGATGGTGATTCCATTTCCCTGTTCATGAATGGGAAACTGATGTATGAGCATGTGCTGCTGAAGGTTTCTGCATTCGTCGTGAAGATCCCGATCTCGGAACTGTCTGAAAGCAATGAAATGGTGATGGTGGCGGAGAACCAAGGCTCCATACCCCCGAACACTTCGCTCATGGTCACTTATGTCGATGGCAAACGCTATGAGGCCACCCTTGAAAGCACGGAAGGCAGCAGTGCGATGATCCGGTTCTATAAACCTTCAGGGGCCGGGCCCGTCAAACCACGAGGTTGATCATCTTGTTGCGCACGTAGATGATCTTCTTGGGCGTTTTTCCTTCGAGCCATTTCTTCACCATCTCGTCCGCGAGCACGATCGCCTCCACCTGCGCCTGGTCCGCATCGAGTGCGATCTTGATCTCCGTGCGGGTCCTGCCGTTGATGGCAATGGGATAAGCCTTGGAGGATTCCACCAGGTACTTGCCTTCGATAGTTGGCCAGGGCGCGTCCAGGATGCTTCCGGCATGGCCCATCTTCGACCAGAGCTCTTCACAGATATGCGGGGCATACGGGGCCAGTGCGATGACGAGTTTTTCCAGCACTTCCTGCTTGTGACAGTTGAGGTCGTTCAACTCGTTCACGGTGATCATGAAATTGCTCACCGCCGTATTGAAGGAAAAACGTTCGGTGTCGTCCTCTGCCTTCTTCAACCCCTTGTAGAGCACTTTCCATTCCGCCTCAGTGCCTTTGTCCTGCTTGAGCACCCAACCTTTTTCCTCATGCGCAAAAAGCCTCCAGAGTTTACGGAGGAACCGGTGAACGCCTTCGATGCCCTTGGTATCCCAGGGCTTGTCCTGCTCGACGGGGCCGAGGAACATTTCATACATCCGGAACGTGTCCGCACCGAAGCGGTCCACGATATCATCGGGGTTGACGACATTGAAATATCGCTTGCTCATTTTTTCCAGCCGGCTGCCGCAGATGTACTTTCCGTTCTCGAGTATGAATTCCGCACCGGTCAGGTCGGGGCGCCAGGCTGCGAAGGCCTTGGTGTCCAGTTCGAAGCCGTTGACCATGTTGACGTCGGCATGCATCTCGTCGGTCTCGTACTGGTCTTTGAGTCCTGCGGAGACGAAAGTGTTGGTGCCCCGCACGCGGTAGACGATGCGGGAGTCGCCACCGATCATGCCCTGGTTGACCAGGCGACGGAAGGGTTCGTCAAATCCGATATGGCCCAGATCATAGAGTGCTTTGGTCCACATGCGACTGTAGAGCAGGTGACCGACGGCGTGTTCCGTACCTCCAATATAGAGGTCCACCTGGCCCCAGTAGTCGCTGGCCTTGCGGTCGCAGAAGGCCTTGTCGTTCGCAGGGTCCATATATCGGAGGAAATACCAGCTGCTGCCGGCATAACCGGGCATGGTATTGACTTCACGGATGCCTCCCTCATAGTTCTTCCACTCGGAGAGGTTGCCCAAGGGTCCTTCGCCGTCGGGGCCGGGCTTGAATTCATTCATTTCCGGCAGGGTAACGGGCAGTTCTGCAACGGGCAGAGGGTCGGCCACACCATCTTTCCAGACGATGGGGAACGGCTCTCCCCAATATCGCTGGCGGCTGAAGGCGGCATCGCGCATCTTGTAGTTGACGCGGCGCTTGCCGATGCCTTTCCTTTCAAGGGCCTCGATGGCCACGCCCATGGCATCCCGCATGACGAGTCCGTCCAGGAAGCCGCTGTTGGACAGTATGGCATCTTTGGTGGCGTTCGCTTCCACCCCGTCGAAATGTTCGCCGATGATATTGGTGACGGGTATGCTGAAATGCTGTGCGAATTTGAAATCACGTTCGTCGCCGCAAGGCACGGCCATGATGGCGCCGGTGCCATATCCTGCCAACACATATTCACTGAGCCACACGGGGATCTTGTTGCCGGTGAAGGGGTGAATACAATAGGCACCGGAGAATACGCCGGTGATCTTCTTCTCGGCCATACGTTCCCGTTCGCTGCGGCTGTTCACATAGGCGAGGTATGCCTCCACTTCCTTGCGCTGTCCTTCGGTGGTGAGGGCGGGCACGAGCTGATGCTCGGGAGCGACCACCATGAAGTCGACCCCGAAGAGTGTGTCCGGGCGGGTCGTATACACGCGCAAGCGAAGGGCAGCTCCATTCACATCCTTCATGTCCAGGTCAAAATCGATCTCGGCACCGAAGCTCTTGCCGATCCAGTTGGATTGCATGTCCTTCATGCTCTCGGAGAACTCCACGGTACCCAAGCCTTCGAGCAGACGGTCGGCATATTCGGTGATGCGGAGATACCACTGGCGGAGTTTCTTGCGCACTACGGGATGCCCGCCGCGTTCGCTGACGCCATTGATGACCTCATCATTGGCCAACACGGTGCCCAGGGCCTCGCACCAGTTCACTTCGCCATAGCCACAGTAGGCCAGGCGGTAGTGCATGAGGATCTCTTCCTGGCGTTTGTGGTCCATGGCCGTCCATTCTGCCGCAGTGAAGCGGATGGTCCGGTCGCCGGGGCATTCGTGTGTGGCATTGCCTTCCGTGGAGAATATCGTTTCCAGTTCCGGGACGCGTCGGGCTTTCTTCAACAGGCGGTCGAACCAGCTGCCGAAGAGCTCGAGGAAGATCCATTGGGTCCACTTATAATATTCAGCATCGCTGGTGCGCACTTCGCGGGACCAATCGTAACAGAAGCCGATCTTGTCCAGCTGGGCGCGGTAGGTGTCGATGTTGCGGTCAGTCGACACGGCGGGGTGGATGCCATGTTCGATCGCGTATTGTTCCGCCGGCAGCCCAAAGGAATCATAGCCCATCGGGTGCAGCACATTGAAGCCCTTGAGTCGTTTGTAGCGGCTGAAGATGTCACTGGCGATGTATCCCAATGGATGGCCCACATGCAGTCCGGCGCCACTGGGATAGGGGAACATATCCAGCACGTAGTATTTTGGGCGGTCGCTTTCGTTGCTCACCCGGTACGTTCCATCCTTGGTCCACTTGGCCTGCCATTTCCTTTCGATCTCCCTGAATTGGTATTCCATAACGTATTGCTAAAATTCCCGGATGCAGGCGGGATGCGGTCGCGCCGTGAATCACCGGGGGCGTCAAAAATACCCAAAACAGGCCAAAATCCCTATTTTTGTCGCCATGGCAGAAATCAGCAAGACATCCCTGAAAAGAAGCAAGCCTTCCTATTTCATGTCCATCCTGGGGGTAGCCTTGGTGCTCTTCATCCTGGGCCTGCTGGGGTGGATCGTCATCAACGCCAGCAAACTGGAGAATTACTTCAAGGGTAGTGTGCAGATCCACGCCTTCATCCGGGAGGGCAGTGCAGACCATGACGTCGACTCCCTTCAGCGTTACATTGCCGCCAGGCCGTATGCCCGCAATGTCGAATTCATCACGAAGGACATGGCGCGGACCAAATTCATCGGGGACGGCAATGAGGACTGGAACAAAGTTCTTGACTACAATCCGCTGCCCGCGAGCGTGGATTTTTACCTCCAGCCCGATTATGTGAACAAGGACAGCATCGGTGCCATCATCACGGACGTCCAGCGCAATTTCATCGTCACCGAGATCAAATATCCTGATGCCGTCGTCAGTGGCCTCAACCAGGTGGTGCGCAAATTCGAGATCATGCTGCTCACCATCGCCGTGGTCCTTTCCCTGATCGCCATCGTGCTCATTGATAACACGATCCGTCTGGCCATGTTCAGCAACCGTTTCCTCATCAAGACCATGCAGATGGTCGGGGCAACACGCTGGTTCATCTCCAGGCCATTCGACACCAAGGCCATCCGGAACGGACTGGCCAGTGCATTGCTCGCGATCACGGCCATCCTGCTGATCATCTGGGCGGTGGAGAACTGGTGGCTGCCGGAGATCAAGGCACTGCGCGACAATATGTTGCTTTCCCTGCTGTTCCTCGCCATGATCCTCATCGGCATTGGCATCACGTTCTTCAGCACACACCGCAGCGTGACCAAGTACCTTAAAATGAAACTGGACGACCTGTACTGATCTTCCGGACGTACACCAAAACATGAACATGGAAAAGAAAACCAATACGCTCTTCGGAAAGGACAACTACCTGTGGATGGCCATCGGCGGTGGCATCACGTTGCTCGGCATCCTGTTGATGGCCGGCGGCAAGAATCCTGACCCAAAAGTATTTGATGACAGTCTGGTCTACAGTGCGCGACGCATCACCGTGGCTCCCATCCTGATCCTCCTGGGTCTTGTGGTGGAGATCTACGGGATCATGAAAAAGCCAACGGTCTGAAGTATTGATAATAGGTAATTAACATGTTGGCCCTTTTTAAGCAGGACCCCGTGAATTACCTTAGCAACTGACATGAACACCCTTCAAGCTATCATCCTTGCCATCATCGAGGGCGTCACGGAGTTCCTTCCCATCTCCTCCACCGGACATATGGCCTTGGCCTCGGCCTTCATGGGCATCCATGAGCAGGCTTTCACGAAGCTTTTCGAGGTGGTGATCCAATTTGGTGCGATCCTGGCGGTGGTGGCCCTCTACTGGAGAAAATTCCTGGACTTCCGGAACCTGTCTTTTTACTTCAAGTTGCTGGTCGCCGTCATCCCTGCCCTTGTTTTCGGTGCGATCTTCAAGAAGCATATCGAAGCGGTACTGGGCCAGCCCCTGGTCATCGCCGGTGTGCTGGTGGCCGGCGGTATTCTGCTGCTGTTTGTCGATCGATGGTTCAAGGGCGGCGCCACGGACACGGATGAGAAGATCACTTATCGCCAGTCATTCTTCATCGGCCTGTTCCAGGTGCTGGCCATCCTCTTCCCGGGTTTGAGCCGCAGTGCGGCGACGATCGTGGGCGGCATGCAGCAGAAGCTGACGCGCGAGCGCGCAGCGGAATTTTCGTTCTACCTGGCAGTACCCACCATGCTGGCTGCAACCGCCAAGAGCCTGCTGGATGTATACCAGGATGATCCGGCGATCCTTCATGCGGGTGGCAGCTCCATGCTGCTCCTGGGGTCGGCAGTGGCCTTCATCGTGGCCCTGGCCAGCATACGTTTCCTCATCAGCTGGCTCAAGCTGCATGGATTCCGGGCCTTCGGATGGTACCGCATCATCGTGGGCCTCATCATCTTTACTTTGGTCGCCACCGGCCATTTTGGACGCTGAAACGGCGGTACGGGATTTTTCCTATCTTGAAGGATGCCCTCCAACCCGACCGGAACAAAGGTCAAGAACCCCAACAGGAAGCTGGAGAACGCCTGGGCGATGTACGACTGGGCGAATAGCAGCTACAATCTCGTCATTACTTCGACCATCTTCCCTGCCTACTATGTCGGCGTCACGCAGAATGCGATCCCCGGCGAACCCAACATGGTGCATTTTTTCGGATGGAAGCTGGCGAACACGGTGCTTCAGGATTATGCCCTCGGACTGGTCTTCCTCGTGGTGGCCTTCACCTCCCCCATCCTGTCGTCCATCGCTGATTACCGGGGCAATAAAAAGGTCTGGCTGCGCTGGCTGAGCCTCCTGGGTGCAGCATCCTGCAGCATGTTGTTCTTCTTCACGCCCGACAAATTGGAGTGGGGCATCATTTTCTTCGCTCTGGCGGCGCTCGGGTTCTGGAGCAGCCTAGTCTTCTACAACTCCTACCTGCCGGATATCGTGCCTCTAGAAGACCGCGACCGCGTTTCCGCGAAGGGCTACACGTATGGATACATCGGCAGCGTGCTGTTGCAGATCGCTTGCTTCGTCCTCATCATCAAGCCGGGATGGTTCGGGCTGGACAATGGTGATGGCACCCTGGCCCCCAGGATATCCTTCCTGCTGGTGGGCTTCTGGTGGTTCGGGTTCGCGCAGATCACGCTCCATGCGATGCCGATGAAGAGCCGGGAGCATCGCCATGCCCGGAAGAACATCGTCATGAACGGCTTTCGCGAGCTCCGCAAGGTGGCCGACCAGGTGAAGGTCATGCCGGTACTCAAACGCTATCTGTTCTCCTTCTTCCTGTACAGCGTCGGCGTGCAGACCGTGATGCTCGTGGCCGCGGCCTTCGCCAAGAAAGAGATATTCCCCGACAAGAAGGATGAGGCCAAATTGCTCATCACCATCATCCTCATACAGCTCATCGCCATCCCGGGGGCCCTCCTGATGAGCCGGCTCTCCAAGCGCATCGGCAACTTCAACGTGCTCATCGCCGCCGTGGTCGTCTGGGTGGGCATCTGCTTCACGGCGTATTACATCCAGACCCAGACACAACTCTATATCCTGGCCTGCATCATCGGTCTGGTCATGGGCGGCATCCAGTCCATGAGCCGGAGCACGTATTCGAAGTTGCTGCCCGTCACGGAGGATACTACTTCCTTCTTCAGCTTCTACGACGTCACGGAGAAACTCGCACTCTTCATCGGTCTTTTCCTCTTCGGCGCCATTGAACAAAGCACCGGCAACATCAGGAATTCCCTTTGGGCCCTCATGGTCGCCTTCATACTCGGACTCTTCGCCCTCATATGGACCAAACGGGCGGCCAAAATGGACGGACATGCGGCTATACACGATTGACACAGGAAACTTCATGCTCGACGGCGGTGCCATGTTCGGCGTGGTACCCAAAACGATCTGGAACAAGCTCAACCCCGCCGACGAGTATAATCTCTGCAACTGGGCCATGCGTTCCCTCCTCATCGAGGACGGGGACCGGTTGATTTTGGTCGACAACGGCATCGGCGACAAACAGGACGAAAAGTTCTTCTCCCATTATCATCTCAACGGTGATGCCACCGTGGAGCGTTCCCTCGCAAGCCATGGATTCGATCGGAAGGACATCACGGATGTCATCCTCACGCACCTGCATTTCGACCATTGCGGTGGCTCGATCCTGCGCGTCGGTGACAAACTGGTGCCCGCTTTCCCCAACGCCCTGTACTGGAGCAATGAGCGTCACTGGAAATGGGCCACCGAACCCAATGCACGGGAAAAAGCATCCTTCCTCCGGGAGAACATCCTGCCCATCGAAGCATCAGGACAACTCCGCTTTGTACCCATGGCGGAGAATGGTCTCAGTTCTTTCTCCACGAACATCAGCATCCGCTTCGCGCATGGCCATACTGACGCCATGATGCTGCCGCAGATCCGCTACGGCGATCGCACGCTCGTCTTCATGGCCGACCTGCTGCCGGCCCTTGCCCATCTCCCCCTCCCTTATGTCATGGCATACGACATGTTCCCCCTGACGACCTTGCAGGAGAAGAAGGCCTTTCTGGAGGAGGCCGCTGCGCACGATTACGTTCTTTTCTTCCAGCATGACCCCGTGCACGAATGCTGTACGCTTCGCCGTACCGAAAAAGGCGTCCGCCATGGGGATCTGTTCAACCTGAAGGATTGGGGATGAGGCTCAGCGCCCCTCGATGAATGCCGTGACGGGGTATCGCAGGTTCTTGTATCCCATCATGTCCACTTTGATGCTGCCCACGCTGATGGGGCTTTCGATCCGAACAGGAAGGTGATTGGGATCGTCGGTCACCCATACCGCCATTTTCTCACCCCCTTCGAAGATCGTGCCCTTGATCAGCAAGGGCTTGAATTTGATCGCGTGGAATTTCCCGTAGCGTGTCTTCACCACCTCTTTGCCGATATAGCGGATATAGAGCGAATAGACTTCATCATCCAGAAACATCTGGAATGGGATCTTGTCACCGGGGTTGAACTTGTCGAAGTCGATGTTGCGCGCGTAGTAGATGGAACTGAGGACATCCTGGATGCAGGTCGGGATCTTGTACACGCCGGTGGAGGATACCGCCGAGCCCGCCTCGTGGTTGAAAGTCACATTCTCGGTCTTTCGGAAGCCCCCCTCATCCACATGCCGGATGAACCGATAGGGTTGAAGCGTTGCAGTGTCAACAAAGGTCTCGTAGCGGTCGCGGACCTTGAAGATCCAGTCATAGCTCTCGTTCGAGTTACCCAGGCCGACGACATGGTAGACGGGCTTGTTCTGATAGCGTTCGAGCGTGGTGTTGAAGGTGGCGTTGCCGGCGTCGACGAACAGGCCGATCACATTGTAGAACACTTTGAAGGTGATGCTCTCGCCGCCTTGGAAGCTGGTGTTGGAGATTCCGCAGAAATCGTCCCCCGCTGACGTACGCACATACGTGAGGACCAGGGCGAGGATGATGATGGATCTTTTGATCAAATTATGTGGGTTTCGGGTCTTGACCCGGTCTGCGATCATAAAGGTACGAACCGATGTTGAACCGGCATTCAATCCTTCCGGTCACGGAATACACGGACGCCGATGATGAACAGGCTGCCCGCCAGGGCCGGCACTACGAGGTTCACAAGCCAGATGCCGGTCGCGGCCGCATAGATGGCCAGTGTATCCGGACTGAAAACCCCGAACAACACCAGGCTGTACCGCCAGCGAAGGCCCAGTTCAAGCAGGGCGATCGTGGGCACCATGGCCAGGAGGAGGAATAGCACGGACACCATCCAGAATCCTGGCCACCATGCAGCGTTCACTTGCAGGAACTGCAACATCAAGATATATTGAATCCCGAAGACGAGGAAGCGCAGTACGGAGAGGGATAACACTCTTAACAGAACACTAACAGTGAGCGAGCCCATGATCCTGACATGGTGGGTCACCCGCCCGGACCCCGGGATCCTGTCCAACATGCGTACGAGCCATCCCAACCTGAAGTAGAGCATCATGCCCAGCAACGCACATACGGCCGTGATCGTCCTGAAGACATCGATCCACATACCCGCTGAAGTATTGCCGATGCCGGTCACGAGTTGTTGCCTCAACAATGTGAGTCCGATGGAACCCATCACCATGGTGACGAGCAATTGTGCCAGGCTGCCGGCCAGCGTGAGTGACACTGCGCGCAACCGCATGCCTTCGGGCACATAGAGCACACGACCCCCGTATTCACCGACCCGGTTGGGCGTGTTCATGGCGAAAGCCAACCCGGACAGGATGGCTTTGAACGCACGGAAGAAAGGCATGTGCACGAGCTCACGCAGCAGCACCTGCCATTTGCGTGTCTCCAATCCCCAGTTGACCACCATCAGGGCAACGACCGCCCAGAACAAGGAAGCATTTCGTGCCATGGCCCCGCGCAAGGAATGCAGGTGCGCTCCAAGGTCAGGCTGTGCGCGGATCTGGCCATAGATGGACCAACTCATCCAGGCGAAGAGCAAGGGTCCCAGGAACCAGTTGAGGAATATTTTGATATTTTTGTTCAGCTTCCTTTCTTGAGTCCACCAAAATTACCCCCCTCTTGCAAGAAAAACCCAGGATTATTCTCGGCATCGACCCCGGCACGCTGATCATGGGTTATGGCCTCATCTCCATACGTGGAAAAACCATCGAGCTGATCGAGATGGATGTGCTGAAGCTCGGGGCGAAAAAAGACATGTTCGAGCGGCTCCGCATCATTCACCAGACGATCTGTGAGATCATTGAGAAGCATGGTCCGCATGAAGTGGCCATCGAGGCCCCGTTCTTCGGAAAGAATGTTCAGAGCATGCTGAAGCTGGGGCGGGCTCAAGGTGTGGCCATTGCCGCGGCCATGCAAAGCGGACTTCCCGTCGCCGAGTATTCTCCCCGAAAGGTCAAGCAGTCCATCACTGGCAGCGGTGCCGCTGACAAGGAGAAGGTCTGGGCCATGCTGCAAAGCATCTTGCCGCTCCGCAAGACGATCAAGTACTATGATGCTTCCGATGCGTTGGCCGTGGCGATCTGCCACCATTTCAGCCAGGGACCCGTGCCCGTCAGCGCCGGTCCGGCCAAGAGGAGTAAAAAAGCGGGAGGATGGTCGGAATTCCTGAAGGCCAACCCCGGCCGTGTGTCGAGATGATTCACTTCATGTCTTTCAGGCGCGAGAAGAAAAGCCCCGCGGGTAGCAGCAAAAGAAGGTGACCAACGCCGAAGGCACCGGCAAGAAAGGACACCAGCGGCACCAAAAGGGCAGCCACACCGAAGACCCAGGCGCCCCATTTTTCAGCACTCACGACACCCGAGAGCCCGGCGAATCCCATCACGGTGAGCAAGGCCATGGCGGCTGGATAAAAATTCCCATAGGGGGCATACGCACCTGTGAACATATACACGAGATGTAAGAGCCCGGCACCGAAAAGCAGGGCGATCAGGATCTTCATCCACAGGGGCTGGGGGCTTGTATCACGGGGGTCAGGCATCGGGGGTGTTGAGGCGTTCAGTGATCTTCCGCTGTGCTTCGGCAAACTGCTCCGGGGAGAGCTTCAATTTCGGGCGTGTGAAATTCAGGTCGTCCGCACCATCGATAGGCACCAGGTGCAGATGCGCGTGCGGAACCTCCAGGCCGATAACGGAGATGCCGCAGCGGTCGCAGGGAAAGGACTGCTCGATCGCCCGGGCGATGGGTCTGGCAAAGGCCATCAGTGCCGAAAGCGTGTCAGCATCCAGGTCGAAGAACCGGTCGGTCTCCTGTTTGGGAACGACAAGGGTGTGCCCCTCCCGCATGGGGAAAATGTCCAGAAAAGCGTAGAAACGGTCGTTCTCGGCGATCGTGTAAGAAGGGATCTCCCTGTTAATGATCCGGGTGAAGATGGATGCCATGGGGATCGGTTTTGATCGGTGAAACGGCTGGCAGGATCAGGTCGTGATATCTTCTATGCGAAAACGGATCTGGCCATTGGGGGCCTGGATCTCTGCCACGTCACCTATCTTCTTGCCCAACAGACCCTTGCCGATCGGGGAAGTGACGGATATCTTGCCCAGTTTGAGGTCGGCTTCTTTCTCAGAAGTGATCTGGTAGGTCACAGCCTTGTTGGTGGCCAGGTTGGTGATGGTCACCCGGGTCAGGATGGAGACCTTGCTGGTGTCGATGTTCTCGGCGTCCAGGATACGGGCATTGGCCATGTCACCTTCGTATTTCTTGATCCTGGCCTCAAGAAGGCCCTGGGCTTCCTTGGCAGCATCATATTCCGCATTTTCCTTGAGGTCGCCTTTCTCCCGGGCCTCTGCAATGGCGCGGGAGGCCGCGGGACGATCAACGGTCTTCATGCGCTGCAGTTCAGCCTTCATCTGCTCCAGCGTCTCCTTCGATACGTAGAGTACCTCACTCATGGTCGTTATATTGAACCGTTTTAAAAAAAGCGCAACGCTCCAGTCGGACTGGAGCGTTGCGTGGTGCAAATATAATGAATTTACCGCTACGAGAACTGGCGGTCAATACCGCATGTAGGAGCCCCGGTAGAAGATCTTGCCTTCGGCATTGATGCGCCAGTTCTCCTGATACATCGTCGAATCCACCTTGCCGTTCTTGTAGGTCCCGACCTCCTTGATCCATAGCATCACCTGGTCGTAGTTCAGCTTGTCGCTGTGCACCACCATATACGTCTTGAACTCTTCATCCAGCTTGCTGAAACGGGAACGGAATTTCTTGACCAGGTCCGAGAACTGGGCAGGGGTGAGTTTGAAGGTCTTGTTCTCGAAATTGAGGTTGGTGATCGTATCCGCGATATGGGCGCCCAACTGGTCATACATCGTGTCGGCCTCGAGATTCTTGTAGAACGTGAGGATCATGCGCAGTTTTTCGGGATCGCCCATCTTCCAGTCATCCGTCTGGGTGGCAGCGTATGGCATGGCAGCAACTTCCTTGGCCGCAGCGGGTGTTACAGCCACCGTATCAGCGGGTTTGGCGGCCTCTTTTTCAGAAGGCGATCCACAGGAAGCGAGCATGAATATGGAC
>Ga0075026_100000681_pt1 | contig 14052 bp, 11 predicted proteins | sample Str012_2_FD_71392 | JGI IMG/M metagenome (GOLD analysis project Ga0075026, IMG submission 71392) | Freshwater sediment microbial communities in response to fracking from Pennsylvania, USA - Straight Creek_MetaG_SC_2012 | ecosystem: Environmental > Aquatic > Freshwater > Creek > Sediment...
GGAGTACTGGAACACCTACATGCGCGAGAAGGCGGCAGAGGGCGTGGCCAACACGTTCGCGCCGGCCTTCGCCCTCGACAAGGGCCTCGACGCCGCCCGGTACTCCTTCTGCTTCTGGGACCTCGACCCCGACGACGCCCTCGTCGTCGAGGTGCCCGTCCCCCCGGCGCGGTACTGGACCTTCCAGCTCTACGAGCTGGCGTGGTTCGAGCTGGTCGACGTCGCTGATCGGTTGAGCTCGCTCAACCACACGCAGGCGCCGGTCGGCGGCGACGACGTCATCCGCCTGGTGCTCTCCCACACCGACCCGGGCGTGGCCAACTGGCTCGATGCCTCCGGCCGGCGCACCGGGCTGCTCACCTACCGGGCGTTCTGGACCACCGGCGAGGTGCCCACGCCGACCACCCGGATCGTGCCGGTCGCCGAGGTCGCCGCCGCCGTGCCCACCGGCACCGCGCTGCTCGACGCCGCCGGGCGCGCCGCCCAGATGACCGCCCGCCGTCGCCACCTCGCCTGGCGCTTCCGCACCTGACCGGCCCCACCTCGAAGCCCCGACGACCCGAAAGCTGGCTCACCTGATTCGGCCCGCTGGACCACATGAGCCACCTTCGGGGATCTGGGTGGGTCGGTCAGCGGAGCATGATGGCGCCCCCGTCGGCCATGAGGGTCTGGCCGGTCATGTAGCGGCAGGCATCGGAGAGGAGGAAGGTGACGATCGGGGCGATGTCGTCCTCGGCGTCGCCGTCGCGGGCGATGGGTTGGTTGGCGAAGGTGGCGGCGAAGATCTCGGCCCGCTTGGGGTCGTCGGTGGGCGGCGTGCGGTGGGCCACCGACACCGGGCAGACGCAGTTCACGACGATGCCGTGCACGCCCCACTCCCGCGCCGCCACGCGGGTGAGGCCTCGGATGGCCTCCTTGGACCCGACGTAGGGCCCGTACCCGGCGGCGCCGTTGAGGGCCCCGTTCGAGCCCATGGTGACGATGCGCCCCCAGCCCTGGTCACGCATGTGGGGGAACACGGCCTGCATCAGCCACAACGTGCCCTTGGGCCCGGTGTCGAAGAGCAGGTCCATGTCGGCCTCGGTGACCTCCTCGAGCGGCGTCACCGAGCGGAAGGTCTGGGCGTTGGCCACCAGGCCGTCGATGCGGCCGAACCGTTCGACCGTCGCGGCGGCGAGCGCGAGCGCGCCCTCACGGTCGGCGACGTTCGAGATCATCGCCAGGTGCTCGACACCGAGGCCGTCGAGCTCAGCCGACAGCGCCTCGAGCCGCTCGGGCTTGCGCCCCGTCACCACGAGGTGGGCGCCTCGGCGCGCCAGGTGGAGGGCCAGCCCCCGGCCGATGCCGCGGGAGGCGCCGGTGAGGATCACGACCTTGCCGGTCACGTCGTCGTCCACGGTCATCGCGTCAGCCCTCCTCGGGCACGGAGAAGTGGGTGCGGTACCGCTCGAAGCGGGCTCGCTCGGTGGCCCGGTCGAGGCCGAGGTCGTCGAAGGAGTAGCGGTGCTCGCCCTTGTGGCCCTTGGGCTTCTCGGCCAGGTGGACGGCCATGGCCGCTTCGGCCTCGGCCATGAGCGACAGCCCCACGCCGTCGTAGGTGGCGCGCACCGAGCCCATCGGGTCGGCGGCGAAGTCGGCGTAGCGCCCGTGGTGGGTGCGGGCCGGGTCGAGCAGACCCTGCTGATCGGCGTCGACCAGCGCGTCGAGGTACCGACCGTAGAGCTCGGCGTGGTAGCGGCCGATGGTCGCCATGTCGACGTCGTCGCTGTGGGCGAGGCGCAGGGTGGCCACCAGGCTGGACACCGACGGCAGCACGGTGAGCGGGTCGCGGTGGGTGACGACGATGCGGGCGTCGGGGTACACCGAGAGGATCGTGGGCAGCGCGGCGAGGTGGGCCGGCGACTTGAGCACCCACTGCACCGGTCCGTAGCGCCGCTGCAGCACCTGGAGGACGAGCTTGTGCATCTCGTAGGCCGGCGTGAGGTCCGCCGCCCGGAGGTACCGGTGGTAGCGCGGCACGTCGTAGCGGACGGAGATCTCCTCGGTGAGCAGCTCGAACGACATCGCCGACAGGCACTCCTTCGGCATCCGCCCGCTGTACTCGTGGATGGCGTCGAGGTTGGCGCTGACCGACGGCATCAGCCGCAACTCGGCGTCGGCCAGGGCGAGGCGTCCGGGGTCGGGGAAGTGGTCGGGCTCCGGCGGCGGCACCGGCCGCAGCAGCTCCCACCCCTCCGGCACGCGGAGGGCAGGGTCGCACGAGAGCAGCCCGTAGAGGATCGTCGTGCCGGTGCGGGGCGCGCCGGTGACGATGATCGGGCTGCGGACCTCTTCGTCGCGCACGCCGGGGTCGGCCGCCACGTACGCGGCGAGCTCGAAGCGCACCTCGAGCAGGCGGAGCAGGTAGCGCCGGGTGATCCACCGACCGAGCACCGTGAGGTGGGCCTCGTCCTCGAGGGCCGCGCACGCGACGGCGAGCGGCTCGAGGAAGCGGTCGTCGCCGTCGATGGCTCCGACGCCGGCGTGGTGGTCGAGCCCGAGCGACGCCCGCGCCTCGTCGATCAGGAGCCCAGGGTCGAGCCGTCGGGCCGCGACGTCGGCGATGGGGAGGACCTCACCCCGGTTGACCGCCTGCACCCACTCGGGGCGCGGCGGCGGCTCCCAGCTCATGCGTGCGCTCCCCGGTCCCCCATCGGCCCGATCGTAGGGGGACGCTCCCGGTCAGGCGGCCAGGCGGTCGAGCTCGGCCCGCACCCGGGGCACGACCTCGGTGGCGTAGAGCTCGATGCACCGCATCGACAGCTCGTGGGGCAGCGTGCCGGCGCTGTACTTCATGTCGAAGCGGGAGGCGCCGAGCCCGGTGGCCGCCCGCACGATCTTGGCGGCGACGGTGTCGGGCGAGCCGACCGCGAGCGCGCCGGTGGGGCCGGCCTGGCCTTCGAACTGGTCACGGGTCATCGGGGGCCAGCCCCGCTCGGCCCCGATGCGTCGGTGCATCTCGCGGAAGTGCTCCCAGTACTGGTCGCGCGCCTCGGCGTCGGTGTCGGCCACGTGGCCGGGGCTGTGGATGCCGATCGGCAGGTCGGGCTGGCCCAGCTCCCGCAGCGCCTGGCGGTAGAGGTCGGCGAACGGAGCGAAGCGGAGCGGGTCGCCGCCGATGATGGCGAGCATCAGGGGCAGGCCGTACCGGGCGGCCCGGATGACCGAGCCGGGGCTGCCGCCGACACCCACCCAGGTGGTGAGGCCGTGCTCGGTGCCGGGGAACACCCGCTGGCCCCGCAACGACGCCCGGGTCTCGCCGGACCACGTGACGGGCTCCTCGTGCAGCAGCAGCGAGAAGAGGTCGAGCTTCTCCTCGAAGAGCGTCTCGTAGTCGTCGAGCTCGTAGCCGAAGAGTGGGAAGGACTCGGTGAACGAGCCCCGCCCGAGGATGACCTCGGCCCGGCCGCCGGAGACGGCGTCGAGGGTGGCGAAGCGCTGGAACACCCGGACCGGGTCGTCGGAGCTGAGCACGGTGACCGCGGACCCGAGGCGGATGCGCTCGGTGCGCCCGGCGATGGCGGCCAGCACGACCTCGGGCGCCGAGATGGCGAAGTCCTCGCGGTGGTGCTCCCCCACGCCGAAGAAGTCGAGGCCGAGGCGGTCGGCGAGCACCGCCTGCTCGACGACGTTGCGGATGACCGCAGGATGGGTGAGGGGCCGGCCGTCGATGTCGACGGTCGCGTCCCCGAAGGTGTCCAGTCCCAGCTCCAGCGACGCCATGTCGCCTCCTTCTCGTCGTTCGCCCACCGTACAACTTCCTTGATCTCTCAAGCATTCCCGTCGGTCCCGCCACCACCCGCAGCCGACGCCACTAGCGTCCCGCACGATCAGAGGGGGATCTCGTCATGCCGGAACTGGCCGAACTCGTCGACCCGAGCCGTACCGCGGTGCTCACGATGGAGCTGCAACGAGGCGTCTCCGGCGACCTCGCCACGATGCCCGCGCTGGCCCAGGAGCTGAAGGACAACGGCGTCATCGACGCCGCCACCGCTGTGTGCCGCGCCGCCCGCGCCGCCGGCGCCCGGGTGGTGCACTGCACCGCGGTCACCCGCCCCGACGAGGCCGGCCGGTTGAACAACGCCCGCATCCTCAAGGCCAGCTCCAAAGGGGCCCACGTCTTCGAGATCGGGGCGCCCGGCGCCGAGGTCATGCCCGAGCTCGAGCCCGTCGCGTCCGACATCGACATGCCGCGCCTGCACGGCCTCACCCCGTTCACCGGCACCTCGCTCGACCGGGTGCTGCGCAACATGGGCATCGAGACGGTCGTGGCCATCGGCAACTCGGTGAACATCGGGGTCATGGGCCTGGTCATCTCCGCGGTCGACCTCGGCTACCAGGTCGTGATCCCGCGGGAGGCGGTCGCCGCCGTGCCCGCCGAGTACGGCGATGCGGTCTTCGCCAACACCTTCTCGCTGCTCGCCACCATCGTGAGCACCGACGACCTCGTGGCCACCTGGGCCGCGAGCGCCTGATCCACCGGGCCCGCCGGGCCCCAACCACCCATCCACGCAGCACCGACATCGCCAGGGGGAAACCGCGATGACCGTCACGTCCTGGGACGACTATCCCGTCCACCAGAGCTCGAACTGGATCGCCCACGTGGCGACGAGCGACCGCAACTTCTACGACCGCTACTACTTCAACGCGCTCGACACCAACGGCGAGTTCATGGCCGTGTTCGGCCTCGGCCAGTACCCGAACCTCGGCACCACCGACGCCTTCATCACGGTGCGCCACGGCGAGCAGCAGCACGTCGTGCGGGCGTCGCGCCCCCTCGGCGACCGCGCCGACATGCGCGTCGGGCCGCTCCAGGTCGAGGTCATCGAGCCGCTCAAGAAGCTGCGCTTCAGCTGCGAGCCGACCGAGCACACCGTCTCCGCCGACCTCACCTGGGAGGGCTTCGGGCCCGCCATCCCCGAGCCCAACCAGTTCATCCGCAACGGCGCCCGCATCACCTTCGACACCCAGCGCCTCGCCCAGATGGGCTCGTGGAGCGGCACCCTCGTGGTGAACGGCACCGAGCTGAACATCGACCCCGCCACGACGTGGGGATCCCGTGACCGCTCGTGGGGCGTGCGCCCGATCGGCGAGTCCGAGCCCAAGGGCATCTACCGCGACACCGTCCGGCCCGGAGGCATGTGGAGCTACTTCCCCATGCGGTTCGAGGACCACTCGATCTTCTACATCTGCTCGGAGGGCGCCGACGGCACCCGCAGCCTCGAGCAGGCCGAGCGGGTGTGGCTCGACGGGCGCATCGAGCAGTTGGGCCGCACCGAGCACGAGCACCACTTCTCCAGCGAGGTGCCCCGCCTGCTCGACCACTCCACCGTCTCGTTCCCCGACGCCGGCTTCGAGATCGACGTCGAGTCGCTGATCCCCAACTACATCGCGCTCGGCACCGGCTACGGCCTCGAGCCCGACGTGTGGAACCACGGGATGTACCACGGCCCCGAGACGGTCGTGCAGGGGAAGATCTTCGAGGTCCCCGAGATCGCCACGCTCGGCGCCTATGCCGTGGTCGACCACGCCGCCCGGTTCACCTACGACGGACACGTCGGCTACGGGCTGTACGAGCACGCCTTCTCGGGCGCCATGCCCAAGTACGGCCTGGAATAGCAGCAGGCCCGCGACACACGCGACGGCCACCACCCGAAAGGTGGCTCACCACCTGTCGGTTTCCGACACGTGGTGAGCCGCCAGAGGGCGGAGAGGGGTCAGCCGAGGCCGAGGGCCATCGCCAGGAGCTCCATCGACCGGAGCCAGGCGTCGAGGTCGGAGCGCCATGGGGCCGCCACCACGTGCTGGACGCCGGCCGCTTCGAAGCCCTCGCGCTCGCGGCAGATCTCGTCGGCGTCCATCCCCTGTGGGTCCCAGCCGGTGCGCAGCGAGATGGTGAAGGCGTCCGGGTCGGGATGGTCGGAGCGCAGCCGGGCGATGGGCTCGACCACCGTGTCGGGCTTCAGCCCGATGAGCTGGAACCCGGTGCCGAACCGGGCGGCGCGCCGGTAGGCGGCCTCACTGCCGCCGCCGATCCACACCTCGACGGGGTGCTCGGGCTTGGGGAGGACCCGCATGTCGTCGAGGCGGTAGTGCTCCCCGGCGTAGCTGGTGGGGTCCGTCGTCCAGCACGCCTCGAGGATCTCCAGGATCTCGTCGGTGCGCCGGCCGCGGGTGTGGAAGTCCTGGCCGAGGGCCTCGTACTCCGCCTCGCTCCACCCCACACCGACCCCGAGCCGGAGGCGGCCCCCGGAGAGGGCGTCGAGGCTGGCCGTGGTGTTGGCCAGCCACAGCGGGTGGTACTGCGCCGCGACCAGCACGCTGGTGCCGAGCCCGACCCGCTCGGTGGCGGCGGCCGCCCACGTGAGGCTGAGGAACGGGTCGAAGAGGTACGGCGACGGGTAGCCCTGGCTGGCGGGCTGGGCGACGTGGTCGCTGACCCACACGTCGTCGAAGCCGAGGTCCTCGGCGAGCACCGCGGCCCGGCGGATGGCCTCGGGGCCCGACGCCCGGCCGAACTGCGGGAGGTGGATGCCGAAACGCATCCCGCCACCCTGCCAGACACCGCCGGGCCCCGGCGTCCGGGCCAGCGGGCGGCTCGGTCCGGAGACCCGCTCGCGGGTACCGTGGGCGGGCTGCCGCGGCCCACGCCGCGCACGCCAGGGGGAAGACGATGCACGAGCTCGTGATCCGCGGGGGAACCGTGGTCGACGGCACCGGTGGGGCACCCGTCGTGGCCGACGTCGCCATGTCCGGCGGCGTGATCGTGGAGGTCGGCTCGGTCGACAGCACCGGCGCCGAGGAGATCGACGCCACCGGCCTCGTGGTCACCCCCGGCTTCGTCGACATCCACACCCACTACGACGGCCAGGTCACCTGGGACCCCACCCTCTCCCCCACCAGCTGGCACGGCGTCACCACCCTCGTGCTCGGCAACTGCGGCGTCGGCTTCGCCCCGGTCGCACCCGACAAGCGCGAGTGGCTGGTCCAGCTCATGGAGGGCGTCGAGGACATCCCCGGCACCGCCCTCCACGAAGGCATCAAGTGGGGGTGGGAGACCTTCCCCGAGTACCTCGACGCCATCGGCGCGGAGCCGAAGGCCCTCGACGTCGCCGCCCTCGCGCCCCACAGCGCCATCCGGGCCTACGTCATGGGCGAGCGCGGCGCCCGAAACGAGCCCGCCGACGCCACCGACCTGCGGGAGATGGCCGCCATCGTCCGCGAGGCGATCGACGCCGGTGCCGTGGGGGTGTCGACCTCCCGCACGATCCTGCACAAGGCCGTCGACGGCGAGCCGGTGCCGGGCACCTTCGCCGCCGAGGACGAGCTGTTCATGCTCGGCCGGGCGCTGGCCGAGGCCGGACGCGGCGTGTTCGAGCTGGCCCCCGCCGGCATCCAGGGCGAGGACCTCTCGGCCCCCGACAAGGAGGTGGCGTGGATGCGCCGCCTCGCCGCCGAGACGGGCCGGCCGATCACCTACGGCTTCCTGCAGCACGACGTCGCCCCGCGGGACTGGGAGCGGCTGCTCGAGGTGGCCACCGACGCCTACGCCGAGGGCATCCCGCTGCACCCGCAGATCACCGGCCGCCCGATCGGCATGCTGCTCGGCCTCCAGGGGTTCAACCCCTTCGTCACCCGGCCGACCTACCTGGCCCTCCGAGAGCTGCCGCTCGCCGAGCGGGTGGCCGAGCTGCGCAAGCCGGCGGTGAGGGCCGCCATCCTCTCCGAGGACGACCTCGTGCCGCTGCCGTCGTACATCGGAATGGGCCTCGACCGCATCTTCGAGCTCGGCGACCCTCCCGACTACGAGCCCGCCCCCGAGGCCTCGATCGCGGCGGAGGCCGGGCGCCTCGGCCGGGCGCCCTACGACCTGCTCTACGACATGCTCCTGCGCCGGGAGGGCCACGAGCTGCTGATGCGCCCGCTCGTCGGCTACAGCGACCTGATCATGGATCCCATCCGCGAGATGCTCCTGCACCCGGCCACCGTGCTGGGCGTGGGCGACGGCGGGGCCCACGTGAGCGTCATCTGCGACGCCAGCACCCCCACCTACATGCTCACCCACTGGGCCCGCGACCGCTCTCGGGGGCCCAAGCTCCCGATCGAGACGGTCGTGCACAAGATGACCAAGAACAACGCCGACCTCTACGGCTTCGCCGACCGGGGCGTCATCGCTCCCGGGCTGCGGGCCGACCTCAACGTGATCGACCTCGATCGGCTCACACTCCACGCCCCGGAGTTCCGGCACGACCTGCCGAGCGGCGCCCCGCGCCTCGTGCAGGAGGCCGAGGGCTACGTGGCCACGCTCGTGGCGGGCACCGTGACCCGCCGCGACGACACCGACACCGGCGCCCGTCCCGGCGGGCTCGTCCGCTCCGGCGGCAGCAACGGAAAGGGGATCCGATGACCCTCCTCGACGACCCGAACCAGACCGAGAGCATCGAGGGCCTGGCCATCACCGCCTCGGGCCTCGACCGCAGCGGGCCCACCCTCGTGCCCGTCGACCGGTACATCTCCCCGCAGTGGGCCGCGATCGAGACCGAGAGGGTCTGGCCCCACGCGTGGCAGATCGCCTGCTCGGTCGACCACGTCGCCGAGCCCGGCGACTTCTACGAGTACCGCTGCGGCTGGCTGTCGATCCTGATCGTCCGGGGCGACGACGGCGAGCTCCGGGCGTTCCAGAACGCGTGCCGCCATCGGGGCAACGCCATCTGCGAGGGCACCGGTTCCGGCCTGTCCGAACTGCGCTGCCCGTACCACCGCTGGGCGTGGACCACCGAGGGCCGCCTCAGCCAGGTGCCGAACCGCAAGGGCTTCGGCACGATCGACAACGACGAGTTCGCCCTGCTGCCGGCTCAGGTCGACACGTTCGGCCGCATCGTGTTCGTGAACCTCGACATGGACGCCATGGGGCTCGACGAGTGGCTCGAGGGCATCCCCGACGACCTCTCGTGGGCGCCGATGGACGACTACCGCTGCCAGGCGCAGGTGATCTCACCCATGCCCGCCAACTGGAAGGTCGTGGCCGAGGGCTTCTCCGAGACGTACCACATCCAGGGAATCCACCGCGAGATGTTGGGCCACATCGACGACGTCGACGCCCCCCAGAAGCTGTGGCACCGCCACGGCGTCTCGTACCAGAACTACGGCGTGCCCTCACCCCGGCTCGGGCGCAACGTCCCGAACGAGACGGTGTGGGACACGTGGATGAACAACATGGGCCAGCGACTCGGCGTGGAGCCGGGCACGCCGATGCCGGAGATCCCGGAGGGCCAGACCGTGCAGGACGTCATCGCCCAGGGGCTGGTGTCGCACTTCGCGGAGAAGGGTGTCGACATCTCGATGTACGACAACGTCCGGCTCACCGCCATGTCGCAGTACAACCTCTTCCCGAACGCCACCCTGCTGGTGATGCCCGACATGTACTCGGTGCTGTCGTCCCGCCCCGGGCTCACGCCCGACGAGTGCCAGTTCGTGATGATGTCGTTCACGCGCGTGGCCCCCGACGCGCCGCGGAGCCAGCCCCTCACCGCCGAGGTGCCCGGTGACACCGACTTCGGGTTCGTGATGAACCAGGACGTCGGCATCATGAAGACCGCTCAGCGGGGCCTGCACCAGCCGGGCCTCACCCACCTGGCCCTGTCGGCCGAGGAGTGCCGGGTGATCAACCTGCACCGCAACCTCGACGAGTGGTGCGGCGTCTCGGGCTGAGCCCTCGACGCGACGGACCCGTCGTGGGTCGCCGCCCAGGGATCGTTCGCGCCGCACCCAGACGGACCACGGCCGCTCGGCCTCCGCCAGCTGCTGCTCGGCCGCCACCTTCTCCGCCTCGGCCGCCCGCTCGCCGCACCGCGATCACCCGTCCGTCGTTGCCGTCGCTCGCGCATCGAGAGGTCTCCCGTCCCCTCACCACCCGGTTCGCGCGGCGACCGCGTTAGCGTTCCGGCCATGCCGGCGTACCGATCCCGCACCACCACCCACGGCCGCAACATGGCCGGAGCCCGCGCCCTGTGGCGAGCCACGGGCATGACCGACGGCGACTTCGACAAGCCGATCATCGCCATCGCCAACTCCTTCACCCAGTTCGTGCCCGGGCACGTGCACCTGAAGGACATGGGCCAGCTCGTGGCCCGCGAGATCGAGGCCGTCGGTGGCGTGGCCAAGGAGTTCAACACCATCGCCGTCGACGACGGCATCGCCATGGGCCACGGCGGGATGCTCTACAGCCTCCCGAGCCGCGATCTCATCGCCGACTCGGTCGAGTACATGGTCAACGCCCACTGCGCCGACGCCCTGGTCTGCATCTCCAACTGCGACAAGATCACCCCCGGCATGCTGATGGCCGCCATGCGCCTCAACATCCCGGCGGTCTTCGTCTCGGGCGGCCCGATGGAGGCCGGCAAGACCCGCCTCGCCGGCAACGAGGTCAAGGTCGACCTCATCTCGGCCATGGTCACCGCCGGCGACGCCGCCGTCAGCGACGCGGACGTCGAGCAGGTCGAGCGCTCGGCCTGCCCCACCTGTGGCTCGTGCTCGGGCATGTTCACCGCGAACTCCATGAACTGCCTCACCGAGGCGCTGGGGCTGTCACTGCCGGGCAACGGCACCACCCTCGCCACCCACGCCGACCGCGAGCGTCTCTTCCTCGAGGCCGGCCGCACCGCCGTCGAGATCGCCCGCCGCTACTACGAGAAGGACGACGAGTCCGTCCTCCCCCGCTCCATCGCCGACAAGGGCGCGTTCACCAACGCCATGGCCCTCGACATCGCCATGGGCGGCAGCACCAACACCGTGCTGCACATCCTGGCGGCGGCCCAGGAGGGCGGCATCGACTTCACGATGGCCGACATCGACTCCCTCAGCCGTCGCGTGCCGAACATCTGCAAGGTCGCACCCGCCACCGACAAGTACCACGTCGAGGACGTCCACCGGGCCGGCGGCATCCCCGCCATCCTCGGCGAGCTCGACCGGGCCGGGCTCATCGACGTCAGCCTGCCCACCGTGCACTCGGCCACCCTCGGCGCCGCCCTCGACCAGTGGGACATCGCCCGCGACACCTGCGCCGACGAGGCCCGCAACTTCTGGCTGGCCGGCCCGGCCGGCATCCCCACCCAGGTCGCGTTCAGCCAGGCCACCCGCTGGCCGTCGCTCGACGACGACCGCGAGCACGGGTGCATCCGCTCCGTCGAGCACGCCTACACCAAGGAGGGCGGCCTGGCCGTCCTCTACGGGAACGTCGCCCTCGACGGCTGCATCGTGAAGACGGCCGGCGTGAGCGAGGACATCTTCCGCTTCACCGGGCCGGCCAAGGTCTACGAGAGCCAGGACGCCGCGGTCGACGCCATCCTCGGCGACGAGGTCGTCGAGGGCGACGTCGTGGTCATCCGCTACGAGGGACCCAAGGGCGGGCCGGGCATGCAGGAGATGCTCTACCCGACCTCCTACATCAAGAGCCGCGGCCTCGGGAAGGCCTGCGCGCTGCTCACCGACGGCCGCTTCTCCGGCGGCACCTCCGGGCTGTCCATCGGCCACGTGTCGCCCGAGGCGGCCGAGGGTGGGCTCATCGGCCTGGTGCGCGACGGCGACCCGATCGTCATCGACATCCCCGCCCGCACCATCCACCTCGACGTCTCCGACGAGGAGCTTGCCCACCGCCGCGAGCAGGAGCTCGAGCGCGGCGCCGATGCCTACACGCCGGTCGAGCGCGACCGTCCCATCTCGGTGGCCCTGCAGGCCTACGCCGCGATGACCACCTCGGCCGCCCGAGGCGCGGTGCGCGACCTCTCCCAGCTCCGACAGGCCTGACCCGCCGGGGCGCAGCAATTCCGGCTACCGATCGGTAGCCGGTGAGACTGTCGGGGCCGGACGGAAGAGCCTGGAGGCCCCGACGATGAGCTACGTGAGCAGCAGCGACGACCCCGCACCGCTCGACGGGCTGCGGGTCGTGGAAGGGTCCGCCTTCGTGGCGGCCCCCCTCGGCGGCATGACCCTCGCCCAGCTCGGCGCCGACGTGATCCGCTTCGACGCCATCGGTGGCGGCATCGACTACCACCGCTGGCCGTGCACGCCCGACGGCACGAGCATGTTCTGGGCGAGCATGAACAAGGGCAAGCGCTCGATCGCGGTCGACGTGCGCGCGCCCGAGGGCCAGGAGCTCATCGCCGAGCTGATCACCGCACCGGGGCCCGAGGGCGGCGTGTTCCTCTCCAACTTCCCCGAGTCGGGCTGGCTCTCCGACGCCGCGCTCCGGGCCCGCCGCGAGGACCTCATCTACGTCAACATCCTCGGCAACCCCGACGGGTCGACCGCCGTCGACTACACGGTGAACCCCTCGAGCGGCTTCGCCTACGCCACGGGTCCCGCCGGCGGCTCGATGCCCACCAACCACGTGCTGCCCGCGTGGGACATGTCGACCGGCGTGCACGCCGCCCTCGCCGTGCTGGCCGCCGAGCGGCGCCGCACCCGGAAGGGCCTCGGCGACCTCGTCACCATCTCGCTCGCCGACGTCGCCTTCGCCATGGTCTCCAACCTCGGGTACCTGGCCCAGTCCCAGCTGCTCGGTGAGGACCGCCCCCCGATCGGCAACGACATGTACGGCGCCTTCGGCCGCGACTTCCCCACCAGCGACGGGCGCCGTGTCATGGTCGTGGCCATCAGCCTGCGCCAGTGGCGCTCGCTGGTCGAGGCCACCGAGATCGGCGAGCACCTGGCCGGCATCGAGAACGCCTTCGAGGTCGACCTGCGCGACGAAGGCGACCGCTTCAAGGCCCGCGACGCGCTGGCCGCCCTGATCGGCCGGTGGATCTCGGCCCGGCCCCTCGCCGAGATCGCCGAGCGCTTCGACGGCCTGGGCGTCTGCTGGGGCACCTACCAGACCTTCCGCCAGCTGCTCGAGGACGACTGGCGCTGCTCGCCCGAGAACAACGCCATGTTCAGCGACATCGAGCAGCCCGGCCTCGGCACCGTGCGGGTGGCCGGCTCGCCGCTCACGTTCAAGGGCCTCGAGCGACGCCCGACCTCGCCCTCCCCCCTGCTCGGCCAGCACACCGACGAGGTGCTCGGCGACGTGCTCGGCCTCAGCGGCACCGAGATCGGCCGGCTCCACGACCAGGGCCTGGTGGCGGGCCCGGCCACCGTCGACGCCTGATGGGCGCCGAGCTCACGCTGGCCGACCTCGGCCTCGACGAGGTCGCCACCTCGCCGATCACCGCCGAGCAGACCGGCATCATCGCCGCCGCGCTCGACGCGCCCGGCGCGTTCACCGACGGTGAGGCCCTCCCCCTGCTGTGGCACTGGGCCCACTTCACCCCGCGGGTGCCGACCTCGGCCATCGGCCCCGACGGCCACCCGCCCACGCCGGCGCAGGTGCACGACCGCTACCCGCGCCGCATGTGGGCGTCGGGCTCGATCGACGCCCCGGGCCGCCTGGTGATCGGCCGGGTCGCCGAACGGCGCTCGACGATCGTCGAGCGAAAGGAGTCCGAGGGCCGCAGTGGCCCACTGCTCATCGTCACCGTCGAGCACACCTACAGCCAGGGCGGCGAGGTGCCCCTCGTCGAGCGCCAGACCCTCGTGTACCGCACCCAGGGCGCGCCGGTACCGGCCCCCGAGGGCGACCACGTGCCCGAGGTCGAGGCGGGCCAGTGGCTCGAGCGACGCTGCCCCTCACCGGTCGAGCTGTTCCGCTTCTCGGCGATCACGTTCAACAGCCATCGCATCCACTACGACGCCGCCTACGCCCGCGACGAGGAGGGCTACCCCGGCCTCGTGGTGCACGGCCCGCTCACCGCCATCACCGCCGCCACCTCGATGGAGCGCACCACCGGGCGACCGCTCAGGGCCTTCGCCTTCCGGGCCTCGGCGCCACTGTTCGTCGACCAGCCGTCGCACATCGTGGGCTCGGTCGACAGCGACGCCATCACGGTGCAGGTGGTGCGCAACGACGGCGCCACCGCCATGGAGGCCACCGGCACCCTCGGAGCCCCGGGCGGGTCGTGAGCACGGCTCCGGCCG
>Ga0075026_100000682_pt1 | contig 14039 bp, 13 predicted proteins | sample Str012_2_FD_71392 | JGI IMG/M metagenome (GOLD analysis project Ga0075026, IMG submission 71392) | Freshwater sediment microbial communities in response to fracking from Pennsylvania, USA - Straight Creek_MetaG_SC_2012 | ecosystem: Environmental > Aquatic > Freshwater > Creek > Sediment...
GGGCGCGCTTGAGCGCGGACAGGAAGTCGACCGTGTCGTCGCCGACCTCCCGTTGATTGATGATCGACCGCTTGTCGCTGTGCAGCACCTCGATGGGGTCTTCGATCGTCACGATGTGCCGCGCCTGGGTCTCGTTGATGTGATCGATCATCGCGGCGAGCGTGGTCGTCTTGCCCGAGCCGGTCGGGCCGGTGACGAGCACCAGCCCGCGGTGTTCCTCCGCGAGGCGGCGCACCACTGGTGGCAGACCCAGCGCCTCCATCGCCGGGATACCCGGGAGGATGTGGCGCAACACCATGCCGACGGTCCCCCGCTGGCGGAACACGTTCACGCGGAACCGACCGACACCGTTCAGCGAATACGCGAAGTCGGCTTCGCTGCTGGAGATGAACTCCTCGGCGCGGACCTTCGGCATGATCGCGAACGCCACCCGCTCGGTGTCCCCGGGATGCACGATCTCCTCCGCGACGGGAACCAGTTCACCGTCGAGGCGGACATGCGGAGGCGATCCGACCTTGATGTGGACATCGGATGCACCCCGCGCCACTGCATCCGCCAGCACCTGATCCAGATCGAGCAACGGCTGTCCTCCCACACGGGTCGGCGCCTCGCGCACCGATCCTGCCCGTGATATCGGCACAATCCTGACCCGGCTGAAGCCGGGACCGCTCAGATCGGCCGAGTCCGCCACAGTTCCGAGACGACGTCGACCACCCGAGCGCCGGGGCCGCCCGCGGTGGCCGATTCACCCGGAATCGTGGGGATCGTCCCCCCCGCCAGTACGGGGAGCGTCGCGGCGATCGAATCGCGCAAACCCGTCGGGGAATAACCCCCTTCGAGGAAGGTGACGACCCGCCCACGCGGGGCCTGGTCGACGAGGCGCGAGACCAACCGCGCGTAGTCGCCCGCCGAGAGCCCCAATCCGGTGATCGGATCGTCGCGGTGCCCGTCGAACCCGGCCGAAATGATCAACCAGTCGGGCGCGAAGCCGTCGAGCAGCGGCGCGACCACGCGGTCGTAGCCCGCCAGGTACACGTCACCGGTTGCGCCCGCCGGTAACGGCAGATTGCAGGTCGCCCACCGACCGTCGTCGATCCCGATGTCGTCGTGACGGCCGGTCCCGGGGTACAGCGGCCACTCGTGGAACGAGATGTAGAGCACCTCGGGATCGGCGGCGAAGATCTCCTCGGTGCCGTTGCCGTGATGCGCGTCGATATCCACGATCGCGACGCGTTCCCCGCGGGCGCGGAGGTGGGCGGCGGCCACCGCCACGTTGTTCACGAGGCAGAAGCCCATGGCCTGACGAGCCCGTGCGTGGTGGCCCGGCGGACGGATGGCGAGGAACGCGCCGGTCGCGCCGGTCCCCGCGCCGGACTCCAATGCATCGATCGCGGCCAAACCGGCCCCGGCGGCGGCCAGCGCCGCGGGCCAGGTGCCCGGTGAGGCAGGGGTATCCGCATCGAAGTGACCCCCGCGCGCGCAGGTCGCCTCCAGGTGGTCGAGGTGGTCGGCCGGATGCACCCGCTCGAGTTCGACCCGGGTCGCGTCACGCCGGGCAAGGGACACGAGATCGGACCCGAGCGCTGCGAGGTCCACGCCCGCGGCGACCGCCCGCAACCGCGCCGGACACTCCGGATGGTGGGGTCCGGTGTCGTGCTCCGCGAAGACCGGATCGGTCGCGAACAGCAGCATCGGCCAAGACGGTAGCCCGGGCACCCGGACACTGCGGCGGCCGCCGCGTACGCTTCCGCGGCGATGTCCGACGACATGTTGCGCTGGCCCGGCGGTTGGGCCCGTCTCGGCGCCTGGCGCGGCCGTTCCGACATCGCCTACCTCGCCGTGGGCGCGTCCTACCCACCGAGTCGCGAGTTGGTCGACCAATGGCTCGGCGCGCTGCGCGGGCGCGGATTCGACCGGGTGGTCACGAACGCCCTGGGGCCCGCCGAGACCCTCCCCTTCGTCGACGCCGGATTCCGCGTACAGGAACGACTCCACCTGTTACACCACGATCTGCTCGACATCCCCGAATCCACTCTCGAGACGCGTCGGGCCCGGGCTGCGGATCGTCCCACCATCCTCGAGGTCGATCACCGCGCGTTCCCACCGTTCTGGCAACTGGACGCCGACGGGCTCGAGCAGGCGATCGCGGCCACACCGACCGCTCGAATCCGCGTCGTCGACGGGGACGACGGTGTCGCGGCCTACGCCGTCACCGGCCGCGCCGATCGGCGCGGCTACCTCCAACGGGTCGCGGTCGATCCGACGCACCAGGGTGCGGGTCGGGGCCGCGGGCTCGTACTCGACGCGTTGCGGTGGTTGCGACGTCACCGCGCTCGCAATGCCATCGTGAACACCCAACTCGACAACGAAGTGGCGCTTCACCTGTACCAGTCGTGCGGATTCCGGGAACAGCCCAGCGGGTTGTGTGTGATGGGCAGGGCGCTGTGAGTCCGTGGCGCTTCGGCTTCGGCGCGGTCATCGCCGCCGCCGCCCTCACAGCCGTCGCCCCGGCCGGAGCAGTCGCGGCCGCGCCGGCCGTCGCCGCGGCGCGACCCTCGATCACCCTCAGCGCCCAGCCGCCGTGGTCCAAACCGGGCGACGACGTGCTGATCCGACTGGGCGTGAGCGCCAACACCAGCACCGGCTTGCAGGTGACGGCACACATCCACGAAGCGGTCACGAGCCGGCTCGCGTTCGAGCAGACGGTCAACGGCAACCGGCTGGGCCGCACGATCGCAACCCAGACCGCGCACCTGGCGGACCTGCCGGTCGTCGGGAACGACCACGTCTTCACACTTCCGTTGCAGGATCCGGGGGCGACCCGCGACTCCGCCCGCGTGCCGCTGCGAGTCACCGGCGTCGGTGCCGTGTACCCCGTCGAAATCGAACTGGTCGATCCCGAATCGAGCACGGCGCTCAGCAGCTTCGTCACCGATCTCCTGCTCGTACCGAAGGTCGCTCCCCCCGCGACCACCGATACCCGCCTGCGCGTCGGTTGGCTCTGGCGGGTCGCCTCTCCGCCGTCCACCGCCCCGAACGGCACGGTCACGACCTCCTTCACCCGATCGACCGCTCCCGGAGGCCGGCTGCACCGTCTCGTCACCGCGCTCGACGCCTCGGCCGACATCCCGATCACGATGGTCCCGACGCCCGAAACGGTCGAGGCACTGAACGCCACGCCGGCGACCCGACCCTTGGCCGACCGACTCCGGCGTACCGCCGGAACCGTCGGTGTCCTCGCGGGGACGTACACGACGATCGACGGTCCGTCGCTCGCTGCGGGTCGACTCGGCGACGTGCTCACCACCCAACTCGTCAACGGGCGTTCGGTCCTCGAACGCGATCTCGCCGCTCCGGTGGATCACACCGTCGCCGCGCCCCAGACCCTGGATCCCGCGTGGTTGGGCAAGCTCCGGAACGACGCGGGGACCACCCGGGTCATCGTCCACCCGAATCAACTCACCGACGTCGCGGCTGCCGACCAGTACACACCTGCCCGTCCGTTCCGACTCGAGACCGGCATCGGCGGTTTCGATGCCATCGAGGTGAACCCCACCACGTCGGGGCTGCTCATTCGACCGGGCGCGGATGCGCTCCGCGCGCAACAGGTGCTCGCCGCGCTCACCGTGATCGCGCTCGAACAACCGACCCGGCTCCGGGGCGTGGTCATCGACACCCCTCCCGGATGGGATGTGCGCAGCGACCGCGTCGGCGCGGTCGTCGCAGGTCTTCGCGACAGTCCGATCCTGCGCACCACCGACGTCGGATCGATCTTCGACACTGTCGTCGCGTCGACGACCGCGGGCGGCCGACCATTTGTGCGGATCCTCAGGCCGATTACTCCCGCCGCACCACCGGTCACCCCGCACGAATACGACACCGCGCAATCGCGCATCGAGGCGCTGGCCTCGATGACGCGGCCCAGCGATCCCTTGGTCGCCCGCCTCCGACAGAACCTGCTGCTGACGCCGGCGGCGGGTGTCCCCGGCACCGGCCGGCGCACGACGACGGCACGGCTCGACGCGATCCAGAACGAGGTCGGCGCGGTGGTGAGCGGTATCGAAGCACCGACCAGTCGCACGTTCCGGCTCACGTCGCGGCGCGCCACGGTGCCGGTCAGCATCCTCAACCGCGCCAACCAGGCGCTGTCGGTCCGGGTCTCGCTCGAGAGCAAGAAGCTCGAGTTCCCGAACGGTTCGGAACAGACCGTGCGCGTCCCGCCGGGGGACCGCAACAAGACCCTGCAGTTCGACGTCGCCGCGCGCGCCTCGGGAACGTTCCCGGTGTTGGTGACGCTGAGCTCCCCCGACGGACGCCTCGACCTGCAGCGCTCCCGCTACACCGTGCGCTCATCGGTCATCAGTGGCGTCGGGCTGATCCTGACCCTCGGCGCGGCGTTGTTCCTCGCAGCCTGGTGGTTCCGGCACTGGCGTCGGCGCCGGCGCGCCACGGTCGCCGTCGAGAACCCATGACCGACGCGGAACCCCCGGCGAGCGTCCGCGCCTCGACCCGTTCCCTCGCCCGTTCCAGCGCGGTCATCGGCGCGGGAACGCTGCTCTCGCGGATCACGGGTGCGCTGCGCGTCGTCGCACTGGCGGCCCTCGGATTCGCGCGTCTCACCGACACGTACAACCTCGCCAACTCCACGCCGAACATCGTCTACGAACTGTTGCTCGGCGGGATCCTCACCGCGACCCTGGTGCCCCTCTTCGTCCAGAGCGTCGAGGACGACGACCCGACCGCGGCGCGCTCGATCACGTCCATCGCGATCACCGTCCTGGCGATCGGCACCGCGATCGGCACCCTCGCCGCGCCCTGGATCATCGACCTCTACTCCCGGCTGGCGGGCGTCACCGGCCGGGCCCAGCAGACGCTGGCCACCGACCTGCTCCGGTGGTTCATGCCCCAGATGTTCTTCTACGGCATCACCGCGCTCGCCACCGCGATGCTCAACGCGCGCCGCCGGTTCGCCGCGGCCGCGTTCGCGCCGGTGCTCAACAACATCGTGGTGATCACCGCACTCCTCGCGGTCGCCCGGGTCAGTACGGACGCGCCCACGGTGCACTCGGTGCTCGATGATCCCGTCCTCGTGTTGCTCCTCGGGCTCGGCACCACCGCCGGCGTCGTGGCCATGGCGCTCGTACTGCTGCCCGCGGTCGTACGGGCCGGCGGTGACCTCCGTTGGCACTGGGAGCCCCGGCATCCGGCGGTCCGCCAACTCGCGCGCCTGTCGAGCTGGACCATCGGCTATGTCGCCGCGAACCAAGTCGCGTTCTTCGTCGTGCTGGTGCTCGCCTATCCGACGACGGGTGCCGTTTCGGTGTACCTGGCTGCGTTCACCTTCTACCAACTCCCGCACGGACTGTTGGCGGTCAGCGTGATGACCGCGGTGGCGCCGGAGTTCGCCGTCAGCCACCAACGCAACGACCTGTCCGGGCTCCGTCGTCACTTCGCGACGGGTCTGCGCATGATCGTGCTGACCATGATCCCGGCATCCATCGGCCTCGCGCTCCTCGCCCGTCCCCTCATTCGGGCCCTGCTCGACCACGGCTACTTCTCGGACCATCCCGAGTTGCTCCCGGTCACCGCGGACACCTTGCGCGCGTTCGCGATCGGGCTCGCCGCGTTCTCGATCTACCTCTACGTCATCCGCACCTTCTCCTCGATGCAGGACACCCGAACCCCGTTCTGGTTGAACCTCATCGAGAACGCCGTGAACATCGCGACGGCTTTCGCGCTGTGGCACTGGCGCGGGGTCGAAGGTCTGGCGTGGTCGTGGACGATCGCCTACGCCGTCGGCGCCGCGGTCGCGCTCATGGCGCTGCGCCGCCGTCTCACCCGACTCGACGGACGCGACATCGCCGCCACCGCGCTGCGCGTCGTGCTCGCGCTGATCCCGGCAGCCGTCGTCATCGTGATCACGGATCGCGTCATCGGACACGGCAGCAGCCTCGAGGCCACCGTCACGCTGCTGGTTGCCGGAATCGCGGCAACTGCGGCGTATGCCGGATCGCTCCACCTGCTCGGCATCCCCGTCATCGGAATGTTCTGGGACATTCTTCGCCCGGGTCGACGATCGGCCCCGCTCGATGCGTAACCATTGCCCTCGCGCGAGAGTCTGATCCCCGCCAACCGGCCACCGGCTCGTCGCGCCGTGTCGCCCACCAGGAGGTTCCATGGCCGTCCGTATCGTCACCGACAGCGCGTGCGACCTCCCTCAGGCGCGGGCCGACGCACTCGGCATCGAGATCGTGCCGCTCACCATTCGCTTCGGCGACGAGGAGTTCGTCGACCGGGTGGAACTCTCGAACCAGGAGTTCTGGCGCAAGGTCGCGACCTCACCGGTCCTGCCCGAAACCGCCGCGCCGTCCCCCGGATCGTTCGAGGAGCGCTTCCGGTCCCTCGCCGCAGCCGGCGCGGACGGCATCGTGTGCATCAACCTCTCCTCCCGCCTGTCCGGCACCATGCAATCGGCTCAGGTAGCGGCGAAAGCCCTCGAAGGGCAGATACCGGTCACCGTGGTCGACTCGCTGACGGTCTCCATGGGTCTGGGCAATCAGTGCATCGCCGCGCAGGAGCTCGCAGCCGGCGGTGCCTCGGCCGACGAGGTCGCCGAGCTCGCCCGCAATCTCGCGCAACACACCCACCTCTTCGGCGCCCTCGACACCCTCGAACACCTTCGCCGCGGCGGACGGATCGGCGGTGCGCAGGCGATGCTCGGCAGCATGCTGTCGATCAAGCCGGTGATCGAAGTGCGCGACGGAGTGGTCGCCGAGTCCGGCAAGGTCCGCACCCGAAGCAAGAGCCTCGTGCACCTCGCCGAGAAGCTCGCGGCAGCGACCAATCCGAGCAAGGTGTACGCGTTCCACGCGCAGGCCCCCGACATCGAGGAGTTCCTCGACCGCATTTCGGCGATCGTCCCGCGGGACCAGATCGAGGTCGGCGAGATCGGGCCGGTCATCGGCACCCACGCCGGGCCCCGCACCATCGGGCTCGGTTGGGTCGACGGGGCCTGACCACGCGCATCGCGACCTCGCCCCGCGCGGAGCGGCACCGGATCGCGGCGTCGGACCACTAGTTTCGGGGCGTGGCTCGTTCCGTCACGCCGGGACGCGTGCTCGGCGGCCGATATCGACTCGATCAGGAGATCGCGCGCGGTGGCATGGCCACCGTCTGGCGCGCCGAGGACCCCCTTCTCGCTCGATCGGTCGCGATCAAGACCCTCGATCCCGGTCTCGGTGAAGACGAATCGCTACGCACGCGCTTCCGGCGCGAAGCGGTGTCCGCCGCCGCGGTCGCGCACCCCAACATCGTCGCCACCTACGACACCGGCGAGGACGACGGCATCGCGTACATCGTGATGGAACTGGTCGAGGGTGCGACCCTGCGCCAGGCGATCGACCTCCACGGACCGCTCCCGCCGGCACGTGCCGCCGACATCGGTGCCCAGGTCGCCGACGCACTCGCGGCCGCGCACGCGCGGGGGCTCGTCCACCGCGACGTCAAGCCGAGCAACGTCCTCGTCCAGCTCGACGGGCGGGTCAAGGTCACCGACTTCGGCATCGCCAAGGTCACCGACGCGCCGGTCGAGGACCTGACCCGGGCCGGCAACGTCATGGGCACCGCGCGGTACCTCGCCCCCGAACAGCTCGAAGGCGGCCCCGTCGACGAACGCTCCGACGTCTACTCACTCGGCCTCGTGATGTACGAGCTGCTCACCGGACGCGGCCCGTTCGGCGCCGACAGCGAACTCGCGACCGCGGTCGCCCGTCTTACGACGACCGCGCCACCGATCGCGCAGCTCCGAGACGGTGTGCCTCCGGGGTTGATCCACGTCGTCGAGCGCGCCATGGAGCGCCAGCCCGATCGTCGCTGGCCCAACGCCGCGGCGATGCGCGACGCGCTGGCACCGTTCCGGGTCGCCGCACCCGACCGCACGCCCGACGCGACCATGCCCGTCGCGCTCCCACCACGTGCCCAGGCCGAGGCGGCCGTCGTCCACCCTCACATCATCGACGACGGCATCGGTGTCGGAGCTCGGCTCCTCATCTGGTTACTCGCCCTCTCACTCGGGTTCGGTCTCGGCTATGCGGGCTACGCGATCGCCACCGCCTCCTCGACGAAGAAGGCGCAACGCGTCGCCGCGCGAGGTGGACCGGTCCAGATCGCACAGATCCGCGCCTTCGACCCCGACGGTGACAACCAGGAGAACGACAACGACCTGGGCCTCGCCATCGATGGCAACCGCAGCACCGCGTGGGCGACCGAGGGGTACTTCAATCCCACCATGGCGCCGAAGCGCGGCGTCGGTTTCGTCCTGACGCTCGACCGCAACACCACCGTCGATTCGCTCACGTTGGACAGTCCCGCTCCCGGCTGGTCGGCCCAGATCTACGTGGCGGACTCGTCGGCGCCGGCGCTGAGCGGCTGGGGTCAGCCGGCGGGCACGATCACCAATGCCGGGCCCCAGGCCCGCGTCCTGTTGAACCCGGCTGTCACCGGGCGGTACGTGCTCGTGTGGTTCACAACGCTGGTGCGCGACACCGACGGGCGCTACCGGGCCCAGGTCAGCGAAGTCGCGGTCCATGGCGTCCGACGCTGACCGTCCCGACGCGGAGCTCACCCGAGACGCGGCCCGTGGTGACCGGGCGGCGTTGGACACGCTCCTGGAACGTCACCTGGATCGCATCCATGCCGTGTGTCGGCGCGTGTGCGGTCCCGACGACGCCCTCGACGCCACGCAGAACGCCTTGATCGCCATCGTGCGATCGATCGACCGTTTCGACGGTCGAGCGGCCTTCACCACGTGGGCGCATCGCATCGCCGTCAACGCGTCACTCGACGAGCTGCGCCGCGCCCGGCGCCGCGGGGTCCCGGCCTCGGACCTCCTGGACGCGATGCCCATCCCCGCCTCGGCCCACTCCGACCCCGAGCGCGTCGTCGATCGCCTCGACCTCGACGCCGCACTCGCCCGGCTGCCCGAGGAGTACCGCACGGCCGTCGTACTCCGCGATGTGGCCGACCTCGAGTACGCGGACATCGCGGCCGCACTCGACATCCCTATCGGTACCGTGCGATCACGGATCGCGCGCGGGCGCGCCGCGCTCGCGGCCGACCTCGGGAACTCATCTCCCCGACCCGACGTCGAACCCAGTGACCATGTCTGAATCCCACGAGTTCGATCTCGACACCGCCATCAGCGCCGACCTCGACGGCGAGCTCGCGCTGTACTGCACGGAACTCGACATTCCCCTGAGCACGGCCCGCGCCGAACTCGACACGCCCACCGCGCGGGCGCGACGCGCCGAGCTGGCCGCCACCCGGTTGGCCCTGACCCCGGTCGAACCGCTCGACGAGTTGACCCGTCGCCGGTTGCTGGCGGGTGCCACCGCCGACGGTGGCAGGGCCCGCAGTTCCGATGTCTCGGGACCTCACCGCCGGCGATGGTGGCCGGCCCTCGCGGCGACCGGCGCCGCCGCCGCCCTGATCATCGGCGTTCTCGCGGTGTCCGGCGGGGGTGGCAGCGACTCCGCGGCCAAGGCCGGATCCAGCGCGGCCAAGCAGACGCCGCACGGCAACCTCGGCAACGTGGGGAGGCTCAACCAGCAGCAGATCGACGAGCTCGTCGGCGGGGCCAAGCCGACGGCCCCACCGTCGGCCAAGTCGGCGGACGCCGCCGCGGGTCGCGGGTCCGAGTCCCAGAGTTCACTCAGCGCCGCGCCCGGCTTCGCACAGAGCACGGCGGCGGCGACACCGCAGCAGATCGCCGCCTGTGCAGGGCAGTACGGCGCACAGGGCACCATCCGTTTCCAGGCGTCGGGCACGTTCCAGGGCCGGTCCGCCGTCATCCTGGGCGTCGACACCGACCGCCGCACAATCGTGTTCGTGGTTGCGTCCGACAACTGCAACGAAGTGCTCTACTCCGCGTCGCGCTGACCGCCCGGGTAACCTCCGCCGCCGGACGGGAGGCCGTTGATGAGCCAGTGGACCACGCAAGCTGCCGACACGATCGAGAAGACGGTCGTCGCTATCCGCGATCGGACGGTCGCGCCGGCTCAGCAGGCCGCCCGTGCAGTCGTCTACGGCGTCTTCGCGGCGTGCTGCGCGCTCACGGCGCTCCTGATGCTCACCATCGTGCTGTTCCGCGTCCTCAACTACGCGTTTCCCGTCTGGGCCTCGTGGATGATCGTCGGCGGAATCTTCATCGCCCTCGGAGCGTTCCTGTGGACCCGTCGCGTCGGAGGCTCCAATGTCTGAACACCACCAGGTCGTCATCGTCGGATCGGGTCCGGCCGGCCTGACCGCGGCGGTCTACACGGCGCGGGCCAACCTCGCACCGGTCGTCGTCGAGGGCCTCGCGGCCGGTGGACAGTTGATGCTCACGACCGAGGTCGAAAACTTTCCAGGATTTCCCAGTGGGATCATGGGCCCCGAGCTCATGGCCAACTTCCGCGAGCAGGCCGAGCGATTCGGCACCCGGTTCATCACCGCCGATGCCGACTCGGTCGACCTGTCCTCGCGCCCGTATCGCGTGACCGTGGGGGATCTCGAGCTCACGGCCGACGCCGTCATCATCTCGACCGGCGCGACCGCCCGCATGCTCGGGCTCGAGAGTGAAATGCGGCTCTTGGGTCACGGCGTCTCCACCTGTGCCACCTGTGACGGATTCTTCTTCCGGGACCATGAGATCGCGGTCGTCGGTGGCGGGGACTCGGCGATCGAGGAGGCGAACTTCCTCACGAAGTTCGCGAGCAAGGTCACCTTGATCCACCGGCGCGAGGAACTACGCGCGTCGAAGATCATGCAGGAGCGCGCATTCGCGAACCCGAAGATCGATTTCTGCTGGAACAGCGAAGTCGTCGAGGCCTTCGGCGAGGGAACGCTCACGGGCCTACGGCTGCGCGACACCGTCACCGGCGCAGATTCCGACCTCGCCGTCACCGGACTGTTCGTCGCCATCGGCCACACCCCCACCACCGACCTGTTCCGGGGCCAGCTCGACCTCGACGAGGACGGCTACATCATCACCGCGCCCGACTCGACCCTCACCTCGGTCGAGGGTGTGTTCGCGTGTGGCGACGTGCAGGACCACACGTACCGTCAGGCCATTACCGCGGCCGGCAGCGGCTGTATGGCCGCCATCGAGACCGAGCGCCACCTCGAGGCGCTCCACCACGCCGCCGCTCATTCCTGACCCGGGCGATCGGGAATGGTCGCACTCATCGGGGCGTTGGACCCACCGTTAGAATCCCAAGCTCTTCCGAACCCGAAAGGACGGCTGCCGTGGCCGACAACATTCTCACGCTCTCCGATGCCACCTTCGACGAGAGCGTCGGAGGCGCTGACACGCCGATCGTCGTCGACTTCTGGGCCGAGTGGTGCGGGCCGTGCAAGATGATCGCCCCCGCCTTGGAAGAAATTGCCAACGAGCAATCGGGTCGGATCACCATCGCCAAGCTCAACGTCGATGACAACCCGGACACCGCACGCCGCTTCGACGTCATGAGTATCCCGACGCTGCTCGTCTTCCAGGACGGTCAGCCGGTCAAGCGCCTCGTCGGCGCCAAGGGCAAGGGTCAACTCCTGCAGGACCTCTCCGAGTTCATCGGCTGAGTCGTCCTACGCCTCCTGCCATGAGCGGCCCCAACCGCGTCCTGCGCGCGGGCGATCGGGGCGACGCCATCCGTGATCTCCAGCACCGCCTCATCGGTGCGGGCCACACCATCGCGCCTGGTGAGCTCGGCGAGTTCGGCACCCGCACCGAACTTGCGGTTCGAGACTTTCAGACCGCGCGCATGATTCGCGTGGACGGTCTGGTCGGACCGGAGACCTGGTCGGCCCTGGTGGAGAGCGGCTTCGCACTGGGGGACCGACTCCTCTATCTCCGGCGCCCGAACCTGCGTGGCGACGATGTCGTCGAGCTCCAGCAGACCCTCAACCGCCTGGGCTTCGATGCCGGCCGAGAAGACGGCATTCTCGGACCGGCGACCGACGTTGCACTACGGGACTTCCAGCGCAACGCCGGTCTCAGCGTGGACGGAATCTCCGGCCCGGCAACACTCGCGGCCTTTCGGCGGGTCGAACGCATGGCCGCTGGGTCGGTCGCGTCGGTACGCGAGCGCGATGCCCTGCGTCGCCCGGCCGGCATCGAGAACCGACGCATCTTTCTCGCGGTCGACCTCGGCTACGACCAGATCGGCAATTCGCTGCGCCGACATCTCGAGGCCGCGGGCGCAGAAGTGATGCACGACGTGTCGGGGAGCGACGATCACGCACTCGCCGGCCGCGCCAATCGCTGGTCCGCCGATCTCTTCCTGGCGATACGAACCGGCGACGCTCCCGGATGGGAAATTGCCGCGTTCACGACCGCGAGCTTTCGGAGCGAACCTGGCTGTCACACCGCGGGGACCATCGCCGGTTCGCTCGAGCTGGCGAACCGGGGGAGTGCACCGCGGGTCGTCGGCCGGGCGTACACCGCGCTCCGCGAGACCCGAATGGCCGCGGTCGTCTGTTCCCGTGGTCCCGGCGGCGACGAGTGGGCGGCCAATCCGACTCCCGATGCCGACGTGATCGCTCGTGCCATCGCCAACGGAGTTCGCCGATCGTTCACCGAGCCGGCCACGGACCCGACGTCGGACTGAGGTCCACACGGCGTCGGACCGGTCGCGGCGCGAGGTTCACACGGCCCTGGGCGTCAGCCGACGATGACCTTGTAGATCCGTTCGAGATCTTCGAGATCCGAGAACTCGATCGTGAGCTTTCCTCGCTTCGCGCTGGTCGCGATCGAAACCCTCGTGTCCAGATGATCGCCGAGCAGGCCCTCGAGCTCGGTGAGTCCCGGGGGACGCAACGCCTGGGTCGCTCGGGTCGCGTCGACACCAGAGGGCTTCGGCTCGCTCCCGGCGGGTTCACGTACGGCCTCCTCGACTGCCCGCACCGACCAACCGTCCTTGACCGCTGCGGCCGCGAGCTTCTCCTGCAGCGCCCGGTCTGGCGTCCCCAGCAGCGCGCGCGCGTGGCCCATCGACAGGTGCCCGTCCCGAACGTGGCGCTGCACCACCGGGGGGAGTTGGAGCAACCGCAGCGTGTTGGTGATGGTGGTCCGGCTCTTGCCGACCCGGCTTGCGACCGCCTCGTGGGTCAGCGAAAAGTCCTCGATGAGCTGTTGGAACGCGGCGGCTTCCTCCAGCGGGTTGAGGTTGGCGCGGTGAACGTTCTCCACCAGCGCCTGCTCCAGGGCGGCCGCATCGTCACTGTCTCGCACCAGGGCTGGAATGCGCGCCAGTCCGAGCCGGCGCGCCGCCCGCCACCGACGCTCGCCTGCGATCAGCTCGAACTGGTCGCCGACCGGACGAACGAGGATCGGCTGAAGTACGCCCACCTCTCGGATCGACTCGGTCAGCTCGTTGAGCAGCTCCTCATCGAACCGCTCGCGTGGCTGGAACCGGTTCGGCCGGATCGCCGACGTCTCCACCTCCTGCAGTCCACCAGTGCTCTCCGCTCCGGGTCCGCTCGGGATCAGCGCACCCAGACCCTTACCCAGTCCGCCGCGTCGCGCCACTGCTCACCTCCTTGGCCAGCTCGCGATAAGCAACTGCTCCTCGCGAGGTTGGATCGAACAGGATGATCGGCTGACCGAACGAGGGCGCCTCGGAGAGGCGGACCGTCCGGGGGATCACCGTGCCGTAGACCGTGGGGCCGAAGTGCTTGCGCACCTCCTGCTCCACCTGGTCGGCGAGCTTGGTCCGGGCGTCATACATCGTGAGCACGATGCCCCGAACATCGAGGGAAGGGTTCAGGTTCTTCTGAACCAGCGCGACGTTCCGGACCAGCTGGCTCAAACCCTCGAGTGCGTAGTACTCGCACTGGATCGGGACGATCACGTCGTCCGCCGCGGCGAGCCCGTTCACCGTGAGCAGGCCGAGGGACGGCGGACAGTCGATGATCATGTAGTCGTAGTCGTCGCGAATCTCGTGCAGCGCCCGCCGAAGCTTCAACTCTCGACTGAACGCGGGAACCAGTTCGATCTCGGCGCCAGC